>OBXA01000002.1_pt1 | contig 357359 bp, 324 predicted proteins | sample 1538121 | NCBI WGS metagenome assembly OBXA01 (sample SAMEA2580133, study PRJEB22360) | human gut metagenome | biome: human gut; feature: human-associated habitat; material: faeces | place: Denmark | collected 2008/2010 | reverse complement strand
CAGCTAGCTTCGTACATGGATGTACGAAGCAATGAGGCCGCGCCACGGACGGCGCGTCCGAATGGTAGCGTCACCTATAACTACCTATATGAAAAGTCTTAGAGTCAGCCGATTGAAGCTTCTGGCATTGAACATAGTGTGCAGGACTGCCTGTAGCTTATATTTGTCGTCCGTCCGTCACCAACTAATATTCAATTAAACAACAATATTTTACGATTTATCAGATTGAAAGGATCGAAAGAATTAAAAGGATTGAAAGGATTGAAAATATGCACGAATTAGGCGTTGTATTTCACATAATAGATGATTTGAAGGAAGTAGCCGTGAGCAATGAAATAACTGAGATAACTAAAGTTGTACTGGAACTTGGTGAAGTGTCAACGGTGATAGATTCATACCTGACAGATTGCTGGAAATGGGCAATAAAAAAAGAAGAATTGTTAAAAGATTCGGAGCTTGTCATAGAAAAGATAAATGCAGTTACTTATTGTGAAGACTGCAAGTCTGAATATGAAACAGTGAAATATGGAAAAATCTGTCCAAAATGTGGGAGCAGGCATACATATCTTTTACGTGGTAGTGAATTTAATATCAAAGAAATAGAGGCGTGTTGACATTTTCCGCTTGTAATATTATGATTAAACAGATTGAGATTATAAGAAAATAATATATCAGGGATGAGCATAAGTTATATACCATGTTGTCTGTAAATTAAAATGCTTTGCGGGCGATAACTATAGGAGTTACCTGGAAAAACTATTTTCTTAGGATATAGAAAGGAATCATTACCATGAGTAAGGAATTAGAGAAGAATTACAATCCTTCAGAAATTGAAGACAGATTGTATCAGAAGTGGCTTGATAAGAAGTATTTTCATGCAGAAGTTGACAGAAGTAAGAAACCATTTACTATTGTTATGCCACCACCTAATATAACAGGTAAGCTGCATATGGGTCATGCACTTGATAACACAATGCAGGATATTATTATACGTTTTAAGAGAATGCAGGGATATGAAGCATTATGGGTTCCAGGAACTGACCATGCAAGTATTTCTACAGAAGTTAAGGTTACTAATGCATTAAAGGAAGAGGGAATCGATAAGCACGAGCTTGGAAGAGAAGGCTTTCTTAAAAGAACATGGGAATGGAAGAAAGAATATGGCGGAACTATCACAAGCCAGTTAAAGAAGATAGGTTCTTCATGCGACTGGGATAGAGAAAGATTTACTATGGATGAGGGCTGTTCTAAGGCAGTTCTTGAAGTGTTCTGCAAGCTTTACGAGAAAGGCCTTATATATAAGGGCTCAAGGATTGTAAACTGGTGTCCTGTATGTAACACATCCATATCTGATGCAGAGGTTGAACATGAAGAGCAGGCAGGACATTTCTGGCATATCAATTATCCTGTAGTTGGTGAAGAAGGAAGATATGTAGAAATAGCTACTACACGTCCAGAAACACTTCTTGGTGATTCAGCACTTGCTGTTAATCCAGATGATGAAAGATACACAGACCTTATAGGAAAAGAAGTATATCTGCCACTTACAGACAGAAAGATACCTGTTATCGCAGACAGCTATGTTGATAAGGAATTCGGAACTGGTGTTGTTAAGATTACTCCAGCTCATGATCCTAACGATTTTGAGGTAGGTAAGAGACATAATCTTCCAGAGATTAACATACTTAATGATGATGCTACTATAAACAAGCTTGGTGGAAAATATGCTGGTATGGATAGATACGAAGCAAGAAAGGCTATGGTAGCAGACCTTGAGGCACAAGGACTTTTAGTTAAGGTTGAAGACCATGTTCATAATGTAGGTACACATGACAGATGTAAGACAACAGTTGAACCTATGATTAAGCAGCAGTGGTTTGTTAAGATGGACGAGCTTATTAAGCCTGCAGTTGAAGGTGTTAAGAATGGTGACATTGAACTTGTTCCAGCTTCTATGGACAAGACTTACTTTAACTGGACAGATAATATAAGAGACTGGTGTATATCAAGACAGTTATGGTGGGGACACAGAATACCAGCTTACTACTGTAAGGATTGTGGAGAAATGGTAGTATCTAAGGATAAGGTATGTACATGTCCAAAGTGTAAAAGCACTAACGTGGAGCAAGATCCGGATACACTTGATACATGGTTCTCATCAGCACTCTGGCCTTTCTCAACACTTGGCTGGCCAGATAAAACACCTGAGCTTGACTACTTCTATCCTACAGATGTACTTGTAACAGGATATGACATTATATTCTTCTGGGTTATCAGAATGATATTCTCAGGATATGAGCAGATGGGTAAGAAGCCATTTGGAAAGGTATTATTCCACGGACTTGTAAGAGATTCACAGGGACGTAAGATGAGTAAGTCACTTGGAAATGGTATTGATCCACTTGAGGTTATAGATAAGTATGGTGCAGATGCTTTAAGATATACACTTATCACAGGTAATGCACCTGGTAATGATATGCGTTTCTACTGGGAAAGAGTTGAGGCAAGCCGTAACTTTGCTAATAAGGTATGGAATGCTTCAAGATTCATAATGATGAACGACCCAGACAATAAGATAAAGGCTACAGACGAGAAGCCAGCTAATCTTACAGCAGCAGATAAGTGGATATTATCAAAGATGAATTCGCTTATTAAAGAAGTTACAGATAATATGGAAAAGTACGATCTTGGTATAGCAGTTGCCAAGCTTAATGACTTTATCTGGGAAGAATTCTGCGACTGGTATATTGAGATGGTTAAGCCACGTCTTTATAACGATGAGGATACAACTAAAACAGCTGCTATATGGACATTAAAGAAGGTTCTTATAGATGCACTTAAGCTGCTTCATCCATATATGCCATTCATAACAGAAGAAATATTCTGCAATATACAGGATGAAGAAGAGTCTATTATGATAAGCTCATGGCCTGTATACACAGAGAACAATGATTATTCAGAAGATGAAAATGCTATTGAAACAATTAAGACAGCTGTCCGTAATATCAGAAATGTAAGAGCTGAGATGAATGTAGCACCTAGCCGTAAGGCACTTGTATATGTTGTTTCAGAGAACGAAGATATAAGAAATATATTTGATAATGGCAGGGTATTCTTTGCAACACTTGGCTATGCAAGTGATGTTAAGGTCCAGGCTGATAAGAGCGGCATACCAGATGATGCTGTATCAACTGTTATTCCGGGTGCAGTTATTTATATACCATTTGCAGAACTTGTTGATATCGATAAGGAAATCGAAAGACTTAATAAAGAAAAAGATAAATTACACAAGGAAATAGCAAGATGTAACGGAATGCTTAACAATGAAAAGTTTACATCAAAGGCTCCACAGGCTAAGATTGATGAAGAAAAAGCTAAACTTGAGAAGTATTCTGATATGCTTGCACAGGTTGAAGAAAGACTTAAGACACTTTCTAAGTAATTATAATGTACCTAAAGTAAGAGCGGGAGTAATAGTACTCCCGCATATTGAAAGGAGATAAGTTATGGCAGCAGAATTTATGAAAAAACTCCCGTTTACACGTTTTGCCATGGAGATGAGAAGTGGTAAGATAATTGAGATTGATGATGGTTTTGTAAAGATGCTTGGATATACAGAAGAAGATATGAAGAATGGTCTTGTATTCAAGGATATTGTGCCTGATATTGATTATGAAAGTATAATATCAGAACTTCGTGAGACATTTATCGACCAGAGATATGCATGTTATGAACATTTTTTTAAGACAAAGACTGGTGAAAAGATAAGAGTTGTCGTATTTATAAGAATAGAGAACAAGCTTCTTGAAGGACATAGAGTGCTGCGTGTAAGTGTCGGCAATGTTTCCAGTTTAAACTAACAGGATGGAGAAAAAATGCAGGGATTATTAGAAACAATCCAGAAGAATATTGAATTCGTAGGAATATCAATCTTACTTATGGTTATAGTGTTTGCCGTGGCAAGAGGCAGCGAAATACTTATTGAAAAGAAGACAGGTGTCAGATTTACATCTGAAAAAACTAAAGTTAATAAAACTGTAATTATGGCAATGCTTTCAGCAATAGCAGTAATACTTATGTATTTTGACTTTCCTATACCATTTTTAGCACCGGGATTTTATAAGCTTGATTTTAGTGAAATACCTGTGCTCATAGGCTCTTTTATGTTAGGACCATGTGCTGGTGTTATAATAGAAGCTGTCAAGGTTATATTACATTTTTGTATGAAAGGGACAACAACAGCTTTTGTTGGTGATTTTGCTAATTTTATATTAGGATGTGTGTATGTTGTTCCAGCATCTATTATATATCACACAAAGAAAACAAGAAAAATGGCAATAATATCACTTGTTGCAGGTGGTGCTATACTTGTTGTGGCAGGAATGCTTCTTAATGCATGGTACCTGCTTCCTAAGTATTCAGAACTTTATGGCATGCCTATGGATGTACTTATAGCTATGGGAACAAAAGTAAATGCATCTATTAAAGATGTGTTTTCATTTGTTGCACTTGCCGTTGCACCTTTTAACATAGTAAAGGCACTTATAGACGGAACTTTAACAGTGATTTTATATAAGTATCTGAGTCATCAGCTAAAGGCATAGTTTTATGTCATGAATACAATTTAAATATATGCAGATAATATAATGCTATGAATGTTAAAGGAGGATATATTATATGCATAAGTTTAAATGGTTTGTAGCCGGAGTTATGTTTATCACTATTGTATCTGTACTTGTAGGCTGCGGCTCCAAGACGGATTCGGAAAGCGGGAGTAATACTGGTGCAGGCAGCAATAGTAAAAACACTGTAGAAAATATCATGACAGATGCAGCTACAGGGGCAAAAGAGATAGCAACAGATGCGGCAACAGGTATCAGGGAAATAGCAACAGATGCGGCAACAGGTGCCAAGGATATGATGGAAACAGCCAAAGATGGAATAAAAGAAATGGCGACAGAGGTTTCATCAGCATTTTCAAAATAGTATTAAGATTATTATAATACGTAATAGTATTTTATAACAGTTATCCAGCAATATAAGGTTGCCGGATAACTGTTTTTTATTGTAAATGTCTTGTGGATTTGATATACTGATAGAAAATCATTTTATAAGGGAGAATTGCAGTGAAAGACGGATATATCAGAGTTGCAGCACTGACACCGAAGATAAAAGTGGGTGACTGTGTATATAATGGTGAGCAGATTAAGGCTCTTATTAAAGAGGCTTATAACAAAGATACAGCAGTAGCGGTATTTCCAGAATTATGTATAACAGGATATACCTGTAATGACTTATTTTTACAGGATACACTTATAGATGAAGCGATGAATGTATTATTAGATATAAGAGACTATACATCAGATTATAAAGGGATGCTTGTTATTACAGGTCTTCCATATATGCATCGTGGAAAGCTGTATAATGTTGCGGCCGCAGTCATGGATGGACATATACAGGGACTTGTGCCTAAGATGTTTATACCCAATTATGGTGAGTTTTATGAAAGAAGACAGTTTACAGAGGGCTTTAAAAGTAATGTGACAGTTAAGCTTGATAAAGATGAAGTAGTCTTTGGAGGAAGCATAATATATAGCTTTGATAATTATCCGAAGTTGAAGGTAGCTGTAGAAATATGCGAAGATTTGTGGACACCACAGCCACCAAGTATAAGACACGCGCTTAACGGAGCCACACTTATCGTAAATGCTTCAGCAAGTAATGAAACTATAGGTAAGGCAGCGTATAGAAAACAGCTTGTTATAGGACAGTCTGCAAGACTTGTGTGTGGTTATGTATATTCAAGTTCAGGTGAAGGAGAATCAACACAGGATATAGTTTTTGGTGCACATAATATGATAAGTGAGAATGGCTCACTTCTTGCAGAAGCTGAAAAGTTCGCAAATGAGTCAGTTTATGCAGATATAGATATAGATAGAATATGTTCAGAGAGAAGAAGAATGTCTACATTTGTTGTGGATGAAGACAAGGCAGCAGCTGAAGGTTATACATGTGTGAGGTGTCCGCAGCTTATAAGCAGGGAACTTAAGCTTGACAGATTCTTTGACAAAGCGCCATTTGTGCCATATGACAAGAACGAAAGAGAGGCAAGATGTGAGGAGATTCTTGATATCCAGACATATGGTCTTAAGAAAAGACTTGAACATACTGGCTGTAAGAGTGCTGTTATTGGTATATCTGGTGGACTGGATTCAACGCTTGCACTGCTTGTTACAGTCAGGGCATTTGATTTGTCAGGACTAGACAGAAAAGGAATAATATGTGTTACGATGCCATGCTTTGGAACAACAGACAGAACTTACAATAATGCTATAAAGATGAGTGAAAAGCTTGGCGCAACATTAAGAGAAATCAATATAAGAAAGTCAGTCAAACAACATTTTGAAGATATCGGACATGACGAAGCAGTGCATGATGTCACCTATGAAAATGGACAGGCAAGGGAAAGAACCCAGATACTTATGGATATAGCAAACCAGACAAATGGCATGGTTATAGGTACAGGTGATATGTCAGAGCTTGCCCTTGGCTGGGCAACATACAATGGTGATCACATGTCTATGTACGGAGTGAATGCATCAGTGCCTAAAACACTTGTAAGGCACCTTGTAAGATATTATGCTGATACATGTGAAAACAAGGAACTATCGGATGTTTTAACAGATGTGCTTGATACACCTGTAAGTCCAGAGCTTCTTCCACCTAATGAGGATGGAACTATACAGCAGAAAACAGAAGATCTTGTTGGACCATATGAGCTTCATGACTTTTTTATGTACCATATATTAAGATTCGGTGTTGGACCTGAAAAGTTGTTCAGAATTGCAAAGCTTGCATTTGCTGGTGAGTATGATGAAAAAACGATATATAAATGGCTCCGCACATTTATATGGAGATTTTTTGCACAGCAGTTTAAAAGGTCATGTCTGCCAGACGGACCAAAGGTTGGGTCAGTTGCAGTTTCACCAAGAGGAGATCTGAGGATGCCTAGTGATGCAAGTAGTGCAGCATGGATAAGAAAGCTTGATAAAATAAAAGAATGTATGTTGGAGGATTAAGATAACATGGCAGGTAATAATGCTAATAAATCAATTAATAATTCACAGAATACAAATAATGGAAAAGTGATGACTAAATATGACAAAAAAGTCGCTAAAAGAAAAGAAGAAGAGAAAAAATTACAGAGAGAAAAGATAATATTCAGGGCTGTAACAGCTGGTATTATAGCAGGTATCCTTATAGCAGCAGTGGTCATATGCAGTATGAGATATTATAAGATACATAACAGATTTATAAGTGTTGATGGTGATAATATAAGCCAGATAGAATTTGATATGTATTATAATGTGTCTAAGAATGCGGCTATGTCACAATCCTTCTATGGCAACACGACAATGGCTGATTACTATTCATATATGGGATATAAAAGTTCAGAGAATGATAAGAGCCAGACTAACTCACAGACAGGAAAAACATGGTATGAATACTTTGCAGATAATGCATTAACAACAATTAAGGAATATAAGGCACTTATTAAAGATGCAGATAACAGTGGTTTTGATTATACAACTGGTGATGATGATTATGCGGATTTTACAAAACAGATAAGTGATGCAGCTTCTGAATCAGGTAAGAGTGTTACTGATTATTATAAGCAGAGTTTTGGACAGTATGCGACAGAAAAGAATGTTAAAAAATATGTTATGGAGTATCTTAAGGCTAATGCATACCAGAGTAAGCTTACAGAGGATATGACAGCCACAGATGATGAAGTCAAGGAATATTATGATGAACACAAAGATACATATGACCAGGTTGATTACAGAGAGTTTACAATAACAGCTATAGATTCTACAGATGGTGAAATGCAGCAGGCTAAGGCAAAAGCGGATGAGTTTGTGGCAGGAGTATCAGATGAAAAGTCTTTTATAGAGCTGTGTAAGAGAAATGCTGCTGATGGTGAAACAAAATATGATACGGATGAGGGTTCACTTCATTCAAAGATTACAAGTACTGGCATGGATAAAGGAACATCAGAATGGCTTCTTTCAGATGAGCGTAAGAGTGGGGATGTTACAGTTATAGAGAATACATCATCACATTGCTATTATATATTATATTTTATAAATAAATCATATGATGGAAGCAAGGATGAAACAATTGCATCAAATGTACTTAATGAAAAATATTCAGCTTACATAACAAAGCTTACAGAAAACATGCAGACTAATACATATAACAGATTTTAAATAATATTTTAAGTAATATTTGAAATTAACTGGAATATAGGTGGAATATGATATATTCCGGTATTACAGTATTCATGGATACTTGTATTAATGTATATGAAAGGGGGGAGGGGATATGTTTCATACTATATGTATTGCATGTATAATAATAGGAATCCTGATACCGTTTTGCAGTATTGTGCTTAATTTGTTTGATGGCTTTGTGGATTTTGTATCAATAGATGTATTACAGCTAGAGTTTGGCCAGGATATGATATTGGACTTTTTGCCCTTTTCAATAAACAGCCTGTGCCTATGGTCACTTATATTTGGCTGCTTAGGACTTATACTTGATGGCAGATTGTCAGAAACTACGATCATAATAATAGGATTTTTAGCCGGATATATATGTGCAGTGGCACTTCAGTCAGCAATCAAAAGACTTAAAAAAGTTGAGAATTTTGCAGCTGATAAAGAAGAACTGCTTTTAAGAAAAGGCATTGTAAGTAATACGATACCTGAGAATGGAGTAGGTGCAATAAGTGTACAGTTAAGTACAGGTACTAATGTATCATATCCTGCCAGATCAATAGATGGCAAAGCTATAAAGCAGGATAAAGAGGTTAATATCTTAAGATTTGATGGTGACTATGTAATAGTGCAAAGTACCTCATATCTCGAAGATAAATATTCTGATATACCTGGGGAAAAGAATTAAGCAAAGAAACGACCTCAGGAGTAAATCAGAAAGTAACTATTAATTAAGGATATGGTTGAGGCATAATGTGCACAACCGGAAATGGGAGGCAGACATGGGATATGGAGCAGAATCCAGCATTGTAGGAATTGTAGCAGCAGTCATTGGAATTGTACTGATTCTTACTGTAGTCTTAAGAATGTGGAAAAAGGTTCCACAGGATAAGGCAGGTGTTGTAACCGGTATGAAAAAAAGAGTTATCACTGGTGGTGGTGGACTTGTTATACCAGTATTTGAAAGAATTGATTATATATCACTTGGAAATATTCCACTCAGTGTGGCAACAAGAAGCAGTCTTTCAAGCCAGGGTGTACCAATCAGTGTTATAACAACAGCGGTTATTAAGGTAAGAAATGAAAAGAACAGTATATTAACTGCTATTGAGCAGTTTACAGGACGAAATGAGAAAGAAATTATCGATAATATCCAGGGAACAGCTATTGCTGTACTTGAAGGTAAGCTTCGAGAGATTATTGCTACAATGACAGTTGAAGAGCTGTATCAGAAGAGAGAGGAATTCTCATCAAGAGTTCAGGAGGTAGTTGGAACTGAGCTTGGAAATATGGGACTTGAAGTAAAAAACTTCACTATCACAGATATATCTGATGAGAACGGATATATAAAGGCGCTTGGTGATGGTATGATTGCCCAGAGAAAGAAGGATGCTGAGATTCAGAAGGCTGAGGCTGCAAGAGATATGCAGATTAAGACATCACAGGCACGTCAGGAGGGTGAGTCAGCCAAGTTAAAGGCAGAGGCAGATATAGCCCAGGCAGCAAAGGATAAAGCTGTCCTTGAGGCTAATTATATGCAGGAACAGCAGACAGCACAGGCTAAGGCAGAGCTTGCACATGATATCCAGTCGAACATAACACAGAAGGATGTTATACAGGCACAGATGGATGCTGAACTTCTTAAACAGCAGAGACAAAAAGAAATAGCAGAGGCACAGATCCAGGTTCAGATTGCATCAGAGCAGAAGAACATAGAACTTGCCCAGAAGCAGGCTGAAAGAACTAAGGAAAGTTTAAGAGTAACAATAGTAGAACCTGCTAACGCTGAAAAAGCAAAGCAGATGGCAGATGCAGATGCTGAGAAGTATAGAAAGATAGCAGAAGCACAAGCCCGTGCTGAGTCAAGAAAGGTAGAAGCGCAGGCAGAAGCAGAGGCTATTGCCATAAAAGCACAGGCAGAAGCAGATGCCATATCAAAGACTGGTATAGCAGAGGCAGAGGCAACTAAGGCTAAAGGTATAGCAGAAGCAGAGGCTATGGAGAAGAAAGCTGAGGCTTATGAGAAGTATGGCCAGGCTGCTATGATGGAGATGCTTGTTAAGGTACTTCCTCAGATGGCAGAACAGGTTGCTAAGCCACTTCAGAGCATAGATAAGGTTACAATTATTGACAGCGGTGATACAGCTAATGGTTCAGGAGTCGGACAGATGGGAGGATATGTTCCTTCAGTTCTTGCAAAGACAATAGAATCTATCAAGGAAACTACCGGCTTTGATATAACAGATGTTATGAAAGCAAACACAATCCAGGCTAAGACAGATAGGAATATATCAGTTGATGGAATGGAAGGAGTTTCTAATATTACTATAAACAATAAGGAATCTTAGTTGATAAATTACAATCCAATAGTATAATACTTAATATCAGGGTGTCAGAATTCTTATTATATTCAGGGTTTTGACACCCATTTCTTACATTTTAACAATATATCTGGAAGGAATAATTATATGAGAAAAAAATACATATTACTAGATCTTGATGGAACTATAACAGATTCAGGCGAAGGAATAACTAAAAGTGTGCAGTATGCTCTTGAAAAAATGGGAATAGAAGAAAATGATATGGCAGTCTTAAAAAAATATATAGGACCACCGCTTAATGAGAGCTTTACAAGGTTTCATGGAATGGATGATGAAGATTCATTAAAGGCCGTTGCATATTATAGAGAAAGATATGCTGTAAAGGGAATATATGAAAACAGGCTGTTTGATGGAATAACAGATTTTCTTTCAGGACTGAAAAAAGAAGGATATGTTGTTGCATTAGCTACATGTAAACCTGAGATATATGTTCCAACGATACTTAAGCATTTTGATATAGAACAATATTTTGATGTCGCAGTAGGAAGTGAACTTGAGGGAGGAAAAAGAAGACATAAAGATGATGTTATAGAAGAAGTACTGAATCAGATTATGAAAAAAATGGACATAAGCGAATCAGATATAGTATCAGTTAAAGCAGATTCAATCATGATCGGTGACAGAAAAGATGATGTGCTTGGAGCTAAGGAAGCAGGTATTGAGTCGGTTGGATTAAGATATGGCTTTGCAGAAAAGAATGAGTTAGAGAATGCAGGAGCAGATTATATACTTGAAAAAGTAGAAGATATACTTCCATTTCTTAATCAGATGTAATAAAGCATTGGGGTGTTTTATTGTTTAAAAATTCTAAAAATATATATGCGAAGTAATGTAAAAATGTACAATATAAACAAAATGTGCCGAAGATTTTCGGTACATTTTTTTTAACTTTGAAAGTTGAAATTTTTTATAAAATGTTTATAATTAAAGTATAAAAACAGTACTGTAATAATTTAATAAAAAAGATGCAGCTATATTTTAAGTTTACATCGAATTCAATTCAATCAAACGAGGAGGAAAAAGCTATGATTAGTTTTTTTATTTGTCTGGCTCTTCTGATAGGTGGATACTTCGTCTATGGTAAAGTTGTAGAGAACACATTCGCACCTGATGACAGAGAGACACCAGCAGTTAAGATTAATGATGGTGTAGATTATGTTGTTATGCCACAGTGGAAACTGTTTTTAGTACAGCTTCTTAATATTGCAGGTCTTGGACCAATATTTGGTGCTATGCAGGGTGCTCTTTGGGGACCAGTTGTTTTTCTTTGGATTACATTTGGTACTATATTTGCCGGTGGTGTTCATGATTACTTCTCAGGAATGCTCTCAGAACGTAATAACGGAGCTTCTATTTCAGAAGTCTGCGGTATATATCTTGGCGGATTTATGAAAAATGTAATGAGAATTTTCAGTGTTGTATTACTCGTTATGGTAGGTACCGTATTTGCAGTTGGTCCGGCAGGACTTATCGTAACTTTGTTTAAGAATGGTGGCGTAACTGGTGTAGTAGCAAACACTGAGTTCTGGTTATGGATTATTCTTGCTTACTACTTTATTGCAACATTTATTTCTATTGATAAGATTATCGGACGTATTTATCCAATATTTGGTATATGTCTTATAATTATGGCACTTGGTGTTGCTATTGGTATTTTTACTCATTCAGAATATCAGGTACCAGAGATCTGGAGTAACTTTACTAACATGCATCCTAAGGCAACACCTATCTGGAGTGTTATGTTCATTACAGTAGCGTGTGGTGCTATATCAGGCTTCCATGCTACACAGTCACCTCTTATGGCACGTTGTATGAAGTCAGAGAAACAGGGACATTTCGTATTTTATGGTGCCATGGTTGCAGAAGGTGTTATAGCTCTTATATGGGCAGCAGCAGGATGTTCTATATATGAAGTAACTGATGGCTTAAGCACAGGACTTAGTGCAATACTTGCTAATGGACAGTCAGCTGCTATATATGATGTATGTTCTAAGACAATGGGTGGTGTTGGCGTAGCACTTGCTATGATTGGTGTTATTGTATGCCCTATCACATCAGGTGATACAGCCTTTAGAAGTGCAAGACTTACACTCGCAGACTGGTTTGGCATTGATCAGGGTAAGTTTACAAAAAGACTTATTCTCTGTGTACCTTTACTTGCAGTTGGTGCATTTGTAGGACATCTTGATTATACTATCATATGGAGATACTTCAGCTGGACAAACCAGACACTTGCTATGATAGTATTATGGACAGCTAGCATGTTCCTGTTCAAGGAAAAGAAGAATTACTGGATTACAGCAGTTCCAGCAACATTTATGAGTGCTGTGTCTATGACATATTTCTTCTATGCAAAAGAATGTCTGAATCTTGGTACAAAGGTAGCTTATCCAGCAGGTATTATTATTGCAGCGGTATTCTTTGGAATATTTATGTATGCAACAAGAAAGCAAACTAAAGCTGCCAATTAAACTATTTAAATAAACATACTAATCCTAATAATCTTAATGATAACTCTGGGCCAGTTAAATGTTATATGAAGCACTAGTACATCGTTTTTGAAATGATTTACTAGTTGTTGTTAAGTATACATATGACTGGTCCCAAAGTGTTTTTTTCGGAGTTTTTTCAAAGTATTTTTCCGATATATTTAAGGATGATATGATGTAATAATGTAACGAAGGGAGTAAGGAATATGATATTTAAACCTAGATGTATATCACAGACTTCACTGACAAAAGAAGAATTAATTAAGGATAAAAAGAACTGTAGAAAGTTCGGACCATGTGGGGTTGGTGAGAAGGCTATATATCTTAATAGCTTTTATTTTGACAGGAGATATTATATACCACTTTCTTCTGTTAAGAGAATATATAAAAGAATTGCTATGAGTAAGGGTGGATTTACAGGAAAAGGCTTGTTTGCATCTATACCATATCTTGTTGTGGAATATGATAATGGACAGGAAAAACAGTGTAATTTTAAGTTTGAAGAGAATGTTGATATGCTTTTATCATATATAAAACAGAACCATCCTTATATAAGAATCCATAGTGCAGAAGCTGAAAAGAGACTTAAGGAAAAGGAACGCCAGATGGCTAAAAAGAAAGCCAAGGTATTATCACCTAAGGCAAAGGAAAACATTGCAGTGCTTAACAATTGTCTTGATTATCTTGATAACAAAGAGGAATTAAGCCTTAATCTGAGTTCGGGAGCCAAAAGAAAGAGAGTGTATGATAGGAGCAATCCAGCGTATAAGTGGGTTGCACTTTTTATAACATTACTTGGAGCAGCTTCACTTATATATGGCATATATTCGCTTATAATACATGCAGGATTTTCTATATATTTCCTTTTATTTGGCATGGCAGCGATATTCTTTTTCTCAAGTGCCAATGTGCTTCCAACTGCAAGGAATAATAAAAAATATATAGAATCACATCTTAAAATGGCTATAGATGAAATGCAGGATTACATAGCAAAATATCCAGATTTTCCTGTACCAGCCTGGTATGCACATCCAGTTGTTATAAAAAGGATGATTGATATCATAGAAGAGGGAAGAGCAGTTGAAGTTGATGAAGCACTTGCTGTATTAAAGAATGATTTAAGAGCATTGAACTCAAGTGTTGCCGTGGAACAGGAAGAATATGATGAAATCGTTACTATAAAACCTATGTTTTTAGTTCGTGATTATCAGTAAAATAAAAATAATATTCTGATATGATGTAAAAGTACCAATCTGACATTATTAAAAAATATCAGATTGGTACTTTTAATAATACCTGATTTGCATTATTCTTTCATGCAATAAGATAAATATATCTTATTAAGCAATAGATTATGCAAAGGAGGTAATATCTTAAATGCTATTTTGAATAGGTGTTTAAGATATGAAATGCTATGAAAGAGAAAAAAGGTAATATTATTCAGACAGTGGCAGGCTTAGTTATCCTTATCGCAGGTATAGTATTATGCGTTAATACATATGTTGTTAAAGGAAACAAAGCATATGCGGTGTCTTTACTTACAGCGATTGTAGGTGCAGTTATACTTATATCAGGTTTATATAGTCTGTTTTCAAAAAACGAAAAGAAGCCTATAGATGCAAAGGTTATAGCACAGGCTGCTTTATGTGCTGCATTATGTTATGTTGGTGCAACATTTATTAAAATAGATATTCCAGTAGGAACAGAAAGAACAATGTTCCATTTTGGTAATGTATTCTGTGTTCTTGCAGCACTTCTTCTTGGAGGTACATGGGGTGGTCTTGCAGGAGCTGTTGGAATGACAATAAGCGACCTTACAACAGCATATGTAACAAGTGCACCTAAGACATTTTTCTTAAAGCTGTGCATAGGACTTATAGTAGGTTTTGTTGCACACAGGCTTTTTAAGCTGTCTAAGGAACACTCTGTAAAGTATGTTACTATAGCAACTGTAGTATCAAGCGTATGTGGTATGTTATTTAATATTGTAGCAGATCCTATAGTTGGATATTTCTATAAGACATATCTTTTAGGAGTACCTCAGGATCTTGCAAAGGCACTTGCAAAGGTAGGTGCAGTTACAACATCTGTTAATGCTGTTATAGCTGTTGTTGTGGCATCTATAATATATCTGGCATTAAGACCTGTTATGAAGAAGTCGGATATGTTAAGGGATTTATAATATGCATTTATAGAAATTGTTATTGATTGGATTGGTTGTAATTAATCCGTAATTATGTAATATAAAAGATGGAGTCAGATGTGTTAATCCGGCTCCATCTTTTGTGGTGCTATGGCATATAAGTACATTTAAAAGAATGACGTGATTATCCTCCGTAAAGCATTTGTTGACATATGCATGGATAATGGTTTATGATATATGAAACAAAAGTTAGTTTAAACTAACATAGGATTAGTATGAAAGATTATACCATAATAGATTTTAGAAAATATAATCAACAAGCTACTAAACTGTTACGATACTGTTGAAGAAAATTCATTTTGCTATATACGAAAAATTTTGATTATGGAGGGAAAAGTAATGCTTATGAATATTTTTGAAGGTATACTGATTCCGTTTGTTGGGACAACACTAGGTGCAGCATGCGTATTTTTTATGAGAAAAACACTTAGCACGTCAGTTCAACGTGCACTTGCAGGGTTTGCAGCAGGCATAATGGTTGCTGCTTCAATCTGGAGTCTTCTGATTCCGGCTATTAAACAATCTGAGAATATGGGAACTTTATCATTTGTTCCGGCAGTTGTTGGATTCTGGATTGGTATATTGTTTTTACTCGCACTCGATCATTTGATTCCACATCTTCATGTTGGAAGTGATCAGGCAGAGGGACCTAAAAGCAGGCTTAGCCGAACTACAATGATGGTGTTGGCAGTTACACTACATAACATTCCTGAAGGTATGGCGGTTGGTGTAATGTATGCAGGATTTCTTGCTGAAAATGCACAGATTACAGCAACTAGTGCACTTGCTTTATCTCTTGGAATTGCTATTCAGAATTTTCCAGAAGGAGCAATTATATCAATGCCTCTTAGGGCAGAGGGTGAAAGTAAGGGAAAGGCATTTCTTGGAGGTGTTCTTTCAGGAGTGGTTGAACCGATTGGGGCTGTGCTTACGATTCTAGCTGCACAGCTGGTAATCCCGGCATTACCATATTTACTTAGCTTTGCAGCAGGAGCTATGTTATATGTCGTGGTTGAAGAATTGATTCCAGAAATGTCACAGGGACAGCACTCAAATATTGGTACGATTTTCTTTGCATTTGGGTTTAGTCTGATGATGATTCTGGATGTGGCACTTGGGTGAAATGTTGCGTTGTAAGAAAAAATGTGCTTATCAGTCAAATCAGGAAGGAGACGAAGAATCTTTCAGGATTAAAAGACGGCGATACAGCTGGTTATATTTCACTCGGAATGAAATATATTGCAATTTCAGATACAAAGTGAATGTAAAAGAGCACATAACACATTATGAATTTGGACTTCCTGTAAAAGATGCACCTCTGGAAGAACTTATACTTGAGTACAGTTTTGACGGAGTAAATTATACAAAGGCGATTGAAACAGAGGCAAAAGCAGGACGCTGGGTTGGTGTAAAGAGCGGTATGTTTGCATGCCATGATAACAGCATAAAAACAGAAGCAGGATATGTTACTGTTGACTATGTAGAATACAAATAATTTATAGAAGAGAGTTCCAGAACACTGAAATGATTTTAAAATTGATAGGGTTTTGGAGCTTTTTTTCTGTATTATTTGCATTTTTGATTTTTATTTATATAGAAAAAGATAACTGACTGTGTTAATCCTTAAGTAAAGATTATTTTAATAACGGAGGAAAAAATGGCTAAAAGTTGTTGTAACAAAGCATGTATTGTTCAGGGGGAAAAATATCGTTTTTCGGTGCTTACGCCGTTTATGATGAGAATGGAATATTCAGAGACTGGTGTGTTTGAAGATTTACAGACGCAGACTGTGCTTAACAGGGAATTTCCGGTACCGGAATATTCAGTGACACAAAGTGACGACCGCCTTGAGATAGAGACAGAAGCATTTCATATGATATACGATAAAAAGAAATTTAGTGAAGAAGGACTTTTTATAGATGTAAAATATGATTTTACCAATTACGGTGGAAGGTGGTATTTTGGTGCAAAGACGTATAGTTTTCCGCCTCGGGAGCATAATCTCAAAGGCACAATGAGAACTCTTGACAGGGCTGACGGGGAAGTTGAACTTGACTACGGGCTTATGGATAAGAGTGGAAGGACGTTTTTTGATGACAGCAAATCGTTTGTGTTTGATGAAGAAAATATGCCATCAAAAAGGAAACATGAAGAGATTGATGTTTATTATCTTGCATATGGGCGTGATTATTTTGCGTGTCTGCGTGATTTTTATAAATTATCGGGGGCTGTTCCGCTTCTTCCAAGATACGCTCTTGGAAACTGGTGGAGCAGGTATTGGAAATACAGTGAAGAAAGTTACATTGAGCTGCTGACGGAATTTGAAAAAAGAAATATACCATTTTCCGTTGCTGTTATGGATATGGACTGGCATATAGTCGATGTGCCGATGGAATCTGGCGGCGGATGGACAGGATATACATGGAATAATGATTTATTTCCGAATCCGGAAAGATTTTTGTCATGGCTGCATGAACATAATTATCATGTAACACTTAATGTCCATCCGGCATCAGGTATCCGGAATTTTGAAAAAATGTATAAAGATATGGCAGAGTATCTAGGAATTAATCCTGACAGTAAAAAAACTATAGAGTTTGATATGACTAACAAAGAGTTTGTTGAGGCGTATTTTAAGTTTGCGCATCATCCACATGAAAATGCTGGAGTTGATTTCTGGTGGATAGACTGGCAACAGGGCAACAACGGAGGAGCAAGCGGAATTGACCCATTATGGATGCTTAATTATTTTCATTTTAAAGATATGGAAAAAAGAGGAAGAAGAGGACTTATTCTTTCGAGGTATGGCGGACTTGGAAGCCATAGGTATCCGATAGGATTTTCTGGAGATACGATAGTTACATGGAAATCGCTTGAATTTCAGCCTTATTTTACAGCAACGGCATCAAATGTGGGATATACGTGGTGGAGTCATGATATAGGCGGTCATATGAACGGATATAAAGACAACGAGCTTGCATTAAGATGGTATCAGTTTGGTGTGTTTTCACCGATAAACAGGCTTCACAGCAGCTCTAATCCGTTCTGTGGAAAAGAACCATGGAATTATCCTGAGCCATACTGCAGTGATATGGAAAAGATTTTAAGATTCAGGCATGCACTTATTCCATATATGTACACACTTAATTACAGATGTCATTGCGAGCATATTCCTGTAATAATACCAATGTATTATTATTATCCATTTGAGGAGAAAGCATATAGTTATAAAAATCAATATTTTCTTGGTAGTGAAATGCTTGTGTGTCCTGTTACAACAAAGATTGATGAACATTCACAAAAAAGCGGTGAGGAATGTTTTATACCAGCCGGAATATGGACAGATATATTTACCGGTGATGTATACAATGGCGGTAAAAATGGAAAAAGTCAGATTTTATGTAGAAATCTTCAAAGTATTCCTGTGCTTGGACGTGCAGGTGCAATAATACCGCTTGCTTCGGAATGTGGCAGTAATGATATTATTAATCCGAAAAAAGTTGATTTGGTTATATGTCCAGGTGCATCAAATACATTTGTTATGTACGAAGATTCTGGAGATGGATTTGACTACGAAAAAGGCGAATATGCTTTGACAGAGTTTGTGCTCGACTGGAATGAAGATAAGGCAAAAATAAGCATAGATGTAAGCGGTGACTTATCGGTAATTCCACGAAACAGAAAGTACCGTTTTATATTAAGAGGATTTGCACGTGGTATAAGATTTGAAAATGCAGATAATGCCAAATACGATATAAAAACAAATACATGGACAGTTACATGTAACTGTGATGGTGCGTCAGAGCTTGAAATATTTGCTGATAATGAAGAAAACAATCTTGTATACAACGGTGAAAATGTTAATGATAAAATATATGATTTTCTTCTGCAGGCACAGATGGATAATAATGACAAGAGAAGTATTTACAGATTATTTACATCCGGTGAGGACAAAAATGTTATTATATCAAACATTATGTCTATGAAACTTAATGATAAAGTTACAGCTGCAATTATAGAATATCTTTTGAGATAATGTATAATAATGCAAAAATAAAGTAAAATCTGAGTGAAATTTTATTTTTCTGTTGACATTAAAAAATGATATATTATAGTAAAAAAAGATTTGGATAAGAGAATTCATTTTTATTTTAATATCAATCTGAATCGGAGTCAAAAATCGATTTTGTCCAAAATAAAGGGAATCATCAGAACCATGTCCGAAGTTAAGGGTTCCCTGTAAACTTATTGTATAGATTTAAGGGTTTTCGTTAAAACTTACTGTCTAATGGTAAGGATTTTAAAAACTCAAACTGTCTAATCTATAGGGTACATTTTATCAAAACAGTAAAAATCAATATTTTCACCAATTTCAATACCCCTCAAACCCGCATAAACACTGGGTTTATAATTTCTTAATAATTTTATTAGCACTCACCACTTGACTTGGCTAACAATGAATGATATAACAATTATCAGAAAGTGAATAAAGCATTTTCTATTGAACTATTAATTCACGGGTAATGAAAGAGGTGAGTTGTATGAATATTCAAAAGTTTACACAGAAGTCAGTCGAAGCGATTAACAATTGTGAAAAAATAGCATATGATTATGGAAATCAGGAGATTGACCAGGAACATTTCCTGTATAGCCTGATGACTATAGATGACAGCCTTATTGCAAGTCTTATAGAAAAGATGAATATTGACAAGGATGTCTTTTTAAAGAATATAGAACAGCTGCTTAACCAGAAGAATAAAGTATCTGGTGATGTAAAGCTGTATATAAGTAATGATCTTAATAAAGTGCTTATTAATGCTGAGGAAGAAGCAAAGCGTATGGGGGATTCCTATGTATCAGTAGAACATCTTATGCTTGCTCTTATAGCATCTCCTAACAGAGCCATAAAGCAGCTTTTTAAGACATACGGTATAAACAGGGAGAGTTTTCTTTCTGTTCTTGCGACAGTAAGGGGTAATCAGACAGTTAATTCCGATAATCCGGAAGCTACTTATGATACCCTTAGTAAATATGCCACAGATCTTGTACAAAGAGCTGCAGATGGCAAGATGGATCCTGTTATAGGCAGAGATCAGGAGATAAGAAATGTTGTAAGGATTCTTTCACGTAAAACAAAGAACAATCCGGTTCTTATAGGTGAACCTGGTGTTGGTAAGACAGCAGTTGTTGAGGGACTTGCACAACGTATTGTAAAAGGCGATGTGCCAGAAAGCCTAAAGGATAAGAAGCTTTTTGCACTTGATATGGGAGCACTTGTTGCTGGTGCAAAGTACAGAGGTGAATTCGAGGAAAGACTTAAGGCTGTTCTTGATGAGGTTAAGAAGTCAGAAGGTCAGATTATTCTTTTCATAGATGAAATTCACACTATAGTAGGTGCTGGTAAAACAGAAGGTGCTATGGATGCAGGTAATATGCTTAAGCCAATGCTTGCAAGAGGTGAGCTTCATTGTATAGGTGCAACAACACTTGATGAACATAGACAGTATATTGAAAAGGATCCGGCACTTGAGCGTCGTTTCCAGCCAGTTATGGTAGATGAGCCTACTGTCGAAGATACAATATCTATTTTAAGAGGTCTTAAAGACAGATATGAGGTGTTCCATGGTGTTAAGATAACAGATGGTGCATTAGTAAGTGCAGCAGTTCTATCAGACAGATATATAACAGATAGATTTCTTCCAGATAAGGCTATTGATCTTGTAGATGAAGCATGTGCGATGATTAAGACAGAACTGGATTCTATGCCAGCTGAGCTTGATGAAATGCAGCGTAAGATCATGCAGCTTGAGATTGAAGAAGCAGCATTAAAGAAGGAAACAGATAATCTTAGCAAGGAACGTCTTGAAGCACTTAGAAAAGAACTTTCAGATTTACGCGAGGAATTCGGTATTCAGAAGTCAAAGTGGGATGCAGATAAGACAAAGGTTGATAATATAAGCAAGCTGAAGGAAGAACTTGAAAATATTAACAATCAGATAGCACAGGCTAAGAGAGAATATAATCTTGAAAAGGCAGCAGAGCTTCAGTATGGAAAGCTTCCAGCTGTTCAGAAGCAGATAGAAGAGGCAGAAGCTAAAGCTAAAGAGTCTGGCAATGGAGAATCTCTTGTGCATGAAAGTGTTACAGAGGAAGAGATTGCCAAGATTATATCAAGATGGACAGGTATCCCGGTAGCTAAGCTTAGTGAATCAGAAAGACAGAAGACACTTAATCTTGATGAAACACTTCATAAGAGAGTGGTTGGACAGAACGAAGCAGTTACTAAAGTTACAGAGGCTATCATAAGATCTAAAGCAGGTATAAAGGATCCAACAAAGCCTATTGGCTCATTTCTGTTTTTAGGACCAACTGGTGTAGGTAAAACAGAGCTTGCTAAGGCACTTGCTGAAAGTCTGTTTGATGATGAGAATAATATTATAAGACTTGATATGTCGGAGTACATGGAGAAATATTCAGTATCCAGACTTATAGGAGCGCCTCCTGGATACGTAGGATATGATGAAGGAGGTCAGCTTACCGAAGCAGTAAGAAGAAAGCCATATTCAGTTGTGCTTTTTGATGAAGTTGAAAAGGCACATCCTGATGTGTTCAATGTACTTCTTCAGGTACTTGATGATGGACGGATAACTGATTCACAGGGTCGTACAGTTGACTTTAAGAATACCATAATTATTCTTACAAGTAATATTGGTTCAACATATCTTCTTGATGGTATTGATGATAAAGGCAATATTAAAGAAGGAGTGGAGGAGCTGGTAATGGGCGATTTAAGAAACAGCTTCAGACCGGAATTTCTTAACAGACTTGATGAGATTATCATGTTTAAGCCACTTAATAAGGAGAATATAGGAAGTATTATTAATCTTCTTATTAATGATGTTAACAGAAGACTTGAGGATAAGGAACTTAAGGTTGTGCTTACGGATTCAGCTAAGGATTTCATAGTTGAGCATGGCTTCGATCCAATGTATGGTGCAAGACCACTTAAGAGATATGTACAGAAGTCAGTTGAGACACTTGCAGCTAAGCTTATACTTGCAGGCAATGTATCTACAGGAGATAATATAGTAATCGACTGTGAAAATAATGGACTTGTCGCAAAAGCATCTAAGTAAATATGGAATACAAAGGGAGATTGAGTACTATGTACTCAATCTCCCTATTTAAATTGATTGCTGTTTTCATCATAAATATAATTTATCATGCCAAGCTTATCATTAATGGCATTTTTATCAACCATAAACGACTTGCAGAATTCATCAAGTGAACTGTAGTTATCACGCAGCTGCATGTTTACAAAGCTAAGAAGCATAACGGGGTCTTTTGGTAAAGCGTTCATATATTTGTGTCCTTTCAATAATGTACATTTTAATAAGTCAATCAATAATAATATAACCTGATTCAGATATAATGCAAGTTAATAATAGTTTATAATGAAACTATGTAATATGCATAATATAGAGAAAAAGTACTGGCTAAAGTACATGGTTTGTTTACATTTAATAAAAAACGTGGTATTATTAATTGAAATAAAGTGCAAAAACAACAAAGCAGACGTGGGGGCATTATGTTAATATCAGATAATATATATAATAATAAATCAAATATGGTATATTGTTCTGCAACATTTACACATAATTATCTGGTTATGGTTGCAGATGATTATTTCTATAACTATGTAGGAAAGCTAATTAATATATCCATAACAGATTATATTCATCCAGATTTTAAGGAAGAGTTTACGAATATATGTGGAAGTCTTAAAGAGGGTGAATCACAGGGAATGATTGCATACATGAAAGGTAAAGATGGTACATATACTCTTGTTCATATATTGTTATCTAATACAGGGCATGTGATTGAGGATAACAGTGTTATTGAGGCTGAGGTATACAATGTGTTTAACACAGAAAAGAAATATTTAAAGCTTCATGATGATGCAGATAAATATAAAAAATTCCTTTCTATGTACAATGATTATCTGTTTGATTATGATATAGCTACAGGGATTATTTCTATATATGTTTATAGAAGCATGAAGGCAACCGTGATTAAAAAAATGCATATTGATGATTTTGAAAAGTATATTATGACATTCTTTAATAATGCCAGACATGAACAGGATTTTCGTGATGTCATGTATAAGCTTCGTAACGCAAACGAAGGCTTTAATGCAGAGATTACATGCCCGCTTATAGCAGATTCATCTAAGCTTGGATTATATAAAGTGGACTGCCGTATAATATACAAGTACAATCGCAGCAAGGTGGTTATTGGGATTATCAAGTCACTTGGTGCACAGACAGAGGAAGCTTATTATGCGACACAGGAAGGCAAGGATTTTTTTACAGGGCTGCTTAACAAAAGAGCATGTAAGGAATATGTATCGGATGCAATAGCATCTAACAAGGACATGCATTATATAGCTATGATTGATATAGATGATTTTAAGAATATTAATGATACATATGGACATTTGTATGGTGACAAGGTTATATTAAAAGTTGCATCTATTATAAACAGTACATTAAACGGAAGGGGAATAGTTGGCAGGTTTGGTGGAGATGAGTTTTTCATATTCACAAACTGGATTAATACAGAAAGCCAGTTGAGATCCATTCTTACATCTCTTAAACAGAAAGTAAGGGATGAAATGAGCCAGGGGGAGAATGGCTGTATAGTTACGCTTTCTATAGGCGTGTGTCAGTATCCGGATAACGGAAGTGATTATGACACGCTTGTAAACAAGGCTGATAAGTGTTTATATATAGCTAAGAATAAAGGTAAAAACAGATATATAATATATGACCCTGCTAAACATGGGGATTTTCTTGAGGATATGGGAAGAAAAGGCTTTTCTATGGCTCCTATCAAAAAAGGTGAGAATCTTTCATTTGAAGTAGCAGATATGGCTATTGATATAATTAGGAATGGAAAAGAGGCTGTGAAAAGAGCGCTGCCACGTGCATGCAAGGCGTTAGAGATAGATGGTATACGCGTATATAACGCAACTAAAGGCGAACTTATAGACTATTATGGAGAATATTCTGGATTGCCAGATATACTTGAACTCATAAAAACTGACAAATTTATGGAAAAATTCGAAAACAGGAATTACGTGACTGTGGTTTATACCTCTAATATAGAGTCGTTCTATAAAGAAATGTACGATGCGGTTATAGCCTGTAATATAGGTGGCATGATATATAGTTATTTTAAGAATGACGAAGGCGATAATATAGTTATGTTCTATGACACTTTCAATAAAAGCTTCAGGTGGAATGAATCTGATAAGAACTATATTATGACACTGACTAAGATAGTTACAAGTGTTCTTTAAAAGTAGGACACCGAAATGTAATAAAATGCTGACTGGTATACATAATAGTTTTACCAGCCAGCATTTTTGCTTTATTTATATTATAAAATGTGTTAAGTTTAATTATGAAAGAATGGTAAAAGGGTTATGGGCATTAAAAGTGCACAGTTTTTAAGTATATCTGTGCAGGAATGGAGGTTAGTATGTCAGTACAGGATTATATGAGTGCCTTAAAATTAGGAAAAAAAGAATATCATGCATGTGTTAATAAAGGAAAATATCCATACCTTCCTGTTATGGAGAATATGATGGAGGAAAAGAGTATTGATTCTGAGGTGAGTCTAGGGATTGATCAGATACCATTAAGACTTGTGGTAGGAACATGTACAGCTGGAAGAACAAATGCGTTTGCAGATAACTGGATGCCTATATTGGAATGGGGAAGTGAATTTTCAGCAAAATGGGCATCACTTAGTGACAGCCAGGTGAATGAAGGTATAAGAGATCCTATAAAGGTATATGAATACATGAATAAGTTCTATGTGCTTGAAGGTAACAAAAGGGTGAGTGTTTTAAAGTACTTTAAGGCAGTTACTGTCAATGCACAGGTTATACGAAAGATTCCTAAAAAATCCGATGATCCAGATGTTAAAATATATTATGAATTTATGGATTTTTATAAAGCAACTAAGCTTAATGATATATATTTCAGTAAAGAAGGCAGTTTTACGACACTTATGGATCTGGTTGGGATAGAACCAGGAAAGGTTATGGATGAAGATGCTAAAAAGGATCTTGTTTCAAGCTATCTTAATTTCAGAACGGCATATGAATCAAGGGGAGGAGACAGATTTGATTTTCCTGTCGGAGATGCGTATCTAAGATTTATTCATATTCATGGATATGATAATGTCAAGCACATGACATCTGATGAGATGGATAAAAATGTGGCTAAGACATGGGAAGAGTTTGAACTTATATCAGATAACAGTGGGGTTGAATTAAAAATGGACCCGGCAAAGATAGAACCAGCCAAAAAGAATATACTAAGCTATCTGCTTCCAATATCAGGAGGAGATAGCAACAAAAAGCTGAAGGTTGGATTTATATATGAAAAGACACCACAGACATCGGAATGGTGTTATGCGCATGAACTTGGAAGACAGTATATAGATGAGACATTTGGAAAACAGATAGAAACAGTAAGTATAACGAATGTAAGACCTAAAATCGATGATTATGATGCTATACAAAAGCTTATAGATGAAAATACAGATCTTATATTTGTGACATCTTCAGCCATGATGTATGCGAGCCTGAAGCAGGCCATAGCACATCCAAAGGCTAAGATACTTAACTGTTCACTGAATATATCGCATAAGTATATAAGAACCTACTATACAAGAATTCATGAAGCTAAGTATCTGACAGGACTTATAGCTGGCGTTATGTCAAAGAGCGACAGAATAGGATATGTTGCAGGTTGTCCTCTTTATGGTGTCATGGCAAATGTTAATGCGTTTGCTATGGGGGTAAAGGCAGTTAATCCTGATGCTAAGGTGTATGTGGAATGGAATGGTATCAAAGACAATGATGTTGAAGCCAGGTTTAATGAGCTTGGGATTAATTGTATATCGGATCAGGATATGATTACGCCGAAAAAATCATCAAGAAAATTTGGGTTATATATAAATGACGATGGTAATATAAGACACCTTGCTATGCCGGTATGGCACTGGGGTGTGTTTTATGAAAAGCTTATACAAAGCATACTAAGTGGTTCATGGAAGAAAGAAGAGGAAGGCGATAAGGTATCAGCACTTAACTATTGGTGGGGAATGTCATCAGGGGCTGTTGATATCATATATGGTGGAGGCCTGAATAATGAAACTAAAAAAATAGTTGACCTTATCAGAGAATCTATTATAAAAGGTGAATTTCATCCTTTTTCTGGTGAGTTAAGAAATCAGGAAGGAAAAATCATGAATAAAGCAGGTGAAACTCTTGACCCAGATGAAATCATAGAGATGGATTGGCTTATGGACAATATTGTTGGAAAGATACCAGAGTATGATGAACTAAGTGAAGAATATAAGCTCCTTGTTATAAATCAGGGAATTATAGATGTTAATGAATAATTGAAATGAGTGAAAATTATGAAAATACTTGTGTTAGCAGATGTTGAGTCGAAATATCTGTGGGACTATTTTGAAAAAGAAAAACTTGATGGCATAGATCTTATATTATCATGTGGTGATTTACGTGCGGAATACCTTTCATTTCTTGCTTCGTTTTCAAAAGTACCTATATTATATGTGCGTGGCAATCATGATGATAATTATGCATTTAAAGAACCAGAAGGATGTATATGCATAGAGGATAAAATATATGTGTACAAAGGAATCCGTATTATGGGACTGGGCGGTTCTATAAGATATAAAGCAGGTGCTAATCAATATACACAGAGTCAGATGAAAAGAAGGGCTGCGAGAATGTGGCCAAAGATAAAAATAAAAAAAGGAATAGATATTCTGCTGACACATTCACCAGCGTTTGGAATAGGAGATGGTGAAGATAATCCACATAAAGGGTTTGAAGCATTTGTTGATATATTGGATAAGTATAAACCGAAATATTTTATTCATGGTCATGTACATCTGAATTATTCCGTTGAGAATAAAAGAGAGAGAGAGTATAAAGATACAATAATAATCAATGGATATGACAGATATGTGTTTGAGTATCCTGATAAATATATTTTGAAAGGCTCTGGTTCTGATTCATAACAGTGGTTATGCATAGAGGTTATAAAAGAAGTTATAAAAGAAGTTATAAAAGAGGTTATGATATATGGTACTATAATACCATATATCATAATATTTATTTTTGATAGAATAATAATAATATTTTCATATGTTGATATTATACTTGTGAAAAATGCACAAAACTTGAAAGGGGTTTAAGATGAAAGCTATATTTAAAAAATCATCTAAGAGTATATGGGCATGTTTACTGGCTGTTGTTATGGCAGTAAGCATAATAGTGCCTGTATCAGTTAAATCTGCTAAAGCAGATGTTGTAAAGCCAGAAAAAATAGAAGCAACAGGCTGGCTGGAATCAGCATATGTAGAATGGTCAACAGATTATAAAGCTGACAGCTATAATGCATATGTTAAAGAAAAGGATGGAGAGTATGTAAAGCTTGATGATGAACTTATCAGACATTATAAGACTGATAAAGATTATTACAGAGCTGATGCACTTGGCCTTAAAGAGGGAACATATATTATGAAGATTGTTCCTGTAAAGGATGGAAAAGAAGTGGCTTCAAAGGCGCTTGAAACAGAAGAAATAGCAGTAGCTTCACATGATAGAAGTGGCTTTGCGTTCTCATCTGATTCTAAATATAAGACAGGTTCAGGTGCTTATAATGATGATGGAACATTAAAACAGGATGCAGTTGTACTGTATGTAACAAAAGATACTGCTAAAACTGTTACTATGACAGTAAAGACTGATACGAATAAGACTACTAAATGTGTTGGCATCCAGACTATTATTGATGCCCTTCAGAAAGGCAAGGAAACAAGACCTGTTGATATCCGTATTATAGGAACAGTGACAAAGAATGATCTTGATAAGATAAGCAGCAGTTCAGAAGGACTTCAGGTAAAGGGAAAAAATGCTTATTCTGATATGAAGCTTACAATAGAGGGTGTCGGCAGCGATGCCTGTATAAAAGACTTCGGTATTCTTGTGAGAAATGCAGCAAATGTTGAAATAAGAAATCTTTCAGTGCTTAATTTCATGGATGATGGAATATCAATAGACGCAAGCAACTGTAATATATGGGTTCATAATCTTGATATATATTATGGACAGGCTGGCTCAGACAGCGACCAGAAAAAGGGTGATGGCTCTATAGATGTCAAGAAGTCACAGTACTGTACAATATCATATAATCACTTTTTTGACAGTGGAAAATGTGGACTTGTAGATGCAACACCAGCAGATTCAGGGTATTCAGATTATCTTACATATCACCACAACTGGTTTGATCATTCAGATTCACGTCATCCGCGTATAAGAAACGGACATAATATACATGTATACAACAATTACTATGATGGTAATTCAAAGTATGGAGTAGGAGTTACATCAGGTTCATCAGCATTTGTTGAAGCTAATGTGTTTGAAAACTGCAAATATCCTATGATGTCATCACTTCAGGGTTCAGATGCCAAGGACAAAGGCGTATTCTCGAACGAAAAAGGTGGAATGATTAAAGCATATAATAATATAATATCTGGTGCTGCCGGAGTTGTGTATGCTAATGCTGATTCATCATATGAGGCTGCCAATGCAGCAAGCTTTGATGCTTATCTTGCAGCTGAAAGAAGTGAGCAGGTTGCAGGTTCATATAAGACATTATCAGGTTCAACTACATACAGTAATTTTGATACTGATGTATCTGTTGATATGGGTGTGACTGAAGCTGATATTACAGCTGCAGCAGATGTGAAAAATAAGGTTAAATCTTTATCTGGAAGCCAGGGTGGAGGCGTTATACCATGGAATTTCACGGATGCAGACAATTCTTCATATACAATAGATGAAAAGTTAAAAGAGTCAGTTACATCTTATAAGAATACAACGCTTATCAGTGTTGGAGGAAAAGTGGACAAAACAGGACAGACTGAGGAAACAACTAAGTCAGAAGAGAGTACAACAGATTCACAGGAAACATCCAGCTCTGATGATAGAACAACAGCACAGCCAACACAGAATACAACAGCTTCTGATGTGACACAGGCTGCAACGTCACAGACGACAACAGCGGTACGACCAACGACAGAACAGCAGTCAACTACAGTACCAACAACAGCTCAGCAGTCAACGACAGTCCAGTCAACAACGGCACAGCAGCCAACAACGGGTGCAGCTGGAAAAGTTATTGCTGTTGATTTTGAAAACGGAAGTACCGATAATACATTCTTTAATATCACAGGAAATATTGCTAAAGATAAAGGCACTGTAATATATAAAGGTAAAACATATAATAAGTGTCTTAAGATGGAAACAAGTACTGAGATTTCATTTACTACACAGACAAATGCAAAGATAGTCATGGTGTTTAATGAAGATTTTAACGGGAAAGTAAAGCTTGATGGCAGTAAATGTGCTGTAAAGAATGGAATAATTGAGATGACTGTAAATGCGGGAACTCATAAGATTACAAAGGGCGATAAAGCGAATCTGTATTATCTTGCATATGAACAAGATAACAGCCAGCAGACTACAAAGGATAATGAACAGGCAACAACAGTAACGCAGCCAGCAACTAATGAGCAGGCAACAACAGTTACAGAGCCAGTAACTAACGAACAGGCAACAACAGTTACAGAGCCAGCAACTAACGAACAGACAACAACAGTTACACAGTCTGCGACTAAAGAAGATGAAACCAGTTTCTCTGGTAATGATTCAGCATCATCAGAAAATTCAAGTGCAGTACAGAGTGAAGGTGAGTCAGTGCAGACATCTGATAACACAGTGATATGGTTTTATGCTGTGATAGCAGTTGCAATGGCTTTAGTTGCATCTGCATATGTATTTTTTGATAAAAAGCGTAAAGCATAATTCATTATTTTTAAGATAAAAATGTTAAAAGAACAGTACATGTAGAAATATGTGTGCTGTTCTTTTGCACAATTTAGTATAATATATAGAAAAGTAGTGAAAAGTGCTTGCAATATATAATTATGTGTGATAGTATGTTCAAAGCGCTGAAAAACAAATGTACGTCACAGAAAGACAAAAAGCGGTATTTGTTTTTAGAAAAAATTAAGAAAAATAAAATGTAAGGTGTAAATGTATATTTTACATAAGATGTGATAAGCGTAAGAATGGAGGATTATAATGAGCGAGAAGTTAAAGGTTGGTATTCTTGGTGGTACAGGTATGGTAGGTCAGAGATTTATTACATTACTTGAAAACCATCCATGGTTTGATGTTGTGTTAGTAGCTGCAAGCGGCCGTTCAGCAGGCAGACTTTATGAGGAAGCTGTTGAAGGACGTTGGAAGATGCAGACTCCAATGCCAGAGTTCGTTAAGAAAATGTCTGTTTACGATATGGATAAGGATTTTGATGAAATAGTATCAAAGGTTGATTTCGTATTCTGTGCTGTAAACATGCCAAAGAATGAAATTAAGGCGTTAGAGGAAAGATATGCCAAAGCAGAGGTTCCAGTAGTATCTAACAATAGTGCTAACCGTTGGACACCAGATGTTCCTATGATTCTTCCAGAGGTTAATCCAGAGCATACTAAGGTTATAGAAGCACAGAAGAAGAGACTTGGAACAACAAGAGGATTCATAGCTGTTAAGCCTAACTGTTCTATTCAGAGTTATGCACCAGCTCTTGCAGCTCTTAAGGAGTTTGAACCAAAGCTTGTTGTTGCTACAACATATCAGGCTATTTCAGGTGCTGGTAAGACATTTGAACAGTGGCCAGAAATGGTTGAAAACATTATCCCTTATATTGGCGGTGAAGAAGAAAAGTCTGAAAAGGAACCACTTAGAATTCTTGGTACAGTAGAGAATGGGGAGATAGTTCCAGCTACAGAGCCAGTTATAACATGCCAGTGCTTAAGAGTACCTGTTCTTGATGGACATACAGCAGCTGTATTTGTTAACTTTGGCAAGAAGCCTACAAAGGAACAGATTATAGAGAAGTGGAGAAGCTTCAGGGGAGTACCTCAGGAATTAAATCTTCCATCTGCACCAAAGCAGTTCATCCAGTATCTTGAAGAGGATGACCGTCCACAGGTTAAGCTTGATGTTAACTATGAGCATGGTATGGGTGTTTCACTTGGAAGATTAAGAGAAGACAGCGTATTTGATTATAAGTTTGTCGGACTTTCACATAACACATTAAGAGGAGCAGCAGGTGGAGCAGTTCTTTGTGCAGAGCTTCTTAAGGCACAGGGATATATAACAGCAAAGTAATGTGACAGCTTGGATATATCAGCAGGTCGTTAGATTAACGTTGACCTCACATTAAATAAAGGAAAGCAGCAGTGCGTACATCAAAAGATGACAGCGTTGCTGCTTTTTGTGTGTTAGAGCATTTTACTTTTTGCATTTTTTGCATTTGGATTTATATTCTTTGCATTTTACTATGATATAATTTATAATATAAAGATATGACAAATTATGATATATAAAAATATGTATATTATAATGACAGATTGGAGAATGATTGTATGGGAAAATCCGTATATATAGCGGAAAAGCCAAGTGTTGCGCAGGAGTTTGCAAAAGCACTTCATGTAAATTTTAAAAGAAAAGATGGATATCTGGAAGCTGATGAGCATATTGTAACATGGTGTGTAGGTCATCTTATAACTATGAGTTATCCTGAGGCATATGATGAGAATCTAAAAAAGTGGCGGTTTGATACGTTGCCATTTATTCCGGGACAGTTTAAATATGAAGTTATACCAGCTGTAAAAAAACAGTTTGATATAGTGAAAAATATACTTAACAGGGATGATGTTGAAACAATATATGTATGTACCGATTCGGGACGTGAGGGAGAATATATATATAGACTTGTAAGGCAGGAGGCTCATGTTACTGGTAAGAACGAAAGAAGAGTATGGATAGATTCACAGACTGAGGAAGAGATACTTAAAGGCATAAAGAATGCAAAGGATATATCAGAGTATGATAACCTGAGTTCAGCTGCGTATCTTAGAGCTAAAGAAGATTATCTTATGGGTATTAATTTTTCAAGAGTTCTTACATTAAAATACGGAAGAAATATAGCTAATTATCTTCATGAGGACAGAGCTGTAGTTTCTGTCGGAAGAGTTATGACGTGTGTTCTTGGAATGGTTGTAAGAAGAGAAAGAGAAATACGAAGCTTTGTTAAAACACCATTTTTTAAGGTTATTGGAGGTGCATCGATTAACGATAAAACATTTGATGCTGAATGGAGAGTGTGTGAGCAGAGCAGATATTATGGAACGCCTTATCTGTATAAGGATAATGGCTTTAAGGAAAGAGAAAAGGCTGAAGAGCTTGTAAGAATATTATCAGATCCGCTCCCAGCTTGTGGAATTGTAAAGCAGGTTGAAAGAAAGAAGGAAACAAAAAATCCTCCATTATTATATAATCTTGCTGAAATACAGAATGAATGTAGTAAGCTGTTTAAGATAAGTCCGGATCAGACACTTAACATCATACAGGAATTATATGAAAAAAAACTTGTTACGTATCCGAGAACAGATGCAAGAGTATTATCAAGTGCAGTATGTAAAGAAATATATAAAAATATAGGCGGGCTAAGGAGTTATGTGCATGTTAAGGATATAGCTTTAGAGGTTATGGAAAATAAGCTTTATGATGGTATAGAAAAAACAAGATATTGTAACGATAAAGCTATAACAGATCATTATGCTATTATTCCAACCGGACAGGGACTTAACAATCTGGCTGCTTTATCAGTTACTGCACAGCGGACTTATGAGATAATAGTAAGGAGATTCTTAAGTATATTTTATCCGGCAGCGGTGTATCAGAAAGTAAGCATAACCACATCAGTAAAGAATGAAGATATGTATGCAACATTTAAGGTGCTTGTAAACGAAGGTTATCTGAAAGTTACGAATAATTCATTTGCTAAAAATAAAAATATACAACTGGCAGATTCAAAGGATAAGACAGGAAAAGTGGAAGATGTTACTGATAATTCATCAGATAAGACAGATGCAGAATTGCTTGAAAGTCTTAAGCTGTTAAAAAAAGGTTCAGAGATAACATTTACAGGGTTTGATATAAAAGAGGGAGAAACTTCTCCACCTAAAAGATATAATTCCGGTTCGATTATTCTTGCAATGGAGAATGCAGGACAGCTCATAGAAGATGAGGAGCTAAGGGCGCAGATTAAGGGAAGCGGAATAGGAACAAGTGCAACAAGGGCAGAAATATTAAAAAAGCTTAATGTTAATAAATACATATTTATTAATTCAAAAACACAGATAATTACACCAACACTTCTTGGCGAAATTATATATGATGTAGTTGATAATTCAATCAGGCAGCTGCTAAATCCTGAGCTTACGGCAAGCTGGGAGAAAGGACTCACATACGTAGCAGAGGGAAGTATAACTTCTGATGAATATATGCAGAAGCTGTCAGGTTTTGTGACAAGAAGAACTGTTGCTGTGAAAGGACTTAACAACCAGGCACAGCTTATAACATTATTTAATGCTTCAGCCAGAAATTACAAGAGATGATATATGTCATTGTTTATAATGGGCTTTGGTAAAATAAGTTGAGATTAATATTGCCCATAAGGGGCTGAGTCGTGTATAATGCAGGGAAGACATATAATTTAATATATAACTTAATATTAAATAGTCTGATTGTATAATGCAGATGTTGATATATACATACTGGTGATATAATGGACTTATAAAGAAGAATAATATGGAGGATTGTTATGTGCGGGATTACAGGGTATGTAGGTGACAGGGATTGTGCAGATGTACTTATAGATGCACTTTCAAAGCTGGAATATAGAGGATATGATTCAGCAGGAATTGCTGTTTTTGAACATGGAACTATTAAAGTAGAAAAATGTAAGGGAAGACTTTCTAATCTTGTTGAAAAAATGGCGAGGGATGGCAAGCCTGTTGGACACTGTGGAATTGGTCATACAAGATGGGCAACGCATGGAGAACCATCAGACATTAATTCGCATCCTCATGGAAATAAAAGAGTATCAATAGTACACAATGGCATTATTGAGAATTATAAACAGATAAAGGAGTTTCTTATAGGTGAAGGATATAGCTTTGTGAGCGAGACTGACACTGAAACAGTGGCAAAGCTCCTTGATTATTATTATGATGGGAATCCACTTACAACTATATCTAAGGTTATAGGGGAGATTAAGGGTTCATATGCTCTTGGCATACTGTTCAGGGATTTTCCTGACACATTATATGCTGTAAGAAAAGACAGCCCGCTTATAGTGGGTGCAGGAGAAAATGAAAACTTTATAGCATCTGATGTGCCAGCTATTATTCACTATACAAGAAATTATTATCTCCTTGATACAAATGATATAGCAGAAGTAAAGAAGGATTCAATAAGATTTTTTGATGTTCATGGAAATGAAGTTTTTAAGGAAATAAATACAGCCGACTGGGATGTTGATGCCGCAGAAAAGGGTGGATACGAGCATTTTATGCTTAAAGAGATTCATGAGCAGCCTACAGCTGTTAAAACAACTATTACACCAAGAATACAGAATCATATGCCTGATTTTACAGCAGAAGGTTTTGATAAGGAGAAATTAAAGGATTATAAGAATATATATATAGTAGCCTGTGGAACAGCTATGCATGCAGGAATGGTTGGAAAGTATGTTATAGAGAAGCTTGTAAGGGTTCCTGTTGTTGTTGATATAGCATCCGAATTCAGATATAGGGATCCGCTTATAGGTGAAGGTGATCTTATGATAGTTATATCACAGTCGGGAGAAACTGCTGATACAAAGGCTGCTTTAGAGCTTGCAAAGCAGAGGGGTGCAGATACTATGGCTATTGTTAATGTTAAAGGCTCATCTATAGCGAGAGAGGCTGATATGGTTGTGTATACGCACGCTGGCCCTGAAATATCTGTTGCCTCAACAAAGGCATATATGGTACAGATAGCTATAATGTACCTTATAGCATTTGAGCTGGCTTTTGCAAGAAACAAAATAACAAAAGAAGAATGTGAAAAATATACAGAATATCTTGAAAATATGCCATTTGTTCTTGAGGAGGCTATTTCTCTTAAGGAAAAGTGCCAGTATGCAGCTTCTAAGCTGATGAACGCAGACAGCCTTTTATATATAGGAAGAGGACTTGATTATGCATCAAGTATGGAAGGCTCACTTAAGCTTAAAGAAATATCATATATTCATTCAGAATCATATGCTGCTGGTGAGTTAAAGCATGGAACTATTTCTCTTATTACTGAGAATATGCCAGTTATTGCTGTGGCTACACAGATGGATCTTGTTGAAAAGACTATAAGTAATATTAAAGAAGCCAGGGCAAGAGGGGCATTTGTTATTCTTGTTGCAGGATCAGAGGTGGAGATAGAAGAAGGAGTTGCAGATATAATAATAAGCCTTCCGGATACTCCACAGATATTTATGCCAATGACGGCAGCAGTTCCACTTCAGCTTATAGCATATTACACAGCAGTTCTTAAGGGTAACGATGTAGATAAGCCAAGGAATCTTGCGAAGAGCGTTACGGTGGAATAGGCTTAGAACCATTGTACAAGGCATCATTATAAATATAAAGAAAAGAGGATTAATATGATGAATGAGTCTATAACTATAAAGGAGTTATATAGTCTTGACAGGACAATAGCAGCATCTGTTTTTGATGGATGCATATATCCATGGGAGGTATTGTCAAAGATAGGAGACTATATAGTAGAGCTTGGCAGCACCCTTCCAGAGGATGAATATATTAAAAAGGACGGAAATGTATGGATCCATAAAGAAGCTGATGTGTTTGAATCAGCATATATTGCAGGTCCGGCAATAATATGTAAAGGCGCACAGATAAGACATTGTGCATTTATAAGAGGAAAAGCTATAGTTGGTGAAGGTACAGTAGTAGGTAACTCGACAGAACTTAAAAATGTAATACTATTTGATGGCGTACAGGTTCCCCATTATAACTATGTAGGTGATTCAATACTTGGCTATAAAGCACATATGGGAGCAGGCTCAATAACATCTAATGTTAAATCAGATAAGAAGCTTATAACCATAAAAGGACCAGATGAAAACGTGGATACTGGAATTAAGAAGATAGGTGCTTTTCTTGGCGATTATGTTGAGGTTGGATGCGGAAGTGTTCTTAATCCGGGAACAATAGTAGGAAAAGAGAGTAATATATATCCTCTTTCAAGTGTAAGAGGCTTTGTTCCAGCAGGTTCAATCTACAAAAAACAGGGTGAAATCACAAAAAAACATTAAAAAATTGTTAATATATTAATATAAGGAGACACCCCCCTTGAAAAATAAATACTTTATGCTATCATAGTATAGTATATATGCAAAAATGTAGTTATTTTGCAAAAGTATTACATGGTTAACCATATAATTAATCAGAGTATAATTTATTATGGTTAATATAAAAGGATAAGGATAGTGAGGTAAAAGTATGAAAACTTTCAAAGGGATTGGTGTTCAGCTTGTATTATCTTTTGTAGTAGCGATATGCGTGTCAATAATTCTTGTATCGCTTGGTTCTCTAAATAAGACAAGAACAGCTATTAACGGAAATACTAAAGTGACTAGTGAACAGACACTTGAGGCAGCACAGGAAGGGTTTACAACGTATTTAAAGACTCTTTCACAGCCAGTTGATCTTCTTACGCGTAAGAATGAGATAAAGCATCTCGAAGACAGAGGTGATATTGATACCAATGTAACAGCAATCAAGGATTCACTTGTTGCATCAGTAAAGGTAACTAATGGAGCTGAGCTTGCATTTTTTACTACTAAAACAGGTCTTAGAGTAGATGGCTGGACAGAGATTAATCCAGATACAGGTAAGACTAGCAACAAGGGCGGATTAACAAGAGAAGTTAATGATACGAACCAGTCATGGTATAAAGCATGTATAGGTTCAAAGGCAAGGAATTCTATATATTCAGTATTTTCAGATCCATATAAGGATTCAAAATCTGGAAAGACGATATTTACTGTGTCTCAGGAAATAAAGTATTCAGATAACAGTAACTATGGAGCGGTAGGTCTTAATATTGACTTCTCAGAAGTTGAAGATTATGTAAGAAATATAGGTCTTCTTGATACAGGTTATGTTATCCTTGTTAATAAGGAAGGCAAGATTCTTGTTAATAATGACAAGAATACATATGTAGATGATGTTACTAAGCTTGAATGCTGGAATACTATAAAGGGACTTGGCGATGACAAGCTTGATACAACATTTTCTTTCGATGAAAAGGTAAATGGTGAAAGCCTTCATATTGTAACTTCTAAGGATGCAGTTACAGGCTGGACTCTTATGGGATTTATAAGCGAGTCAGAGACACAGACAATTGTAACCAGTATCAGAAACAGGACAATGTTTCTTGCAATAATAGGAATTATAATAGGTGTTGCTATTGCACTTATAACAGCAAGGTTATTCTCTAAAGAGCTTAAGAAGATTAACACTGCTATGGGTAAGATGGCTGATGGTGATCTTACACACAGAATAGAAGTAAAGAAGAAGGACGAATTCGGACAGGTTGAGAATAACTACAATGATATGGCTGATCAGATATCAGGTCTTATAAAGGGTGTTGAAGAAAAGTCAGGAGTTCTTATCACAGCTTCTAAGAAGATATCACAGGTGAGTGAGTCAACAACTGAGACTGTTAATCAGGTATCAGAGGCTATACAGAGTGTATCAATAGGTGCATCAGGACAGGCAGAAAGTACACAGAAGGCAACATCAGAGGTAGAACTTCTTGCATCTAAGCTTCACGAAACTAAGGCATATGTAAGTGATATAAACGATATGTCAGTTGAGACTAAGACACTTAGTGATAAGGGTATTACAATAGTTGATGATCTTATAGAGAAGGGTGAAAAGTCTAAGGATAACTCAAGATTCTCAAAGAATGTAGTTAATGAGATGATTGAAAGTATAGAAAAGATTAACTTTATATCAGATGCTATTACAGAGATTACAGAACAGACGAATCTGCTTTCACTTAACGCAAGCATTGAAGCAGCAAGAGCTGGTGAAAGTGGAAGAGGCTTTGCGGTAGTAGCAGATGAGATAAGAAAGCTGGCAGAACAGTCGCAGGCATCAACAGATGAGATTAAGCAGATTGTAAAGGAAATCTCAGCTAAGTCAGTAGTGGCGGAAAAGACTATGGATGAAAGCGTTGATATTATTGATGAACAGAATAAGTCTATCAATGCAGCTAAGGAGCTTTTCGGACATATATCAGATGCTGTCAATGCACTTAAGGAAGGTCTTGATAACATAGCCTCACTTAATGAGCAGATGGATGCAAGCCGTGAGAATGTTGTCAAGAGCATGGAGGATGTAGCTTCTGTATCTACAGAAACAGCAGCAGCTTCAGAAGAAGTATCAGCTTCGGCTGAAGAGGTTAATGCTACTATGCATACACTTAACCAGTTTACAGTTGAACTTGATGATATAGCTTCACATCTTACAGAGGCTATTGATAAGTTTGAACTTTAATGGTTTTAGTTATATAATATCTATGATGTAATTACATTTTTCATAATTTTTGATATTTTTTACACAATCATAATTGACTTAAGCATTGTGATGTGAGAAAATAACACAAGTGATAAAGGGGTTCATAATTATGTATGAATCCCTTAACTAACGAAAGGAGTAATAAGATGATTTATACACAGGAAGTTGAAAACATGTGTCCAGTAGCACAGGGCGTTCATCATGGCGCTGCTCCAGTTCCTACAGAAGGAAAGTGGGTACAGAATAAGGAAGTTAAGAACATTTCAGGTTTTACACATGGTGTTGGCTGGTGTGCTCCTCAGCAGGGTGCATGTAAGCTTACATTAAACGTTAAGGAAGGTATCATTCAGGAAGCTTTAGTTGAAACAATCGGATGTTCAGGTATGACACATTCAGCAGCTATGGCAGCTGAAATCTTACCAGGCTTAACTGTTATGGAAGCTTTAAATACAGACTTAGTATGTGATGCTATTAACACAGCTATGAGAGAATTATTCTTACAGATTGTATATGGTAGAACACAGAGTGCTTTCTCAGAAGGCGGTTTAGCAGTTGGTGCTGGTCTTGAGGATCTTGGTAAGGGACTTCGTTCACAGGTTGGTACTATGTATGGTACTCTTGCAAAGGGACCACGTTACTTAGAGATGGCAGAGGGATATGTAACAGGTATCGCTCTTGATAAGGATGATCAGATTATTGGTTATAAGTTCGTTAACCTTGGTAAGATGACAGACTTCATTAAGAAGGGTGATGATCCTAACACAGCATATGAGAAGGCAGCTGGACAGTATGGTCGTGTTGCTGATGCAGTTAAGATTATTGATCCTAGAACAGATGAAGAGGTTAAGTAAGGAGGACGAATATAATGGCATTATTTGAATCATATGAGAGAAGAATTGACCAGATCAACGCTGTACTTAACAGCTATGGTATCTCATCTATAGAAGAAGCTGAGAAGATTACTAAAGATGCTGGTTTAGATGTATACAACATGGTAAAGGGCATTCAGCCTATCTGTTTTGAAAACGCTTGCTGGGCTTACATCGTAGGTGCAGCTATCGCAATCAAGAAGGGTGCTAGAAAGGCTTCAGAGGCTGCTGCAGCTATTGGTGAAGGTCTTCAGGCATTCTGTATTCCAGGTTCAGTTGCTGACCAGAGAAAGGTTGGTCTTGGACATGGTAACCTTGGTAAGATGCTTCTTGAAGAAGATACAGAATGTTTCGCTTTCTTAGCAGGTCACGAATCATTCGCTGCTGCTGAGGGTGCTATTGGTATCGCAGAGAAGGCTAACAAGGTTAGACAGAAACCTCTTAGAGTTATCCTTAACGGTCTCGGTAAGGATGCTGCTAAGATTATCTCAAGAATTAACGGATTCACATTCGTTGAGACAGAGATGGATTATGCTACAGGCGAAGTTAAGGAAATCGAAAGAATCGCATATTCTGATGGACTTCGTTCTAAGGTTAACTGCTACGGTGCTAATGACGTAACAGAAGGTGTTGCAATCATGTGGAAGGAGAATGTTGATATCTCTATCACAGGTAACTCAACAAACCCTACAAGATTCCAGCATCCAGTTGCAGGTACATACAAGAAGGAAAGACTTGAAGCTGGCAAGAAGTACTTTTCAGTAGCTTCAGGTGGTGGTACAGGTCGTACACTTCACCCAGATAACATGGCAGCAGGTCCTGCTTCTTATGGTATGACAGATACTATGGGACGTATGCACTCAGATGCTCAGTTTGCTGGTTCATCTTCAGTTCCTGCCCACGTAGAAATGATGGGTCTTATCGGTATGGGTAACAACCCAATGGTTGGTGCTACAGTTGCTGTTGCTGTTTCTGTTCAGCAGGCTGCTGATGAAGGCAAGTTCTAATTAATTTAATAAGTTAAATGCGTTAAACCGCCGTAATCACTGGGATTGCGGTGGTTTTTGCATTATTAGCGCAGGGACTTCTATAAAATATATTTGAAGACTAATAAAAAACAAAAGAAAAAAACATAAATCCGCAAAAACGAGAAAAGAATTTTGTTGCTATAATTATTATCGTGTACTATAATACATACTTAGTGATTGGTAAATAATAGATTTTCTTTCCTACATGTCATGGAAAGAATAAAAAACAAAGTAAAGCATACTTTTGGTAATCGTTATATCAATATATAAGGGAATACATAGTGGGAATTGTATTAAATATAGATTGATTTGGGAATGGATGATTATGGAGTGTGGAACAAAAAAATATACTGGTAACAAATGGCATATATTACCATTAGTAGTGTTTATATGTGGTATAATAATATTGAATGCTATCGTCATGGAAGTTAACAGAATTGATTATGAAAAGATAAGAGCTAAAGCAAGTCTGAATGCTGTTACATATGCTGACCAAATGATAAATGATTTTAATTTGGGGATTGGAAAAACATATTCTATTGAACAGCTCCTTATAAGTGAGGATGGTGCGGTCAATAAGTTTAGTACAATCGCTAGTGGTATGATGGCAGATTATGTACAGAGTATTCAGCTGGCACCAGATGGTGTTGTTAATGAAATATATCCAGAAGAGGGAAACGAAGCTGCTAAGATAGACCTTGTTAATGACGAAAAAAGGGGAGCAATTGTCAGATATGGAATAGACAACGATATTGTTGTTATGCATGGTCCATTCACACTTAGCCAGGGAGGTATGGGGATTGCTATACGTAATCCGATTTATCTTTATAATGAAGATGGAGAACGCTATTTCTGGGGGCTGGCGATAATTATAATCAAGGTTCCGGAGATTTTTAATGATTCGGTGAATGCACTGGAAAGTTTTGGCTATGATTATATTCTATCTAAAACAGAGTCGCCTTTATCGTCAGATTATAATGTGATAGATAGTTCAAAACAGGAATTAGACAATCCTGTTTCATACACATTCGAACTTGGTGGCTGTATGTGGAAGCTTGATGTTACACCAGTAAATGGATGGAAAAATGATAAAAATATCAGTTTTGTCGTAATTGGAAGTGTTATCATAATAGCATTGCTGGAGGTTCTGGCATTTGCATTCATAAATATGGAAAAACAAAGAAAAAAGTTTAGGCAGATGTCTATAACAGACGGACTTACAGGACTGCTTAACAGAATCGGATTTAATGAGCAGGTTGAGAAGTATTTAAATAATAATGAATCAAAGAAGTGCATCGCAATATTACTTGATGTGGATAATTTTAAGTTTATTAATGATGTGCATGGTCATGAGGTAGGAGATCAGGTGCTTCTTCAGCTGGCAACGGCTATGAAAAAAGAGTTTTCAAAAAATGCTGTCATTGGAAGAAATGGTGGCGATGAGTTTTGTTTGCTTATAAAGGATTGTAATGAGGATGAGGCAAAGAATCAGATAGAAAGCTTTACAATGAAAAAACGTACATTCTTGCATAAAGGGAAAGAGTATAAGTATAGCATATCATTAGGTTATGTTGAGTATCCTACATATGCACACAAGGGTTCTGAACTGTTAAGGTATGCAGATATAGCATTATATGAGGTTAAGCTTCGGGGAAAGCATGGATGTCTTCCATATAGGGCAAGTTATCATGTGTCAGGTTCTAACCGTTCACAGCTTGGCTTTAAGCTTAGTGATATTTCAAACAATCTTCCAGCGGCATTTTTCATATATAAGGCTGATAAAAGTGATGAACAGATTTTATATGCTAACAATGAAATGCTAAGACTTGCAGAATGTGATGATTTAGATGATTTCTTTGAATTTTCAGGAAAGCATTTTAATGGACTTGTTCATCCTGATGATTTTAAACGTGTTGAAAAGCATATATGGGAACAGATATCGATTAATGAAAATAAAGTAAATGATTATGTCAGATACAGGATGGCGACTAAAAGTGGTGGATATAAGAATGTCCTTGATTATGGCAGAATAGTACATAGCGAGAATTATGGTTTGCTATTTTATGTAATGATTATTGATTTCGATTTTATTAATACATCAGCTGACTTTAAAGTCTAGTTTATTTAATTCTGACAGTCTTATTAAATATGCGTAAAGTTGAATGAAGTTGAATAAAATTGAAGAAAATTGAAGAAAGCTGAAGGGAATCATAGAAAATATTTGAAAATAAAGCCGATTTAAAGTATCATAGAATATAGATTTTACGGATAATATAATAATGCCTTCAGAGAGGATTATATATGAAGAACATAAAAATGGTTAACAGAATTATGTATTTGTTATTTCTTTTTGGCTTTTTGTTTTATCTTTTTTCAGGTTTTATATTTAGCAAAGTAGATATTAAGACACCAGCGGATGACAAGATAAAGATGGTGATAGAACCAGATAAAAAAGAATATATAGGAGATGGAACAGTCGAATATAGTCTGAAGTTAAGTACTGCATCAAGTGATAACATGGCTATATATTTTATCAGCAGGCACCAGGAGATAGAAGTATATGCTAATGATAATCTTATATATTATGTAAATGCACATAAGTCGATATATGGTACAACAACAGGAACTAATTATTCGATTGTTAACATACCCTCATATACAACGGATGTGAAAGTAAAACTTACTAATGTGTATGAAGGTGCTAAACAAAAAGAAACAACATTTGAATATGGTGATGAAGCACGTATATTAAAAGAATTAATATCAGAGGCCTTTTTACCAGCGGTGTTAAGTGCACTAATTATACTTGTTGGTATAGTTATGATTATGTTGTGGATTATATGTAATAAGAGAATTTCACAGATACAGGCACTGCTTTATTTTGGTATATTTGCGATGCTGATAGGTGCATGGTCGCTGAATGAAACAAGTATTGCTATGCTTTTTATAGAAGACAGAAAGCTGGCTTCACTTATGGGTTATGTGCTGCTTATGATGCTTCCAATACCTTTTGTTCAGGCTGAAAAGAATTTCTTTCATATACATACAGCAACAGTGAGCAATGCATTATGTACTATATTTTCATTAATGGATATTATGCTCATTATACTACATATTACAGGAATGGCAGAGTTTAAAAGAACTGTTTTGTTTATACATATAATGCTTATTATTGCTTTATTGTATTTTTGTGGGGTTGTTGTTGACAGAATTATAAAAAATGGTTTTGACAGAAAAGTAAAGTCGAATATTATAGCTGTAGCTGCATTGAGTAGTTCTATGCTTGTGGATTTATATGCGTACTATAGGCATGTGCAGGAAATAGATGTGATAGGTAAGTTTGGTATACTTATATTTATAGTTCTTCTTGGATATGAAATTGTATCTGAGGTACTTGAAATGATAAGGGATGGACAGAAAGCAGCGTTTTATAAAGAAATGGCTGAAAAAGATGTCATGACAGGTCTTTATAACAGGTCAGCGTTTGAACATTGGGAGCAGAATATGGAAGATTATAACGGATATGCTATTGTTACGTTTGATCTTAATAATCTTAAATACTGTAATGATAATATTGGACATGCAGCAGGTGATGCTTATATTGAAGCATCTGCAAAGCTTATCAGGGAGATATTTGGAAAGTACGGAAAATGTTACCGTATAGGAGGAGATGAATTCTGTGCTATAATCAGGACAAATAAGCGGTTTAATATAGAAAAATATAAAAAACGTCTTAGATGGCGTGAAAAGCAGATAACTGAGAAGCTTGGAATAGTTGGTCTTAATGTACATATAGCCTGTGGATATGCAGAATATGACAACGAGAAGGATGAAGATTTCGAATCAACCAGAAGCAGGGCTGATAAGAAAATGTATGAAAGTAAGAAAATACTAAAAAAGGATAAGTGATAAGCTGAATAGCAGCATTATCATTTATCCTTTTATTATTGTTATTATTTCTTATTAGTCTGTCAGACTGCTAATTATAAGTCGAAACCAAAGTAACGAACTGCATTGTTGTAAGAGATGCCTTCAACAATCTTCTTAAGAGTCTTTTCATCGTTAGGGTATTCACCATTTTCAACCCATCCACCGATAAGTTCGCACATGATTCTTCTGAAGTATTCATGTCTTGTGTAAGATAAGAAGCTTCTTGAATCTGTAAGCATACCGATGAAGTTGCCAAGTAAGCTTAAGTTAGCAAGGCTTGTCATCTGGTTAGTCATACCAACCTTATGATCATTGAACCACCATGCTGAACCCTGCTGAATCTTACCAACAGCCTTAGAATCCTGGAAACATCCAATAACAGTACCGATAGCAGCATTAACTGATGGATTAAGTGAGTAGATGATAGTCTTAGGAAGTTCATCTGTGCTGTTAAGAGCGTTAAGGAACTGAGCCATCTCTGCTGAACAGTCATAAGTGTTGATGCAGTCAAAACCTGTATCAGGACCTAACTGATTGTATCTGAATACGTTGTTATCACGGATTGTACCATAGTGTAACTGCATTACCCAGTTAAGCTTGTTGTATTCCTTACCAACAGATACCATGAATGCAGTCTTGAACTTGTTCATTTCTTCTGTTGTGATAGCTTCACCTGAGAATCTCTTAGCAAATATAGCCTCGATTTCTGCATCTGTGTAAGGTTTATACATAACATATTCAAGAGCGTGGTCAGATACTGAGCAGCCCATTGAATCAAAGAACTGCATTCTGTTTTTTAAAGCATCAATAAGAGAAGCGAAAGAGTTAACCTTGATTCCGCTTACATCTGATAATGTGTTAAGATAGTCAAGATAATCTGGCTTTTCAATGTTCATAGCTTTGTCAGGTCTCCATGCTGGAAGAACCTTTACATCAAATGTATCATCAGCAGCTAATACCTTATGCCATTCAAGTGAATCAACAGGATCATCAGTTGTACAGATTAACTTAACGTTAGACTTCTTGATAAGGTTTCTTACTGACATAGAATCTTCCTGTAACTTAGCGTTGCAAAGATTCCATACTTCTTCAGCTGTATCACCATTTAAGATACCGTTGTAACCGAAGTATCTCTGAAGCTCAAGGTGGCTCCAGTGGTAAAGAGGGTTGCCGATAGCCATTTCAAGTGTTTCAGCCCATTTCTGGAACTTTTCACGATCAGAAGCATCACCTGTGATATACTTCTCATCAACGCCATTAGTTCTCATCTGACGCCACTTATAGTGGTCACCGCCGAGCCATACCTGTGTAATATTCTCGAACTTTCTGTCTTCTGCGATTTCCTTAGGGTTGATATGACAGTGATAATCAACGATAGGCATCTTGTCAGCATAGTCGTGGAAGAGATGCTGTGCTGTAGGTGTTGAAAGTAAAAAGTCTTTGTCCATGAATTGTTTCATAGTTCTTAATCCTCCTGTGAATTAAAAATGTGTTGTATTGCGTTTTATAATATCAGCAGTGATAATGCTGTGTTTATCAGCAGATTCACCGCACAATACCTTCATAAGAACATCTACTGCTTTAGTTGAAAGCTGTTCAACGTGGCTGTCAATAGATGTAAGCTCTGGTTCAGTGCATATGGAAAGAACCGAGTTGTTATAACCAATAATCTCAAGCTCATCAGGAACACTGATAGAGTGGGCGTGTGCATATTTAACTGCGCCAGCTGCAAGTGAGTCATCAGAGGTTACTACAGCATCAAAAGGAATATTGTTATCATAAAGCTCATTAAGATATTCTTTCGCATGTGAAATGTTTTTTCCACATAGATGGCTGTATTGGTGTGGGAGACTGATAGCAGCTTCTTTTAAAGCTTTCATATAACCGGAATACTTATTCATTCCACTATATGACCTGCTTGTATATAAGTAGACTATATTACGATGTCCGTTATTAATCAAGAGTTTTGTTGCGTTATAAATCGCAATTTCATCATTGCACATAACAGAATATATATTAGGGGCATCAAGGTATCCGTTGGCAAGAACTATCGGGATATCTCTAGCAGCATCAATAATATAATCATTGGTGTGTGAACCAGTGTTTTCAACAAACTGTGAACCAGTAAGGATAACACCATCAACACGTTTGCTTAAGAGAAGCTCAAGATATTTCTTCTTATTGCTATAGTCTTTACCCGTGCAGCAGAGTATGGAATCATATCCATATTTTCTTAATTCCTGTTCAAGATAATATACTGCATTGGCAAGATAAATATCTGATGAATCAATACACATGATACCGATGGTTTTCATTGTATTAAGACCTAAGCCTCTTGCAAATACGTTAGGTGTGTAATCAAGCTCTTTAATAGCGGCAAGAACCTTATCTTTGGTTTTTGAAGATACCTTGGCGTTGCCGTTAAGAACTCTTGAAACAGTGGCAATGGAAACACCAGCTTTCTTGGAAACATCATATATATTCATATCCGACTCCTGTGGGTGCATAAATGTTAAATGTAAGCACTTACATATTGATAATCTGATTATACAATGGTATTATTATAAAAGCAAGTGTGTAAGTGTATTTTTATTGTACTTTAGCCATATGACCATTTATGTCGTTAATCATGTATACGCTAATCATGTATACAAAAATAATTATTGACGAAAGTCATATTTAAGTATATCATAGTTATTGAAAGATTATGAAAGCGCTTACATGCACTTCAAGATACCATTTACTGGTTAATAATCAGGGATAAGATACCCCTGTAGAAAAAGGAGATTTAATATGCAGAGATTAAACAAGAGTATTACACATGCAGTTGACAGACCTGTAAAGGTTATGCAGTTTGGTGAAGGTAACTTCCTTAGAGCATTCGTAGATTATATCTTCGATGTTACTAACGAAAAGACAGATTTTAATGGTGGTGTTGTTATCGTTAAGCCAATCGAGTTTGGTACACTTGAAAGATTCCACGATCAGGAATGCCAGTACACACTTCAGTTAAGAGGTTTCGTAGATGGACAGCCTAAGGAAATCACACGTCAGATTACATCTGTTGTTGATGCTGTAGCAGCTATCGAAGATTATGACAAGTACATTGAATATGGTACAAGTGAAACACTTAGATTTATCGTTTCTAATACAACAGAAGCAGGTATCGTATTTGACGAGACAGATAACGATCCTAATGCTCGTCCTCCTAAGACATATCCTGGTAAGCTTACACAGCTTCTCTACAAGAGATACCAGAAGTTCAACGGAGCAGCAGATAAGGGACTTATCTTACTTCCTTGCGAACTTATCGCTGATAATGGTATCGAATTAAAGAAGTGCATTATGAAGTTTATAGAACTCTGGGGTCTTGAAGATGGATTCAAGGATTGGGTTAACAATTACTGCTCATTCTGCCCAACACTTGTTGATAGAATTGTTCCAGGTTATCCAAGAGAAGATGCTGCTAAGCTTTGCGAAGAGTGGGGCTATGAAGATCAGCTTATCGACAGAGCAGAAGTGTTCGGTCTCTGGGTTGTAGAAAGTGATTCTAACCTTCCACTTGAACAGCTTGAGAAGGAACTTCCATTCAAGGAAGCTGGACTTAATGTAGTATTTACAAAGGATCATCATCCATATAAGGAAAGAAAGGTAAGAATCCTTAATGGTTCACATACATCATTCGTATTAGCATCATTCCTTGCTGGTAACGATAACGTAGAGAACTCTATGAAGGATCCAGTTATCAGAAAGTATATGGAAGAAACACTTTACAATGAAGTTATTCCTACACTTTCACTTTCTAAGGAAGATTGTGAAGAATTCGCTAAGGCTGTTATCGACAGATTCCTTAACCCATTCGTAGATCACAGATTATTAAGCATTTCACTTAACTCTGTATCTAAGTGGGAAGCTAGATGTCTTCCTTCATTCTTAGGATATGTTAAGAAGTTTAATAAGCTTCCTAAGTACCTTACATTCTCTATCGCAGCACTTATGAGCTTCTACACATCACAGACAGAAGCTGAGTTCAACGGTGGTATTGTATTAAAGGGTGACAGAAACGGTGAAGAGTACAACATCACAGATGATAAGGCTGTACTTGATTTCTTCAGAGATAACTCTGGTAAGACACCAGCTGAATTCACACACGCTTACTTAAGCAATACTAAGTTCTTCGGTGGCGAAGACCTTACTAAGGTTCTTGACCTTGAAGAAGTTATCACAGGATATATTGCAGATATCAGAGAAAGAGGTATGAGAGCTGTAGTTAACGATTTAGCTCTTGATGATGAAAAGTTAGCATAATTGCGTTGGCAGTTTGCAGCAAAGTATTCATAAGCCTTAGCTGAATATAAGTTTCGGCATTGATTTATATTGTATTTTAAAGCATTAATAAGGGCGGGTGTTCTTTTTCATCCGCCCTTAAGTTATGTAAGAGGTATTGTGTATTTATACCCTTTTATTGTTATAATAAAAATGTTATGATGTGAATGTAATCATTGAATTTCATAATTCTATGATGTATACAGTTAATGATATATAGAGATTATATTAATTACAGGAGGTAGTTATGCAGGATTTTATTAAGATTAATAAAGATGATAATGTTGCAGTAGCTCTTAAGCCAATCGCTAAGGGTACAACACTTAATGTTGCTGGTACAGAAGTTACTACAATAGAAGATATCCCTCAGGGACATAAGTTTGTTATCAAGCCTATTAAGAAGGGCGATGCAGTTATAAAGTATGGTTTCAGAATCGGTTATGCACAGGCTGATATAGAAGTTGGTGGATGGGTTCATACACACAACTTAAAGACTGCACTTGGTGATCTTCTTGAATATACATACAATCCAGAAGGACACAAGGATGTTGAGCCAACAGAGGAAGCGTTCTTTGAAGGATATATGCGTGAAAATGGTACAGTTGGTGTAAGAAATGAAGTATGGATTATCCCAACAGTTGGCTGTGTTAATTCAATAGCAAGAGCAATTGAAGCTACAGCGAGAGCTAACAAGCCAGAAGGTGTTGATGAAGTTGTTGCTTTCCCACATCCATACGGATGTTCACAGGTAACAGAGGATCAGGAGAATACAAGACACATACTTGCTGACCTTATCAATCATCCTAATGCTGGTGCAGTACTTGTACTTGGTCTTGGCTGCGAGAACAGCCGTATTGAAGTTCTTAAGGATTATATCGGTGAAGTTAACCCAGACAGAGTTAAGTTCTTACAGGTTCAGGATGTAGAAAATGAGCAGGAAGCTGCTGAAGGTATTATGAAGGAACTTATGTCTTACGCTGCTACATTTAAGAGAGAAAAGGTTAGTGCTAAGCACCTTATCGTTGGTATGAAGTGCGGTGGTTCTGATGGTTTATCAGGTATCACAGCTAACCCAACAGTAGGTCTTTTCTCAGATATGCTCGTATCTAAGGGTGGTACAACTATCCTTACAGAAGTTCCAGAGATGTTCGGTGCAGAGACTATCCTTATGAACAGATGTGCTAACAAGGAACTTTTCGAGAAGACAGTTCACCTTATCAATGACTTTAAAGAGTACTTCATCAAGAATGGTCAGGAAATCTATGAGAATCCATCACCAGGAAACAAGGATGGTGGTATCACAACACTTGAAGATAAGTCACTTGGATGTACACAGAAGTCTGGTTCATCACTTGTTAAGGGTGTGTTAGCTTATGGTGAAAGAGTATCTGATAAGGGACTTAACCTTCTTAGTGCACCTGGTAATGACCTTGTTGCTTCAACAGCTTGTGCAGCAGCAGGAGCACAGATGGTTCTTTTCACAACAGGACGTGGAACACCATTTGCATCGCCAGTACCTACAGTAAAGATTGCTACTAACTCAAGACTTGCTGGCAATAAGAGCAACTGGATAGACTTCAATGCAGGAAGAATTGTAACAGATGACCTTCCACTTGAAGATGCAGCTAAGGAACTCTTCCAGCTTGTATTAGATGTTGCTTCTGGTAAGAAGGTAAAGGCTGAAATCGCTGGCTTCCACGATTTAGCTATCTTTAAGCAGGGTGTAACCTTATAATCAGCAAAGCTTAGGAATTGCGTCAAGGCAGGGAATCGCATTGACGGCAGACTATTGGAATACTTTGTATACAAGGTTAATATATAAATATAGTGACATATAAGATTAAGGCGGGCAGATATTTGCATTTCTGTCCGTCTTATAATGTGTGTTCGAAACCTTCCACACATAAAACAAAACTAAAGGAGAATAAAATGGATAAATTAAATCAGGGTAAAAAAGCTGTCTTTATTACGCAGGCGGCTGTCATTGCAGCACTTTATACTGTGCTCGTTATTATATTTAACTATTGCAGCTTCGGACCAATACAGTTCAGAATAGCAGAGGCACTTACAATTCTGCCATATTTTACACCGGCGGCGATACCGGGACTGTTCGTAGGCTGTCTGTTATCTAACATCTTAGGTGGTGCCGCTATATGGGATATAATATTTGGAAGTATTGCTACACTTATTGGTGCAATAGGAACTTATGCGTTAAGAAAGAATAAGTGGCTTGCACCATTACCACCAATTATTGCCAATACACTCATAGTTCCATTTGTATTAAAATATGCTTATGGTTCAGAGGGCATATTTGCTATGTTCTTTGTGACAATAGGTGCAAGTGAATTCGTAGTGTGCGGTATTATTGGAATGATACTTTTATTTGCGCTTAATCCGGTAAGAAATGTGATATTTAAGGGTGTGGAGTAATTGGTACAAGAATTTACTATAACTGACCAAGGTACAGAAGCTTCTTTATCAGAGTTTAAAGAAAGGGAAATGTTATGAAATCAAGTTATACATTTTTATTTTAATGGTTCTGAATTTGTTGAAAAATAAAGAAAAATATGGAGAATTCTCAATCACAGATATTATGCTTCTGATACCAATACCGTGACCGGCTTTATTCGATAGCAGATAGATATATAGTCGATTATGACTTTATGCAAGGTTGTATCTTGATGGGACTATGCAAATGTGGATTGATGCGGAGAATTCGTTAGAATTATGGTAAATAATTTTTGACTCAGAGAAAGCACCAAATGATTTGTAGCGTCATTTGGTGCTTTCTTTATAGATTCCGTCCCTGATACTGTATTGTTACTACATAAACGGTTTTGTGTGGTTCGTCGATGCGAAAAATAGCCATGTAGTTATCAATCAGTAACTGTCGGTAGCCTTTTCCGGCATATCTGCCTTCGTTTCGCTCTTGGTGGGATTGAGGAAATGTATCTAAGCTTAAAATGGCTTTTTTAATTCGGTCAGCTTGTCCTTTGGCATTTTCAGGAGCCAATTTCTCGTTTGCGATATACTCGTAAATGCAGTCTAATTCATGGATTGCTCTAGGGTTGACCTTTACGTTGTATTTATTTAAAATGTTTTTTCTCCAATTCTGCAAAAACTGTTTCTGCGTCGACTGCTTCTGCTCCGTTAGCAATTTCCTGCTCAGACTCGAAGATTGCTTGGTCGGTGCGATTCATTCTTGTGAATTTATCATATAGTTCACTGCTCATAACAACCAAGTCGCTATATCCGTTTTTGGTAATAAAAATAGGCTCCTGTTCTTTGTGTGCGATATTAGAAATCTCGGTTGTATTGCGTAAATCTTTAATAGGTATAATAAGTGGCATGATATTCACTCCTTTCTTTGACACAATTATTGCATAATTATGTTCAGATATCAATGAGGATATGCAATATTATGAAAAATAGAAAAGTATTGCAATCATATGAGCTATGTGCTATTATCGTAAATATCAAATTTAAAGAGGATAAAAGTATGAACACATTTTGTATGAACAGTTTAAGACGTAGAGAAAGAAGACGTAAGCTCTTGTAATCATTGTTTATTTCCGCATGGTTACAAGGGTGTACGTCTTGTTTCTGTGCGGTTGCTGTTTATAAATGTTGTAGATACAGAACCGTAATAGATTTAGCAAAAAGCTAATTCCATTGCGGTTCTTTTTTTATCTATTTACAAATATCAGAATTAATGGAGGTTACTATGAAAAAGAAGATTTGTCAGTATTTATCAAAAGTATTAGTAGAAATGTCGGAAGAGGAATTGATGAAGACAATGGAGATTCCGCCGGAAGAGAAAATGGGAGATTTAGCTTTGCCTTGTTTTTCAATGGCTAAGAAAATGCGTAAAAATCCTATGCAGATTGCAGCTGAGCTGGTAGAAAACTTGAATGAACAGAAAGCTGAATTGGGAATTGAAAAAGTAGAGAGCGTAGGGGCATATTGTAATATTCACTTGAAACGTGCTTTATTTGTCAAAAAGTGCTTTGAGTCGTTGCAAAAAGACAAGCACGGAGTGTCGCAGATTGGTAGCGGAAAAACGGTGTGTATGGACTATTCATCGCCAAATATTGCAAAGAACTTTCATGTGGGACATTTGCGTACAACAGTAATTGGAAACTCTTTATATAAGATTTATCAAAAGTTAGGATATGATGTGGTACGAATCAATCATTTAGGTGACTGGGGAACTCAGTTTGGTAAATTGATTGTTGCATACAAATTGTGGAGCAGTGAAGAACTGGTAAAAGAAAAGGGAATAGAGGAATTACTGCGTATTTATGTTAAGTTTAATGATGAATCAGAAACTAATGAGAACTTAATTGTAGAGGCACGAGAATGGTTTGTAAAAATGGAGCAAAATGATTTTGAAGCATTAGAAATCTGGAATTGGTTCAAGGACATCAGTATGGTTGAATTTGAACGTATTTATGACTTGCTAGGAATATCATTTGATTCTTATTTGGGTGAAAGTTTCTATCGTGACAAGGTGCCGACATTAGTGGAGAAATTGAAAGAAATGGATTTGCTAGTTGAGAGTCAAGGGGCGCAAGTAATTGATTTGGAGAAATATGATATGCCCCCTTGTTTAATTACTAAAAGTGATGGAGGAACCACTTATCACTCCCGTGATATTGCTGCAATTCTTTATCGTAAGGAAACATATGATTTTGAAAAGTGCTTATATGTGACAGGGCTAGAACAATCTCTTCATTTCAAACAAATTTTTACAGCTATTGAAGTGATGGGATATGATTGGTGGGATGGATTGATTCATGTTCCATATGGATTGGTTAGTCTTGCAGGAGAAAAACTTTCAACACGTGGTGGTAATATTATTTATGCAGAAGATATTTTGAAAGAGGCAATAGAGCGTGCTTATAATGCGATAATAGAAAAGAATCCCTCGTTGACGGATAAAGAAGAAATTGCGAAAAAAGTTGGCGTGGGAGCAATTATTTTCCATGATTTATTTAATCAGCGAATCAAGAATGTTGATTTCTCGTGGAAGGAAGTTTTGAACTTTGATGGAACTACCGGACCATATGCACAATATACTTATGCACGCGCAAAGAGCGTGTTGCGTAAAGCGGGTAAAATGGTAGAGGTTAGTGAAGTTGATTTTGAGGCTTTAACAGATGATGTGACTTATAATTTGGTAAAAGTATTAGCTGGTTACGAGGATGCAGTTATTAATGCGGCAGAGAAAAATGAACCGTCTGTAGTTGCAAGGTATGTAATATCGTTAGCAACAGCTTTTAATAAGTTTTATCATGATTGCACTATTTTGCAGGCAGAAGGAAAAGAGAAAAACGCACGTTTGATTTTGACAGATATGGTACAGAAAATCTTGTGTGAGGCATGCGGTTTATTAGGTATGGAATGTCCGGAAGAGATGTAGTTAATGGTTTGTAAATAAATGAAAACATTGTGCATTTTAAATATATTCAAAATGTTCCAACAATTTCTTAATTTGATGGGCTTTTAATCAGTGATCTTTTTGTCAGATGGAATGGAAGTTTAAAAAATTATACCAAAACTTTAAATACAATGAAATTTTCAGAGGTGTACAATAATAAAAATGCTGATGGAAGATTACAGGTTTCGTGGAGTAATTCAGGAAAAGCGGAAGATGCTGATATATTTGTTATTACATTACAGTGTAAATTATCAGATGGCAGTTATGAAAGCACGTCTGTGGTGGCAATGCCAGATTATATGATTGATAAAACTGTGCTTAATATATCTAAAAACAAAACAGATGATAAACCTGAGAATAATAATGATACATATACATTTGATATAACTCAAAAAGATACACAGTTAGTAGATAATAAGACATTTGCTAACATTTTAAAGGAAAATGAATCTAAGGATGTTGTTATTAAATCTAATAACAATGTAACATTTACTTTTGAAAAAGGAACTATGAAAGGTGTAGAAGGAAAAGAAAATTATGATTTTTCTACGATTATCAATTCAATATATTCAGATACTATGCCATCATATGTAACTAAGGATAATTTTATATCACAGATTAATTTTAATTATTCAGGAGAGCTTCCTGCAAGAGCTAATATCCGTATTCCGGTTGGAACACAGTATGCAGGAAATACATTATATTACTCATATATGAATAACGATAATACATTTGCAGACACACAGACAGTAGTAGTTGATGAAGAAGGATACATAACAGTAAAGCAGGAACATTGTTCAAGTTATGTTGTGACAAATAAAGCACCGGAGTATGTTAGTGCTGGTTCTAAAGATACAGAACAGGATACACAGATAACAGAGGGTAATACAGAAAATGCTTCTACAGATACTTCTGCACCAACAGATGAAAATGTAGATACACCACAGACATCTGACAGTAATAATGTATACATATATGTGGCTTGTATCATATTCGCTTTAACAGGCGTTATTAAATATGGTAAGATGAAGAAAGTATATTAGTCATTGCTGTTATTATAATTGTTGCTGTGCTTGTCAATATTATCAATAAAGGAAGCAGAGATACTTCAGATACTATAGAAGCGACAATTATTTGATGGTTATAACTATTGTAAAATGCCTTTGTGTAATGATTGATGCATATAAATAAAAATATATTAATATCATAAGTAAGTTTTACAATATCCCTCTGGATTTTAAAGTGTTTCAAAATCCAGGGGGGTATTTATATGCTGTTTTTGAAATTGTGCGTTTTAAATATATTCAAAATATTCCAACAATTTCCTATATTCATCCTGCGAGGCATGGCAGGTTTCTAGTAAATAACCCTTTTCATCCTTGTATTCATTTAAGCCTCGTCTATAATAATCTTTCATAGTATCATCAATAATAAAAGGGCAGATGTTATTTTTCAGACATTCTTTAAACATTATAAGTCTGCCAACACGTCCATTTCCGTCCTGAAATGGGTGTATTTTTTCAAATTTATAATGAAAATCAATTATATCCTCAAAGGTTATATTGCTGTTTTCCCTATAGTCTTTTAATAGACTCTTGATAGCGGCGGGGACTTTGGAAGGGTGTGTTGTTTCAATCATATCACCAATGACATTAGGGCGTTTCTTATAATCGCCAACTGCAAACCATTCTTTTTGACTATCCGTTGTTCCGCTTTTTAATAAGAGATGAATATGTTTTATAATATCTTCGGAAAGTTCTTTATCTGCAATTTTTAAAATATAATCAAAACATCTGAAATGATTAACAGTTTCTATGATGTCATCTACTTTTTCAATGCCATCAGTAATACCTATAGTATTGGTTTCATAGATACTTCGTGTCTGTTCTTTTGTCAACCGGCTTCCCTCCATATGATTTGAATTATAAGCTATGCGTATCTGGGTCTGATGATATAAACCACCTTTTAGCTTCATTTCCATTTCTTTACGAAGTCTGAAAAGAGTAGTATTTTTATCAATTTCTTTTTCATATGACAGAATAGCACCGGGCTGGCAGTCAAAAAAATCGCAAAGACTTTGGATTGTTGACATTGAAACATCTTCATTTTTGGAGAGTTTGATAGTCCTTTTTATGTTAGTTTATATTTATATGCAGGCCTGAAAATAAAACAACCCATCCTCAGTAAAGAAATCATATACACCGTTATATTTCTCAATCACAGATATTATACTTCTTATACCGATACCATGTCCGGCTTTATCTGATACAGGAGTATTATTAACAAATATAGGTTCAACAGCATAAGTATTGGTGATGTTAATACATAATTTGTTATTCTTATCAAACACCTTTACTGTGATAATACGATTTGAATTAATAGCAGCTGGAGCAGTCTGTACAAGCTTACATGCGTTTATGGCATTTTCAAGTGCATTCGCTAAGAGGCTGCAAAGGTCTGTAGGCTTGTAGTCTGAAAGATTGCCAGCAGTAACAGACACCTGCGTAGTTATATTATATTCGTTAGCACTGTCAATATATGAAGATAATATGAGATTGACAGCTTCGTTATCGCAGTATCTGGTTATACGGCTGTTATCAAGATTAGTACATATTTCTTTTATATAATCATGTGCTTGTGTATATTTATTTTCATTCAGGCAGCTCTGTAAAAAGTTCATATGATGCCTAAGATCATGACGATATATAGCAGCCTGCCTTTGATATTCATACAGCTGGGAAATCTCTTTTTCAGCCTGCGCAGCAGAAGCCAGCAGGATAATATTTTCCCGTTCAGCTGCATTTTTCCTGTTCAAAATAGTAAGAGTAACGATAGATAATAAAAAGTACAGTATAACGATAAAGCTATCCATAAATTCTATAACAATTGCTTCTCCACGGTATAAAAGGTCTGTGTATACAGTAAAGGCGTATTCTGATACATAATAGGTAAGAGGCAGGAAAAAGAATATAGATAAAATAGTCTTTGACTCATTCTCAAGCTTTATTATGTAAGGCGAAATGTATTTAATTACTATGAATAAAAGAGGTATTGTAATGATAATGGTTACAATATCTGATATCATAGGAATATCCTTGATAATATAAGCAGCAACTGTACCAAACCATTTGCGTGGTGTGCACATAAGATATGCTGACAAGACAGCTATGGTTGATATATATATGTTTTTATGACATACATATCTTATAACAAGAATCAGAGGAATATGTATAATAAATGGATAGCTTTTGTAAAGTATGCGTTCGCCCAGAAGAACATAGCATACTGCCTGTAGAAGTGCAAAAGCTACAAGTGTAGATATGATTGTTTTTTTGTTGTCTTCCCATGTGATATCAGCGAAGTAGAAAGATACAACTATTCCAAATATAAGTACAAAAACATAATTGACAAGATTTAGCATTGCAGATAGTCCGTCCATATATATTCCCTCTTTCTTATGTATTAGCCTTCCATCTGAAAAGTCAGATACTGTTTTTTGATTTCGCTTACACGTCGTTGCGCAAGCGGAATTGATTTGTCGTTAATCAGGCATATTTCAGTTGTGTTTATGGTTTTTATGTAGTTCATGTTAACTATAAAAGAACGATGCGGAAGAAGAAACTCATTATGAGCAGTCAGTGTAACACATATAGAAGAGAATACATCTGTTGATGTTATCTGTTCACCGTTCTTTAGGTATATAATTACTTTTCTGTTAAGAGCTTCGGCATAGATTATGTCGCTTGTATGTATCTTGTGAATTCCAGTACTATTCTTTATGATTATGTTATCAGCACTTTCCTGGTGAAAGGTTTCGATAATATCATCAAGTGTAGAATACAGGCGTTCTTTAACTACCGGTTTTAAAAGATAGTTGAAGGCTTTCACAGTATAGCTGTCCACAGCGAATTCGGGAGAAGCTGTAAGAAAGATTATAGGAGCTGCTTTGTCAAATGTCCGGATTTCCTTTGCAAGTGCAAGACCATCCATGACAGGCATGATTATATCAAGAATATATATATCGAATTTTTCAAATCTAAGGGTAGAAGCAAGTTCTACGCTGCTTTCAAAGCATTTTACTGTAAATGTCTGTATGCTATCAGACTTGTATATATCAAGAAGAGTTCTTATTAACTCTAATTCGTTAAGATTATCGTCACATACTGCTATTTTCATGGTGGTTTTATCTCCGTTGATGTTTATATAAATTTAATAAATGATAATTAGTTATTAAAGACAAGGGCAGATATTACCAGTATATCCACGGTATTCACGATAAGCCCTTTACTGCTTTATTATATATTGAATCAGATTAAAATTCTATAAATTTTTTTGTCGTTCATGTCGAAAAAGCTGTAATTCATGCAAATTGTCCCACAAATAGAGATTTATCGTATATTATACATACAACATGTAGTGTTGCAGGCAATAATCAGTATTCAAAGCATATTGCCGTGATGGTTATAACTGAATTGTGAAGCAGCATTGATACGGGGAATAATATCATTACAAACTAAATATAAAAGGAGGCTATAAGAAAGAGGCTTGTCAATGGAAGCCAGAAATTAAGATATGGGTTGTTTGAGCAGGACAGTGAGTCAGAACCAGCCAGATAAAAAGGAGGGATTTTAATGAAAATATCTAAAAATAAGATAATGATAGCGGTGATTATAGCATTATGTGCAGTTGTTGCAGGACTTGTTATATATATGGTAGTTGGAAAAAATAATAAAAATAACAATAATGATAATGCATTTACACCTTCACTAGATGCAAATGCAGGCGATAGTAATTCGGATAAGGCTACGACAGGAAGCCAGCAGAGCATAAGGATTCCAGGATATCCATCAATAACAATAGCAGCTGGAAAAGAAGATGTAACTATGAATCTTATGAATCCTGAAGGCAATCCATGCTACTTCACATTCGAGATAGTGTTAAGTGATACTGGTGAATCGATATATAAGTCAGCTATGGTTGAACCAGGTAAAACTATATCTAACGTAAAGCTGAATCATAGTTTATCAGCAGGTGAGTATAAAGCTACAATAAAGATCAGCACATCATCACTTACAGATGGAACTGCCATGAATGGTGCGAATGTAGAAACAACGATAGTAGCTAAGTAACACGATTAAGTGATTGGTTTAAAGAATTGTTAACAGATCACAGGACTATAGTTTATAAAGAAATTTATATAAAGAAAATATATGTGAAAAATATCAGCTTTCGCATATTGAACCGGTATTATGGCACACGTGAACCGGTTTTTACGGAAAGTGTGCAGAAATGAGGATATTATGAGAAAATTTAGCGCAGTTGCACTCGGAGCTATGCTTATAATAGGAAGTGTTATTCCAGTATGTGCGCAGGAAACAAGACAGACAACAATAAACGTGTCGATCGATCCGACATATACAGTTACCATACCTGCAAGTACAACAATAGCAAGTGGTACAGCTGAAAGCAGTATAGGAAATGTTACACTTGACAATGCAAGGCTTGAACCTGATAAGAGCATATGGGTATCAGCAGATACAAGTGGAAAGTTAAAGAACAGCAAGGATTCATCTAAAACTATTTCATATAAGCTTATGAATGGTAACAGTGAATTCACATCAGCAAGTTATCTTGCAAGTGGTAACAGCACGCCATTGACAGTATCTATTAACAAGTCTGAGTGGGATAATGCATATGCAGGTTCATATTCTGATACAATAGTGTTTACAATATCTTATAAGTAAATCTATAAAGCAAGTTGAAGCATAATTTGTATGTGAAAAAACAGATAATAAAACAGCTGAATAAAAAAAGCATAAAATATAAGAGTTGCCCGGATAACCACCGGACAACTCTTTTTGTTGTTAATTTGGTTGAACCCAAATACTGAATTAAATCAATGATAATCAATAATAGTTAATAATGATTTACTAATAAATATTATTATTATCTCTGAACTCTGGCACCAGCACCGCCAACGATACCTTCAACTTCCTTAAGAGAAGCCATAGTTGTATCACCAGGAGTTGTCATAGCTAATGCACCATGAGCAGCACCATAGTTAACAGCCTTTTCAGCATCCTCGAATGTCATAAGACCATATACAAGACCTGAAGCGAATGAATCTCCGCCACCAACTCTATCCATGATCTCAAGACCATCATACTGAGCAGCCTTGTAGATTTCACCATCTGCCCAGCAGATTGCTGACCAATCGTTAACTGTAGCTGTCTTAACCTGACGAAGAGTTGTAGCAACAGCCTTGAAGTTAGGGTATGTAGCAGCAGCTTCGTTGATCATCTTCTTGTAACCATCAAGGTTAAGAGTCTTAAGGTTCTCATCGTTACCTTCGATTTCGAAACCGAGGCAAGCTGTGAAGTCTTCTTCGTTACCAATCATAACGTCAACATACTTAGCAACTTCCTTGTTAACTTCCTGAGCCTTAGCTAAACCGCCGATAGCTTCCCACATAGATGGTCTGTAGTTAAGATCGTAAGATACGATTGTACCATACTTCTTAGCTGCCTTACAAGCTGCGATAACAGTTTCACAAGCCTGTTCAGAAAGAGCAGCATAGATACCGCCTGTATGTAACCAACGAACACCTAAACCACCATCGCTCTTGTTCTTGAAGATGTAATCAAAATCGAAATCTTCTGGAGTAGCCTGTGAAATAGCTGTGTTAGCTCTATCAGAGCAACCCTTGGCACCACGGATACCAAAACCTCTTTCTGTGAAGTTGAGACCATTTCTGCAAAGACGTCCGATACCATCTGTCTTCTTCCAGCAGATAAGTGATGTATCAACGCCACCCTGTTCGATGAAATCCTTCATAAGAAGACCTACTTCGTTATCAGCGAAAGCTGTAATAACAGCAGTTCTCATACCGAAACACTTGTGAAGACCACGGATAACGTTATATTCTCCGCCACCTTCCCATGCTCTAAAGCTTCTTGCTGTACGGATTCTTCCTTCACCTGGATCAAGACGAAGCATAACTTCACCTAATGATACAGCGTCAAATGTACACTCTTCAGCTGGTCTTAAATTTAATTTCATTTTTTTAGATACCTCCAAAATAATTTATTACTTATGTATTTTAGCATATAAATAAGATTTAATCCATAAGTTTAGTCAAAGTTTTAAGGAAAAATGCAATATTCTGTAGAATAAAATACAATAAAGAACAATAAAGATTATAATTCAGGCATACACCAGCTATCTGCCTGGGATTTATAATCATTTGACATTTCTACGTATTGGATTTTTTCATAATCATCTTCACATTGTTCTGAAAGCAGCTTATAACATTCGCTAAGAAGATAAAGAGGCTTTTTTCCACTGCTTGATATATCAAGAATACTTTTTGTTTCAAATGCAGCATTATAAAGCCATATGGCAGCCTCGTTGTAATCCTTGTGGGCAAAATAATAAAGACCAAGCGTGTAGCACATTTCAGATGAAGGATTATCTGCCACAGACTTCAAGGCGATTTTGAAGAATTTATCCTGTTCACCTGTGATATTGTATATGCGTGCAAGTATACAGTTAATATCCTCCAAAGTGTTTTCACTTCTGTTTTCATAAGGAAATACATTTTCAAAAGCATTTTTAAATGCTATGAAATCAGAAGCTTCTCCTGATATAAAAAGTTCCTTGCAAAGCATTGTGACAACGTAATCTTCTAAAACAATACCTTTGTCCAGTGCCTTAAAATATATGGAAAAATCCCTTTTACTGTGATCGCTCGTTGGTTTGTGCATGATTTCAATATCGCTGTCGTATATTACAGGGTTTACACGAATGGTTTCATGTATAGGCGAAATCCAGTTGAATGTCCGTATTCGTCTGAAAAGCTTTGGACGCAATTCTTTGTGGACATTGTATACAGAATTGAAATCCGATTCGTTAACGTAGTACATCTGTACAATGTCAATTTCAGGCAGAATAGCTTCTTTGAGGCTGCGTAGGGCAGTGTTATTATGAAAATCTAGCTCTTCATCTGCATCAACGCTTAATATATAGTCGCAGCTGGCTTTTGAAAAAGCAAAATTTCTTGCTGCAGCAAAATCATCACACCATGCAAAGTCATATACCTTATCAGTGTATTGTGCTGCGATTTCTTTAGTGTTGTCCGTTGAGCCGGTATCTACAATAATCAGCTCATCATAAATACCGGAATATGAGTCAAGACATCTTTTTAATATAGACTGTTCGTTTTTAACAATCATACACATACTTACAGAGATCATATTAATACTCCTTTTTATTCGGTGTTTAGCGTGTCTCAAGTAAAAACGTCTTTTTCTGAAGGCAGAAAAAGTCTTTTTATATTTTTGGCACTTATATCATTATATTGAAAAAATATATAAAAATAAAGAAAATCTGCTGAAATTTTGTTGGAATATGACGATATACTTGTTGATAATTTTTGGAAAATAATGTAGAATTAAATAAAACTATAATGTGTAAATAATTATGATATATTATATATTAATGAAATGAGGCATACATATGAGTGGTATTAAAAAATTTAGAAGGCTTAGGGTACAGTGGAAGATATTGTTATCAGTACTTGTAGTTTTAGGGGCATTCAGCGGATATATGGTATTTGCAAATGCTGATTCGAGCGTAACGGTTACAGTAAAAAGCTATAAGACCATTCTTAATCCAGGAGAGGATAGCAATGATGTTGTAGCAGATATGACAGGAAGAGATGAAAACAACATAGTTGGACAGGATTCGCCTGATAACTACAAGCCTACAGAGAGAAATCTTAAATGGACTGTATCAGATTCCAATGTAGTCAAGTTTATAGTAAGTGACAGTGCAGGAGTTAAACCAGCAGATACAGCTGATGGTGTTAAATCACCACTTATCCGTGCTTATAAAGCAGGTAAGGCAACATTGACTGCAACATATTATACGAAGATATATGGTCCTGATGGAAGCATTACATATCAGCAAGCTCTTGGAAGTGATTCGGTTGATGTGATAGTACCATTGAGTGTTAAATTTAAAGCAACACGTAACGGAGTAGAGCTTACAGATGAGCAGAAGAATGAATATCATGTGGGCGATATTATAGAGATTTCGTCTAACACATGTGAAACTAATAAGCTTTTTGTTGAAACAGATAATGATAAGACAGGCAATCTGTTAAAGGATGGCATTGTTGAAAAGGTTTCATCTGATGCATCAAAGGTAACACTTAAGATTGTCGGAGGCGGAAAAACTAATCTTACTGTAAGAACAGCAGATGGAGATGGTATTTCGCAGCTTACAGCAAAATATTCTATTGTTTCAAAGGTTGAATATACAGAAGGCAAAGCAAACGAACAGGGCAATTCAGTGCAGAAGCTTGCAGATGGCACAAAGTATTTTGTCTTATCAACTAAGGATTTTGAAGAGTTTACAGATGAGCAGATACCATCAAATGTAAAATATCCAGCTACTTCTGGTGTTACATATATTTCGGATAATACAGATATAATGACATATAAAAAAGATGGCAGCGTTAAAGGAATATATGCAGGTGTTGCAAAGGCTTACGCAGGTGTAGGTGCACTTGATATGAACGGAAACATGACATGGGCTAACCATGATGAGGTTAATGTTATCGTTCCATTTAAAAAGCTTGGTAAAGATGTGAGCAACATGAATGTTGGTGATACAATTCAGTTAAAAACAACAGCTAATCCAACTGAAATAACATGGTCAACAACAGATAACAGTGTTGTACAGGTAGATCAGACAACAGGACTTGTTACTGCTACAGGTGCAGGACATGCAACTATAATTGCACAAAGAGTAGAAGATGAGTTATCTACTGTATATAAGCAGAAAAACCAGATCACATATGATATTACAGTTATAGATGGTTTTGGAATCAGTCTTACATCAATGAGTGTTAACATAGGAGAAACAAAGACTCTTGAAGCACTTGTTACTAATTCACCAGATAAAAAAGATATTACATATACGGTTACTAACCAGCCAGATGCTGCCGGGGTAGTTCCTACAGACACACTTATTGAAGTTAAACAGTCTGATGATGGTAAGTCGTTTGATATAAAGGGCGTGGCACCAGGTATAGCACATGTTACCGTTTCACAGAATATTAATGGTGTTATAAAGAAGGCTACTTGTGTTGTATATATAACAACACCTGTTGGAGAGATTAGTATTAACCCATCAAGTGTGCAGATAGACAGAGGTTCATCTGAAACTGTACAGGTTATATTTAATCCGGCAGGACCAACTAACAACAAGGTATTATGGTCTTCATCTAATCCAGATATAGCAACTGTTGAAGGCGATAGCTATACAGCTACCATAAATGGTATATCGGGTGGCTCTACAACTATCACAGTTATTTCAGAAGATGGGCTTAAAGTAGCAACCTGTGAAGTATATGTAAGAGAACCGGTTACTGGAATCCAGCTTAATGAAACAACAGTCAGGGCATCCATGGCACTCGGACAGTATCAGCTTGTAGCAACTATATTGCCATCAGGTGAAGGCGTTAACAGAAATGTCACATGGACATCTTCTGATACATCTGTTGCAACAGTAGATGATAATGGTCTTGTTAAGTTTGTAAAGCCAGGATATTGTACTATTGTATGTAAGACAACTGATGGTGCATTTATAGCAACCTGTAATTTTATTATTAATATACCAGTAGAAACTATAAAGCTTGATTATACTGATGAAATAATGAGTATAGGTGGAAGATTAAGAATAACTGCTGAGGTGTTACCAGTAACAGCATCAGATAGAACAGTTTTATGGGAATCTTCCAATACGAATGTATGTATAGTTGACTCTAATGGTCTTGTTGAGGCAGTTGGAACAGGAAGCTGTACTATTCTTTGTAAATCACTTGATGGTAACTTTACAGCGATGTGTAACATATATGTTAAACAGCCTGTAACTCAGGTGGTTCTTAATACAACAGATATAACAGTAAGACAGGGACAGGTATTCTGGCTGAATGCAACTTGTCTTCCTGAGAATGCAGATAACAAGATAGTTACATGGGAAAGCCGTGATGAGAAGGTATGTAAGGTTGAAAGTGATGGTAAGGTTACTGCAGTAGGAGCAGGTACAACATCTATTATCGCAACTAATGTAGATACCGGACTTACAGCATTCTGTGTTGTTACAGTAACACAGCCTGTAACAGGTATTAAGCTTAATTCTGATTATCAGCAGCTGTGGGTTGGAGCTAAATATGCAATTATTCCTACTGTTGAACCATATGATGCTGAGAATAAGAACGTAACTTATATGTCAAGTGACCCTGAGGTTGCATCGGTAGATGAGAACGGTGTTGTTACAGCTCTTAAGGGCGGTTCATGTGTTATAGAGGTCACTACAGAGGTCAATAAGCTTACAGCGGCATGTACTATAGATGTTAAAGAATATGTTTCAACTATTGAACTTAGTGAAACTGATAAGCTGATGAACATTGGTGCAACAGGAACGCTTATAGCTAAAGTTGGTTCAGATACAGCAACAAACAAAAATGTAACATGGTCATCATCAAATAATGATGTATGTTATGTTGACCAGGAAGGCAATATAAGTGCCAATGGCGTTGGCAGTGCAGTTATCACAGCTACAGCGGTTGATGGAAGTGGAGTAAGTGCTTCCTGCATAGTAAGGGTTATTAATCCTGTAACCGGTTTATATGTTGAACCAGATACAGTAAGACTTCTTATTGGTGATTCAGTAAGGGCGACAGCGGTGATTACACCTGATGAAGCTACGATTAAAGATGTAACATGGAAATCATCTAATGAATCTGTAGCAGTGGTAGATGAATCAGGAGAGATATTTGCAGTTGGCACTGGTAAGTGTAAGGTAACAGCTACATCACAGGATGGTAACAATATTACAGGAACATGCTGGGTATATGTAACACCTGTTGTTAATATATCATCACTCAGGATCAACTCTAAGGAAATATACATGTTAACAGGAAGAGCAAGACAGCTATCAGTTATAGTCAGACCAGTTGTTAATAATGATTCATATGAGTGGTATTCGACAGATACAGGAATTGTTCAGGTTGATCAGGATGGAGTCATAACTACAGTTGGACCTGGTACAGCAGACGTGTTTGTAATAAGTAATAACAGCGGTGTTGAGGCTTCTTGTACAGTCCATTCACTTGCAATGAGTACATCTAATATAAGAATTGAACAGTATGACAGATATAATCTTGATGTTATAGGTACAGAAGATAAAATCATATGGAGAAGCAGTAATCCAAGAGTGTGTACAGTATCTTCTTCTGGAGAAGTTATAGGTAGAAGAGCAGGTACAGCAACTGTTACAGCTACAGTTAATAATAAGACTTTAAGATGTGTGGTTACAGTTACTAATATAAGATAATAAATAAACAAAAAGCAGCAGCTATAATAAATATGGCTGTTGCTTTTTTTGTATAGACAGCTGTTATATATAACTGATATAACTGATGTGTCTGGATAGCTTTATTACTAAGCAGTCATTAGATTGTATAAATATTTATACATAAAGATAAAGAAACAGCTGCCAACCAATAAGCTGACAGCTGTTTCTTTATTTTAATATGAGGGGGAGATAGAAAGAATTAACTTACTATCTGATTATTAGTATATTCAATATTTGTGTGCAAAGTATGTACAATTTATGAAAGAATAATAAAAACAATAAAAATAAAGAAAATAAAATAATGTAAAATAAAATAAAGGCTGCAAAAACTTTGCAAGTTTAGTTTTTTAATTTATTGATTATTGAATATCAATATGTTAGAATTTATACGTTAAAATATAAAGGATGGGAATGTCTATATGGGAATTGATAATAAAGATGAATTGGATGATGAGTTAGTGAAATCATTGGAAAGACTTGTAGAAGAAGAAACCAGTGTCGCTAAAGCATTTGTTGATAATCAGAAAGAGTCATCTGCAGAAAACACAGCTGCAAAAGATTCACAAGATACAGACATTGAGATGGGTAAGACTAAGGTTATACCTAAAGTTACAACAGATATGCTCACGAAATCTGATGATGATGTTCAGAAAACAGGCGTATATAACGTTGATGAAGTGAGAGATAATATTAGAAATATCCCGGTTAAGAATTCAGATTCTGGTGTTAATTTGGATGTTGATTTAGATGTTAATTCAGATGTTAGTTCTGATATTGATTCAGATTCAGATGTTGATTCAGATAAGCATGCTGATTCAGATAAACATGTGGTTGGTGGAACTGCCAGTGATGATAAAAAGAAGAAAATCATAATAGGAGTTTCATGCGGTATAGCGGCACTTCTGGTACTTATAGGTATTATTACCGGTGTAGTTATTCATAACAGAAGTAAAGAATCATATAAATATAATTATGAAAAAGGTATGGAAAGCTATAAGAATAATGATTATGATTCGGCTGTGAAGTATCTTTCAAAGGCAGCTAAGCTTAATGAAGGTAAGAAAAACACAGATCTTAAGTATACATTATATGAGTGCTATAAAAAAGAGAATAATACAGATAAGCAGATAGAAACACTTAAAGATATTCTGTCTTATGATGAGAATAATCAGAAGTCAATACAGGAGCTTGCATCTATATATGAACAAAAAAAGGATGGCAATGCACTTAATACACTGATAAAGTCGTATAAAAACAAAGAAGGTTATAAGTATCTTTCGGATTATGTTGTTGAGAATCCTAAACCATCGGTTGAAGCAGGAACTTATGATGATGAGGTTAAGCTGCAATTTACAGAAAGCTCTTCTTCAACAATATATTATACGCAGGATAAATCTGAGCCAACTGAAAAAAGTACAAAATATAATGGTGATACCATTGAGATTAAGAATGGAACAACCACTATCAAAGCAGTAGCTGTTAATTCAATAGGAGTATATAGTGATGTTGTTGAGCTTCAGTATGTTGTTGACTACAAGAAGCCATCAACACCAACGGTTAGTCCGGAATCTGGAACATATGCAGAGGGACAGCAGGTGACTATAAGCAATATCCCAGTTGGAAGTAAAGCATATTACACATTGGATGGCTCGACACCAACAGCGGGTTCGGAAGAGTATACAGAACCCTTTGATATTCCTGAAGGCAACAATGTAATATCAGTTGTAATAATAGATTCACATAATCAGGCAAGTTCAGTAGTCAAAAAAAATTATGTGATAAATAAGGCAAAAACATTTTCTTATAATGAATGCCTTGAAATATTAAAAAACAGACTTATTGCGGATGGTGTACTTAAGTCAGATGGTAATACGACCAGTGATGGCAGAAAGGTGACTTTTGTATATCAGCCAAAAGCAACAGTTAATTCGGTTGAGATGTATATCGTAAGGTTTGATGTTACAGATAAATCAAAGACATCTACGGAAGGGTATTACGGAATAGGAATCAAGAATGGAACATGTTACAAAGTAACTAATTCAAACGGCTCTTACAGTTCTTCTGAATATTAACATTTAAATAATGTAAAACGTAAGAGGACTAATAGCTATAAATAGGTTTTGATGTGTGATCAGCACTTCAGATATAATATAACACTGAAAGGGGTATTATAATGTACAAGATTCTTAAGGCTGAAAAATTAGCAGAAAAGATTTTTCTTATGGATGTTGAAGCACCAAGAGTTGCTAAACACTGTGAACCTGGCCAGTTCATTATTGTTAAAATGGATGAAAAAGGGGAAAGAATTCCTCTTACAATCTGTGATTATGACAGAGAGGCTGGAACAATTACTATTGTATTCCAGATAGTCGGAGCATCAACAGAAAAGATGTCACATCTTAAGGCAGGAGATGCATTTAGTGATTTTGTAGGACCATTAGGATGCCCTTCAGAATTAATCCATGAGGATATTGAAGAATTAAAGAAGCAGAAGATAGTATTCATAGCAGGTGGTGTTGGAACAGCTCCAGTTTATCCACAGGTTAAGTGGCTTCATGAGCATGGAGTCGATGCAGATGTTATTGTTGGTGCTAAGAATAAAGATCTTATTCTGCTTGAAGAAGAGATGAAGGCTGTTGCTGGAAATCTCTATATAACAACAGATGATGGAAGCTATGTAAGAAAAGGTATGGGTACAGATGTACTTAAAGACCTTTATGCACAGGGTAAGAAGTATGATAAGTGTATAGCTATCGGACCATTGATTATGATGAAGTTTGTCTGTCTGTTAACTAAGGAGCTTGGTATTCCTACAGTTGTAAGTATGAATCCTATTATGGTTGATGGAACTGGAATGTGTGGAGCATGCAGACTTCAGGTTGGTGATGAGATTAAGTTCGCTTGTGTTGATGGACCAGAGTTTGATGGACATCTTGTAGATTTTGATCAGGCTATGAAACGTCAGCAGACATATAAAACAGAAGAGGGCAGAGCTATGCTTGCTGCTCTTGAGGGTGAAACTCATCATGGTGGATGTGGAAACTGTAATTAATTGTTGGTATTCATTAAGAAGCATGGTTACTGTTTGCTTATATACTTGTGAACAGTGACGATTAATCGATGGAAAAGAGGTATAATAATGGATGTTATGAAAAAGGTTCCTGTAAGGGAACAGGCTCCAGATGTAAGAAATAAGAATTTTGATGAGGTTTGCCTCGGATATAATGCAGAAGAGGCACAGGAAGAGGCAACTCGTTGCCTTAATTGTAAGAATGCAAGATGTGTTCAGGGATGTCCTGTATCAATAAACATACCTGAGTTCATTCATAATGTAAAAGAAGGTAATTTTGCAGAAGCATATAAGGTTATTGGAAAGTCTTCAGCACTTCCAGCTGTATGTGGCCGTGTATGTCCACAGGAAACACAGTGTGAAGGACAGTGTGTAAGAGGTATTAAGGGTGAGGCTGTATCTATTGGAAAGCTTGAAAGATTTGTAGCTGACTGGGCTAGAGAAAACAATGTTGCACCTGAGATGCCAACAGAAAAGAAAGGCAAGAAGGTAGCTGTAATAGGTTCTGGTCCTTCAGGACTTACATGCGCAGGAGATCTTGCAAAGATGGGATATGAAGTAACTATATTTGAAGCACTTCATGAACCTGGCGGAGTATTAGTATATGGTATTCCTGAGTTCCGTCTTCCAAAGAAGACAGTAGTTGCATCAGAAGTTGAAAATGTTAAAAAGCTTGGTGTTAAGATAGAAACTAACGTAGTTATAGGTAAATCAATGACTATAGACCAGCTTCTTAACGAAGAAGGCTTCGATGCAGTATTTATTGGTTCAGGAGCAGGTCTTCCTAGATTTATGGGTATTCCAGGTGAAAATGCTAACGAAGTATTCTCAGCTAATGAGTATCTTACAAGAAGCAATCTTATGAAGGCATTCAGGGATGATTATGATACACCTATTGCGAAGTTTAAGAAAGTTGCAGTTGTAGGTGGCGGTAATGTTGCTATGGATGCTGCAAGAACAGCTTTAAGACTTGGAGCAGAGGTACATATTGTATACAGAAGAAGTGAGGAAGAACTTCCAGCAAGAGCTGAGGAAGTACATCATGCTAAAGAAGAAGGTATTATATTTGACCTTCTTACTAACCCAACAGAAGTTCTCACAGATGAGAAGGGCAATGTTACAGGAATTAAGTGCGTAAAGATGGAACTTGGTGAGCCAGATGCCTCAGGCAGAAGAAAGCCTGTTGAGATACCAGGTTCTGAGTTCGTTATGGAGCTTGATGCAGTTATCATGTCACTTGGTACATCACCTAACCCACTTATTTCATCAACAACTAAGGGACTTGATATTAATAAGAGAAAGTGTATTGTTGCAGAAGAAGATAATGGACAGACATCAAAGGAAGCAGTATATGCTGGTGGAGATGCTGTTACAGGTGCAGCGACAGTTATTCTTGCTATGGGTGCTGGTAAAGCAGCTGCAAAGGGTATTGATGAATATCTTTCTAATAAGTAATAATATATTAAAACTTTAAACTGATTGTAAATAAAGTTAAGCGGGAACACATGTATAAGATATGTGTTCCCGCTTATTATTTACTCGTTAAATAAGTTGTCAATATATTTGTCTGCAATTGTATCTAAGAGAGCATCACTTATATCAGGAAAGTTTTTACTGATAGCCTTTTTGATATAGTCGCTTCTGTTGAAATATTTCATTTCCTCAGGAATGTCGTCAAGATAAGAAGCCTCTATATCATCCTTGCTTACGTTATCCTTAAGCCATGCTAAGATAGTATCAGTATCCCTGCTTTCAATAGCAGCCTTGCTCTTGATGTTTTTAGAATACTTTAAAGACCAGAAGCCAATAGCTATAAAGCCAATAAAAAGTAATCCCAGAACAATATTGATAAGTATGAAGTTGGAGCTTCCCTTTACAACGAGTTTAAGAATGCCAATATCGTTAAGTATAAGTATTATTATACCGGCTGCACCACATACGAAAAATGTAATGGCTGATGATAAGTTGTCTTTGTATTTGTCCTCAGTGCTTTCGTAAAGATTGGCAGAGTGCATAAGAAGTTCATTTCCTTCTGCTTCGTTGCTTCCAAGTTCGTTAATGCCTGTTACACTGTCATCAATACCCGCAGTCTCTTTTTTTAATTCAATCTCATCATCAGAATGAATATTATGTTCACTCATAATGTCCTCCTTGTTTAGTTGTTTAGTAAAGTATAAAATGTTTTACTACATGTTTGATTTATTATAGAATATAAATGTGAAAAATTAAAGAACATAAATGAAATATGAAAAATATTTCAAAGCAAAATAATAAAGAGAAAACAAAGAATAAGGAAGGCTTAAGATGACGGATATGAATAAGGTTTTGATATTAACAGGTGGTTATGTAGATATCCAATGGGCAAAAGAATGGCTTGCAGATAAAAAATTCGACTATTGTATAGCGGCAGACAGAGGCCTTATGTATGCTGACAGACTGGGACTGGATATTGACTTTTTACTAGGTGATTATGATTCGGTCGATGAACGTGTGCTTGAAAGATATAAAAAAAAGGTTGATTTTGAAGTATATCCATGTGAAAAGGATTATACTGATACACATCTTGCAATAATGACGGCTGTACAAAAGGGGGCTTCTGATATATATATACTTGGTGCGATAGGAACAAGGATGGATCATACAATGACTAATATCGGAAATATGAAAGCTGCACTGGACTCAGGAGTGAACTGCCACATAGTTGATAAATATAATTGTATATATCTTGTAAATAATGATACTGGCATGCACTTAATAAAGAAAAAGGAACAGTATGGAAAATATGTTTCTATTGTTCCGATGAGTGAAGAGGTTGTTATAACACTTGAAGGTTTTAAATATTGCCTTAACAAATACATTTTAAAGCAGGGACTTAGTATATGTCAGAGCAATGAGATTGAAAATGATGAGGCTTCTATAATAATCCATAAGGGATTGGCTGCTATATTTGAAACGACAGATTAAAACTGTGCAAAATTAATGAAAAATCTAAAAAAAACATAAAAAATCACCAGGAATGATACAAATATTTACTTGAAATAAATGGTTGATTGTTATAAAATAAACAATAGTTGTTTGCACTAAGCAATATATATTAAAGAGGAGGTCTCGATAATGAGTAATACTACACAGGCTTTATCAAGAATCGAAGCTATTCTTGATGACAGCAGTTTTGTTGAAATCGGAGCCAGAGTTACAGCCAGAGCTACAGATTTTAACATGCAGGAAAAGAAAGCTCCATCTGATGGTGTAATAACAGGTTATGGAGTAGTTAATGGAAATCTTGTGTATGTATATAGCCAGGATGCTTCTGTTTTAGGCGGAACTATCGGTGAAATGCATGCTAAGAAGATTGCCAGCCTTTATGAGAAGGCAATGAAAATGGGAGCTCCTGTGGTAGGTCTGATTGACTGCGCAGGTTTAAGACTTCAGGAAGCAACAGATGCACTTAATGGTTTTGGTGAAATCTATAAGAATATGTCACTTGCTTCAGGAATTATTCCACAGATTACAGCTGTTTATGGCGAATGTGGTGGAGGTCTTGCCGTTCTTGCAGAACTTTCAGATTTCGTATTTGTTGAAGAAAAAAAGGCTAAGTTATTCGTTAACAGTCCTAATGCATTAGATGGCAATTATGAGTCAAAGCTTGATACATCAAGTGCTAAGTTTATGGCAGAAGCAGGTGTTGTTGATTTTGTTGGAGATGAAGAAACTATCGCTAACGGAGTAAGACAGCTTGTATCTATGCTTCCATCTAATAATGCTGAGGGTACAGTATGTACTGATAATCAGGATGATCTTAACAGAGTATGCCAGGATATGGAAGCAGAAATAGCTGATCCTGCACTTGCACTTACAGATATTTCAGATGATGGTGTATTTGTTGAAGCTAAGGCAGAATATGCTAAAGAGATGGTTACAGGATTCATTCTTGTTGATGGCGTTACAGTTGGTGCAGTAGCTAACAGAACAGCTCTTTATGATGAGAATGGTGAAAAGGCAGAAGAATTTGCACCAGTACTTACAACAGCAGGTGCTTATAAGGCAGCTGAGTTTGTTACATTCTGTAATGCATTTGAAATACCAGTTCTTACACTTACTAATGTTAAGGGCTTTGAAGCTACAGTTAAGTCAGAAAGAACAATAGCTAAAGCAGCAGCTAAGCTTGTATATGCATTTTCTAATGCAGATGTACCTAAGGTTAATATTATTACAGGTGAAGCTTATGGTAGTGCTTATGTAGCTATGAATTCAAAGTCAATAGGTGCAGATATGGTATATGCATGGCCACAGGCTAGCATTGGCATGATGGATGCTTCATTGGCAGCTAAGATTATGTACGCTGATGATATCGCAGCTTCTAAGGATGTTACATCAACTATTAACGAAAAGGCAGCAGAATATGCAGCTTTACAGTCAAGTGTTGACCAGGCAGCAGCAAGAGGCTATGTTGATACTATTATTAATCCAGAAGATACAAGAAAGTATGTTGCAGCAGCATTTGAAATGTTGTTTGATAAAAGAGAGGTTCGTGCAGATAAGAAGCATGGTACAGTATAATAAAGAGGTGATAATATGAAGAAAGTTAATATCAAAAAGTTCTTAGTGTTATTTTCACTGCTTGTATGTGTATTCTGCATGACAGCCTGCGATTCATCTAATGGTACTATATCAACAACAAGTGCAAAGTTAGAACGTAAGAATATGATTATCCAGGTGTATCAGTCATATTTGGAAGACTGGACAACTGATATGATTACATATCTTGACCAGAATGATTCAGCTAAGATAACATCTGATGCAGAGTCAGCATTACCACTTGCATTGGTTAATGGCAAGCAGTATATTGTGGATCAGGAAGGTCTTACAGCAAAGACTATTGGCTTTTATAACAGCTGGAATAGTACAAGAGGAGAACTTGGTGCACTTAAGAGTATTGGAACTATCAATATAGCACTTAACAAGGATACTGGTAAGTTATGTACTATAACAGTTGATACAGCTTATGAGAAGAATGATAAAGTATCTTTTGAATTTGTTATAAATGATGATTTCTCACTTGAAAATGGTGCTATCAATCCATCATATACAACAGGACAGAAAATGTATAAGGCAGTTATGAACACAATTATAGGTATGGGTACAGTATTTATCGTGCTTATATTTATTTCATTCATAATCGGCTTATTCAAGTATATAAGTGTTTTTGAAAATAAGAAAAAAGCTAAGAATGATGCATCAGCAGATGCCCAGGGTGTTAATAATGCAATAGCACAGATTGTTTCTAATGAAGAACAGGATGAAGATGTTGATGATCTTGAACTTGTTGCAGTTATAACAGCAGCTATTGCAGCATCAGAGAATACATCTACAGACGGACTTGTTGTTCGTTCAATCAGAAAGGTTAATAGCAGGAGGAAATAATTATGAAGAATTATACAATAACAGTTAATGGTAATGTATATGATGTTACTGTAGAAGAAGGAACAGGAAATGGTGCACCAGCAGCAAAGGCAGCAGCACCTAAAGCAGCTCCAAAGGCTGCACCAAAGGCAGCAGCACCAGCAGGCGCACAGGGTGCAGTTAAGGTTAATGCACCTATGCCAGGCAAGATTCTTAAGGTTAACGCAGCAGCAGGCGCAGCTGTAAAGAAGGGTGACGTATTAGTTGTCCTTGAAGCTATGAAGATGGAAAATGAAATTTGTGCACCACAGGATGGTACAGTTGCAACAGTTGAATGTGCAGCTGGTGATTCTGTAGAGTCAGGTAAAGTATTAGTTTCTATGAACTAATTGATATATATATCAATCTAGAAGTGTAGAAATAATATACGGAGGTAAAAAATGGAATATATTTTATCAACATTGGGAAACCTCGTACACCAGACAGCATTCTTTAACCTCACATGGGGTAACTATCTGATGGTTCTGGTTGCACTGTTTTTCATGTATTTAGCGATTAAAAAAGAATATGAACCTCTGCTTTTAGTACCTATTTCTTTTGGTATGTTACTTGTTAATCTTTTCCCTGATATAATGTTATCTATTGAAGATTCAAGTAACGGAGTAGGTGGTTTATTACATTACTTTTATTTATTAGATGAATGGAGTATTCTTCCATCACTTATTTTCCTTGGAGTTGGTGCAATGACAGACTTCGGTCCTCTTATTGCCAACCCTAAGAGCTTCCTTTTAGGAGCTGCTGCACAGTTCGGTATATTCGCAGCATATATAATGGCTATATTTATGGGATTCCCAGATAAGGCAGCCGCAGCTATATCTATTATTGGTGGAGCTGATGGTCCTACATCAATCTTCCTTGCAGGTAAGCTTGGTCAGACTAAGTATATGGGACCTATTGCGGTTGCAGCATATTCATATATGTCCTTAGTACCTATTATACAGCCACCTATTATGAAGTTATTAACTACTAAGAAAGAAAGAGAAGTCAAGATGGAACAGTTAAGACCTGTATCTAAGCTTGAAAAGATTCTTTTCCCTATTGTAGTTACAATAGTTGTTGTACTTATTCTTCCAACAACAGCACCACTTGTAGGTATGCTTATGCTTGGTAACTTATTCAGAGAATCAGGAGTTGTTAAGCAGCTTACAGAAACAGCCTCTAATGCACTTATGTATATCGTAGTTATTATACTTGGTACATCAGTAGGTGCTACAACAAGTGCAGAAGCATTCCTTAATCTTGATACTTTAAAGATTGTTGCACTTGGTCTTATTGCTTTCTGCTTTGGTACAGCAGCTGGTGTTGTATTTGGTAAGATTATGTGTAAAGCTACACATGGTAAGGTTAATCCACTTATCGGTTCAGCAGGTGTATCTGCGGTTCCTATGGCAGCCAGAGTTTCACAGAAGGTTGGTTCTGAGGCAGATCCTTCTAACTTCCTTCTGATGCATGCTATGGGACCTAATGTTGCTGGAGTTATTGGTACAGCGGTTGCAGCAGGTACATTTATGGCGATGTTTGGTGTCATGTAAATTGAATTAAGAAGCTCTAAGTCTGCAAAATACGCAGACTAAGACCTTCTAAATTCATTAGAAGTTGCAATTGCAACTTCTATAGTGTTACAGACTTTGCGGGCTAAGACCCTCTAAGTCCGTAAGAAGTTGCTGTCGCAACTTCCAGAGGGTTAAAGCTGCTCGCAGAATACGCAGACTAAGACCTTCTAAATTCATTAGAAGTTGCAATTGCAACTTCTATAGTGTTACAGACTTTGTGGGCTAAGACCCTCTAAGTCCGTAAGGAAATTGCCATAGGCAATTTCACTGAAATCGGGAGGTATTAGAGTATATAATACGCAGACTAAGACCCTCTCATAATCAATTTATTACTTTATATATAGAAATATATAGGAGGAGTTTAAGATGGCAGATCAGGTTAAGAAACCATTAAAGATAACTGAAACTGTATTAAGAGATGCTCATCAGTCACTTATTGCTACTAGAATGACAACTGAGCAGATGCTTCCAATCATAGACAAGATGGATAAGGTTGGTTATCATTCAGTTGAGTGCTGGGGCGGTGCTACATTTGATGCATCACTTCGTTTCCTTAAGGAAGATCCTTGGGAAAGACTTCGTAAGTTAAGAGATGGTTTTAAGAATACAAAGTTACAGATGTTATTCAGAGGACAGAATATCCTCGGATACAATCATTATGCAGATGACGTTGTAGAATATTTTGTACAGAAGTCTATTGCTAATGGTATTGATATAATCAGAATATTTGACTGTTTCAATGATTTAAGAAATCTTAAGTCATCAGTTGAGGCAGTTAAGCTTGTTAAGAAGGAAAATCCTAATGCTCACGCACAGATAGCACTTTGCTATACACTTGGTGATGCATATACTCTTGACTACTGGAAAGAAACAGCTAAGAGAATTGAGGATATGGGTGCAGATTCTATCTGTATCAAGGATATGGCAGGTTTACTTGTTCCTGCTAAGGCTACAGAGCTTGTACAGGCATTAAAGGATGGCTCTTCACTTCCTATCCAGATGCATACACATTATACATCAGGTGTTGCTTCAATGACATATATGAAGGCAGTTGAAGCTGGTGCAGATATCATAGATACAGCTATGTCACCATTCTCAATGGGAACATCACAGCCAGCTACAGAAGTTATGGTAGAGGCATTTAAGGGTACAGAGTACGATACAGGTCTTGACCAGAACCTTCTTGCAGAGATAGCTGCTTACTTCCAGCCAATGAGAGAAGAAGCGTTAAAGTCAGGTCTTATGAATACTAAGGTTCTTGGCGTTAATATCAAGACATTATTATATCAGGTACCTGGTGGTATGCTTTCTAACCTTGTATCACAGCTTAAGGAAGCTGGTGCAGAAGATAAGTATCAGGCAGTCCTTGAGGAAATTCCTAAGGTTCGTAAGGACTTTGGTGAACCACCTCTTGTTACACCATCATCACAGATTGTTGGTACACAGGCTGTTCTTAATGTATTACAGGGCGAGCGTTATAAGATGATTACTAAGGAATCTAAGAAGGTTCTTATGGGTGAATTCGGACAGACAATCAAGCCATTTAACCCAGATGTACAGAAGAAGGCTATAGGTGATGCTACACCTATCACATGCCGTCCAGCAGACCTTATTGAGCCACAGCTTGAGAAGTTCAAGAATGACCCAGTTGTACAGCAGTACAAGCAGCAGGATGAGGATGTGCTTTCATACGCATTATTCCCAGCAGTTGCTACAGAGTTCTTCAAGTATAGAGAAGCACAGCAGAAGAAGGTTGATCCAGCTAAGGCTGATACAGCTAATAAGGCATACCCAGTTTAATAGCATAACTGGTTTTAATATTGATAAATAATTATGAGATGATTATTATGTATTGTATAATATAATAGTAATCATCTCATTTTTGATGTAGTAAAGAAGATTAGGAGAACACATATGATACGAAGTTTACATTAAAATGACAGTTGACATATGAGCTATCAAAAAGTAATATTAGATAAGTGTTTGCGTGCACTAATTAGATAAAATACATAGTTAGAATATATAAAATGGAGGAATGATATGAGAATAGGTATTATTGGATATGGTAACTTAGGCAGAGGTGTGGAGTGCGCTATTAAGCAGAATCCGGATATGGAGTTAGCAGCAGTATTTACAAGACGTTCACCAGAAAGTGTTTCTATATTAACTAAGGAAGCTGTAGTTTGCTCAGTAGAAGATATAGAGCAGTGGAAGGATAAGATTGATGTAATGATTCTTTGCGGTGGAAGTGCAACAGATTTACCAGTTCAGACACCAAGGTTTGCAGAGATGTTTAATGTCGTTGACAGCTTTGATACACATGCAAGAATTCCAGAGCATTTTGACAATGTTGATGCCGCTGCTAAGAAGAGCGGACATATCGGAATTATATCAGTAGGCTGGGATCCAGGAATGTTCTCTTTGAACCGTATGTATGCCAATGCTATATTACCAGATGGCAAGGATTATACATTCTGGGGCAAGGGTGTAAGTCAGGGACATTCAGATGCTATCCGCCGTGTTGAAGGCGTTAAGGATGGCAAGCAGTACACGATTCCTGTAGAGGCAGCTCTAGAGGCAGTAAGAAACGGTGAGAATCCAGATCTTACAACAAGACAGAAACATACAAGAGAATGTTTTGTAGTATTAGAGGAAGGTGCTGATGCTGCAAAGGTTGAGGAAACAATCAAGAACATGCCTAATTACTTTGCTGATTATGATACAACAGTTCATTTTATCAGTGAAGAAGAATTAAAGAAAAACCACAGTGGAATTCCACACGGAGGTTTCGTTATCCGCACAGGAAAGACAGGCTGGAATAGTGAAAACAGCCACGTTATAGAATACAGCTTAAAGCTTGATTCTAACCCGGAATTCACATCTTGCGTTATCGTAGCATATGCAAGAGCAGCTTATCGTCTTTATAAGGAAGGTCAGAGCGGCTGCAAGACAGTATTTGATATTGCACCTGCATATCTTAGTGCTAAGGACGGAGCAGAGCTTAGAAAGAACCTTCTGTAATCTAGTCACTATACAGGATGGCCATAAGTAATGAGTAGTGCTGGAGGAAAGAATAATAAAGAGAGAATGCCTCGTAGGCAGCATCCGGGGATGGAATTCATTAGTCCCTGTCATCATAATAAAATAAAAGAAATTCTGCTATGACATAATGTTTTGGGGTGACCAGCATAATGACATAGCGGAATAATGGAGTATGTTTAGATGATTAAGTTAGAAAGATATGAAGTCATGAATTTTGAAAATGCTATGAGAGGTGCAAGAAACCCTCTTAACAGCTGGGCAAGAATGGACAGCAAAACAGAGAATGGTGTATTTACATTTGGTCCTAATGACTTAGACCTTGCAAAAAGACTATGCAAGGCGGGTTCAGACCATAGAAAGTTCATTAGACAGATATTTGTAACGGTAGATATAACAGCACCAATATACTGGTGGAAGGAATATGACACATATAAGGTTGGAACAGTTGCCAACTCAACAAGTACAATGCACAAAATTCACAGCAAGCCATTTGAAATGAGTGATTTCAGTGTTGACCATTGTACAGAGGCAGCACTCGATATGATGCAGAAAAATATAGATTTTCTTGAAACAATACGTCAGGAGTTTGTAGAAACAAAGGATAAGAATCTATGGTACAGTATGATTCAGTTATTGCCAGAAAGCTATAACCAGATGAGAACATGTACATTTAATTATGAGAATCTTGCTGGTATGTATTATTCAAGAAGAAATCATAAGCTTGCTGAATGGCATACATTTTGTGACTGGGCTTTGGAACTTCCATATTTCAAGGAGCTTCTTGTTCAGAATGAAAATGAACAGGCATGATTTCCTTAAAAAGAAAGGATATATATGAGCAGTGTAATAATAATAGGTGGTGGTGCTGCCGGCATGATGGCTGCTATAATAGCAGCCAGAAATGGGCATACTGTTACACTTATGGAAAAAAACGAAAAGCCTGGAAAGAAGCTTTTTATTACAGGCAAAGGCAGATGTAACTTTACCAATGCCGGTGATGAAGAAGATATAAGACAGAGTGTTGTAACTAATCCCAAGTTTATGTACAGCGCATTTAAAGGCTTTTCCAACTATGATGTTATGGGCTTTTTTGATGAACTGGGACTTAAGTTCAAGATAGAAAGAGGAAACAGATGCTTTCCAGAGTCTGATCATTCATCAGATGTTATATCAGCACTCGTAAGAGAAATGCGTAAGCTTAAAGTGAATATCATGCTTAACACAGAGGTCCTTGACGTGCTTATAGAAGATATAGAGGATGGAACTAAGAGATTTGGTGGGGTTGAGTATAAAGAGACAACTTCGGATAAGAAACAGCTGTTAAAGGCTGACTATTGTATTATAGCAACAGGTGGCAACTCTTATTCAAGTACGGGTTCAACAGGTGATGGATATAGATTTGCAAGGAATATGTCACATACAGTTACACCTGTTATTCCTGCACTTGTTCCACTTACAATCAGGGAAGAATGGGCATCTGAGCTTATGGGACTTAGTCTTAGGAATATTTCTATCAGTATTCTTGATAATAAGAAAGAAGTATATAGCGATTTTGGCGAGATGCTTTTCACACATTTTGGTGTAAGTGGTCCGGTTATACTTAGTGCAAGCAGCTATACAACAGCTATACTAAGGAAAAGACCGCTAAAGCTTATAGTTGATCTTAAACCAGCATTATCAGAGGAACAGCTGGATGAAAGAATATTAAGGGATTTTTCAGAAGAGAAGAATAAAGCATATAAGAATTCTTTAGATAAATTACTTCCCAAAAAACTTATTCCGGTTATAGTAAGGCTTAGTGATATAAATAAAGACAAGAAGGTAAATGAAATCACAAAGCAGGAAAGACTGGGGCTGGTTCATCTTATAAAGAATCTTGAGATGACTGTTACTGGCACAAGAGGATTTAACGAAGCTATTATCACCCAGGGAGGTGTTAATGTAAAGGAAATAAATCCATCAACTATGGAGTCCAAGCTTGTACAAAATGTATATTTTGCAGGAGAGGTGCTTGATGTTGATGCCGTTACAGGTGGGTTTAATCTGCAGGTTGCATGGTCAAGTGCGTATGCAGCTGCATCACATTTAGAATAAAAAGTTTTTATACAAGGAGAGGAATTATGGCATATTCAGTTGCAATAGATGGACCAGCAGGAGCTGGTAAAAGTACAATAGCAAAGCTTATTTCAAAGGAAATGGGATACATATATGTAGATACAGGTGCTATGTATAGAGCAATGGCTGTGTATTTTACAAAGAATAATATTGATCCTGATGATGAAAATGCGATTAATGCTGCTGTAGATAATGTTGATATCAGTATCGAATATCAGAATGGAGAACAGCAGGTAATACTTAATGGCGAGAATGTTACAGGTCTTTTAAGAACTGAAGAGACAGGAAATATGGCATCAAGAACATCTAAGTATAAAGAAGTAAGAAGCAAGCTTGTTGAGCTTCAAAGACAGCTTGCAAAGACTTCTGATGTTGTTATGGATGGAAGAGATATTGGAACAACAGTGCTTCCAGACGCATTTGTAAAGATATATCTTACAGCGAGCTCTGATGCGAGGGCAAAAAGAAGATATGATGAACTGACTGCTAAGGGTGAGCAATGTGATATTAATGATATAAAGGAAGATATTGAAAAAAGAGATTATCAGGATATGCATAGGGAAATATCACCACTTAAACAGGCAGATGATGCCATACTGCTTGATACATCCAATATGAATATAGAGCAGGTTGTTGCAGCAATGAGAGATATTATAGATAAAGCTATTAAAAATAGTTAATAGTTGAGAATAGTGTGAAAAATAGGATTTTTCACACGCAAGATTTGTGCTTACGCACAAACTTGAGATGCGCAAAAGACAGCGCAAGAATTGAGAATAAAATGAAGGTAGCAGATATGTCAAAAATAGAAGTTATTCTTGCGAAATCAGCTGGTTTTTGCTTTGGAGTACATAGAGCAGTTGATACAGTATATGAACGTACAGATAAGGAAAATGTATACACGTATGGTCCTATTATTCATAACGAGGAAGTTGTAAAGGATCTTGAAAGCAAAGGCGTAAGGGCAATATCAGATGTTGACGAGATTGAAGGCATGAATGATAATGCTACAGTTATCATAAGGTCACATGGCGTATCAAAGAATGTGTATGATAGTATTAAGGCAAAAAAATACGAAATAGTTGATGCAACATGTCCCTTTGTGCTTAAAATCCACAGAATAGTTGAAGAAGAAAGTGCAAAGGGCAAGCAGATAATCATAATCGGTAATGAGAAGCATCCGGAGGTTGAAGGTATAATGGGATGGTCACATAGTCCGGTTCTTGTGATAGATACAGTGGAAAAAGCAAAGAATATGCAGCTGGATAACAAAAAAGAAGTGGTGATTGTATCCCAAACGACATTTAATTACAATAAATTTAAAGAATTAGTTGAAATTATCGACGAAAAGGGGTACAATATTACCATTAAAAATACTATTTGTAATGCCACGGAAGAACGTCAGACTGAGGCAAGAGATATTGCACAGAAAGTTGATGCAATGATTGTTATCGGCGACAAGAGTAGTTCCAATACAAGAAAACTGTATGAGATTTGTAAAGGCGAATGTGAGAATACATTTTACATTCAAACTCTAAAAGATCTGGACTTAAAAAGTCTTAATCTGGTAAACAGCATAGGTATTACAGCTGGGGCATCTACCCCGAACAATATCATTGAGGAGGTTTATACTAATGTCAGAGAATTTTGCAGAGATGTTAGCTAACGAAGAGTGGAAGGAAATTCATACAGGAGAAGTTGTTGATGGCACTGTAATAGCAGTTAAAGATGATCAGATCGTTCTTAACATAGGCTATAAGGCTGATGGTATTATCACAAGAAGTGAATACACATCACAGCCAGGGCTTGATCTTACAACAGTTGTTTCTGTTGGTGATGAGATGAAGGCTAAGGTACTTAAGCTTAACGATGGAGAAGGTCAGGTACTTCTTACATATAGAAAGCTTGTCGCAGACAACGGAAGCAAGAAGCTTGAAGAAGCATTTAATAACAATGAGCCTGTAACAGCAACAGTAACAAGAGTTATCAAGGGTGGTCTTGAAGTTGTTGTTGATGAAACAAGAGTATTTATTCCAGCAAGCCTTGTTTCAGATTCATATGTAAAGGATTTCTCAGATTATGCTGGTAAGGAAGTAACATTTGTATTAACAGAATATGATCCTAAGAACAGAAAGGTTATCGGAGATTGCAAGCAGCTTATTGTTGCAGCTAAGAAGGCAGCTCAGGAAGAATTACTTTCTAAGATTCACGAAGGTGATACAATCGAAGGAACAGTTAAGAATGTAACAGATTTTGGTGCATTTATTGATCTTGGTGGAGTTGATGGACTCCTTCATATTTCAGAAATGTCATGGGGCAGAACAGAGAATCCTAAGAAGGTATACAAGATTGGTGATTCTGTTAAGTGCTTCATTAAGGAAATCAATGGTGATAAGATTGCTCTTTCTGTTAAGTATCCAGATCAGAATCCATGGAATGATGCATCTACAAAGTATGCTGTAGGTAATGTTGTTACTGGTAAGGTAGCAAGAATGACAGACTTTGGTGCATTTGTACAGCTTGAAGATGGTATTGATGCTTTACTTCATGTATCACAGATTTCAAGAGAACACATCAACAAGCCAGAAGATGTATTAAAGATTGGTCAGGAAATCACAGCTAAGGTTGTAGACCTTAACGAAGCTGAGAAGAAGATCAGCTTAAGCATGAAGGCAGTATCAGATGATGCAGCAGAGCAGGAAGAAGTTCAGACAGAAGAATAATAAATAATACGAATAAGTATATAAAAAGATTCCAGTGGTTTTATAACTATTGGAATCTTTTTTGATTATATGTTATAAAAAATGAATGTTTATAAATGCCTATACAAAATGCCTATACATATTTTTTTAAGGTAAGATATGTTCTTCCCTTTCTTGTTTCACTTTCATCCCCAACATATATGAATTTTCCTTTGCCGCGTATAACAAGAATATCATCGGGTTTCAAATGCATGCTTTTGTTTTCTATGCACTGGCCATTGACATATATTTTTTTAGAGGAAAATAACTCACCGGAACTGCTTCTTGACAGTTTTGCTATAGAAGCTACAACAGCATCTATTCGTGGAGAAGCTGCGATTATACGTATGCCCTCAAGCTCAGGCTTTAAAGCTGGTACTTCATGTGTGCAGACGGAACAACGCATATGAGTGTGGCGTACGGTGTCAAGGTGGTCACATATATAATCAGAAATGTGTGAAATACAGAATACGTAGGCATCGGTTTCATTTATAATAATATCACCTATGAGTTCCCGCTCTATTCCAAGGTTCATAAGAGCACCAAGATAATCACGATGGTCAAGCTTTTCAGCAAACTTTACAGACAATGGTTCAATCTTTAAGGTTGTTATCGGATAGCCAGCATCATAGCCATATAAGTTTGGAGAACCAAAACGAATAAGCTGCCTTTCGCATAACGGACTGCCACCATATATATCATGATCAATAAAAGATAAGTCTTTTTTAAATGAGTTAACAACTGAAAGCTCATTTATGCTAAGAAAGTTGGTATATGTATATATATTATGATTAAATGCCTGATTAGCGGTGTCTAAAATTTTTCTTTTTAACAAGTCCTCTTCATTCATAGTAAAAATCCTTTCTGTTTTCTGTGCTTTACATTACATCCATGTAGAATACTGTATCATAATACTTTAATAATTAAAATAGAAACTGTAAATGCACAAATATATTTTTATATTTATTATTGATTTATTATTGTTGGCTATTGATTTTTATTGATTGTACAACTATCTTTGACACATTTATTATAGTGTGATAAACTATTAACGAATATAAGGTAAAGCAATATATACGTGAATAGTTGCGGAAAGAACAGAGGAATATATTATGATTAATAATTACGAAGACTTTAAAAAACAGGTGTTCAGTATTACAAGTATAGATCTTAATGCTTATAAAGAAAAACAGATGAAAAGAAGAATAGATACACTTATAGCAAGAAATAAGTATGATGGATATGAAAGTTATATCAAGGCGATAAAATCTGATTCCAAGCTGCTCGACGAATTCGTGAATTATCTTACTATTAATGTATCTGAATTCTACAGGAACCCTGCACTGTGGAAAAAGCTTGAGGATATAATTCTTCCAGAACTTATAAATAAATTCGGAACAAGACTTAAGATATGGAGTGCGGCCTGCTCTACAGGTGATGAGCCATATTCCCTGGCTATGGTGCTTGCAAAGAAGGTTCCAATGAGAGATATTAAGATATATGCAACAGATATAGATGACCAGGTGCTTGAGAAGGCTAAGGATGGCGTATATTCAGCTAACAGTCTTAAAGGACTGCCAGATGAATATAAGAATAAATATTTTGAGAAAATGGGTGACAGGTATTATAAGATATCAGATGATATTAAAAAATGTGTTGAGTTTAAAAAGTCCAATCTTTTAAAGGATGCATATCCACAGGGCTGTCATCTTATAGTGTGTAGGAATGTTCTTATATACTTTACAGAAGATGCCAAGCTCGATATATATAAGAAGTTTAATAAGTCACTTGTTCAGGGTGGCTGCCTGTTTGTTGGTAATACAGAACAGATTATTAACTATAAGGATCTTGGTTATGAGTATAATGAACTGTTCTTTTATAGAAAAAAGTAATTATTGCATATGCTGTTTCATGGATGATATCCATGGACAGCATATTTTTTATTGCCTCAGTGTCATAATCTGATACAGTTTTATCCGTAGATTCAGGATCTAATATAAGATATACATTTTTATCATTATAATCTTTTTTAAATACGGGCATATCACCTGAATATGATGGAATCATGATAAATGTACCATGCTTTTTTGTGTAACATGTTTCTTTGGTTGCTTTAATCCTACATTCAGAATCTACATATGCGGCAATGCTTTTGTGCATGGCGGTGTCCTCGTATGGAAGATAATAATAGTCTTTATAGTTTGGATAAAAGTATTTTAAAATGCCGGTGATAACAGGCAATCTAAGTTTTAATGTTGAATGTTCGGCTCTTAATACATAATATTCATCCTTTAGTAACACAGAAACAGGAAGTTCTTCTGGTAATGAAAAAGAAAGTGTTATATAAGCTGTACTGGATATATTATCAGACTGCTTAGCTTCATCTGCAATGTCATAAGCAGGTGTATACTCTATATCTTTGTAAGATATATGCTTGTTTATGATGTTATTATAACTTACTATTGAAGAAATCTTTATAAGACCGCATATATCTTCAAAATTATGGAGCAGAAGAAGCTTTTCGTTGTCAGCGTGTTTGGCTGGAAGCTGGTCATTTTTTATATATTCTTTGTATACCTTTATGAGTTCGCCACCAGTATATGTATCGTTGCGGTGTATTCCAAGAAAATGTTCAACAGTTGTCTGATTATAACTTTCAAGTCTTAAGATGGACTTAAGCCCTTTAGCGTGCTTGAACAAATCAATGCTTCTCATATTATCAAGATTAAGCGGTATATTATGAATGGCTGCACGTTTTGTTAAAAATGGGATATCAAAATTGTCACCATTGAAATGTATGATTGATGAAAAATTTTCTGCAAGTTCACAGAACTTATGAATCAGTAATGGCTCGTCAGAGGCGCCTTCAGCAAGCCATTGAATTACTGTGAAGTGTCTGCCGTCGGTGAATGAAACTCCGATAAGATAGCAGAAACAGCCAGTTCTTGAAAAGCCGGTGGTTTCTATATCAAAGAAAAGATTATCTTTGATACAGAGCTGGTTATTTATATTAATATCAATTGTCTGTGTTATTGTTTTCATGTAATTATTGTCCTTTTTCTTTTAATATTCTGTTTTTAGCATCTTACATTATATTGATTGAGTAATTAACAAAAATGATATATATATTAAAAATACGTTAAAAAAATATCAGTTTTTGTTTATTATATACGAATATATACACAAAAAAAAGTAGATTTTTAATCCTTATTGATATATTATATTAATATATTAGTTACTGTTAAGAACTGCCACATAATCAGGTAAATAATCATACAGAAGAAGTTTTCTTTTTTGTGATTGTCTATCTGATTAAGTATAGTGCTAAGCAGTAACATATATTATTTTATAAGGAGAAATATGTCATGGGAAAGTGTACATTTAAAGGTGGAATACATCCATATGACGGCAAGGAATTATCAAAGGATAAGCCTATAAAAGAGTTGTTCCCTGCTGTAGGAGAGATGGTTTTCCCACTTTCACAGCACATCGGTGCGCCGGCAGTTCCAGTAGTTGCCAAAGGTGATTACGTCCTTGCTGGACAGTTGATTGCTGAGGCTGGTGGATTCGTATCAGCTAATATCCATTCATCTGTTTCTGGTACAGTTAAGTCTATAGAGCCAAGAACGCTAGCCACAGGTGGAAAGTGCAATTCAATCATCATTGAGAATGATGGAGAATTTAAGGAAGTTGAGTATACTCCTAAGAAGTTAGAAGAACTTTCTAAAGAAGAAGTATTACAAAGAATTAAGGATGCAGGTGTAGTAGGTATGGGTGGTGCAGGCTTCCCTACTAACGTAAAGTTAAGCCCTAAGAATCCAGAAGGAATTGATTATATTATAGTAAATGGTGCTGAATGTGAACCATACCTTACATCCGATTACAGAAGACTTCTTGAAGAGTCAGACAAGATTGTACTCGGCTTAAAGGTTGCATTAAGCATTTTTGATCACGCTAAGGGTATTATTGGTATTGAGGATAATAAGCCTGAAGCTATCAAAGTTATGCAGGCAGCAGTTGCCTCTGAGCCAGATATCGAGGTTAAGGTTTTAAAGACCAAGTATCCTCAGGGTGGTGAACGTAGTCTTATCTATGCTACGACAGGCAGAAGCATCAACTCAACTATGCTTCCAGCAGATGCAGGATGTATCGTACATAACGTAGATACAATATACAGCATATATATGGCTGTTATTGAAGGAAAGCCACTTACTAAGAGAATCGTTACTGTTACAGGTGATGGTGTTAAAGAACCAGGCAACTTCTATGTATGGCTTGGCATGAACTACAGACAGCTTCTTGAAGCAGTCGGTGGTGTAGTTGGCGAACCAGAGAAGTACATATCAGGTGGTCCTATGATGGGATTTGCTATGTACAGTCTCGATGTACCAGTTATAAAGGGAAGCTCATCACTTCTTGTATTCCAGAATGATGTTGTATCTAAGCTTGAAGAGACAGCATGTATCCGTTGTGGAAGATGTGGTGAAGGATGTCCAAGCCATTTACTTCCAGCTAAGCTTGCTTCATTTGCAGCTAAGAACGATGAAGCTGGTTTCGTTAAGTTTGATGGTATGGAGTGTGTAATGTGCGGAAGCTGTTCATATGTCTGTCCAGCTAAGAGACCATTAACACAGCAGATTAAGGCTATGAGAAGTATCGTTCTGGCTAACAGAAGAAAGAAATAAGGGAGGATTAAAAGTGAGCGAGATTTTTAACGTATCAACTAATCCACATGTACGTAGCAAGGATACTACTCAGACTATTATGAGAGACGTACTTATAGCGTTAGCCCCTGCTAGTATATTTGGTATTTATAACTTCGGAGTTCAGGCACTTATTCGTATCATAGTTGGTATTGTAGTGTGTATGGCTTCTGAAGCAGTATATGAGTATTTTATGCATAAGAAGATAACAGTTATGGACCTTAGTGCTGCTGTTACAGGTCTTCTTATTGCACTTAACATTCCTTCAACTCTCAACATTGGTTTTGAGATTGTTGGCTGTGTATTTGCAATTATTATTGTTAAGCAGTTGTTTGGCGGAATTGGTCAGAACTTTATGAACCCTGCACTTGCAGCAAGATGTTTCCTTCTTATTGCATATACAGGTCCAATGACTAACTTCGTATGTGATGCATATTCTGGAGCTACACCTCTTGCTATATTAAAGCCAGGTTCAGAGGTTGTAGGACAGACAGCCCCTACACTTCTTACTATGTTTATTGGTAAGACAAGCGGTGTTATCGGTGAGACATCAGTTATATGTCTTCTTATCGGTGCTATATATCTTGTTGTAAGAAAGATTATTTCATTAAGAATTCCACTTTCTTACATTGGAACATTTGCAGTGCTTATATTCCTTTTCGCACCAGGACATCAGTTTGATGCTATGTATATGTTACAGGAAATCTGTGGTGGTGGTCTTATTCTTGGTGCTTTCTTTATGGCAACTGATTATGTTACATCACCTATCACACCTAATGGTAAGTTAGTATTCGGTGTCTGCTTAGGTTTACTTACATTCATATTCAGAATGTTTGGTGGTTCAGCAGAAGGCGTTTCATACGCAATCATCTTCTGTAACCTCTTAGTACCTCTTATCGAAAGAGTTACAGTACCTAAGTCATTTGGCAAGAAGAAGCCGGAAAAAAAGGCAAAGGAGGCTGCATAAGATGAAGAATATAATAAAAGACGCATGTATATTATTCGCAATTACACTTGTTGCAGGTATCCTTCTTGGTCTTGTATATAATGTAACTAAAGACCCTATCGCACAGCAGAACGAGAAGGCTAAGCAGAAGGCTTACCAGGAGGTTATTGCTGATGCTGATAAGTTTGAAGCACTTGATGGAAGTTATGCTTCTGATAAGGTAGCAGAAACAGCTAAGGCAGTACTTTCAGCTTCTGCAACAGATTTCTCTAAGGATGATGTATCAGAGGTAGTTGCTGGTATTAAGAATGGTAAGATTATAGGTTTCGTAGTAACAGTTGTTGCACATGATGGTTACGGCGGAGATATCAAGTTCTCTGTTGGACTTTCAACAGATGGAACATATCTTGGAACATCTATTCTTACAATAAGTGAAACAGCAGGTCTTGGTATGAGAGCTAAGCAGGATCCTTCATTCTTAGCACAGTTTAACGGAACTAAGACTTCAGAATATAAGGTAGTAACAGATGGAACAGGTTCATCATCAGACAGCTCTATTGATGCAATCGGTGGTTCTACAGTTACATCTAAGGCTATAACAAAGGGTGTTAATGCAGCATTAGCTGTATATGCAGACCTTACTAAGGCTAATGTTAAGACAGTAGGAGGTGTTTCAGTTGAATAAATGTGTTGAAAGACTTTATAATGGTATTATCAAAGAGAATCCTACTCTGGTTTTAACACTTGGTATGTGTCCTACACTTGCGGTTACTACATCAGCAATCAATGGTATCGGAATGGGACTTTCTACAACAGCAGTTCTTATGCTTTCTAACCTTTTCATTTCATTACTTAGAAAGGTTATTCCAGACAGCGTAAGAATGCCAGCTTATATCGTGATCGTTGCATCATTTGTTACAATAATACAGTTCTTATTACAGGGCTTTGTACCATCTATATACGATGCACTTGGTATCTACATACCGCTTATCGTTGTTAACTGTATTATCTTAGGACGTGCAGAGTCATATGCTTCTAAGAATCCAGCACTTCCATCAATGTTTGATGGTATCGGAATGGGACTTGGTTTCACATGTGCTATCACAATCCTTGGTGCAATCAGAGAGTTACTTGGTGGCGGAACAATCCTTTCAACAGGTAGTTCAGCACTTGTAGATCTTTCTAACTTTGGTTATACACCAGCTAGTATATTTATCCTTGCACCTGGTGCATTCTTCGTACTTGCTATGTGCGTAGCTGTTATGAACAGAGTAAAGAGAAAGCATGGAATGAAGCCTGCTGAGGTTCCAGACTATGTTTCAGATGAAGAAAAAGAAAACTAAGGGAGGAGAGTAAAAGATGAATTTATTAGTTATCGCTATAAGCACAGCGCTTGTTAACAACGTTGTATTAAGCCAGTTCTTAGGTCTGTGTCCTTTCCTTGGTGTATCAAAGAAAATAAACACAGCTGCCGGAATGGGTGGCGCAGTTATCGGTGTTATCTCTATATCATCAATCATATGCAGTCTTATATATGATTTTATATTAACACCACTTAACCTTACATACCTGAATACAGTAGTATTCATTCTTGTAATAGCAACATTAGTTCAGTTCGTTGAAATGGTACTTAAGAAGTGTATGCCACCTTTATATGAGGCACTTGGTGTATACCTTCCACTTATCACAACTAACTGTGCCGTACTTGGTATCGCTTTAACAAATGTACAGAATTCATACAACTTAATCGAATCATTTGTAAGTGGTCTTGGTACAGCTGTTGGTTTTACAATAGCTATCGTAATAATGGCTGGTGTACGTGAGCGTACAGAGGACAATGATGTTCCAGAAAGTTTTAAGGGAATGCCTATCGTTCTTTTAACAGCAGGACTTATGTCAATTGCATTTTTCGGATTTTCAGGAATAATCTAAGGAGGATATTGAATAATGACAGGTATTATTATTGCGGCTTGTGCCGTAGGTGTAACAGGTCTTCTTCTTGGACTCTTCCTTGGATTTATGGGAAAGAAGTTTGCAGTTGAGGTTGACCAGAAGGAAATAGATGTAAGAGCAGAGCTTCCAGGTAACAACTGTGGTGGTTGTGGATACGCAGGTTGTGATGCACTTGCAAAGGCTATTGCAGCAGGTGAAGCTGACTGTGGCGCATGTCCAGTTGGTGGTGCTCCGGTAGCAGCAAAGATAGCAGCTATCATGGGTGCTGAGGCAGGAAGCCAGGAGCGTATGACAGCGTTCGTCAAGTGTGGCGGAGACTGTGATAAGGCTAAGAATAACTATGTATATTCTGGTGTACAGGATTGTACTATGATGAACATAGCACCTAATGGTGGTCCTAAGGGATGTACATACGGATGTATGGGTTATGGCTCATGCGTTAAGGCTTGTCCATTCGATGCTATCCACGTAGTTAATGGTGTAGCTGTAGTAGATAAGGAAAAGTGTAAGGCTTGTGGTAAGTGTGTTGCTACATGTCCAAGACATCTTATCGAGCTTATTCCATACAAGGCATCTTACGCAGTTAACTGTTCTTCACAGAACAAGGGTAAGGATGTTATGCAGGTATGTTCAGTTGGATGTATCGGCTGTATGTTATGTACAAAGCAGTGCGAGTATGGTGCTATCACTGTAGAGAACAATATCGCACACATCGACCAGTCTAAGTGCGTTGGCTGTGGCAAGTGTGCTGAGAAGTGTCCTAAGAAGATTATTCATAAGCAGAATTAATTATTAATAGGCTGTGGGATAGTCAGATTTGAATTGAAATTATAAAACCGCTGGTGGAAATGTTGGGAATGGCATTTTTGCTGGCGGTTTTTGTATAGTTTAAGATAGATTTTAATGCATGATTGTTAAATGTAAAAAAAGTTTTTACAATCGTATTGATAATTTTTAGCTCCGTGTATATAATAAATATGAAAAAATGAAAGGGGGTATTACAATGAAGTTTGATGAATTATTTGAAAAAAGGGATTTGGTAGCATCTAAGTTAAAAGATTGTATCCGTGATAAGGGATATACTAAAGTTTCTTTTGCTGCAAAGGCAGATATATCGCGACCTACACTTGATAAATTGTTAAATGGAAATATAGATAATAAATGCACTTTTGATCGTCATCTTCAGAAGATATTGAAAATGTTAAATATGTCTGTGGAAGAATTGATGTTTTATCATTCCACATCAGCAAAAAATATTAATACAGCAGTATTTTCACAGAATACGCCTGAAAATCATAAAATGAGTGATTTAGCTAAGAAACAGTTTGACTTATTATTAGATGTTATTGATTTATGTGCAATATATTATTAAAAGATGTATAGCGTTAAAAGAATGTTTGTCAGATATTAATCATTGCGAATTGGAGATATAATTTTATGAGTGAATTGATTACTGCTGAAAATATAGATATGGTTATAAAAAAGAATTCAGAAATTAAGGAAGAAGTATTGAGTCAGGCGATTAAGCTACGGTCAAATTCAGAAATAATGCAAGTTGCATCACCACCACAACTTGCATTATTAATTCTTAAAGGTTTTGGCTTAATTCAGATGCCGATAGAAGATAAATACTGGAGTGGGGCAATATTTGTTAAAGATGGGAAGTATATTCCTGTATTGAACACGGCGTTACCAAGGGCTAATCAGTATTTTACAGCCTGGCATGAGATATATCATTTAATATTTGATAAGGTTTCTTTTAACCATTTTATTGAAATTGATAATATGTTGGAAGAACGAAAAGCAGAATGTTTTGCAGCTTGTATGTTATTAAAGGGTGTAGAAAGATACTATGAGGATCTTACTAAGATGGATTTTATTTCAAAAATATTTTATTGTATGGCAACATTTCAGGCACCTTATAAATCTGTATTAGTTTCATTGTATGAGTATGCTGTTCAAAGTAAGAATGAAGAGTTATGTTGTAAGATTAAAGAAGTGTTTGATTTACAATTTGATAACTTAGCAGAGAAATTTCAGATGCTGGGTTTGGATGATAGTCTTGTAACACCATCTTATGTAATAAATACGTCTTCATTGCAGGAAAAAATAAAGAAAAGTATGGAAAACAATCCTGAACTTAATTATCATAAGGATAATGAGGCATTTTTGAAAAATATTATGACAGAGATATCTATGATAATAAGGAGAAGCTGATGACAGAGATACCTGAGATTATAAAAATAGAGAATAAGAGACATATAGCTATTTTAGACAATATAGGTTAATATGGTATATAATAATATTTATTCAGCTAAAAATAAATATAAAACAGTAGTTAAGAAAGGAATTATATTATGGAAATTTATGAAATGATAGACCTACAGGATTGTCCAAGATGTTTAGGACCTTCTTTATTAGAGGAAGTAGACCATGGTTTTTATGTAACTTGCCTGGATTGTGGATGTCAGTCAGCAACATTCAGATATAATAATGACGAAGACAAGCTTGAAGCTGCGAAGAAAACAGCTGAGTTATGGAATACTGGCAAGGTAATCTATACAGGTTATGGAGATTAATAATATATGTATGCATAGTTTTGAAGTATGACATATATGTTTGTGTACAATGTTATTATAATTAATGTATAGATGGGAATGTGTATAATAATCCCGAATGTGATATATAAGATAGGAGAATTAAACGATGAAGAGTCAGGAAGAACTTTTTAATATGACAGTAATGGAATTAAGAGAGTATATGAATTCACTTTCTAATGAAGAAATAAAGCAGGCAGCAGAAATGTTTGAATATGATGAGCATGAAAGAGATCCTCTTACACTTCTTTCAGCACCTAAGCTTTTCGAGTATATGAAATATGCAAATGGAGCGGTAGATATTGATTTTGGCGAATAATGCTATAAAGAGGGAGTGTGATTAATAGTCACGCTCTTTTATTTATGCTTGTAAAAACGCCAGCAGATATTGAAAAATTTAAAGAAATGAATGTAATAGAAGGCAATATTGATAAAGAATATTAGAATTAATATAATATTAAAATGATAATACCAGTAGAGGGAAGATATAATTATGGTTAAGAAAATTGTAAAAGGAAAGCATATATTTGCAAGAAAGGCACAGCCCGCAACAGAAGCAGACAGGCAGGTTGTAACAGATTTGATAGATACGTTAAGAGCAAATAGGGAAATATGTGTTGGAATGGCTGCAAATATGATAGGTGTGAACAAGGCAATAATAGTTGTGGCATCAGGTCCATTTCAGTTTGCAATGATTAATCCTGTTATAACTAAGAAGACTGGTGAATATAAGACGGAAGAGGGTTGTTTATCATTAGATGGTGTCAGACCTTGCATAAGATATGATGAGATAGAGGTTGATTATCTTGATAGTAATTTTAAGCCACAACATGGGAAGTATAGTGGGTTTACGGCACAAGTCATACAACACGAAATCGATCATTGCTGTGGTGTGGTGATTTGATTTGCCCATTACCTGACACAAGCATAATAGAAAGGAAAAATATAAGAAATTAGATATGAAAAGAATATTATTAATAGCTACAGGCGGTACAATCGCATCGAAACAAACACAGAATGGTCTTGCTCCATCAATGGATGTTAACAGCCTGCTTTCATATATTCCAGATATAAAAACAGTATGTAAACTTGATGGAATATCTGTTATGAATGTTGACAGTACCAATATGACACCAGCATTGATGAAAAGTATAGCTAAAACAGTGGCAGATAATTATGGATATTATGATGGCTTTGTTGTGGCACATGGAACAGATACAATGGCTTATAGTGCAGCTGCAGTTACCTATATGCTTAAGAATCTTTCTAAACCTGTTGTATTTACTGGCTCGCAGATACCTATAGAAGCTATGTATACAGATGCTAAGAAAAATTTATCAGATGCCATCCGCTTTGCATGTGAGGAAATTAGAGGAGTATATTTGGTATTTGACGGAATCGTTATTAATGGTACACATGCGATGAAAGTAAAAACAAGGAATGCTGATGCATTTAAGAGTATCAATTATCCAGTTATTGCACATATTAAGCATGGAAGAATAACTTATAATGAAGTACTGGAATCTTTAAAGTATAAGAATAAACTAAATAATGACATTGATAACAGTCTTATCCTGGATACGGATATGTGTAAGGATATTATGCTGCTTAAAATGTTTCCTGGAATAGGAACAGGAATATTTGATTATATAAAAGATAACTATAAAGGTGTTATCATAGAGAGTTTTGGCATAGGTGGAATTCCAAATGAAGGTAATAATAATAACATAGCAGGAAAGATTTATGAACTTATACAGGCGGGGGTTGCAGTTGTTATAACAACACAGTGCATATATGAGGGAATAGACCTTAATGTATATGAGGTGGGACAGACAATGGCCAAATTAAATGTCATTATGTCAGGTGATATGACAACAGAGGCGCTGACTATGAAGCTTATGTGGGCACTTGCACATTATGATAATATGGGTGATATTAAGAAATATATAGAAAATGCGTATTTTGCTGATAGAAGTTATTAAAAAGTAACTATTATGAAAGTTCATTTTCACATATTCTTCTTTAATTATAAAAAATATAAAAATATAAGAAATAATCAGGCTGTCGTAGGATGGTCTGATTTTTTATTGTATTCCCGGATGTAAATAAAATGACTTGTAAATGTAAAGTGATCTCATAACCAAATAATATCTGACAATTATATATAATATATCATGTATTATGTATCATATAAAATGTATCTATTTTATAATTAAATATATTGATGTATTACGGTTGTCATGTAACAGGAAGCATATTTGTTTAAAAGGCAGATATCATGACAAACTAATATTAAGTATACGTTAGGATAGTAATATTAATTATGGAATGGAGTTAATCAGATATGTTTGAAATGTTAGAAAATAATTATGTAAGAGAAAAAGTTCCAGGAGATAATCATGTGTGTCAAAACCGGGTTATAACAGATAATACACTTGAATATTTTAGAAAAATGCTGATAATGGCAGAGAAAGAAATACAGACTATTGATAAATATATAAGAGATATTAAAAAGTTGATGGAATATGCCAAAGGGCAGAGCATAAGTAAAGAAATGTTGCTGCGATATAAAGATTATCTTCAAAAATGCGGTAAATATAAAATATCAAGTATTAATTCATATCTGGCTGCGGTTAATCATTTCTGTGAAGTGATGGAATGGACAGATATAAGGGTTAAGATGATAAAAATTCAAAGAGAAACATTTGTACCTGAAAATAAAGAAATAACGATGCATGAATACGAGAAACTTGTAAAGACGGCATATAAAAAAGGTGATAATCGACTGGCACTTATAATAGAAACACTGGGAAGCACAGGAATACGAATAAGTGAATTAAGACATATAACAGTTGAATCGTTAAAGTATGGAATGGCAGACCTGCATAACAAAGGAAAAGTAAGACGTATACTATATCCGAGTGAACTACTAAAGATACTAAGGGAATATGTGAAAGAAAGACATATTTGTAGTGGCAGTATATTCATAACATCAAAAGGTAATCCAGTTAATCGAAGTAATGTGTGGCGAATGATGAAAAATCTGTGCCGTGTTGCAGGAGTCAGTGAAGAAAAAGTATATCCACATAGTATGCGCCATCTTTTTGCAAGAAGTTTTTATAAAATAAAAAAAGACATAGCAAAGCTTGCCGATGTCCTAGGACACAGCAGTATCGACACAACAAGAATATATATAAAAACAACTGGAAAAGAACATAAAAGACAGCTTAATAAGATGAAAATGATACTAGGGAATAATCTGAAAGAGGGGTGGAATGAGATATGAAAAAAATAATAAAAAGTAAAAGTTCATAATTTATACAAAGTATTTATATAAAGAAATGCTGTAGATAACATAATAAATATTATGTTGTACGCGTCTTTGTTCTTATGGAATAACTACCTGATTAGGTATAAATATCTGATTTTTATGATTATTCTTACTTTTTATTTACTTCTGAACTTGCAGCAATTAATTAATCTTTCTGTAAATTCTGATTTCATATGTTTATATAAGATACATCTGTCAGATGCTAATAAAATTACTATATCTAATAGATTATATAAACTGGATTTGATTGGATTTTAATCATTTTTTATATGACAATATATGTCCTTACGACTGGATTTTACTATGTTTCCGTGTCGAATTATTGTTTTTTATATAGAAATATGTATTAATCTCTTGTTTTATCATTAATGATGTGTTATCATCTACAATAGTTTGTGATAATACAACATAATATTTATTACGTTGTATATATCACATATTGATAGGAAAGAACCTAAAACGCATAAATACTGGCTTTAAGCTTAAAGTGCGTTTGTAAAAATAAGTCCGTTTGCTGTTTATTAACCAGCTTAATCATACATTTCACAGACTGAAAGATTAAACGGGTATTAACAGCAAACCAAATAAATGATTGTAGGTGATGTTATGCAAATCAATAGAGAAGATTACATAATCGAACGCGATTACAGAAAGAAAAGACTTGAAGAATTTCAGGAGGCTATTCAGGAGAGCCTGCGCGGATTATCGACAGAGATAATCGGTGAGCTTGTAGATGAAAGAGAGCGCCAGAACCTTACACAGAAGGATGTGGCGGATATAACGGGGATACTTCCTTATAATCTTGCAAGGTTTGAAACAGGAACAAGAATTCCAACATTAATGGTGCTTGAGAAGTATGCTTCGGCGCTGGATAAGCATATTGAGATTAGATTGTGTGATAATGCTAAAAAGTAAAATGTTTAGGTATATGTAATATAGGGGGATTTATGAAAACAATAATAATGGCAGGTGGAAAAGGAACACGAATATCCGAACTTTTTCCAGATATACCAAAACCTCTTATTCCAATAGATGGAGTACCCGTTTTGGAAAGAGAAATCATATCCTTAAGAGAGCAAGGATTTGATGACTTAATTATTACAATATCACATATGGGAGAAAAGATAAGGCAATATTTTGGTGATGGAAGTAAGTGGAATGTACACATAGAATATTATGACGAAACCATCCCTTTAGGAAATGCAGGTGCTTTATTTAAGCTTCGAGATAAGCTTGGAAATGAAGATTTTTTACTTTTAAATGCAGATGCAATATTTGAAGTTGATTTTAATAGGATGATTAATTTTCATAGAGAGAAAAAGGCGCTTGTAACATTATTTACACATCCTAATAGTCATCCATATGACAGTGGACTTATTATAGCTGATAACAATCTTTCAGTGGAGCATTGGTTGACGAAAGAAGATGCAAGACCACAATGGTATAAAAATAGAGTTAATGCAGGTTTGCATGTGATAAATCCTAAAGTGTTGGATATGGTTGGAATTGATACAGATGTTATCGGAAAAGAAATTGATGGAAAGTTAGTAAAAGTTGATTTGGACAGACAGATTCTTAAACCATTGTGCGGAAGAGGTGTTATGTACTGTTATGATAGTCCTGAATATGTAAAAGATATGGGAACACCTGAAAGGTACAGTATGGTAGAAAAAGATTTTAAGAAAGGAATTGTTAATTTTAAAAATCTTTCTAATAAACAGAGGGCTGTATTCTTAGATCGTGATGGAACAGTTAATGTGTATAAAGGTTTTCTTACAAATATTGATGAATTTGAATTAATTGATGGAGTAGCCGAAGCAATTAAAAAGATAAATAGTAGTGGATATTTATGTATTTTGGTAACAAATCAGCCTGTGATTGCAAGAGGAGAAGTTACATATGAGGAGTTAGAGCAGATACATAATAAATTAGAAACTTTACTGGGATTGCAGGGAGCATATATAGATGGCATATATTATTGTCCACATCATCCACATAAAGGATATGAGGGGGAAGTGCCAGAGCTGAAAATAGATTGTGACTGTAGGAAACCAAAGCCCGGAATGCTTTATAAGGCAGCAAAAGATTTTAATATAGACTTATCTAAAAGTTATATGGTTGGTGATAGTGAAAATGATATTAAAGCTGGAACTTTGGCAGGATGTAAAACAGTACTTGTTGGTATGACTCAGCATGATATGTACGATTATGGAGAAACTGACAAATTAGATAGTCTATTTGAGTTTGCAAACAAATATTTTTAGTTACTTTTTATTACTAAAATTTAAAGCATTATTTTAAGAAAGAGAGAACATTATGATAATTACACAAACACCTTTCAGAATGTCTTTTTTTGGTGGTGGAACAGATATGGAAGATTTTTTTAAGGAAAATGGAGGAACTGTTTTATCTACAACATTTGATAAGTATTGTTATGTAAATGTAAGACATTTGCCTAGATTTTTTGATTACAGTACAGAACTTTCTTACGCAAAAACAGAAAGGGTTACTGCTGTAGAAGATATTCAGCATCCAGCAATAAGAGAAGCTATGAAAATGTTAGATATGCATGAAATTAGATTAACATACGAGGCAGACCTGCCAGCCAGGTCAGGCTTAGGAACGTCAAGTTCATTTGCAGTTGGTATGTTAAATGCTTTTTATGCATTAAAGGGTAAATATGCTGATAAGAAAAAATTAGCGGATGAAGCTATTTACTTGGAAAGGAAACTCTGTCAGGAAGCTGGTGGATGGCAAGATCAGATAGCTGCTTCTTTTGGTGGATTTAACAGAATTAATTTCAATGCGGATGGGTATGAGGTGCTCCCAGTAATAATTAATCCTGATAGGAAAAAGCGCCTTAATAGTAATCTGATGATGTTTTTTACAGGATTTACAAGATTTTCTTCAGATGTTCAAAAGGCAAATGCTATGAGCAGAGTCGATAAAACCAATCAATTAAAAGAAATGTTGGAGCTCGTAGATGAAGCGGAAAAAGTTCTTACAGATAAAAATATAGATTTGAATGAATTTGGATATCTTTTAGACCATACATGGAAGTTGAAAAGACAGACAGGGAATGCAGTATCTACAGATAGCATTGATGGGTTATATGAAAAAGGAATAAGAGCCGGTGCGTTAGGCGGTAAATTATTAGGGGCTGGCGGCGGCGGTTTTCTTGTGTTTTATGTTGAACAAGACAAACAGAAGTATGTAAAAGAGGCAATGAAAGAATTGCTGTATATACCATTTGAATTTGAAGATGGCGGAACAAGAGTAATTCATTATAGTCCTGAAAATTATGAACCACAGAATTGATAAAAATTCCGGAGCGTGAAATTATGAGTGATAAAGAAAAAATATATAAACATCTGGAGGTACTTATTCAAAGATATCCAGAACTATCATCAAATAAAGAAAATATAGAAAAAGCATATGTATTACTGGAAGAGTGTTATGAAAATGGTGGAAAGCTTCTTGTAGCAGGAAATGGAGGTTCTGCGGCAGATTCAGAACATATAGTTGGAGAACTTATGAAAGGGTTTGAAAATGAACGCAAGTTACATGCAAATTACAAAGAAGCATTGATAAATAGTGATAAAGAGCTTGGAAAGACACTGGCAGATAATCTCCAGATGGCGTTACCAGCAATAGCATTAGATGGACACATAGCATTAAATACAGCTTATATGAATGACTGTGAACCTCTTTTATGTTTTGCCCAGCAGGTCAATGGTTATGGTAAAAATGGAGATGTATTTCTTGCAATATCAACATCGGGAAATAGTAAAAACATTCTTTATGCAGCTACAGTTGCAAAGGCAAAGGGGATGAAAGTTATTGGATTAACAGGAGCTAATGATAGCAGGTTATCTGAAATGGCTGATATAATAATACGTTCATCACATACAAGGACTTATATGATACAGGAACATCATTTGCCAATATATCATTGCTTATGTCTTATGCTTGAAGAAAGATTTTTTGGAGAATAATTATATGCGGAAACAGGAAACTATTTTATTTGTTATGCCTAGATTGCCATTTCCAACAACATCTGGAAGAAAAATGTCGTTATATCATTATTGTCGAATATTATCTGAAGAATTAGGATATAGACTTGTTGTTGCGGCTTTTTTAGAAAACGGTGATGAGGTGAAAGATGTTCCTTATTTTATTGACAGGTTAGAGATACTTCCAAAGGCTTCGTCAAAAGAAAAAATAAAAACAATATTTATGCAATCGCTAATAAAAAGAAAGTTGCCTATGCAGGTTTCTTTATATTTCAGTGAAAATGCAAAAAAAATAATAGATAGAATAGCAGAAGAAGAAAAACCTAAAATTGTGATAGGGGATATGGTACGTTCTACAGAGTATATTAAAGATATTCTAGCTTTTAGGATTGCTGATTTAGATGATAAAATCTCTAAAAGATATGAAAGACAATATAACAAAGATATAAAAAATATAAATCCTTATGGAGCATTTTTAACAACATTACCTAGTATTATACAAAAAATAATTATGTTTTCTCCTGTAAAAAAAAGTGTTTTAAATAGGGAAATTAAGTTGTTAAAAAAATATGAAATACAAATAAGTAAAGAATGTGATAGAACCATATTTGTCGCACAAAAAGAAGCAAATGAATTAAATAATATATTAGGACAAAATAAAGCTGTAGCAATACCAATAGGTGTAGATATTAATTATTATTCATATAGAATATGTGGATCTTCTGTTGATATTATAGGATTTCTTGGTGCGATGGATGTTTCGCATAATGAGGCTGCTGTCATACATTTTATAGATGATATATTTCCAATAATTCATGAGAGTAAACCTGATACAAAATTTCTTGTAATAGGAGGTGGAGTATCAGAAAGACTAAAAAAATATGAAAATGAAAATATTATATTTACAGGTAGAGTTGTAGATGTTAGAAAGTATTTGCAAAAATGTAAGATTTTTGTTTGTCCAATGACATTTGGTAGTGGTATAAAAACAAAAAATCTTGAAGCAATGTCTTTAGGGCTGCCAGTAGTTACAACATTAATCGGTGCAGAAAATATAAATGCGGTAAATGAAAAGGATTGGATTGTTAGAGATAGGGAAAAAGAATTTGCAGATTCAATTATTTATTTATTGAATAATGATAATTATAGGTTATCAATAGGAAAAGCGGGTAGTGATTATGTGCAAAGGGAATGGAGATGGGATTTAGTTAAGGATTCTTTTTCCTCATTATTAAAAGGTAATTAGGAGTATTTTATGAATGTATTATTTTTGGCAGAAGAACTTAGAGTTGGTGGAGCAGAAACATATTTTTATTCATTAGAAAACAATATAAATAGAAATGATTTTAATTTTTATTGTATGGCAGTCGATGGAGAACAAAAATCAAAATTATTGTATCCACAGAACTACTACAGTTATTCATTTTCAGTGTTAGATAGATATAAAAAAGTAGTTGATATATGTAAATTAAAAAAAATTGATGTTATACATGTTAACTCATTAAGATTAGCATTTGTTGCAGCAGCAGTTAAAAAGATAATTAAGAAATTACGTGTAATTTATACAAGGCATAATATAACAGCATTAGAAAAGAAAAGTAAAAAAATATATTCAAGATTTTTAAATAAAAATATTGATTGCATAAATGCTATATGTTACGCAGAAAAAAATTACTTAATAAGTATTGGCGTTAATGAAAATAAAATAAAGGTTATATATAATGGTATTAATACAGATAAATTTGAATATTTACCAAGACAAAATAAAGATAAAAAAATTTATATTGGCATATTAGCAAGAGTTGATAAGGTTAAAAATCATAGATTGTTTTTACAAATTGCAAAGCTTATTCATAATCAATATCCAGAAACATATTTTTATATAGGTGGAGATGGTCCGGATTTTGATAATATAAAACAAATAATAGTAGATTTTGATATGTCTGCATATGTAGAAATGTGTGGGTATGTTAATGCAAAAGAGTTTTTGCCTAAATTAGATTTTATTTATCTTGTTTCGGAAAGAGAAGTATTTCCTATTTCATTAATAGAAGCAATGGCTACGGGTGTTATAGTAATATCTAAAAATTTAGGTGGAATAAAAGAATTAACCGATGGAACAGGATATTTGGTAGATGGAGATAATCCAAAGGATTATTTAACTGCATTTGAAAATGCTATTGAATGTGAAACATTGGAACAAAAAAGAATTTTGGCAAGAAAAAAAGCAGAAGATTTATTTTCAATAAAAAATATGGTTTCACAGATAGAAAATATGTATTTAGGAAAGGAATAATAAATGAATATTTTATATGTATCTGATTTATCCGGAATGGGTGGAGGAGAAGTTAGTCTTCTTTATTTGATGGATAATATATCAGAGAAAAACAAAGTTGAATTATTATGTAGAGTTCCTGGTACATTGGTTAATGAATGTAATAGAAAATCAATAAAAACATTTTGTTATGACTTTAAAAAAAATCTTATTAAATCGTTAATTAATTTCAAGAAAATTATTAATGAAGAGGAGATAAATGTAGTTCATTCAAATGAATTGACAACAGCTATTTTACACGGGATTTTTTTATGTATTATTGGTAAAAAAAATGTCTTGAATGTTTGTACATGTCATGGACAATGGTATCAATTGTCTAAGATTAAAAAAATATTAATTAAAAGATATATAAAACATATTTTTTGCGTATCTTGTGCTGTGGAAAATAATTTAAATAAACAAGGTATTAATAATACTTCAGTTTCTTATCTTGGAGTTCCAGCCAAAAAGTTCAATATAGATAGAAAAAATGTACAAGAACTCAAAGAAGAATTAGGTATAAAAGAAAAAGACATAGTTGTATGTACAATAGCAAGATTTCAAAAGATAAAAGGACAATTAAAGGGTATAAAAGCTATAAAAGAATTACATAAAGAGTATCCAGACATAAATTATTTTTTAGTTGGAGGAAATGTGTTTGGAAGTGAGAAAGATTTAAAATATTTAGAGGAAGTTAAAAAATATATAGAACAAAATCAGATGCAAAAATATGTTCATTTATTAGGTGAAAGAAAAGATATTCCTGAAATACTTTCTGCTACGGACTATTTGATGATAACTTCCGATAATGAATCGTTTGGTATGGTAGCAATAGAGGCTATAGCAGCAAGTACATTAATAGTGTCAACACCATGTGATGGAATAAAAGAGATATTAGATAATAATAGCGATATGATTTCGGATACTAATGATTCGGAAGGATTATTTAAAATATTACATAATATCTTGGAAAGAGAAGATGTGAAAATAAGAGCTAAGGCTAAAATTATAGAGCTTCAGGGTAAATTTTCAGTAGAAACCGTAAGTAATAAATATTTAGATATATATCAAAGTAGGTGAAAAAGTGAAACTATTATTAATTACTCCTTATTATCCGTACCCAGCTGAAAAAACAGGTGGAGTACATACGATTAATATGATTTTAAATAATTTATCGAATTATGCGATAGACATTTTTTATTATGGTGAAGATGAAAATAAAAATTATAAATTCAATAATCAAATCAAAAATGTTTATTATGAGGATTTAAGAAATAAAAAGAAGTATAGTCGACTTAAAAGTTTATTAATAGGAAAAACCTATTCCAGTTATATGTATAATAAGGATTCAGATGTATTAAATAGTATTTTATCAACTAATATATATGAAGTTATTATATATGATCAGTATTCATCTATGGATTTTAATATAAAAACAAATACATCAAAATGTAATTATCTTTTTATGCATGATAGCTATCCAATGTTGTTTGAAAGAAAGGGTAAGATGGCTAATATTGTAGGTAGAATATACTACAAATTACAATATATATATTCTATAAAAGAAGAAGAAAATAATTATACTAAATTTGATAAGATTTTCTTTGTATCATCTAAAGATATTAGTAATGAAAAAAATATGCATAGTAAAATTTCAGACAGATTTTATTTATGTAATATAGGTATTGATATTAATGAAGTATTAAAAGCTCCAGAACTAAAATTAAAAGGTAAATCTTTAGTGTTCACAGGTGTTATGGATTATGAACCTAATGAAGATGCAATGGTTTATTTTATTCAAGAAGTGTTTGATAAAGTGGCAAAGAAATGTCCTGAAGTAACATTATATATTGTTGGTAAAAATCCGACTGATAAATTAAAAAAGTTAGTTAAGAATAGAAAAAATATAATCGTAACAGGAAAAGTTGATAGTGTTTTTTCATACATAAAATCATCAACAATATATATATCACCATTAAGAATTGGAAGTGGCAAGAAAAATAAAATAATTGAAGCTATTTCTTGTGGAACACCATTAATAGCTTCAACGGTAAGTATGGAAGGATTTGAAGATATTGAAGATAAAAATTTAATTTTAAGAGCTGATTCATCTAATGAATGGGTAGAAAATATTTGTAAATTATTGTCTGATGAAGAAAAGAGAATAGATATAAAAAAAAGAATGTTTAATTTACTTGATGAATCGTATAGCTGGAAAAATATAGCAAAAAAACTTGTTGAGTAAAAATTATGTGAATATGGATATTTAAAAGAATATGAAAATAAAAATTAAAAAAATTGGATTTGTAGAGTTAGGAATATATTGTACTTTTTTATTATTACCATTTACGTTATTTCTAAATAAAATAGTTTTTAAAGATTTTAGAATAGCTGGTATCGGAATAGTGAATTTAATGTTGTATGTTTTTCTGTGTATTGTATTTATTGATTCGGTTATAAATAAAAAAACATATTACAATAGGAACGGTATATATCTATTTTATATTTTATTTGTTGTACTACATATATTAAAAATGTTGCAACCATTTAATAATTTTAATACATTATATAATTTTATAAATAAAAATCAATATTATTATATTCTTCCATTATGTTTATTAATGTTAAATAATAAAAAAATAGATTTTTTGTTATTAGCTAAAATTATAATATATTCTTCATTAATAGTTAGTATTATTAGCATACCTATGTTTTTGACGTCTAATTATTATGGATTAGCAGGTAAAGTGGAACTAACATATTATAAAATATTAGGTACTTCTTTCACAAGAATGTTATCTATCTTTGGAAGTCCTTTGACGGCGGGGACTTATTTCGCTATTGTTTTTACTATTATATATTATGTTTTTAAGTTTAATTCTTTATTTTATATTTTAACTGGTGGATTAAATTTGTTATGTATGTTTTTAACATTTTCTAAAACAGCTATCATTGCTTTGATATTAATGTTTGCATGTAAATATATGTCTGAAAATAAAAATGTATTAAAAAAATTATTAAAGATTATTGCATTGATTATGTCTTTAATTATAATAATTATTTTTATGACAAATAAGGGAATATATTTTTGGAATGCAAATGAATTATTTCATAATGTTAGATTAACAAAGTGGTATAGTTCTTTAAATATGATAAAGCAACATATTATTTTAGGTAATAGATTTGATATTTTATTAAATACCAAAGGAAGTTTTGAAACAATATTATCAGATAATTCGTTTTTATTTGCAATAGCGATATTTGGATTATTGTTTTGGATTATAATTTTAATATATGTCAGTATATATTTGTTAAAAAAAGATAAAGAGTTTAAGCAACGGCTTATGCCAATTATAATAATGTCGATTATATTTCTATTTCTTTATGATTTTGTGCAATTATTTCCGGCAAATATATTACTTATTGCTTTATATAAAATTGTGGAAAATATTGATACAGAAAATTTTATTAGACAAAGGGAACATAGAAATGAAAGAAAGAAATTGTTTAATTGATGTTATGCGTGGAATAGGAATAATACTAGTATTGTTAGGTCATAGATCATTACCTAATATAATGGTTAAGATGATATATGCATTTCATATGCCCTTATTTTTCTTTATATCGGGATATCTATATAGGAAATGTGAATTTGGAAAATTTGTAAGTAATAAAATTAAAAAACTTATTATACCATATATAATTTTTTGGTTGATATCAGCAATTATAGGTTTTTTTGCATATAAGAGTGGAATAATTGATAATTTTGATTTTGATAAATTAGTTGAACAATTTGTATATTATACGCCTAATGGATTTTGGAATGGTCCACTTTGGTTTTTGCCTTGTTTATTTGTTGTCGAAATACTATTTTGTTTTATTAATCAATATTTAAATAAATATAGTTCATTAATCAGTTTTTTCGTTATACCATTTTTGGGTTATTTATGTTCCAGGTATAATATATATTTGATTTTTAAAATAGATATTGCTTTTACTGGATTATTTTTTTATTCATTAGGAAATTACATATCTAATAACAGAAAATTAACAAATAAATTTAATAAAAAATATTTTTTGTTAGATATACCGATTTTTATTATATCTATATTTAAATTTAATAATTTGATTGTTCAAATGATTATTGGAAAATATGGTAATTATATTTTGTTTTTGTTAAATGCTGTTTTGGGAATTTATTTAACATATCAGTTTGCATGTATTATAAAAGATAGCTTTATCTTCCAGACTATAGGACGAGAAAGTCTAATTATTATGGCATTACATTTCATCATATATATTATAATTTTTGATCCCATACAGAATAAGTTATATATAAATAATTTTTGGATAAGAAATTTTGTAACTATTTTGGATGTTTTAATATGTCTGTTATTATGTCATATAATATATGTGTTTATATATAATAAAATACTTTTATTATTAGAGAAAGAAAAGAAGTAGTATGAAAAATAGTGAAAGAATATATGGATTAGATTTATTAAAAATTTTACTTGTATTTGGAGTGATTTTTTTACATTTAATTGGAAAAGGTGGAGTTATTGCTAATAGTAGGTATCATTCATTTACATATTGGAATATTTATTTGTTACAAATAATTTTATTTTGTTGTGTAAATTGTTTTGCAATAATAACAGGTTTTGTATCTTATGGAAAGAATATAAAAATAGAAAGACTACTAATATATTGGTGTCAAATAGTTTTTTATAGTTTGTTTTGTACAATGGTGATATTTATTATCTTTCCTGATAGTAGAAAAATTGTAAATATTATAAGATGTTTTTTGCCAATTATATTTAATAATAATTGGTATTTTTCAGCATATGTATGTGTCTTTCTATTTATACCACTTATTAATAAGTTATTAGATAACATTAATGATGAACAATTAAGTACATATTTGAGTATAATATTTGTTTTATTTAGTGTTATTGGATTTATATCTAGAAAAGATCCATTTGTAATAAGTAATGGTTATAGTCCTATATGGTTAATTTATATGTATATAATAGGCGCATCAATAAAGAAAAAGAATAAATTATTACAAAATATAAATAATTATAAAGTTAAGTTATTTTTATTTGGAGTAATTATTTCTTGGGGATATAAGTTTATTATGGAATGTTTTATTAATAGATTATTGGAAATAGACAAACAATGGAATCTATTTATTAATTATAGTTCCCCTACTATACTTATAATGTCAATATGCATTGTGTATTATTTTATAAATATAAAAATAAATGGGATAATAGGTAAAAAGATAATAGAGAAAGTGGTTGGTCTAACATTTGGTGTTTTTTTATATCATAGTTATCCATTATGTTTTGAATATATAATAACCAATAAATTATCTTGGATTGCTAATTATAATGTTATAGTTGAAATTACAATTTTATTATGCATAACTTTATGCATATATATTATAGGTTTAATATTGGATATAATAAGAATAAAATTATTTAAGGCATGTAAAATAAACAAATTAATAGAAACCATTACTAAAAAAACAAAGATAAAATTATGTGAATGTAAAAATGTGAATAATTAGCACCATAAAGAGAGGTTGTTTTAATATGAAAAAAATATTAGTGTATGGTTGGTTTGGAGAAGATAATTTAGGGGATGAATTGCTGTTAAATGAAACACTTGAATTACTAAGTGAAAATAAAGATATTGAAGCTTATGTTATGTGCAGTAATCCGCCTAGAGTTAAAAAAAATCATAACGTAAGAGTGGCAGCAGTAGCTATAGATGGCACATTAAAAAAGTATATAAAAGCCATTTTATTATCACCCTTAGCAATTATGAAATGTTTATATCAGACAGATAACCTTATAATAGCAGGTGGTGGAGCAATTTCAGATTGGAATTATAGTTCGACAAAGGAAATGTTCTTTTTGATTAATTGGTTTAAACATAGAAATAAAAAAGTTTATCTATTAGGAGTTGGAGCAGGTCCTATAACTAAAGAAAGAAAAGATGGGAGATTTTACAATGTTTTATCAAAAGCAGATGTTATAACAGTTCGTGATGAATTTTCAAAGAGTGAATTAAATAAGATAGGATTGAATAATGTTTATAAATCAAATGATTTGGTTACATATAAAACATTTAATGGATACAATATAGAAAATACAACCCAAATAAATAAAATAGGATTAGTTTTAGTTCCAGTTTGTCAAAATACAAAAAATGTATATGAAGATTTAAAAAGAGAATTATCTAATTTAATAAAAGAATTAAGTACTAAGTATGAAGTATCAATAATTCCTTTTCAGATTAATTATGATATGGAATTTATTAATGAATTAGAATTTGATAAATCGCTTGTTAAAATTTTGAAACCAAAACATTTATGGGATACTTTGGATTATATGTATGAGCAGGATTGTATTATAGGAATGAGATATCATTCTCTTGTTCTTGCTATACAGATGAAAAAATATTTTATACCAATTATTTACCACTCAAAAAGTGCAGAATTATGTAAAGAATATGGAGTTGAAGAATACGCTTCAAGTGTAGGTAATGGTGAGAATTGGGAAAAAAGTAATATAAATTCAGAAGATATAATAAAAAATATTGGAAAATTAGAAAAAGATATTAATTTTATTTCACATAACAATAGTATTTTATTAGCTAAGAAAATGAATAATAAAGAAAAAGAGATTATTAAGGGACTATAATTGTAATGAGAAATATACTGAAGATTTTTAGTGGTGTTATTATACTTGTACTTGTAAGTAAATGTTTAGGTTTTGTAAGAGAGTCATTTGTTGCAACAATATACGGAGCTGGTTATATATCAGATGTATATGTAATCGAGGATGGATTAATTAATGCTATATATACAGTTTGTGCAGGTGTTATTAGTACGACATATATTCCTAAAATATTAGAGTTAAACAAAAAGAAGAAAGATGCATTTACAAGTAATTATTTCAATATTTTATTATCAATAATGATTTTGGTTTCAATATTTATGATAATATTTTCACCAATTATATTAAAAATATTGGTACCCGGATTTTATAGTATGTATTCAACAGATGTTATACATTCATTGATTATCATTACAAGAATAAATATGGTGTCATTAATACTTGTTTTTATAGAAAATTATCTTATTGTTATATTACAAGCCAATAATTATTTTATTTTTTCTTCTTTACAAGGAATAGTTCTTAATTTTTCAGTTATTATATATTTGGCATTTTTTAATCAATATGAAATAACAGGAATCATTATAACAAAAATAATTGCACATTTATTAAATGCAATTATGTTGATTGTTTTTATAAATTATAAAAAAATATTTAAATATCATTTTATATATAATATAAAAGATAATAATATAGCCGAAGTATTTAGAAATGCAACACCAGTTCTTGTTGTAAATATTGTGTCGCAGTTAAATTATATTGTAGATAGAAGTATGGCTTCAGGATTAGATAGTGGAAGTATGGCATTATTAAGCTATGCTAATACAATAGCTTCGCTATTATATTCAGTTGTTGGCACTTCCATATGTAATATTGCATATACAAAAATAAGTGAAAAACAAGGAGATAAAATAAAGATAGGTAAGTCTTTTAATGAATATTTAGACTTACTATTATGTATTGTATTACCTTGTTGTGTAGTTATGTGTGTTGATTCAGATATATTATGTAGAATTATTTATGGAAGAGGAAAAATCAATTCTGATAATATTAATGTTTTGAGTAGGATTTTATGGCTGTATATTCCGAGTAATTTTGCAATGTGTGTAAGGGATTTATATAATCGATTATTATATATAAATAAGAATACAAAGATTCCATCATTAATTAATATGATTGGATTAATATTAAATATAATATTTAATTTTGTTTTTACAAGATTAATAGGGGTATATGGTCTTGCTTTGGCAACATCATTAACAGGAGTAATAGCATTAATAGTTTCACAAATATATTGCAAAAATCATTTGAATCTTAAATTAAGAAAACAATATAGTGTAATAGTTAAGATAATAATTTCTAGTTTACTATGCTGTATGATAAAACAGGTTATACCCTGTTACAAGTTGATTAATAAGATTATTATAGTAGTTATTTCAGGTTTAATTAGCTTGCTTATATTTAATTATGACAAATTTATAAGGGAAAGAAGAAAAGGAATATTTTAATGATTTATTGGATATATAAAAAAATAAAATTAATGAGACTGAAAAAAAAGCTTATAAAAGACAAAAAATTTGTAAATATAGAAGGTGAAGTTGAATGTACATATCCTGAAGGAATACTTTTAGATGAATATGTATATATTGGACCTAATTGTAAGATGTATGGTCGTGGAAAGATAATTGTATCTTCAAATGTTATTATTGGAAATGATGTAAAGTTTTTAACAACTAATCATAATTATATGGGAACAATGATACCATACGATTCAAAAGGAATTAATAAAGATATTATTATAAAAGAAAATGTTTGGATAGCATCATATGCATTTATTCTTCCCGGAGTTGTAATTAATGAGGGGGCAGTTATTGCAGCAGGTAGTGTTGTAACAAAAGATGTTCCAAAGTGTGCTGTTGTAGGAGGAAATCCTGGTAGAATTATAAAATATAGGGATGAAGAAGAATATAATAGATTAAAAGAAAATAAAGAGTATTATCTTAAGAAAAAATATTTAAAATAGAAAGAAGGTATATTTATGTGCGGAATAGTAGGATACACCGGCAAAAACCAGTCAGCCCCAATTCTGTTAAACGGCTTAGCCAGATTAGAATACCGTGGCTATGATTCAGCCGGTATAGCAGTAAGGGATGGTGATTCGCCAGTCCAGGTTGTTAAAGCAAAAGGAAGATTAAAGGTATTAGCAGAAAAGACTAATGATGGTCAGTCTGTTATTGGAACATGTGGTATTGGTCATACAAGATGGGCTACTCACGGAGAACCATCTGAAACTAATGCGCATCCACACATTTCAGATGATTACAATGTTGTTGGTGTGCACAATGGAATTATAGAGAACTATCAGGAATTGAGGGATAAGCTTACAAGAAATGGTTACAGCTTTTATTCTTCAACTGATACAGAGGTGGCAGTTAAGCTTATTGATTATTATTACAAGAAGTATGAGCATACACCTGTTGATGCTATTAACCACGCTATGGTGCGTATCCGTGGCTCATACGCATTTGCAATTATGTTTAATGAATATCCTGGCGAGATATATGTTGCACGTAAGGACAGTCCTATGATTTTAGGTGTAAATGATGGTGACTGTTATGTGGCATCAGATGTTCCTGCCATACTTAATTATACAAGAAATGTTTATTATATCGGAAATATGGAGATAGGACGTCTGGCTGATGGCCATATCACATTTTATAACCTTGATGGTGATGAGATAGAGAAGGAACTTGTTGAGATAAAATGGGATGCAAAGGCTGCCGAAAAGGGCGGTTATGAGCATTTTATGATGAAGGAAATCCATGAGCAGCCAAAGGCAGTTAAGGATACGCTTAATTCAGTTCTTAAGGATGGAAAGCTTGATTTATCAGCAGTAGAACTTACGGATGATGAGATAAAGAAGATATCTCAGATATACATAGTGGCATGTGGTTCTGCTTACCATGTGGGTGTTGTTGCACAGTATGTCATGGAAGATCTTGCAAAGATTCCTGTACGTGTTGAACTTGCATCGGAATTCAGATATAGAAAGCCGCTTCTTGACCCAGATGGACTTGTCATAGTTATAAGCCAGTCGGGTGAAACAGCAGACAGCCTTGCAGCGTTAAGACTTGCAAAGGATAAGGGACTTAAGACACTTGGTATAGTAAATGTTGTCGGAAGTTCGATAGCAAGAGAGGCTGATAATGTGTTTTACACTCTTGCAGGACCGGAGATAGCGGTTGCAACAACTAAGGCGTACAGTACACAGCTTATAGCAGCATATTGTCTTGCACTTCAGTTTGCATATGTAAGAGGTCAGGTGGAATTATCTGAGTATGAAAGCCTGATATCAGAGCTTGAAACTATCCCTGAAAAGATAGAAAAGATACTTGAAGATAAAGAAAGAATCCAGTGGTTTGCGGCGAAAGTAGCTAATTCGAAGGATATATTCTTTATAGGTCGTGGAATCGACTATGCAGTAAGTCTGGAGGGAAGTCTTAAACTTAAGGAAATATCATATATCCACTCAGAAGCATATGCAGCAGGCGAACTTAAGCATGGAACTATAAGTCTTATTGAAGATAATCTTCTAGTTATAGGTGTGCTTACACAGAGTGAACTTTACGAGAAAACAATAAGCAACATGGTAGAGTGCAAGAGCCGTGGGGCATACCTTATGGGACTTACTACATATGGAAAGTATGAGGTGGAAGACACAGTTGATTTCACTACATATATTCCTAAGATAGATGAACATTTCGCAGCATCACTGGCAGTAGTACCATTACAGTTACTCGGATATTATGTGAGTGTAGCGAAGGGACTTGATGTTGATAAGCCTAGGAATCTGGCTAAATCGGTGACGGTTGAGTAATTATAAATAAGATATTGAAATAAGCAGTGTGTTTTATGAGAAAGCATATTGCTTATTTTAATATTATTAAGATATAATTCCGTAACATAAAATCATATATTTAAATGTAGCTATTATAATCTTTTATAAGTTCTTGTATTATATAGACTTCTTGCATTTTTTATTTAAATTTGATAATAATATGATATGATATTAAGATAGGATTGCGTGAATTGCAAAGCAATGAGGCAATCATGATATTATTATATTAAGTTACAGGTGTGGATTTAATAATGATTGATAACATAGATTATTATATGGAATATCTTGACGGATTGACAAAGGATATGCCAGAAGAGTTTGTAAAGCTGGCACAGGTGTTTGAACTTAATGTATTTGAACCTATTCATATGGAAGGTGAGGATGATATATATGCAGCTTACCTTATGAATGATTCAGTTGAAAGCTATTTCGTATTTGAGAATTCGGTAATGACAGGTGAATATAAGGATATTGACTGTGACCAGATAGCAGGGATAGAAAAGCTTGCAGTTGGATACATGCTTATAGTTAATCAGGGTGGGGAGAATATATTTACAATAAGATTTACTGATCTTCGTATTAGGACTGATTATTTTAATTATGGCTGTATGGGACATTTCTGGGTTAAGGGATATGAGTATTTAAGGCAGCTTGAGTATCAGCTTGCAGATGTAAGGGATAAGTACAGGTATCTGGGGAGTGGCTCATGTACTAAGAAAGAGCTTATATTTATGCAGCTTGCCGACTTTCCTCCGATTAAGAAGTATAAGTCTGTTCCGGATAAGTATTATGTACCATATCCGGATACTATATATTCGGAGGCGGCCTATTATCTTATAGAAACAGCGGAATATGTTGGTGATAAGCGCATGGCATATATGCTTGAAAGTTATTTGAAAAAACCGGACATATTTAAGTGTAATATTATTGCGGCTATGTTTCATAGAAAAGTGCATAGCAGATTTGTAGATAAGCTTATTATGGATGTGAGGAAAGAGGCTGACAAGTATGTAAACAGGCGGTTTGGCAGTGAAGAAGAAGTACAGTATGATAATGTTCATAAAAAGGCTCTTAAGGCTATGAATATCTATAAGGAAGCGGGCTATGAGTGTCTATTGTATAGAGAAGAGCCATTTATGTACTCAAAGGACTCAATTACATATAAAGAACATGTGTTGGTGTTTAAGAATGGGCTTGTTAACAGGAAGTGTGAGATATATACTTATGAGGTGGATTGATTAGCTTTTATCATATTTCATGGTAAAGAGCTGCAGGGCTATTACAAGTAGTTTACTGTGAAAGAATACATGTTAAGGAGTGAATATATGTTTTATTTTTTGTTAGAACCTATTATGATGTATAACTGGATATTAATATTAGCAGCAGTTATACCAGCGGTATTTCTTATGGTGAAGGTATATAGGTCGGACAGGATAGAAAAGGAAAGCGGCTACCTTTTAAGAAAACTTGTTGTGGCAGGTATTATATCTACTTTACTTGCATTAATAGAAGAAAAAGTGGGAGAATGGCTCTTGTCATGCTTTGTTCCTGAAAATACGTGGCTATATCAGATAATCCTTTACTTCGTAATCGTTGCAATAGCAGAGGAAAGTTCCAAGTATATATTCTTAAAGAAACAGACCTGGGATAATCCAGAGTTTAACTGTAAGTATGATGGGGTTGTATATGCGGTATTTGTTGCACTCGGTTTTGCACTTTGGGAAAATATCAACTATGTGTTATCATATGGCTTTTCAACAGCTATAGTAAGGGCGGTAACTGCTATTCCAGGACATGCATGCTTTGGTGTGTTTATGGGTGTGTTCTATGGTCTTGCCAGGAAGCAGTATAATCGTGGAAAGTTATTTAGTGCTAAGATATTCAGAATATGCAGCGTTGTAATGCCGGCACTTTTACATGGTTCATATGATTTTATAGCAACTATGGAGAATGTTACAGGTGGACTTTATTTTTTAATATTCGTTGTAATATTGTTTGTAATATCATTTGGACTTGTTAACATTTCATCTAAAAACGATAAGTATATATAGAGAATGAATTATGAAAAGACGCATTTTAATATATAGAAAATATATTGATTCTCTTTTAGAATCGGAAGGGCAATCAGATTGGAAATATATAAAGCAGGAACATCTTACACAGCTTGCATTTTTTCAGCATGAAAGGTTAGTGCACCTGATAGTTACTGTTACATTTGCGGTACTTGAGCTGCTTACGGTATGTGCTTGTGTGATAGTTGGAGCACTTGATAGTACATTTAGTTTTCCGTTATTAATACTTGCACTTTTAATACTTGTACTTCTTATTCCATATATTAAGCATTATTATCTTCTGGAAAATGAAGTGCAGAAAATGTATGTACAATATGATAGGATTGTACAGAAAATGTATGAGGAGGAAAAAAATGTCAGATGTCAGAGTTATTAAGTTAAATGAAAGTGTTTATTCACATAATGATAATCAGGCGGAAGAAACACGTCGTATGTTAAATGATAAGAATGTATTCTTCGTTAATATTATGTCATCGCCAGGAAGCGGCAAGACTACTATGTTGTCAAGACTTATCAATATGATTAAGAATGATTTAAGAATAGGTGAAATGGATGTTGATATTGAGTCAGATATTGATGCCAGAAGGGTTGCAGATGCAACAGGTGTAAAGACTATGCAGATTCATAATGGTGGTCTGTGTCATATTGATGCCACGATGACAGCAGAGGCAATAAGTGAATATGGTGTGGATGATATTGATATATTGTTTCTTGAAAACATTGGTAATCTTGTATGTCCGGCCGAATTTGATACAGGAGCACATCGTAATATAATGATTTTGTCAGTTCCAGAAGGTGATGATAAACCACTAAAGTATCCACTTATGTTTTCGGTGTGTGATGTTATTCTTGTAAATAAAATAGACACTCTTGAAGTGTTTGATTTTGATATACAGAAGTTCACACAGCATGTTAGAGAACTTAATCCTAATGCTATAATTATGCCAATAAGTGCAAGGACAGGTGAGGGCATGGACAGACTTGTGGAGTGGCTTATGGCTGAGCGTAGTAAGCTGGTTTGTTAGAATGTTTTAAATTATGGAAAATATTTAAATTCTTTTACTTATGTTTTTGGAATATGTAAAAATATTTATTGATATCCTGACATTAATCGGTTAAGATATATGCGATATTATGATTTATACGTGAGGAATACAATGACAAATATAATGGAAAAACAGTTCTACAGGCAAAGAAAAGACTTTGATTTATCATGTATTGAAAGAGATAAGAAGCTTACAATGCCAGAAGGTGTAGAATATACAGAAAATATTGCTTATACCAAAGATGGCAATCCTTCGCACCAGCTTGATATATATCGTCCAAAGGACAGAGAAGGAGAAGTTCTTCCTGTGATAATCAATGTTCATGGTGGTGGACTGATCATAGGAAACAAAGGCTTTAATAAGTATTTTTGTTCTTTGTTGTGTAAGAAAGGATTTCTTGTATACAGCATAGAATACCGCCTTATTCCGGATTGTATGATATATGACCAGTTCAGGGATGTGTTTATGGCCATGGATTATATAAGTGGGCGTATCAGGACAGATGGTGGAGATGAATCGCACGTATACATGGTGGGTGACAGTGGAGGTGCGTGTCTTATTATGTATACCAATGCAATTCAGAATAATAAAAAAATAGCAAAGGCAGCAGGTGTTAAGCCTTCAGATTTACATATTAACGCGATTGGCTTTATAAGCGGAATGTTTTATACAACTAAGTTTGATAAGATAGGAATGTTTCTTCCAAGGTATTTATATGGAAAGAATTATAAAAAGTCAGCATTTGGTAAGTATGTGAACCCAGATAATAAGGAACTTATAGAGTCACTTGCGCCTGTATGGCTTGTGACAAGCCACAATGATTACTTAAGAAAGTATACATTAAATTTTGAGAAGGCATTAGCAGAGGCTGGAAAAGAATATGAGTTTGTAGATTTTCCAAAGGATAAGAGGCTTACGCATGCATTCAGTGTGTTTGAACCATTTTTGCCAGAGAGTAAAAAGACTATAGATTTGCTTGCAGGATATCTTAAGAAATTTTAGAATTAAAGGATTGATATATATATGATAACAGAAAAAGATATGCAATATGTTCTTACTATTGCAAACTATGGCAATCTGACTAAGGCTGCAAATGCGTTGTTTTTATCACAGCCAGCGTTAAGTATCCAGCTTAAACGTCTTGAGAGTTTTCTTGGAATACAGCTTTTTGAAAGAAAAGGCAGAAGAATGATTCTTACATATGCTGGTGAAGAGTTTGTAAAGTCTGCAAGAGAGATAACTATGAAATGTTTCGAACTTGAAGACAGAATGATTGATATAGGAAAGAATGTTGCAGTTAAGCTGCAGATTGGATATATGGTACGGCAGATGGAAGCATTGTTTCCTTCTGTTATGACAGAATTCAATCAGCTGTATCCACAGTCAGTTGTATATGCTGTTGATGGACATTTGTCTGATCTTGAAGAAAAGCTTATCAGTGGAGACATTGATATGTTTTTTGGATATAATAGTGTTAGTAATACGCGATTATCATATGAAACTATTTATGAGGACTGTCTTGTTGCAGTCCTTCCAAAATCTCACCCGGCAGTTCTAAGTGTGAAAAGGCTGGATACGTGTATATATCCATGGCTGGATCTTTCTATGGTAAGCAAGGAACGGTTTATTCTTCAGCATAGTAATCAGAGCATAAGACAGCTTGAAGAGGATGCACTGTTTTATGCGGATGTGTTACCAGAGATGACTTATAAAATAAGCAGTATAGATGCAGGTATACGTCTTGCTGAGAAGGGGTATGGTATTGCATTTACACTTAACAGTTATCTTTCTACTATGAAGCTGTCATCTGATTCAGTCGTGTTACAGGTCGGAGATCCGACACTTAGGATTCCTTTTTCAGCAGCATTCCGTAAAGGAGATGAACAGCGCAGGGAGCTGATGGAGTGGATAAGGCTTACAAAAGAATTTACAGGAATTAATTATAAGTAAAAACTTATGCATAAAAACATATGTGATATTCCTGCAAAAGTATAAATTATATTTATACTTTTTATAAAAACATACAATTTAACTTTTGAATGAATATATATTAGAATGAATATGTAATTTGAAAGTATTTCTCATTTATATATAAATATAAAGATACCAGGGTCAAAAGGTATAAACCCACATGAGCTTGCTCATAGGTGGGTGAAAGACCTTGGGACCCGCCCCGATATGAGCATAAAAGTGGGATGATAATCCCACGATATGCGAATATTGGGGAGAATTGTGGGAGTGCGTAGCACGGAACAATTCGTAGGTATCAAAGTCGGGGGCTTTTGACCCCGACATCATATAAAGCAGATATTGTAATATATGCATATGAAAATGAGTAATGGTATTTTTTTAAGAAAGGATTCACACATGGAAACACAGGCAAAAGAAAAGAAAAAATGGAAAACGCCGCATACATTTGTAATTCTTGTAGTGATTATTATTATCGCAGCTGCAGCAACTTATATTGTGCCAGCAGGTGAGTTTGCAAGATACAAGGATGCAGCAACAGGAAAAACTTTAGTTGAGGCAGGAAGTTATCACAGGATTGAATCAAGTCCTCTTAATCTGTTAAAGATTCCAGAAGCTATATATACAGGTATAGTTAAATCAGCATCTACTATTACATTTATGTTAATAATTGGTGGAGCTTTTCAGGTTATAACTTCTACAGGTGCACTTACTGCACTTTGCAAGAAGCTTTCTAAGACGTTTTCAAAGCATAAGTATGTAGTTATACCCGTATTTTTAACTTTATTCTCTATATTTGGATTTACAATGGGTATGTCATCAGAGGTTATGATTTTTGTTCCTATTGGAATAACACTTGCACTGTTTCTTGGCCTTGACAAGGTGACAGGTACTGCCATGATAGCACTTGGCGCTGCAGTAGGTTTTACAGCAGGTATACTTAACCCATTCAATGTCGGAGTTGCACAGGATATTGCGGAATTACCATTATTCTCAGGTATGGCATACAGAATTGTTGTTCTTGTAGTGCTGATTGCTGCAACAAGTATATATATAATATGCTATGCAAGAAAGGTGGCAGCTAATCCTGAAAAGAGCGTAATCTATGGAATTAAAGAAGATGAAGAGTATACATTTGATAATGTAACAGATAATCTTACAGGAAGACAGATAGGTGTTCTTGTTGTTATGGCACTTGGTTTTGGACTGCTTATATATGGTCTTTCAAAGAAGGGCTGGTATTTTGAAGAGATGTCAGGACTTTTCATATTCATGGGTGTAATCTGTGGATTGATTAACGGATATGGACCAAGTAAGATAGCTAAAGAATTTGGCGAGGGTGCTAAGGGTATTGTAGTAGGATGTCTTATAATCGGTATTGCACGTACAGTTGAGGTTATATTAAGTGATGCTCATATTCTTGATACTATTGTATATGGAATAGTTAACCTTGTGAATTTCCTTCCAGGTTCTATAAAGGCAGTAGGTATGTTTATCTGTCAGTCACTTATCAACTGCGTAATCGTATCAGGAACAGGTCAGGCTGCAGTTACTATGCCACTTATGGTTCCTGTATCAGATCTTGTTGGTATATCAAGACAGACAGCAGTACTTGCATTCCAGTTAGGTGATGGTTTCTCTAACTCAGTACTTCCTATGTCATCATCACTTATGGGATATCTTGCAGTATCTAAGATCCCATATAGCAAGTGGCTTAAGTTTATGATGCCTCTGTTCCTTATATGGACAGCACTTGGATGTATATTTATGTTAGGCGCGTTGGTGATTGGATATTAATTAAGGTGTTATAAGAAGTGTTATGTTGTGATATGCCTTTAAAAGGTACATTATACATAGCACTTTTTATTAATCCGGGATTGCGTGAGAGGAGTAATTATAAAATATGGCAGATAATATAAAAAAGAAGCTAGGTGAAGTGATAGATGCACATAAGTCTGAGCTTTGCCAGATGTCAGATAAGATATTTGATCTTGCAGAGATAAGTGGTGAGGAATATAAGACCTCGGAAATGTTATGTAAGTATCTTGAAAAAGAAGGTTTTGCAGTTGAACGTGGAACCGGGCTTGAAACAGCATTCAGGGCATCTTATAAGAATGGTGAGGGTGGTCCTGTTCTTGGAATACTTGTAGAGTATGATGCTCTTGAAAAAATCGGACATGCGTGTGGCCATCATCTTCAGGGACCGACAGGAATAGGAGCTGCTGTTGCAGTAAAAGAATGTATTAAAGATTATCCGTATGAGCTTGTGGTATATGGAACGCCAGCAGAGGAAACACTTGGTGGTAAGATTGTTATGCTTGATAAGGGATATATGAAAGAACTTGATCTTGCATTTATGTCACATGGTTCGCCTAGTACTTCTGTTGATGAGAAATGTATGGCACTTGAGAATTTTGTAGTAACATTTCATGGTGTTAAAAGCCATGCAGCTATAAGTCCTGAAGAGGGTAGAAGTGCCCTTGATGCGGCATTGCTTTCATTCCATGCTATTGAGATGTTAAGAGAACATGTCAAGGATGATACAAGGATGCATTATACAATCCGTAATGCAGGTGGACCGCCTAATGTTGTGCCTGATATAACAGTAGCGGAATATACACTGCGTTCATATAGTACGAAGTATCTTAATGAGGTTGTTGAGAGATTTTATAATATACTTAAGGGTGCAGCACTCATGACAGATACTACATACGAAATCCAAAGGGATCTTCCATTTAAGAGTAAGATAGTGTGTCATAAGGTTAATGATCTTCTTATGGCAAATGCAGAGTATGAGAATGCACCTGCTATAGCACCTCCAAGAAAGAAGACAGGTTCTACAGACTTTGGAAATGTGCTTTATGAAGTTCCAGGTTCATGTATAAGAATTGCATTCACAGATGAGGATGCACAGCCACATTCTGAAAGCTATTTAAAGGCAGGAAAGAGTGAGGCGGCACATGACGCTATTGGCTATGCAGCAAGGATAATTGCAGATTCGATATGTGATGTGCTTGTTAATCCAGAGCTGCTTAAGCAGATAAAAGAAGAGTTTAAAACGGCAAGAAATAATGAGTAAATAAGATTACTGATTTAATGCTGATTTAATAAGTTAGTTATTGCTGACTTTAATATAAAATGCTATTATATAATGTGAGTGTCACAAATAAAAGGAGTAAAGCATTGGATAATAAAGTCAGATTAAAAAGAGATATTATTCTGGTGCTGTCGATGGTTATTATAGCTGCGGCAGCATTTTTAATTATTAATTTTGCTGTTAAAAAAGATGGCAGTTATGCGGTTATTAAGGTTGATGGAAACGTGATTAAGACACTGGATCTTAACAGTGGGGAAACAACCATCGAGGTCAATGGATATCAGGGTGGAGTGAATAAGGTTGTAATCAATGACGGAAAGGTTAGTATGACGGAGGCTGACTGCCCAGATGAACTGTGTGTTAAGACAGGTAAAATAAGCAGGGTGGGAGAAACTATAGTGTGTCTTCCACACAGAGTTGTTGTAGAGATTAAGGGGAGTCAGGATGACGATTCCATAGACTCTGTAGTAAGATGATTATACATGCAGCATAAAAACAAAGTGAAATGGAGAAGCATATAAATGTATACTCGTATATCAACAAAAAAGATAGCCTTATGTGGTGTGCTTACAGCACTTGCCATGATATTCAGTTATATAGAAAGCGTGATACCTGTTCCTATACCAGTTCCTGGTATAAAACTTGGAGTTGCGAATATAGCAGTTATTACGATTCTATATGTGCTTGGTGTTAAGGAAGCCATAGTGATTAACCTGTTAAGAATAGTACTGACCTCACTTCTTTTTGGTAATGTTAACAGTTTTTTGTTCAGTATATCAGGTGCAGCGCTTAGTCTTACGCTTATGATAATTATGAAAAAACTTGATTTCTTTTCATGCATAGGTGTAAGTGTGTGCGGAGGTGTTATGCATAATATAGGACAGATAATAGCAGCGGTATTTATTATGGGAAGTGAAGCTATAGTTTTCTATCTGCCAGTTCTTATAGTTTCTGGTGTATTTACAGGAGTTGTAATCGGAGTGGTATCTGGTATAGTTGCAAAGCATGTAAGGAAAGTAGTAAGTTGAGATTAATATTAACAGCGAGAGAGAAAAGCATCAAATAAATGGAGGTAGATACGATGAAAAGCATATTAATAAAAGATACAACAAAGTCAGAAAGAATTCAGCTTGTTAAAGAATGGGAAGAGTGTGAAGGCTGCGAGAGTAGTGGGATGGACTTACTTGAGTATTTCAGGGACTATATAGATGGTAAAAAGGAAATATCAGAGGTAAATGCAGAATTTAATGCAAGATATATATCTGAGATACCAGATAATGATACAGGCATGAGCTGTGGTATGGGGATGAGAAGATAATGTGTATGTTTAAAGATGAACTAAGAATTGCCAGATTAGATGATAATATATCATATATACAGCCGACAGTTAATCCGTTATCTGCAAATGTTGTCATAATAAATAGTGAAGATGCGGTATGGCTGTATGATGTTGGAAACCATCCAGATATACCAGGTGTGTTAGAATGTTTTATCAGGACAGAATGTTGTGGTTATAGTGGTGATTCTGTTTTGCAGGGCACAAAAGCCGGTAAAAAGGTAAATATTGTGTTATCACATTTTCATCAGGATCATATAGGAAATATTACACAGTTATGTGAAAAGCTTGATTGCTGCAATATTTACCAGGGAAGATTGACATATAAGCATACACATATTGGGAGCATAATAGAAGATGATGTTTATATAGAAGATGGAAAATCAGTACTTCATATGTTTCCATTACCCTCAAGTCATGCGAAAGGAAGTATAGCACTGGAGGTAAATAATGAATACTGCTTTCTTGGTGATGGATTATATGCAATGCAAAAGGATTTTCAAAGCTTATATAATACCGGGATTCTCAAGGAAGAAATAGAGGTGCTTAAGAAAGTAAAGGCGAAGAATTTTATGTGCAGCCATAAAACACCATTTGGAAAGTCTAAGGCTGGTGTTATAAGATGGCTTGAAAGTATATATGATAAGAGAACAAAAGATAATCCATACATATTGTATGAATAAAAAAACATTGCTGTCAGTTAAAACAGCAATGTTTTTTATTTTGAAAACCAACTATGTTTTATATGTATAATTATATTCATTCTTTATACTGAGGCATAGATAAATCATCAATAGTCTTTACAACAGTATGTGGAATAGGCTTCCATTCAACCTTTTTAAACAGAGCTACTATACTGATTGGGATATATGTAGCAATAAACAGTGGGAAAGAGAAAAGATACAATATCTTTTTTCTTCCAGGTGCTAGAATCTTTTTCCATTCGGTTATAAGAGTTATAAGTCCGATTACAAGTAACATCATATAGAAGTTAAAGAAACCAAAAAGTATAGCTAATATAGTAGGACGGAATATCTGCTTGAAAAGTACTGGGTTAAAGCCACTGCATAAAAGTAAAACAATATTCAAAAGAATAGTTCCAAGCGTAAGTAATGTTGCAGGAGCAAGAGTCATAATCATATCATAACATGATACAAACATTCTTTTTTCCTTGAACATTGTTATAAATAAATCTTTGCCGTACTTAAATAATACCTGATAAAATCCCTTTGTCCAGCGCATGCGCTGATTCCAGGACTGTCTGAAGGTAGTAGGCTGTTCATCATAGAACATGGCGCTTCCACAGTATCCAACCTTTTCACCATCAAGAATATTAGTGACAGTAAATTCAATATCTTCAGTAAGAAGATTACATTTCCATCCATGGTTCTTTTTGATGATTGAACTATCAACAAGATATCCTGTTCCAGATACTGCACAGCTTGTTTTAATCATCATACGTGGATTGTTAAGGTACTTGGCTTCTCTTATAAACCAGAGAGAGTATCCGGCAGTAATCCAGTTGGTATCATAGTTCTTGGAATTACGATAGCTTGTTACAACCTTATAGCCGCTGTCAAACACCTTATTCATCTCTTTGACATAGTTAACATCAATAACATTATCTGCATCAAATACAAAGTAACCATCATAGCATGTATAGTCGCCATATTCTTCTTTTATCTTATTAAAGACATAGTCCATGGCATAACCCTTACCAACAAGTATGTTGTTGAAACGTTCATATACTATAGCACCGTGCTGGCGTGATATTTCAGCGGTATTGTCTGTACAGTTGTCTGCAACAACAATAACATCAATAAGTTCTTTAGGATAGTTCTGGTTCTTTATGCTGTCGATCAGATTACCGATAACAGCATTCTCATTTCGTGCAGCAATAATGAATGCGTACTTGTGAAGTGCCGCATTATCTTCTTTTATGTTATTTTTTTTCTTTTTTCCAATCAAAGCAATTAGTACGTATACACCCTGATAGAAATAAAACAGAGTTAATAATATGTATAAAACTGCATTGACATCTGATACGATTTTCATTTGAAATCCTCACTAAATATAAAAGATAAAAGCCTGTTAAAACTTTTACAAACTTTTGCAAAGTTCTTTACAGATTATATCATTAGTTTGTTAGGTGTCAATAGTTAAATTGACTAATAATTCTAAAAAAATTGACAAAATTCATACTTTGTATGTTATTATATATGATACAGCATTAATTCTTGAATGCAACGCATATTTAAGATATATTATATAAAATTAATAATTCTGAAAGGAAATAACAAGTTATGTATAAGGAAATATCAAAATTAATAATGTATGGTAATCTTGACAACAATAGTATTTTATCATCAATGGCGGATATATTCAATCGTTTTGATAATAATTTGTCATCAAAAGAAGAGCTTATTACAGATATATATACACAGATTAAAAGAATTCTGGAGGTGGCAACTGATTATGGCTTTGATAACAATCTCTGGCATAATTATCTTACATACTTCCTTATTACTAATGAGAATCCATTCAGTATAACATGTGAAAAGGTTGGTGCTAATGACGGAAGTGTCAACATATTTGCCAGAAATGATTTTAAGGTGTTTTACAATCTTTTCCATTATGATTTCAGTGAAATAGAAGAAAAGCTGGGAATCGATTGCTTTTCTATCATTTCCAATTATAAAGCTATTGTAAAAAAAGAGCTTATGTATAATAAAAATGTAAGTGAAAAGGTAAGGGAGCTTAGCAGCAGGCTTGAAAGAACTAAGAATGAGAATGAATTCTTTGATGAGGTGACAGAATTCTACAAAGCATTTGGCGTTGGTATGTTTGGTCTCAATAAGGCATTCAGAATATCAAGTGATGAAAAGGATGGTCTTGTATTCCATCCAATCAATAATATGGATAAGGTTGTTTTAGATGATCTTATTGGATATGAAATACAGAAGCAGAAGCTTGTTGAAAACACAGAGAACTTTGTTCAGGGAAGAAAGGCAAACAATGCATTGCTCTTTGGTGATAGTGGTACAGGTAAGTCAACAAGTATAAAGGCTATTGTTAACCAGTACTATGACCAGGGACTTCGTATGATAGAGATATACAAGCACCAGTTCAAGGATCTTTCCAATGTCATTGCAAGTATTAAGAATAGAAATTATAAGTTTATTATATATATGGATGATCTTTCATTTGAAGAGTTTGAGATTGAATATAAGTTCCTTAAGGCAGTTATAGAAGGCGGGGTTGAAACAAAGCCTGATAATATACTTATATATGCAACATCTAACAGAAGACATCTTATTAAAGAAACATGGAATGATAGAAATGATATGGAGACAACAAACGGTCTTCACAGGTCAGATACAATAGAAGAGAAGATGTCTCTTGTAAACAGATTCGGATGTCAGATATGCTATTCAAAGCCTTCTAATAAGGAATATTATGATATTGTAATAGGACTGGCAAGAAAGAACGGGCTTGATATGACAGATGAAGAACTCATGGCAGAAGCTAACAAGTGGGAATTAAGCCACGGCGGTATATCAGGAAGAACAGCCCAGCAGTTTATTAATCATTGTCTTGGTATGCAGCGCAGTGATTCGTGATTTGCGGATAGTTTTAAAAGGATAATTATTTATAGATAGGAAAAAGTCATGCTTTCATATATAATAGGAGAAGTTGCAGAAATATCAGCTGATACCGTTGTTGTTGAGAATAATGGTATAGGCTTTAATATCAAAACATCGGCTATGACTATAGATAGTCTCCCACCAGTGGGAGATATGGTCAGAATATATACATATCTTCACGTACGAGAGGATGCAATGCAGATTTTTGGTTTTCTTTCAAAGGATGAACTTGAAGTGTTTAAACTGCTTCTTAATGTAAACGGAATAGGTCCTAAGGGCGCTCTTGGAATATTATCAGCAATAAGTACAGATGATTTACGTTTTGCTGTTTTGTCAGATGATGTTAATCTGATAAAGAGTTGTCCTGGCGTTGGTGCTAAAACAGCCCAGAAGCTTATTATAGAATTAAAAGATAAGTTAAGGCTTGAGGATGCATTTGAAATGGCCGTTAACAATAATAACAAAAAAAATACAGTACAGGATAACACAGTTATCGTTATGAACGAAGCGGTGGAGGCTTTAGTATCTTTAGGATATAGCAGTAAGGATGCCATAGCGGCTGTCAAAAAAGTTGAAAATATCCAGAATAAGAATTCAGAGCAGATATTAAAAGAGGCACTTAAGGGTCTGGCTATAATGTAGAGTCATATGTATACTGATGTGTGAACTTAAAGCCAGGGATAATGAGAGGTGAGAAAAGAATATGGAAAGAAGAATAATATCAACAGAGATTCTTGCAGAAGATGCAAAGGTCGAAAACTCGCTTCGTCCGTTACATCTTGAGGATTATGTGGGACAGGAAAAGGTAAAAAGAAATCTTAAAGTGTATATAGAGGCAGCAAAGGAAAGAGGAGATTCACTTGACCATGTACTTTTCTATGGACCTCCAGGACTTGGAAAAACGACGCTTGCTGGTATTATAGCTAATGAAATGGGAGTTAATATAAAGGTTACATCTGGTCCGGCTATAGAAAAACCAGGTGAAATGGCTGCGATTCTTAACAATCTTGCAGAAGGTGACATATTGTTTGTCGATGAGATACATCGTCTTAACAGGCAGGTAGAGGAAGTTTTATATCCGGCGATGGAGGATTATGAGATAGATATAATGATAGGAAAAGGAGCGACGGCAAGATCTATAAGACTTGAGCTTCCAAGGTTTACGCTGGTAGGAGCAACAACAAGAGCAGGCTTGCTGTCGGCACCTTTGAGGGACAGGTTTGGAGTTGTTAATCATCTTGAGTTTTATACACATGATGAATTAAAGAAAATAATAGTCAGATCTGCAGCGGTTCTTGGTGTGAACATAGATGAGGAAGGGGCTTATGAGCTTGCCAGAAGGTCAAGAGGAACCCCAAGACTTGCCAACAGGCTGTTAAAAAGGGTAAGAGATTTTGCGCAGGTTAAGTATGATGGTAATATAACAAAAGCAGTGGCTGACTATGCCCTTGATCTTCTTGATGTTGATAAAGAGGGTCTTGATAGAAATGACAGGCTTATTCTTTCAACTATTATTAATAAGTTTGATGGAGGACCGGTTGGAATAGAGACACTTTCTGCATCAATAGGAGAGGATTCTGGTACACTTGAAGATGTGTATGAACCTTATCTTATACAGAATGGATATCTGAACAGGACACCAAGAGGAAGAATGGCAACGAGAAAGGCTTATGCAAATCTTGGTATTGAACTAAAAGAGTAGTTATTGTATACTTTAATATATGATGTGTCATGAAGAAATCATAATGACCATATGGGGCAGAAAGCTTTGCATCACTAATATATGTTATGTCAGGAGGATGCTATGTCATCAAAGAATACAACGGAAGTAATTATAGGCGGTAAGGTATTTACTTTGGGAGGCTATGAAAGTGAGGAATATCTTCAGAAAATAGCTTCATATATTAATAACAAGTTGGCTGAATTCACTAAAGATGATGGATTTAGAAGACAGTCAGCAGAGGTGCGTTCTAATCTTATGTATCTTAATATTGCGGATGATTACTTTAAGGCCAAAAAGCTTGGAGATAATCTTTCGTTGGAAATAGAAAACAAAGATAAAGAAATATATAATCTGAAGCATGAGCTTATAGCTGAACAGATAAAGGCTGAGGCAGCAGATAAGCAGATAGAAGAATTGAAAGACAAAATAAGCAAGCTTCAGAATAATATAGTTAAGCTTGAAACTGAGCTTGAAGATTCAAGAAAGTAATATATACATAAAGGGGACTGGGGATATATACCTGCAGTCCTATTTTACATTTTGAGTATAAGAAGTGAGGAAGAAAGATGACCGGATATTATACATATATGGATAATAAAGGCGGATACAATAATGCTGGTAAAGTAGTAGAGGTATTAGCGCCAGCAGGATCGTTAGATATATGCAAGGCTGTTATTAATGCAGGTGCGGATGCTGTATATCTTGGTGGCGATATGTTTGGGGCAAGGGCATATGCAGGAAATCTTAACCAGGAGGAAATGTTTGAGGCACTTGATTATGCGCATAAGCTGGACAGACATATATATCTTACTGTCAATACACTTCTTAAGCAGAATGAAATAGAAGGACAATTGATTGATTATATTGCCCCGTTTTATGAAAGGGGACTTGATGCTGTCATAGTCCAGGATCTTGGAGTTATGAGGCTTATAAGGCAGAATTTTCCTGATATGGATATACATGCCAGTACACAGATGACACAGACAGGTGTAGAGGGTGCTGGCCTTTTATATAAAGCTGGTGCAGTAAGGGTCGTAACATCAAGAGAGATGACATTGGGAGAAATAAAAAAACTTCATGAAGCATATCCTGATATGGAGATTGAAAGCTTTGTCCATGGTGCTATGTGTTACTGCTATTCAGGACAGTGTCTTATGAGCAGCTTTAATGGTGGACGTAGTGGAAACAGGGGGCGTTGTGCCCAGCCATGCCGGTTGCCATATAAAGTGTATGACGGGCAGAACATAATAAATAATCAGGATGAAAAATATGCACTAAGTCCGAAAGATATGTGTGCGCTGAAGATTCTTCCTGATGTTATAGATGCAGGAGTGTATTCACTTAAAATAGAAGGCAGAATGAAGAATGTAACTTATGCAGCTTATGTGACTTCCATATATAGAAAGTATGTAGATAAATATATTGCTAATGGCAGAAAAGGATATAGAGTTTCTGATAAGGATATAGAGCAGCTTTGTGATATATATAACAGAGGAGCGTTTACTACTGGTTTTTATAACACCAGCAAGGGAAGAGATATGATGGCACTTACCAGACCAAACCACTGGGGTGTAAAAGCACTTCAGGTTGTGTCTAACGTAAAAGGAAAGATTACATTTAAGGCACTGACAGATATTAACCGTCAGGACGTTTTTGAAATCGATAAGGAACATAGCTTTGAAAGTGGAAGTGATATAAAAAAAGGTCAGACTATGGTGGTTAATCTTCCTAAAAAGTATGATCTTGCCGTTGGAAAAGTGCTTAACAGAATGAAAAATGCATATCTGACTGAGCTGGTTAAAAAAAGCTATGTTGATTGCAATACATGTATTTCTGTCGATATTTATTTTAAGGCGTTAAAGGGAGAAAAAGCGGAACTTACAATAAGCAGTAAGGATGTTTATGTGACTGTTTATGGTGAAGAAGTACAGCAGGCATCAAAACAGGCAGCAACTAAAGAAAACATTAAGAACAAGCTTTTAATGATGGGACAGACTGGTTATATAGCTGGACAGGTAGAAGTTGTTATAGATAGTGATATATTTATGCCAGTCAGTGAGATAAAAAAGCTTCGCAGGGAGGCTCTTTTGCAGCTTGATAAAAAGCTTATAGAAGTGCATCAAAGAAGCTGTAAAATAACTGCTACAGAAGAAATAAATGATTCATATAAACAGGAGGGGGAGCAGCATAAAGAAAGAGAATGTTTTAAAAGTGTATATTTATATAATGTGCAGCATCTTGATACAGTTCTTATGACGGAAAATGTAAAGAGAGTATATATTGACTTTGATATATTTTATCGTGATAAAGATGAGTTTTCCAAAGCGTTAGGAAAAGCAGCAGCAGCTTCTGATATAGAGCTTTATATTGGACTTCCGTATATATTAACGCAGGATAATCATGAACTTTTATGCAGTCTGTTTGATTATGTAGATACTCATTTTGAAGGTAAGGTTAAAGGATATCTTGTAAGAAATCTTGAAGAGGCAGGCTTACTTGCTAAAAGAAAAAAAACATCTTTAAAAAATAACAGAAATTGTTATGATATAATAACAGATGCTGGTCTTTATATTTTTAATACATATGCAAAAAATGAATTAAAAGATATTTTAGAAAATGCAGACCTTAATATGAAAGAATACACATTACCATATGAGCTTAATGCATCGGAGTTAAAAAGTGTATGTGGAAAAGGCAGTGAGCTTATAGTATATGGCAGGGCTTCGTTGATGGTTTCTAAGCAGTGCGTAAGAAAAACATATGGAAAATGTGACAAAAAAAATAAAGAAACCTTGCTAAAGCAGAATGCAGACAGGGAGTACATTGTTAAAAGCGTATGCAGTTTCTGCTATACTGTAATCAGAGCGGGTGCATTTGATTTATCAAAAGAAGATGTGCTTGATGATATGTCTGTAAGCTCGTACAGATACGAATTCGATAATGAAAGCGAAGAACAGATACGCAATATTCTTAATAATAAGTCTGATATAGACTATAAAGGTCATTTTTATAGAGGAGTTAATTAATATGCAGTCAGTTTGTTTGGAGTTATCTAAGTATGTACTGGCATTTCTTATGGCGTTTTATGCGTTGGCAGCTTACAGGGGCGCAGTCATTAGAAATGAGGAAAAAAGAGGAACAATATATATTACACAGAATGTTATAATGGTAGTTGTGCATTTTATTGGTTTTCTTATTATGTATATTGTTTATGATGATATGAAATATATATTCATGTATTTTGCCCAGCTTGTATATTTCATGGTAGTTATAATGATATATATGATTTTTTATCCTAAAGCATCACGTCTGCTTGTCAATAATATGTGTATGCTCATGGCAGTGGGCTTTGTAATGATAGCAAGACTTGATTATGCGAAATGTGTTAAACAGTTTGCAATAGCAGTTGCAGGAACAATATTAACTATTGCAGTTCCGTGGCTCTTAAAGACAGTTAAAAGCTTTAGAAAGATGGGATGGATATACTGCGGAGCCGGACTTGCACTTCTTATGGCGGTTCTTTTAGGAAATAAAATATATGGAGCTAATCTTGTTCTTACACTTGGACCTGTATCTGTACAGCCGGCTGAGTTCGTTAAGATATTATATGTTATGTTTGTTGCATCTATGTTTAATAAGGCAACAACTTTCAGACAGACAGCTATAGTTACTGTATTTGCAGCATTACATGTCATAATACTTGTGCTTTCAACAGATCTTGGTGCAGCACTTATATTCTTTGTTGTATATCTTTCGATGATGTATATTGCAACTAAAAATGTGCTGTATACTGGTGCTGGACTTGCAGCAGGAGGCGTAGCAGGAGTACTTGCATATAAGTTGTTTTCTCATGTGAGAAAAAGATTTATAGTATGGAAGGATCCGTGGAGCAATATTGATGGAAGCGGATTCCAGATATGCCAGTCTTTGTTTTCCATAGGCATGGGCTCATGGTTTGGCTATGGCTTCTGTCAGGGAATGCCGGAAAAAATACCTGTTGCTGAGAAGGACTTTATGTTTGCAGCTGTTACAGAAGAGTTCGGTTTGATTTTTTCGATTGCCATGCTGTTAGTGTGTCTTAATAATCTTATTCTTATGATGAATATTGCATCAAGATGCAAGACACTGTTTTACAGGCTTGTAGCAGTTGGACTGGGAGTTACATATGGTTTTCAGGTGTTCCTGACAGTTGGAGGAGCTATTAAGCTCATACCTATGACAGGTGTTACTTTACCATTTGTAAGCTATGGAGGAAGCTCAATCATAAGTTCGCTTGTGATGTTTTCACTTATTAATGGTATGTATAACATGAGACATGATGAAGGTGAGTATGAAAATGACAGAAAAGCAAAAAATGTTAAAAACAAAACCAAAAAACAGTAAAAAAAGACGTACACCGGCAGATATAGTGGAAGGCAGCAAAAAGGGTTTAAGGAACAGGGAAACTAACATAATATCTTTTATCTTTGTTGGTCTTTTTGCGATTATGATTATATATTTGTGTATGTTTAATATAAAAGATGCAAAAAATGTCATAAATAATCCATATAATAAAAGAGTTGACAATCAGGCAGAAAAAGTCGTGAGAGGTGATATATATTCTGCAGATGGAACACTTCTTGCAACTACTGATACTGATGAAAACGGCGTTGAAACCCGCATATATCCACAAAAAAAGCTGTTTTCACATGTTATAGGATACAATTCAAAGACAAAGATGGGAGTTGAGCTGGCAGAAAACTATTATTTGTTATCGGAAACAGACAATATATTTGACCAGATATCGACAGATCTTACTGGTGAGAAGGCAAAGGGACATAATGTGTATACAACACTTGATACAACATTACAGAAAGCAGCATATAGAGCTCTTGGCAGCAATAAAGGAGCTATTATAGTCATGGAGCCTTCAACAGGAAAGATACTTGCCATGGTTTCAAAACCGGATTTTGATCCGAATCTTGTATATGAGGACTATGATGAATGGATAAGCTATGACAGTAAGGATTCTGTTTTACTTAACAGGGCAACACAGGGGTTGTATGCACCTGGTTCGACGTTTAAGATAATGACTACCCTTGAGTATATGAGAGAGAATAAGAATACATATGATGATTTTTCATATACCTGCAGTGGAAGTGATTATGAAGAAGGTGGAACAACTATTCCTTGCGCAGATGGCAACGTACATAAGACAGAAACGCTTGTAAAAGCATTTGCTAATTCATGTAATTCTGCTTTTTCACATATAGGAGCAGGTCTTGACAATGCATCATTCAGGGAATTGTGTAACACATTCCTTTTTAACAGAAATATACCTGTTGCATTTGAATACAATAAGAGCTCTTTTGTGCTTAATAAAGAGTCAGGAATAAGCGAGTCACAGGAAACTGCGATTGGACAGGGAAAGACAATGATAAGTCCTTTGCATAATCTTATGATAGCTTCAACAGTTGCCAATGGTGGTAAAATGATGACACCATATGTTGTGGATTATATTGAAGATGCATATGGCAGAATAGTCAAGCAGTATAAACCTTCAGTTATAGAACAGCTTATGTCGGTAGAAGAGGCAGAATATCTGACAGAATGCATGGAAGAGGTTATAGACTCTGGAACAGGAGGTTCAATGAGATGGTCGTCTTATAATGCTGCTGGTAAAACAGGTTCGGCACAGTATGACAGTAGTGATAATATACATTCGTGGTTTGTTGGTTTTGCACCGGCAGAAAATCCACAGATTGCTATAAGCGTAGTACTTGAGGGAGGATATTCAGGCTCAAGTGCCCAGTACACGGCTAAAGCTGTGTTCGATGCATTCTTTGAATAAGGTGTCGAAAAAAAGTGTAATTAGTCTAGAGGTTAGCCTTGATTATAGAATTTCAGCATTGTATAATGAATTGGAGGATTAAAATGTCGGAAGCATTTAGCTGTGGCGGAGTTGTTATATTCCGTGGCAAGATTCTTGTGTTATACAGGAACTATATGAATACACATGATGGATGGGTTCTTCCTAAAGGAACTGTTGAAAAGGGAGAAACGCATGAACAGACAGCAATAAGAGAAATACTTGAAGAAAGTGGCGCAAGCGTTAAGGTCAGAGAATATATAGGTGAAACGCAGTACGCCTTTAAAGCAGGTAGCAGACATATAGATAAAAGTGTTTACTGGTATTTATGCGAGGCTGATAGCTATGACTGTAAGCCACAGAGAGAAGAATATTTTTATGATGTTGGGTTTTATAAGTATCATGAAGCATATCATCTTCTTGAGTTTGATAATGAAAAGCAGATATTATCAGAGGCTTATTCAATATACAGGAAACTAAAAAGAGAAGGAAACTGGTGATTATGATAGTAGGTTCAATAGGTAATATTTTAGATGGCAATATATATCTTGTAAGCCAGGGTGAGAATATAAGGCAGACACAACAGACAGATTTTGATGGCATGATCAATCAGATAAGTTCTGGCAGCGAATCACTGGATGATATATTTAAGGAGGTATCTGACGAATATGGTGTTGATCTTAACCTGTTAAAAGCTGTGGCAAAGGCAGAGTCAGATTTTGATACAGAGGCGGTTTCAAGCTGTGGCGCACAGGGAATTATGCAGCTTATGCCAACAACAGCCCAGTCACTTGGGGTAGAAGATCCGTTTGATGCAAGACAGAATATAACAGGTGGAGCTAAGATGTTAGCATATCTTCTTGATGATTATAATGGAAATGTGTCGCTGGCACTTGCTGCATATAATGCTGGAAGCGGAGCTGTGAGCAGATATGGTGGTGTTCCTCCATATAATGAAACACTGCGATATATAGACAGGATCAATGATATTCTTGGAGGGGTATTATCAAACGATTCAAGAACTATAGATGGAGCGGCTAAAACAGATATGTCAGGAAGTGAGGCAGTAGAGGATACAGGGATTATGGTTAGTTCATCATCTGCATCAGAACAAAGCGATGCAGTATCTTTGGATAAAAATGGACTGAATAGGTTAAGAAGCCAGATAACTGCTAACAGAGCTTATGTTGCAGGCCGGAGGACTTCATATACTTCATCTGGTTATAGAACAACAAGGACACTGCTGGATTATGATGACTATAAATATGTCATGAATACATATAAAGCTATATTATCGAAGCTTTTTTCTGTATCAGACAATGAGCTTATGAATTACTATAAGACAGCATTGACTGGCTCAGGGAAAAATGTTCTTAATATGTTAAGAATCAGCAGAAACACTATAGAATAAAGATTAGAAAGAGAGGGAGAGATTATGAGCAACAGAATTAAGGTTAAGTTATATAATAAAACATTTAAAGAGATAGATATGAGCGATTTTTCTGTTATTCCTGAGGAGCTTTTTGCTAACAGGGATGATATTGTGGAAGTAGAACTTCCAGAAGGGGTTAAAGCTATAAGCGCCAATGCTTTTGAGAACTGTCAGAGACTGGAAAAGGTAGTATTTCCTTCAACGTTGGAGAGTATAGGTGAAGAAGCATTTGTTAACTGCAGCAGTCTTAGGGAAGCTGATTATGGAAAAAATGTCAGAATAACCCCCACTTCATTTACTGGCTGCAGAAATCTCTGATTTATTACTGGCAGATTATTTGTTATAAAAGTTATAAAAGTATAGGCTGCATATTGTGGGTTATATGCTGGGAACACCTTGTTGTATAAGGTGTTCTCTTTTTGTATAATGTATAATACTTGACGAAAGAAGGTATCTAATATACAATTCAACGTGGATAAATATATGCTGCTGGTTTTAGCAGGGCTTTGATACAGCAGGATTATATGAAAATGTACTTATATATGTGCTAATACGCAGAACGGAGAGAGCAAAATGAGTAAGAAAAAGACATTTGTAACATTACAACAGCTTAAGGAAATTGATAAGACATATCCTACACCTTATCATTTATATGATGAAAAAGGTATAAGGGATAATGCAAGAAGACTAAAGGAAGCTTTTGCATGGAATAAGGGATATAGAGAATATTTTGCTGTTAAAGCAACTCCTAACCCATATATTTTAAATATATTAAAGGAATTCGGATGCGGAGTTGACTGTGCATCTGAAACAGAGCTTATGATGGCTTATGCACTTGACTATAAGCCGGGTGAGATTATGTTTTCATCTAATGATACACCAGCAGAAGAGTATGCATACGCTAATGAAATAGGTGCTACTATCAATCTTGATGATATAACACATATTGATTTTCTTGATAAGATCCTTGATGGAAAGTTCCCTGAAACTATGAGCTGCAGATATAATCCAGGTGGATATTTCCAGCTTGGTACTTCGATTATGGATAATCCTGGCGATGCAAAGTATGGTATGACACATGATCAGATTATAGAAGCCTTTAAGATATTAAAGAGTAAGGGAGTTAAGCATTTCGGTATTCATTCCTTCCTTGCAAGTAATACAGTGTCTAACGAGTATTATCCAACACTTGCAAAGATTCTCTTTGAACTTGCTGTAGAGTTAAGAGATAAAACTGGTGCAGATATTAAGTTTATTAATCTTTCAGGTGGTGTTGGCGTTGCATATAAGCCAGAGCAGACACCTAACGATATCGCAGTGATAGGTGAGGGCGTTCATAAGGTGTATGATGAAGTGCTTACACCTGCTGGCATGGGCGATGTTGCTATATATACAGAGCTTGGAAGATTTATGCTTGCACCATATGGCTGTCTTGTTACAAAGGCTATTCACGAAAAGCATATATACAAGGAGTATATTGGTGTTGATGCATGCGCTGCTAACCTTATGAGACCTGCTATATATGGAGCATATCATCATATTACGGTTGCTGGAAAGGAAGATGCACCTTGTGACCATAAGTATGATGTAACTGGATCACTTTGTGAGAATAGTGATAAGTTTGCGATAGACAGAATGCTTCCAAAGATTGATATGGGCGACTATCTTATTATTCATGATACAGGAGCCCACGGCTTCTCAATGGGTTACCAGTACAATGGAAAGTTAAGATCAGCAGAACTTCTTCTTAAGGAAAATGGTGATGTACAGATGATCAGAAGGGCAGAAACACCTAAGGATTATTTTGCTACATTTGATTTCTGCGATGCACTTGATAAGCTTAATCTTAAGTAAAATAAAATAATTGTGTCATGGATTGTATGGTATGAAAAGCATATACATATGGTCCATGGCGATAAATAAGAATACAGGAAAAGGTATATGAAGAATTTAGGGTATATTGCTAGTGAAATAACAAAAGGAAAAAATCTTGAAGAGAATCTTGAAAAATATGGAAAAGGTTTGACTTCCCTTTATAATGGTCTTGCTTATATTAAGTTATCTATGAATTATTATACGATTCTTAATATGATTAAAGATAACGAAATAGATGATGAGCATTTCTTGGAGATATTTCAAGGCGTGAATGAGGTTATAGAACTGTCTTCTATAGATTCATCTGTGGCAGAAAGAAGTATGCTTGTAGAAAGAATAGAGAGTCTTAGAAATCAGATTATAAGCATAATGGAGAGTGTTACAGATTATGTTGATAAGTTCAAGGTGTATGAGCATGTCTTAAACAGGGTTGAACATAGATATGATGACAGCGTATTTGATGAGGAATACTATAATACATATATGACTAATGATATTATGCATTATATATTCTCTGATAAGGATAACGTGTCTATTAATGCCAGAATATCGGATGTAGTAGGGCAGCTTCCTGTAAGAATGTCAAAAGGAAGATTCTATGACCATATAAGCGATGCATTCACCCTTTATCATGGCGCACAGAAGCAGACAATAGACGATTTTTATTATTCGTTGAGTACAAGTGCCATGCTTGGCAGGGCAGATATGGATAACAGCTTTTTTACGGATATGCATGATATATATGTAACACTTGATAAGGCTGACTATAAAAATCTCGACCAGGCCGGATATACAAGACTTAAAGGTGCTTTGGATATTGCAACAGAAAAGATGGCTGATGCAGCTGATATATATGTTCTTCTCGCACAGATAGTAAATGATCTGTATACAATTATATTATCTGACAATAATACAATTGGAGATAGCAATGAGGTGAATGCATCAAAAGATATTATAAGAAAGTCAAAGGCTGTTTTTGAGGATGAACAGGATCTTGATGAAATAGCAGTGCTTTTTGAAGCGTTTGAAGGCAAACAGGAGCGTATTCTGGAAGCGATTATGTCAGCTGATTTTGCTACACAGTATGCTTTCGGAAACCTTAAAGAAAAGCTGGCTGATATGTCTATGCTTGATATGTATAAAGATCTGGATGTTATTCAGAAATTACAATCTGGAAGTGATTTTGTAGATATAGCACCTAAGGAATATTTTGAAGAGATACCTGCTGATTCATATGCCGATTCTGTTGCAGAGAGGTTTATAAAAGAACTTGATGAACTGTTTGCATCAAAAGAGGTATGTGTAAGACGGGCTGTGATGGCATCGGTATTATCAATGCTTCCTGTATTTTTTAATAATACAGAAGAAATACAGGATTATATTAACAGTTCGCTTATACAATGCAGCGATGAGGCAGAAAAAAAGGCTGTTGTTGAAGTTATAAGAATGTTGATTAGTGGTCAGTAGATTGGATTATGGGAGCATATTGTGAAGTGGTATAAAGGACTATATATGGGCGATGAAGCGAGAAAAGCTAAATATAAGATCTTAGGTCGTGTTGTAAAGAAGAAACTGTCATTTGATACATATCTTATAACACTGCCATCGAATCCTTCCAATATACTTGATGTGTATTCTGCTAATGTGCTGTTGCAGCCACACCTTAAAGAAAAAAAGGTTCTTAAAGATATATATGTTGTTGGAATGGCAAAAGGACGCATGGAAGCACTTGAACTTGTAAGAGATATAATTGATGAGGTGTATCACAATACTGGCGGCTTTGATATAAGCGGATATTTGAAGTTTGGAAATAAACGGTAGGAGGAATGTTCGTTGGTGCATATCTTATTATTGATACTTAAGATTATCGGAATAATTCTTCTTATTATTGCTGGTTTGTTGCTGCTTGCGGTGATCACAGTTCTTTTTGTACCTGTAAGGTATAGGATTTTAGCAGATTATCATGGCCATTTTAAGGGAAAGCTGCATGTTGGATGGCTTTTTAATCTTTTGAGAATAAATATGTCTTATGATAAAGAATCTGATATCAGGGTTAAGGCTTTGTTTTTTACGTTATATGACAGCAATAAACAGCAGGATAGTCAAGTTGGGAATAAACCCCAGAAAGTTAAAAAAAAGCCAAAGCATAAAAAAGAAAAGAATGTTTTTGATGAAGAAAAAAAAGAAAATGTTTATCATGAACATGATAGTGTAGCAGCCACGGAATCAGTAACGAAAAAAAGTGAGACACTGGTAAAGAAAACTATAGTAAAGCCGGAGACTGGGTCTACACAAAAAACAGCTAAAAAGCCTGATGAAGCTCAAAACGGACAGCAAAAAAAAGAAGAAAACACAGATGGCAGAATAGCTATATTGATAGATAAAGCTAAGAATATATTAAAAAAAATAAAGCTTAAAACCATAAAGGCTATAAAAACAAAGGATACGCTTAAAGCAAAAATTGATGAAATAAAAACTGCGATTGAAGATGAGCCAAATAAAGAAATGTTTAGATTCCTGCTTGAACAGTTTAAGCTTCTTCTTCATGAAATTAAACCTGTTAAGCAGGATATTAATATTCATTATGGGTGTGAGGATCCTTATATTACTGGCAAAATCCTTGTCTATGCCTCAGTATTTTACGGATTTATCGGCATAGATATGAATATAACCCCGGATTTTGAACAGGAAATAATAGAGGGAAGCATATATTTAAAAGGCAGAATAAGGATATACAAGCTTCTGCTTATAGCGTTTCGTGTATACAGGAATGACAGATTCCGGAAACTGGTATTTAAAAGATAGAATGGAGGAGTGTATATGGCAGAGAATAATAAGAACAGTTTTGATACAACCGTTGCATCACTTTTTAAGGGGATGGATTCGTTTATATCAGCGAAGACAGTTGTTGGTGAAGCTGTGCATGTGAAGGATACTATAATTTTACCATTATGTGATGTTTCATTTGGCGTTGGTGCCGGAGCTTTTGCAGGTGATAAAAAGAATAATGCAGGTGGAGTCATGACTGCAAAAATGTCGCCAAGTGCTGTTCTTGTAATACAGAATGGTGCGACAAAGCTTGTTAATATCAAAAATCAGGATACAGTTACTAAGATACTGGATATGGTTCCTGATGTTGTTGATAAAATAACTGGCAGATTTGGTGATGTTAAGATGGATGATGATATAGATGAAGCCATCGGAGATGTTTCAAAGGAAGATTGATTGTATTTTGCAATAATAAGCATTTTGGCGTTTGTTCCAGGCATTTTTATATGAGACTGTAAGTTATATATATAAAAAAATAACATATATTTTAGTATGGAAATCTGTGGTATACTACTATGCTTTTAACCAGGATTAGACATTTTATAAATTGTGTGGGGGATTAAAATGTGCCGGATGCTTGGATTTATTATATTCTGGATTGCTGTTGGCATGATAATAGCGCTGCTTCTTGCAGATAACTTGTTTTTATGCATATCTATTATTATTATATTGATTCTTGTAGGATATAATATGTTCTGCCATTGACAGAATATAAATTTTCTAAAAAAAAGTGTTGCAAAATATATTGTGTTCTGATACAATATGTTCTGTTGTGGGTAATTTTACCCAATACCGAATACCGGTAAGGAGGTGTAATTGATATGGCTAAATGTGCAGTTTGCGAAAAAGGTGCTCACTTTGGTAATGCAGTGAGTCATTCTCATAGAAGGTCTAATAAGATTTGGAATTCTAACGTTAAGTCTGTTAGAGTTAAGGTTAACGGAGCAACAAAGAAGATGTATGTTTGCACTTCTTGCTTACGTTCAGGCAAAGTAGAGCGTGCCTAATGCTATTAATTTTCGAAAATTTATATCAGTACATTAAAGTGAATTGCCCAGTTTAATAAAATTGCGTGATTCACTTTATTTATTTTAGCTTTGATAGTATAATATATACATGATTAAATCGGAATTCGCAGATTATATGAGAAATTATTTTCCATAATGCGAGGAAAGTCTGACTGCGTGGACTTTCTGCGGTAGATTCGCATAGGTTCCTTAAAATACAAGTCGCAGTATGGAGGCTAGATATGAATGGAATATTGAATAATAAGTTAGGTAAAGTATCTATCTCAAGTGAGGTTGTTGCCCAGTATGCTGGTTCAACTGCAGTTGAGTGTTTTGGCATTGTCGGAATGGCGGCTGTAAGTATGAAGGATGGACTTGTAAAGCTGTTAAAGGGAGACAGTCTTACAAGAGGCATTAAGGTTGATATAGATAGTGATAACAGGATAGAGATTGATTTCCATGTTATCGTTTCTTATGGAGTATGTATTTCAACGGTTGCAGATAATCTTATTGAAAATGTAAAATACAAAGTATCTGAATGCACAGGCCTTGAGATTAAGAAGATTAACATATATGTAGAAGGTGTGCGTGTTATAGATTAATTGATTAGTATAGAATTATTTACAAGCCTTTATTATGGCGGAATGGAGGAATAAAGTGGCTATTACTACTATAGATGCAGCACTTGTGCAGAAGATGTTTCTTGCAGGCGCTAAGAATCTTGAATCAAAGAAAGAATGGATTAATGATCTGAATGTATTCCCTGTACCAGATGGTGATACAGGTACTAATATGACACTTACTATTATGTCAGCGGCTAAGGAAGTGAGTTCTATTGTAAATCCAACTATGGAGAATCTTGCTAAAGCAATATCAACAGGATCGCTAAGAGGCGCCAGAGGTAATTCGGGTGTTATTCTTTCACAGCTTCTTAGAGGATTCACTAAAGAAATGTCACAGGTTAAGGAAATAACTGTACAGACACTTGCTGTTGCAACAGTGAGAGCTACAGAAACAGCTTATAAGGCTGTTATGAAGCCAAAGGAAGGAACTATCCTTACGGTTGCCAAAGGTGTTTCAGATAAGGCTGCACAGGTTGCGGAATCTATCACTGATATGGAAAAGGCTTTAACTCTTATCATAGAATATGCAGAAGAAGTCCTTTCAAAGACACCAGATATGCTTCCGGTATTAAAAGAAGCAGGAGTTGTTGATTCAGGCGGACAGGGACTTGTAGTAGTGTTAAGAGGTATGCTTGATGCACTCACAGGCAAGGTTACAGATTTTACAATAACAGAGCCTAATGCAGAATTTAAAGCTGGTTCGAGCATGCCAGGCAAAGGTGCTGCTATTGATAATGCAGATATTAAGTTTGGATACTGTACTGAATTTATTATCATGCTTGAAAAACCATTTAACGAAAATACAGAAGCAGAATTTAAAAAGTTTCTTTCTTCTATAGGTGATTCAATAGTATGTGTTAATCTTGATGATATCGTTAAGGTGCATGTTCATACTAATCATCCAGGACAGGCTTTTGAGAAGGGTCTTGAATATGGACAGCTTACAAAGATGAAGGTTGATAACATGAGGGAAGAGCATAATCAGAAGGTTATTGCACAGTCTGAATATCAGTCAGCCGTTGCAGCAGATGCAATGAAAAAGCATGAGGATGAAAAACCTAAGAATGCACCTAAGAAGGACTTTGGTTTTATAACTATCGCAGCAGGCGAAGGATTAGCAGAGATATTCAAGGGTCTTGGAGTTGATGAAGTTATTCAGGGTGGACAGACTATGAATCCATCAACAGAAGATATTCTTAACGCAGCTGACAAGATTAATGCAGATACAATATTTGTACTTCCTAATAACAGCAATATTATTCTTGCCTCTAACCAGGCTGCATCTATTATAGAGGATAAAAAGCTTGTTGTTATACCAACAAAGACTATTCCTCAGGGTATAACAGCCATGATTAATTTTGAGCTTACAAGATCTGCAGATGAAAACGAGAAGGCTATGCTTGAATCACTTTCGACAGTTAAGTCTGGACAGCTCACATATGCAGTAAGAGATACATCTATTGATGGTAAGGAAATTAAAAAAGACAATTATCTTGGACTTGGAGATAAGGGGCTTGCTTCTGTAGGTACGGATATGGATGATACACTTATAGATATGCTTTCTGAGTTTGTTGATGATGAATCTGAACTTATAAGTGTATATTATGGTGAAGATATCGACGAAAACAAGGCAGAAGAGTTAGTATCCAAGATAGAAGAAAAGTTTGATGGTGTTGATGTTGAACTTCAGTATGGCGGACAGCCGGTATATTATTATATCGTGTCTGTAGAATAAACAAAATATTACACGTCAAAGACTATTATCCGAGGTTGATGTATGGATATTACACAATTAAAAGGAATAGGGACTAAGACTGCAATGAATCTTAACAGGCTTTCTGTATATACGGTAGAGGATCTCGTAAGATTATATCCAAGAGATTATATTGTGTATGAGGAGCCTGTTTTTATTAATTCACTAAGCAGTAGTGAAAAGATGGTTGCTGCAGTTGAAGCAACAGTAGTGGCAAGTCCTAAGATATATGGTGGAGAACGGAAAAGTATAATATCAGTAGTTGTGAAAGATGAAAATATGGATACTATAAAATGTTTATGGTATAATTCGCTTTTTTTGAAGTCAAAACTACGTGTTGGCATGCATTATATTTTCAGGGGGAGAATTGTTGTAAAGAATGGAGAATATGCATTAGAGCATCCTGATATATATACCATGGCAGCTTATGCAGAAATAAAAAACAGTATGTCACCGGTATATCCGCTGACAAAAGGACTGTCTAACAAGGTAGTTACAAAGGCTGTCAGGCAGGCTATAGATGAATATGCAGTTGGAATGGAGCATGAGTTCATTCCAGAAGTGATTATGGATAAATATGGACTTCTTGAACATAATAAAGCCATGCATAAGATACATTTTCCAGATTCAATGGAGGATTATATACAAGCCAGACACAGGATTGCCTTTGAAGAGTTCTTCCTTTTTGTTCTTGCAACCATGAATCTTAAGTCAGCTAATGAGCGTATTCCTAATTCATATATAATTAATAATGATAAACGTACAGATGAATTTATAAGCAGGCTGCCGTATACACTGACTAACGCACAGCTGCGGACATGGGATGAAATAAAAGCTGATATGGCGGGGAGACATGTTACGAGCAGGCTTATCCAGGGAGATGTTGGGTCAGGAAAAACTATAATTGCCATACTGGCACTTATGAATACTGCATACGCAGGATGCCAGGCTGCAATGATGGTACCAACAGAGGTTCTTGCAAAGCAGCAATTTGAGTCAATGACAGAGCTTTTTTATAAATCAGGTATAGAACTTAAAGTTGGTCTGCTGACTGGTTCTATGACACTAAGAGAAAAGAAAAAAGTGTATGGACAGCTTGAAACAGGAGAGCTTGATATAGTAGTTGGTACACATGCACTTATCCAGGAAAAGGTTATATATAAGAAGCTTGCGCTTGTTATAACAGATGAGCAGCATAGATTCGGGGTTAATCAAAGAAAAATGTTTTCTGATAAAGGAGAGAATCCACATATTATTGTCATGAGTGCTACTCCTATACCAAGAACACTGGCTATTATACTTTATGGTGATCTTGATATATCAATTATAGATGAACTTCCTTCTGACAGGCTGCCAATAAAGAACTGTGTTGTTGATACATCGTATAGAACTAAAGCATACACATTTATTAGCAGGCAGATAAAGGAAGGACGCCAATGCTATGTTATATGTCCTATGGTTGAGGATAGTGAGAATATTGAAGCGGAAAATGTGATTGATTATTCACAGAAGCTAAAAGAGGCTATACCTGATGCAAGGATTGATTATCTTCATGGCAGGATGAAAGCATCTGAAAAAAATGAGAAAATGGAAAAGTTTATGAATGGAGATACAGATGTTCTTGTATCAACAACTGTTATAGAGGTTGGTGTTAATGTGCCTAACAGCACAGTCATGATGGTTGAGAATTCGGAACGCTTTGGACTTGCACAGCTCCATCAGCTAAGAGGAAGAGTTGGACGTGGCAGATATCAGTCATATTGTATATTTGTAACATCAGCTAAATCAAAACAGATAAAGCAGAGGCTTGAGATACTGAACAAGTCTAACGACGGATTCAGGATTGCAGAGGAAGATTTAAAGCTGCGTGGTCCGGGAGATTTCTTTGGGATAAGACAAAGTGGTGATTTTGATTTCGGAATAGCTGATATTTACACAGATGCTAAGACGTTAAAGGAAGCCTCAGAGTCCGCAAAAAGTATTGCGGATGGTGTGATAAATATAAGCAAAGAACAGCAGTCAGCTCTAAAAAACAAGCTTGATGAATATACTATCAAATGTCTTGAAAAAATTAATCTGTAGGATTATGTATGCTTAAAGGTGTATACAGAATTGAGGTAGTGTGAAAAATAAGATTTTTCACATGCAAGAATGGAGGATTATTATGAGACAGATGGAGTTTACTATGAGCCGGCCTAATCTTGTTAAGCCGGGTGATGAGGTAGATATAACTGAAGGAAAGCTTCCAAGCAGCTATTATTATACGATAGAACCTGCGGTGGCAATGTCTGGGAATTATTCAACACCAGACAGATTAAAGTCAAGGCATGGGGTTGTAAAAGAAGTTGGAGAGACGAGCAGGGGCTACTATGTTCTTGCAGAGTTTGATGAATAGATAAATATAGAAAGGTTTGGATATTAATAATGGATAAAAAAGAAAGAGGCAGCTTCACAGGCGGCATAGGCTTTGTTCTTGCTGCTGCCGGAAGTGCAGTAGGACTTGGTAATTTATGGAGATTTCCATATCTGGCAGCGCAATATGGGGGAGGAATATTTATTCTTGTATACATTATACTTGCGTTGACATTTGGTTTTACACTTATGACAACAGAGATAGCTATAGGAAGAAAAACAAAGCTTAGTCCTACAAGAGCATATAGCAAGGTTGATAAAAAATTTGGATTTATAGGACCTATTGCGTTCATAATTCCTGTTATTATTCTTCCATATTACTGCGTAATAGGTGGCTGGGTTACAAAATATGTGACAGTTTTTGCAACGGGAGAGGTTACTGAGGCCGCAAATGATTCGTTTTTCGGAAACTTTGTCAGTCAGGAATGGGCACCACTTGTCTTTTTTATAATTTTTCTTGCACTTACTTCGATTATAGTTATATCAGGAGTAGAAAAAGGAATTGAGAATGTCAGCAGATTCCTTATGCCAGTTCTTATTGTGCTTGCGATTGTAATATGTATTTATGTCATAATGCTTCCTGGTTCTAAAGATGGTATAAAGTATTATCTGCTTCCTGATTTTAGCAAGTTTTCGTTTAAAACAGTATGTGCGGCAATGGGACAGATGTTTTACTCAATGAGTCTTGCAATGGGTATTATGATAACTTATGGTTCATATACTAAAGACGAGGTGAGTCTTGTAAAATCAGTTAACCAGATTGAAATATTTGATACAGCTATAGCACTTCTTGCTGGTATGATGGTTGTTCCAGCAGTATATATATTCAGCGGAGAAGCTGGTACGCAGGCGAGCGGTGCAGGTCTTATGTTTGTAACACTTCCTAAGGTGTTTGGACAGATGGCTGCAGGAAGAATTATTGGAGTATTGTTTTTCGCTCTTGTATTTTTTGCAGCACTTACAAGCTCTGTTTCAGTCATGGAAGCGATAGCATCTATGATTATGGATAGACTGGGAATAAGTCGTCTTAAGGCGTGCATAGGAATCATAGTATTTTCAGTATTACTTGGAATACCATGTTCGCTGGGCAATGGTGTATGGGCTCATGTTACAATATTAGGTATGGATTTCCTGACATTTTGTGATTTCATAAGTAATAGTCTGCTTCTTCCGGTTGTTGCTTTCCTTACATGTATTCTTATCGGATGGTTTGCTAAACCAGACTATGTTATAGATGAAGCAACAAAGAATGGTGAGACATTTAAAAGGGAGCTTATATACAGAGTGATGGTTAAGTATATAGCACCTGTTCTACTTCTTATTATTCTTGTGTTTTATACACTGGCGCAGTTTGGAGTTATCAGTTATTAGTTATAAGTTATCAGTGATAGGTTATGCTGGATTAGCAATATATGTCATGGTCATAATTATATTACCTCCTGAATATACATTTACAAGTGTATATTCAGGAGGTTTTTGTTATGGAGGCTAATACGTCATATACGGATGCTGGTTATGATATGTATAACGATATTAAACACAGAACTAATGGTGAAATATATCTGGGAGTAGTAGGACCAGTAAGAACAGGAAAGTCAACATTTATAAGAAGATTTATGGAATTATGTGTGCTTCCTGTAATGCAGGATGAAAATGAAAAGAAAAGAGCTACAGATGAACTGCCACAGGCATCCGGGGGAACCACTATTATGACGACAGAACCAAAGTTTATACCAAAAGAGGCTGCACTTATAACACCATTTGATGGAATAAGTGTTAAAGTAAGGATGGTTGATTGTGTCGGATATATGATAGAAGGTGCTAACGGACACATGGAAAATGGTGTTGAAAGAATGGTTAAAACTCCATGGAATAGCGAGGAGATACCGTTTTCCAAGGCGGCTGAAACAGGTACTAAAAAGGTGATTACAGAACATTCTACGATTGGTATAGTGGTAACAACTGATGGAAGTATAACGGGGATAGACAGGAAAGATTATATTCCTGCAGAAGAAAAGACTATAAATGAGCTTAAACAGATAAGCAAACCTTTCGTTGTTCTGCTAAACAGTGTTAAACCTTATTCAAAGGAAACAAGCAGACTGGCAGCTGATATGACCGAGAAATATGATGTTTCAGTTATGCCGGTTAATTGTGATCAGCTAAAGCAGGAGGATGTAAACAGGATATTTGAAAGTATCCTTAAAGAATTCCCGGTCAAAGAAATAGATTTTAATACGCCAGCATGGACACAGGTTCTGCCATCAAAACACTGGCTGAGAAAGGAACTTTGTCAGGTGGCACATCAGATGCTTAATGATGTTAATACTATAAAAGATGCAGATAATTATGAATATAATAATGATAATGAATACATAAAACAGCTTACAATAAGTGATGTAAACATGGCGGAAGGCGTGGTAAGTGTGGATTATGATATGAGTCAGGGGATATATTATGATATATTAAGTGAACTTACAGGAACCAGCATCCGTAACGAATATGAACTTGTAAGCATAATAAGAGACCTGTCTATAAGGAAAAAGGAGTATGAGGGCATAGGAGAGGCTATGTCACAGGTTAATCTGTCAGGCTTTGGCGTAGTAACACCTGTAAGAAATGCGATAGAACTTGATGAACCAGTTGTTATAAAAAATGGAAATAAGTATGGTGTGAGAATAAAAGCAAGAGTACCTTCGGTAAATCTGCTTAAAACTCAGATAAATATAGAAATTGCACCAATAGTTGGAACAAAAAACCAGGCAGATGACCTGATTGACTATATAAAGAAGAGCACGAATGACAATCCTGATGGTATATGGGACACAAGCATATTTGGAAAAACGATAGAACAGATTGTGGATGATGGTATATATGAAAAAACTCATAATATAACAAAAGAAAATATGGATAAAATAAGTGAAACGATAGAAAAGGTAATGAATGAAAATTCCGGGCTTGTATGTCTGATTGTATAGATAAATGCTTGATTGTATATGATGAATCTGATAAAATGAATTGTAAATAATGTACTTATAAATGATGGGTGGAATTCTGCCTGTTCTATAGGAGGATAGTGTGAAAAATAAGATTTTTCACACGCAAGATTTGTGCTTCGCACAAACTTGAGATGCGCAAAGAAGCAGCGCAAGAATGGAGGACAATATGAAAAAAGTAGAAGATTACGTAAGAAATATTCCGGATTTTCCAGAAAAGGGGATTATATTCAGGGATATAACATCGGTTATACAGAGTCCGGAGGGATTAAAGCTTGCTATAGATGGCATGAATGATTTACTTAAGGATGTTGATTATGATATAGTTGCAGGACCAGAATCAAGAGGCTTTATATTTGGTGTACCAGTTGCATATGCTAACGGCAAGGGGTTTGTTCCAGTAAGAAAACCGGGTAAGCTTCCTTGTGAAACTATATCAGAGGATTATTCACTTGAATATGGAACTGCAACTCTTGAAATGCATAAGGATGCTATAAAGCCAGGACAGAAGGTTGTTATAATAGATGACCTTATTGCAACAGGCGGTACTACAGAAGCTATCATAAAACTTATTGAAAGACTGGGAGGAGTTGTAGTGAAAATAGTATTTCTTATCGAACTTGAGGGACTTGATGGCAGAGAAAAGCTCACAGGTTATAATGTTGATTCTGTCATAAAATATGAAGGAAAATAGATATAAAGGTTAATAACAGGCTGTTTTTCTGCATGTCTGTACGTTAAGGTCTGTTGCATTGCATATAGCTTGAAAGTGACATAAACGTATTGATGTTATGGCAGAATACAGCCTTTGTTTAAATGTATTAAGGAGGAAATATTAGTAATATGGCTACACCACATAATACGGCTAAGATAGGAGATATAGCCAGAACAGTAATTATGCCGGGTGATCCTTTAAGAGCTGAATATATTGCAGAAACTTATCTTGATAATGTCAGAAAATTCAATTCAGTGCGGAATATATATGGTTACACTGGCATATATAAAGATGTGGAATTATCGGTTATGGCGAGCGGTATGGGAATGCCTTCAATGGGTATTTACAGTTATGAATTATTTAAGTTTTATGATGTTGATACCATAATAAGAATAGGTTCAGCCGGAACTATATCTGATAAGGTGGATTTAAGAGATATAGTACTTGCTATGGGAACATGTACAGATTCTAATTATGCAATGCAGTACCGTCTTCCAGGATTGTATGCGCCCATAGCAGACTTTGGACTTTTGCATACAGCCTATGAACAGGCAGGGTTATATGGCATATGGACAGAGGTAGGTAATGTAGTATCTACAGATGTTTTTTATAATGATAATACTGAATATAATAAATCGTGGAGTAAAATGAATGTCCTTGCGGTAGAGATGGAATCAGCAGCATTATATATGAATGCAGCAAGACTTTCAAAGAGAGCCCTTGCCATGTTTACAATAAGTGATAATCTTCTTAATGGTGGATCACTGTCGGTTAAAGAACGTCAGGAGGGTTTTGATGATATGATAAAGCTTTCACTTGAAACCGCAGTATTATCCTATGTTCAAGGAGGAAAATAATGGACAAGTCAAGTATGCAGATAATTGTATTTTTTGCAATGGTGGTTTTTGTAGCTGTATATGTTACAATAACAAATAATAAAAGAAAACAGAATGCTATTATTAATAAATTGAAAAATGGATGGGGAAAACCAGCACAAAGAAAGTATACTGGTGATGATTACGAATGTATATCACATTACTTTAAAAGAAATGCTAATGAGAATTCTATAGATGATATAACATGGAATGATCTTGGTATGGATGATATATTCCGTATGATGAATAATACTAATTCATCAGCCGGACAGGAATATTTATACAGAATGTTAAGACAGCCAGATGCTGATATGGAGTCATTAAAAAAACTTGATAGGCTTGCCACTGCCATAGATAAAAATGCATCAAAGAGGCTTGAACTTCAAAAAATATTTGTCTGGATAGGAAGGGCAAAGCACATATCTATTAGTGATTATTGTGATGTTGTTGTGGGGCTTGATAAAAAAAGCAATGCACTTCATTATGCTTCATTGTTATTTTTAGTCGCAGCAATAGTTTTTACGTGTGTTATAAATCCTGTTATAGGAATATGGCTGTGTATTGCAGCAGTTGCTTTTTCAATAATAACATATTATAAATTCAAAGCTGGAGTTGACAGATATTTTATATGTGTCAACCATATAGTTAAGCTTCTGATGGGTGCTGGAAAGATAACTGCACTTAATGTTGATTTTCTTGAAGAGTACAATATTAAGCTAAAAAATATAACAGAAGATTTATCTGATATAATGAAAAGATCATGGCTTCTTGAAACTGGAAATGTTGATGGCTCTATTATGGAAATGGCACTTGATTATCTTAGAATGCTTACACATGCAGATCTTATTAAGTTTAACAATCTTATAAAGCTTTTTCATGATAAAGAAAAGCGTATATATGAGCTTATAGATACTCTTGGATTTATAGAATCATCTATAGCAATAGCCTCTTTTAGAAATATGCTTGATGCATGGTGTATTCCAGAGTTTAAGAATGATAGTGATATGCAGCTTGAAGTAAAAAATGTATATCATCCGCTTATAAAGAAGCCTGTTGCCAATTCTATAAGTACAAAGCATAATGTCTTGCTGACAGGTTCTAATGCATCAGGAAAATCAACATTTCTTAAGACAATAGCGGTTAATGCACTTTTATCACAGACTATATATACAAGTGTATCTGATTATTACAAAGCTCCTGTATACAGGATATATTCATCAATGGCTTTGCGTGATGATCTTAGTAATTCAAACAGTTATTATATAGTTGAAATAAAGTCACTTAAAAGAATACTGGATGCTGCTAACAAAGAAGGACATCCTGTTCTTATGTTTGTTGATGAAGTGCTTCGTGGTACTAATACAGTTGAAAGAATTGCTGCATCATCGGAGATATTAAAGAGTGTCAGTGCAAGTAAGGCTCTTGTTTTTGCTGCAACACATGATATTGAGCTTACTACACTTCTTAGTGGTCAATATGATAATTATCATTTTCAGGAGAAGGTTACAGATGATGAGGTTATATTTGATTTCAAACTATATTCAGGTCCGGCAACAACAAGAAATGCAATAAAGCTGTTAAAAACAATAGGCTATAACAGTGACATTATAAATGCAGCAGAAAATAGTGCCAGATATTTTCTTGAAAATGGAAAATGGAATTGCTAGTTTGTTATGAGTTGAAAATTGATATAAGCTATGATAAAATACTAAGTTGTTTGTAGCTGCTGCGAAGCCGGCAGTGGCAGAAAGGAAGAATTATGATAGGACTTACATTAGTTTCAGAGATTATATTCGAAGCGGCAAAGTTCATTGTTATGCTTGGACTTTTAGTTCTTGCAGTATTTGCCGGCGGTAAGATAAGAAAAGGATTAGATGCTAAAAAGGCAGCTAAACAGGAGGATAATTAAAGTGCAGTACAGAGGTGTTAATGAATTAAGAAGATTATATCTTGATTTCTTTGAGAGCAAGGGACATTTAAAGATGAAGAGCTTTTCGCTCGTTCCACATAATGATAACAGTTTACTTATTATTAATTCAGGTATGGCTCCATTAAAGCCTTATTTCACAGGACAGGAGATTCCACCAAGAAGAAGGGTTACTACATGCCAGAAGTGTATCAGAACTGGTGATATTGAGAATGTTGGTAAGACAGCAAGACATGGTACATTTTTTGAAATGCTTGGTAATTTCTCTTTTGGTGATTATTTCAAGACAGAAGCTATACACTGGTCATGGGAGTTCCTTACAGAGGTTGTAGGACTTGATGCCAACAGATTATATCCATCTATATATGAAGATGATGATGAAGCCTTTGATATATGGAATAAAGAAATAGGTATTGCGCCAGAAAGAATATTCCGTTTTGGTAAGGAAGATAATTTCTGGGAGCATGGTGCCGGTCCTTGCGGTCCATGTTCTGAGATTTACTATGACCGTGGTGAAAAGTATGGTTGTGGTAAGCCAGGCTGCACAGTTGGATGCGACTGCGACAGATATATGGAAGTATGGAACAATGTATTTTCACAGTTTAACAATGATGGACATGGTCATTATACAGATCTTATCCAGAAGAACATTGATACTGGTATGGGTCTTGAAAGACTTGCAGTAGTTGTTCAGGATGTTGATTCTATATTTGATGTTGATACATTACAGGCACTTCGTAACAAGGTGTGCGAAATGGCAGGTGTAAAATATAAAGAAGATGAAAAACAGGATGTTTCTATCCGAGTTATCACAGATCATATACGTTCCGTTACATTTATGGTCAGCGATGGAATTATGCCATCTAACGAAGGAAGAGGATATGTTCTTAGAAGACTTTTAAGAAGAGCAGCAAGACATGGAAGATTGTTAGGAATTCAGGACAAGTTTTTATCTAAACTCTGTGAAACAGTCATAGAAGGATCTAAGGATGGTTATCCTGAGCTTGAAGAAAAGAAAGAGTTCATAACAAAGGTTATCTCTGAGGAAGAAGAAAAGTTTAACAAAACTATAGATCAGGGACTTAGTATATTAGCTGATATGGAAAAGGCTCTTGAAGAACAGAATAAGAATGTGCTTTCAGGAGAGGATACATTTAAGCTTTATGATACTTATGGTTTCCCAATAGACCTTACAAAGGAAATATTAGAAGAAAAGAACATTACAATAGATGAAGAAGGCTTTAGTAAGTGCATGAACGAGCAGAGAGAAAAGGCACGTAAGGCACGTAAGGTAAGTAACTACATGGGAGCAGATGCTACCGTATATGACGAGATTGACCCAGCAATAACAAGTGAGTTTGTAGGATACGATAAGCTTAAGAATGATTCAAAGGTAACAGTTCTTACAACTGAAGAAGATGTTGTAGAAGCACTTTCAGAAGGCGATAAGGGAACTATAATCGTTGATGAAACAGTATTCTATGCCACAATGGGTGGACAGGAAGGCGATAAAGGCTATATTACATCTCCTGAGGGTGAATTCAAGGTAGATACAACTATAAAACTTAAGGGTGGAAAAATCGGTCATGTCGGAGTTATGACAAAAGGCATGATTAAAGCTGGTGATACAGTTACTCTTTTAGTAGATTCTGAATACAGAGCTGATACATGTAAGAATCATAGTGCTACACACCTTTTACAGAAAGCTTTAAGGACAGTTCTTGGCAATCATGTTGAGCAGAAAGGCTCTTATGTGGATCCTGAAAGATTAAGATTTGACTTTACACATTTCCAGAGCATGACAGCTGAAGAACTTAAAAAGGTTGAAGATATAGTCAATGAAAAGATAGTTGAAGCTATACCTGTAGAAACTAAGATTATGACTATAGAAGAAGCAAAAAAGACAGGTGCTATGGCGCTCTTTGGTGAAAAGTATGGTGAAAGCGTAAGGGTTGTATGCATTGATGATTTCTCTAAGGAGTTCTGTGGTGGTACACATGTTGCTAATACAGCTAATATCAGACTTTTTAAGATTATATCAGAGGCAGGTGTTGCTGCTGGTGTAAGAAGAATAGAAGCCCTTACAGATAAGGGAGTTCTTAAGTACTACGAAGAACTTGAGAAGCTTGTAAAGGAAGCAAGTGAGGCTGCTAAGACAGAAAGTGTACAGCTTGTCAGAAGAATTCATACAATGAACGATGAAATAAAAGCATTATCTTCAGAGAATGAAAAGCTTAAGGCTGAACTGGCAAACAATGCACTTGGAGATGTTTCAGATAATGTTGTAGAGATAAAGGGTGTTAAGTTTGTAGCTACAAAGGTTGATAATGTAGACATGAATGAGCTTCGTAACCTTGGTGATAAGATTAAGAACGAAATAGGTTCAGGCGTTGTTCTTGTTGTAAGTGCAATAGGAAACGATAAGGTTAATATGATAGCTATGGCTACTGATGATGCAGTTGCAAAAGGAGCCCATGCAGGCAATCTGATCAAGGCTGTTGCATCACTTGTAGGTGGCGGCGGTGGCGGCCGTCCTAACATGGCACAGGCAGGAGGAAAGAATCCGGCTGGAATATCAGAGCTTTTAAAGAAGGCTCCAAATGTGCTTGAAGAACAGTTATAAGATAATAAAAAAGTTAAAAAATTAGTTGACTTCGTGCTTTTCTGTGATATAATATTTGTTGTGCGATTAGGTAAAGGTAAAACCCTATATGTATTGCCCAGCACAATTACGCAACAGAAGGGTGGTCAGGAAAAGGTATGTCAAATGTCATCGTTAAAGAAAACGAGTCTTTAGATAGCGCATTACGTAGATTCAAGAGAAACTGCGCAAAGGCAGGCATTCAGCAGGAAATTCGTAAAAGAGAACATTACGAAAAGCCAAGCGTAAGACGTAAGAAGAAGTCAGAAGCTGCTAGAAAACGTAAGTTCAATTAATTTTTATAGCGAAATTATAATCCCGGTGTATCATAAGATGCATCGGGATTTTTTTAGGTGCATATATTACATGGAAGTGGCATATATTATATATATATTAATAGTTATTCATTTTGTCTGTAATATAATCATTTGCTAGGTATTAACAGGCAGGAATGGAAGGTCAGTGTGAAAAAACAAGATAAAAATAATAAAGATGTTTTTTTAACGGATTGTATGACATTACCGGGGATGTCAACATCACTGCCTGTTCTTACATTAATAGGAAACCGGGAAATGTATATTGAAAACATTAAAACTATAATGGAATATAATGATACATGTGTGAAGATACTCACCAAAAGAGGGATTGTATATGTAGAGGGAGAACACCTGGATATAGGTTATCTTGATGCAGATGAAATATCTGTAAAAGGCAGGATTGTCCAGATTACTTTCGATTAATGTCTTTGACTTCTATTATCTTGATGGAGGGAGTATGAAAAATCATCTCAGATATATATTTTATATAGAACTTATTATAGAAGGTGATGAGATAAGACGTTTCATCAATATATGCAGAAAAGATGATATTACATTTATTCATATGAAATACGATGGAAAGTATGAAAACCGCATAACTGTCAGAATGACAAGAAAAGATTTTTTTAAATTGAGAAAATATATAAGGCTTACACACGTACATATTAAAGTTACAGGTAAAGCTTATCCTGTATATTTTTTGTTCAGATACAGAAAGCATTATTCATTTCTGACAGGCATGGTTGTTATGTTCGTTGTTTTACGCGTGCTTGGGATGTTTGTATGGGAGATTGACTGTTATGGAAACCATATATATACAGACGAAACAATAAAAAAATATATGGCAGATAACGGAATATGTTGTGCGAAGTTTATTAAAACAATTGATTGTGATTCTCTGGAAAAAAAGATAAGGGATGATTTTGATGTGACATGGGCATGCGTAGCAGTTAAAGGTTCAAGAGTTATAGTTTATATAAAGGAAAACTATTCTATGGAAAAGGCAGATGGAAATACTATGGCAAATGGTAGTGGATATGATGATACAGATGTAAAAAAAGATATATATTCAAGGTATGATGGAGATATATACAGCATTATAACAAGAAAAGGTACGCCGGTCGTACATTCAGGAGATCCGGTATCTGTAAATCAGCTTCTTGTTGAGGGGATAGTTACGGTGACAGATGATTCGGGAGTGGTTGTGAAAGAAACATGTGTTGATTCTGATGCTGATATATTAGTAAGAACGGTTATTCCATATGATGATCATATTGATGTTGAATATGAGGACAAAGTATTTACTGGAGAAAAAAATCACAGATTAATAATAGGAAATGAATATGGAGAATTGAAAGCTGGTATAACATTTGGGGAAGAAACTTTATATGAGAGTAAAACCGAAAACAGAAAGTTATATTTACCTGGACATATAGATACTAAAATAACATATGGGTTTGAAACACAGTATGAGTATAATTGTATCATAAAAGAACGGAATGAAAAGGAATGCAGACAGCTGCTTGAGCAGAGATTTGATACATATATTAAGCATATTGAACAAAAAGGAGTGCAAATAATAGATTGTCGTGTTAATATAGATGCATCAGAAAAAAATTACAGGTGTACAGGCGAAATTGAGATTCTGGTTGACCCTGAGACTGATATCAGATAGTTAAAGAAATGGAGCATAAACATATGAGTGATATAGAAGTTATAGTTGATATGCCGGCAGAATACAGCGGTATGGTGTTTGGCCAGTTTGATGAATATGCCAGAGAGATTGAAAGAAACTTAAAGGTTGACCTTATAGCAAGAGATGGTGTCGTTAAGCTTATTGGTGAAAAAACTGCTGTGGACAGAGCCAAAGGAGTCCTTGATAATCTTACAGAACTGGCAAGGCGTGGAAACCAGATAAGCAGACAGAATGTCGATTATGCTATATCACTTTCTTTTGATGATAAAGAAAATAGCCTGTTGGAGATAGATTCGGATACTGTATGCAGAACTATAGCAGGAAAGCCGATAAAACCTAAAACATTGGGACAGAAGAATTATGTTGATCAGATTCGTGATAAGATGATAGTGTTTGGTATAGGACCAGCTGGAACGGGTAAAACATATCTGGCTATGGCTATGGCTATACAGGCGTTTAAGAATAATGAGGTTAATAAGATAATCCTTACAAGACCGGCTATAGAAGCAGGAGAAAAGCTTGGCTTTCTTCCAGGAGATCTTCAGAGTAAGGTTGATCCATATTTAAGACCTTTATATGATGCACTGTTCCAGATTATGGGAGCAGAAAGCTTTAACGCTAATATGGAAAAAGGTCTTATTGAGGTTGCACCACTTGCTTATATGAGAGGACGTACACTGGATAATGCATTTATAATACTTGATGAAGCACAGAATACAACGCCGGCACAGATGAAGATGTTCTTAACAAGAATAGGTTTTGGTTCAAAGGTTGTTGTAACTGGTGACCAGACACAAAAGGATCTTCCAAAAGATGTCACATCAGGGCTTGATGTAGCTATGAAAGTGTTGTCAAAGGTAGATGAGATAGGTTTTGTTAAGCTGACTAACCATGATGTTGTGAGACATCCGCTTGTACAAAAGATTGTAAAAGCATACGAGGAGTATGAAGAAAGGCAGAACAGGCGGTCAGACAGAACTGAAAGAGAAAGAAAAATAAAACAGGAAAAGAAAGGAAACAGAAGAAATGACAGTTAATATAGAATATGAAACACAAAAAAAGCTTGAGCTTGATTATGAAGATATAATTAATAAGGTTATTGATGAAGCAGTTACATATGAAAAATGTCCATATGAGGTTGAGGTGAATGTAACACTTACTGATAATGAGGCTATTCATGAAATTAACAAAGAATTCAGGCAGGTAGACAGGGCAACTGATGTATTATCATTTCCAATGATTAATTATGATAAACCATCTGATTTTGATTCTTTAGAGGAAGAGTTTGATATAAATACAGAGGATTATTTTAATCCTGATACGGGTGAACTTATGCTTGGAGATATAGTTGTATCAGTTGAAAAGGTTATTGAACAAGCTGAAAAATATGGACATACACCTACAAGAGAGCTTGCATTTCTTGTAGCACATAGTATGATGCATCTTTTTGGCTATGACCATATGACTGAAGAAGAAAGCAGTGTTATGGAGGCTAAACAAAGAGCTGTGCTTGATAATCTTGGCATAACAAGATGATGTAATGAGCGCAAAAGAAAAGAATGCGGCTGCGAAGCAGACATATTCTTTTCTTGCGCCATTAACGAACGAACAGCCATGCGAAGCAGGGCTAATGAGCGCGTAGCGCGGGTTCGTGAGTGTGCGGGTTGAGAAAGAGTAAATTATGATATAATGAACGCAAAGGAAGCATATGAAATAGTAAGAAGGTGGAATATATGTATACTGACAGACAGTTATTAGATATGGCAAAAAATGCTATGAAATATTCATATTCACCATATTCACACTTTGCAGTTGGAGCATGTGTGCTTATGAAGGATGGTAGTGTGTTTACAGGCTGTAATATAGAGAATTCTTCATTTGGTGCATCAAACTGTGCGGAAAGAACAGCTATATTCAAGGCTGTAAGTGAAGGACATTCTGACTTTGATAGGATAGCAGTTGTTTCATCTTCAGGAGAGAAAACTTATCCTTGTGGTATATGCAGACAGGTCATGAGTGAGTTTTTCCATGGGGATGAAAGGATAATTACAGAGGATAAAGATGGGATATATTCTTATGATATTAATGCCCTGCTGCCATATGCATTTAAACTTTAATGTATATTTTGTAAATATATGCTAATACTTACCATTATGAAGGAGAGTATATCATAATGATGAGTAGAAGAAATGTAATATCTGTGTGCATTGTTATAGCTGTTATTATGGTTCTTGTTATTATTCTTGCTTCAACAGGAATAAAAAAAGAAAAAAATAATGATGGAAATTCTGGTTCTGGTGGTATGTATGCAACAGGACAAAGTGAACACAAAGATAACAAACAGGAAATATCAGATGAATCTTATAAAGAAGCCGGACAGGAGGCTGTTATTAATAATGAGTCAGAAAAGATGATTCCGCAGAAGTATATTATCAAAGATATAGGTGATGGTATAGCTATATATAAATGTTTTTCTGATGCTGATAAAGAAGTGCAGAAATTTTTTGATTATGCACTGATAAATACAGATAATCTTCCGCACGATAAAAAAGAACTATTAAAGACAGGAATAGAGCTTTACGGGGAAGATGAATTGTACGAATTCTTACAGGCATACAGCAGTTAACAGACTTAAGTAAAAAAGACAGGAATGAGCGTAGGACATGAAGAAAGAACATGAATGTATAATTATAGGTGGAGGGGCAGCTGGAATGATGGCTGCCATTACTCTTGCAGGATATGGAATAGAAACGTGCATCCTTGAACATACTTCAAGAATAGGTACAAAAATATTACAGACTGGTAATGGAAAATGTAATTTTACAAACCTTAACATGGATGAAACAATGTACCAGAATAAAGACACGAAGTGGGTCATGGATGTAATAAACAGATTTAATGTAGATGCTGTACTCGACTTCTTTAAAGGGATAGGAATATACCATAAAGAAAAGAATGGGTATGTGTATCCACTTTCAATGACTGCGTCTTCTTTACAGAATGCATTACGGCTGGAGCTTGAAAATAAAAAAGTGAGTATCCATACAAATGTTATAATAAAAAATGTTGTTAAATTGTCTGCTGATATGAAGGATAAGTTTCTTATAGAATGTGAGGGGATTGATTATATAGCAGATACAGTTGTTTTTGCAACAGGCTCAAAGGCAGCTCCAAAGACTGGCTCTGATGGTTCGGGATATGAGCTTATAAAAAAACTTGGGATAAAGGTGATAAAACCGCTTCCGGCATTAGTACAGCTTATAGGGGATGAAAAGGAGCTTTATAGAATAGCTGCCGGAGTAAGAAGCCAGGGAAAGATAGAAATATACATAGATGGTATAAAAATATCAGAGGATACAGGAGAAATCCAGTATACAGATTATGGAATATCAGGTATACCAGTTTTTCAGATAAGCAGATACGCAGTAAAAGCACTTTATGAAAAAAAGGATGTGCATGTATGTATAGATATGCTGCCTGATATTGATGATAAGGAAATGGAATATATACTTTCATATATGGTTAAACAGGAAGGATATAAGACTGTTGAACAGTTTTTTGAAGGAATAGTTAATAAAAAGCTTGTTACTATGGTGAGTAGAAAATGTAATATTGGTGCAGCAAGCCGCGTATCAGAACTGAAAATATCTAAATTACAGAAATTACTCGAAAATATGAAGCATTTCAATGTACATATAGTCGATAATAAAGGCTTTGAAAATGGTCAGATATGTCAGGGAGGTGTTGATTTAAAAGCAGTTTCGTCATCAGATATGCAGTCGCTTAGGGTAGCAGGTGTCTTTTTTGCGGGTGAGGTGCTTGATGTTGATGGCAGATGTGGAGGATATAACCTTCAGTGGGCATGGAGCTCTGGAAAGGCAGCAGCTGATGGAGTCAGACGTTATATAAAGGAAAGGTGCAGATAATTGAAACAGGAACATGTATTAAGAGTAAATAATCTTAAGTTAAAGCCAGATCATAGTAAAGAACAGCTCTTATTGATGCTGAAGAAAACACTGGGATTAAAAAATGAATACCAGATAGAATATGATGTTGTAAAAAGATCTATAGATGCCAGACATAAGCCCTATATTATGTATGTTTACAGCGTTGATGTAAAGAAAATATCAAAAAATGGAAATAACATTGATTTAAAGAAATTCTTAAAAAAGAATCCAAATGTGATGTATGTTGAAAAAAGTATATATGAATTTTCAGTATCAGGCAGTGATGTTAAAAGACATATAAGTGAGGATGAACGACCTGTTATTATCGGGTTTGGACCTGCAGGCATGTTTGCGGCCTTGAAACTTTCAGAAGCAGGCATGAAACCAGTTATATATGAACGTGGAGACAGTGTTGATGTAAGACAAAAAAAGGTCAGTACATTCTGGGATAGGGGAGAACTTGATACTGAATCCAATGTGCAGTTTGGAGAGGGCGGCGCTGGAACATTTTCTGATGGGAAGCTTAATACAGTTATTAAAGACCCGACTGGAAGAATAAGAGATGTGCTTGAAACATTTGTCAGATTTGGTGCAGATGCTGACATATTATGTTCTAATAAGCCACATATCGGAACGGATGTTTTAGCTGTTGTTGTAAAAAACATAAGAGAATACTGTGAATCATTAGGTGCGGATATATATTTCAGACATAAAATGAAGGATATCGAAATTGAAAATAAACATGTGAGAAGTATAACAATATATGATTCTTCATCAGGTAAGGAGTTTATAAGAAAATGTAAAAATGTGTGCCTTGCCATAGGACATAGTGCAAGGGATACATTTGCCATGCTTTATGATAAAAAGATTATTATGGAGCCTAAAGCTTTTGCAGTTGGTCTAAGAATCATGCATCCACAAGAGTTTATTAACAATAATGCATATGGAAATAATATATATAATCTTCCGGCAGCAGATTATAAGGTGACTTATAAGTCAGTCAGTACAGGCAGGGAGAGAGGAGTGTACTCATTTTGTATGTGTCCTGGTGGATATGTTGTAAATGCAAGCTCAGAAAAGAATATGCTTGCTGTTAATGGCATGAGCTATTCAGGAAGAGATTCGTCTAATGCTAACAGTGCCATGATAGTCACAGTAACTCCTGAGGATTATGGCTATGGGACTCTTGATGGTGTTAAGTTTCAAAGAAAACTGGAAACTGCTGCATATATTGCTGGTGAAGGAAAAATACCCGTACAGCTTCTTGGTGATTTCAAGGAAAATACAGCATCAACATCACTTGGTGCAGTAAGTCCGTGCATAAAGGGAGAATATAAGCTGACTAATGTAAGAAGTATACTGCCTGATTATATAGCAGAAGCTATAAGTGAGGGTGTAACAGGCTGTGACCGGTATATTAAAGGCTTTGACATGGACGAGGCATTGTTTGCAGGTGTTGAAAGCAGGACATCAAGTCCTGTCAGAATAACAAGAAATGATGAACTTGTATCAGCAGGCTGCCATGGATTGTATCCTTGTGGTGAAGGAGCGGGTTATGCAGGTGGTATAACATCAGCAGCTGTAGATGGCATAAAGGTTTCAGAAAATATAGCTTTGCGCTTGATAGCTGATTGAAATTATAGTAAAATAAAGAGTAATGTTTAAATGGTAGCTGGATAAATTTATCACTGTTACCCATGAAATGGATTTTGTATTATAGGGAACGAGGAATTAAGATGAGTGCGAGAGAAGAGATTCGCAATAGAAAAAGAATAGTAATAAAGATAGGTTCATCTTCTTTGATGCATAAAGACACAGGAAGGTTAAACTTAAGAAAGATAGAAAAGCTTGTAAGGACATTGGTTGATCTTAAGAATTCAGGTAAAGATGTGATACTTGTATCATCTGGTGCTATAGCGGTAGGAAGGACAGCTATAGGATTACATGAAAGACCGGATGAACTGCCGGTTAAACAGGCATGTGCTGCCATAGGACAGGCTAAACTTATGATGGTTTACCAGAAAATATTTGCTGAGTATAGTGCAATAGCAGCACAGGTGCTTATGACAAAGACTACGGTTGTGAATGACACAAGCAGGAAGAATGCAGAAAATACGTTTAATGAGCTATTAAAGTTAGGTGCAATCCCTATAGTAAATGAGAATGATACAGTGTCTACTTATGAGATAAAGCAGGTACAGACATTTGGTGATAATGACAGACTTTCAGCGATAGTTACATCTATAGTAGGAGCTGACATGCTTATATTATTATCAGATATTGATGGATTGTATACAGATGATCCTAACTCAAACCCTGATGCAAAGTTTATTGATCAGGTAGATAAAATAGATGACAATCTTCTTGATATGGGTAAAACTACATCTGGAAGCAGTGTCGGAACAGGTGGTATGGCAACTAAGCTTATAGCAGCAAGAATAGCAACAAGTTCAGGAGCGGATATGGTTATAGCAAATGGAAACAATATAGATAACATCACAGGTATTATGGCTGGTGAAGATGTTGGAACATTGTTTGTCAGTGATAAAAAGCAGAATTTTGATCTTGTTGGACTTATAGATTAGCATCAGGAGGTGTCGATGGACATTAAGCTTATCAGAAATTCAGAAGACGCAGTTTTTTCATCTATAAGCAATGGTCTTGTATTACAGATGACAGATGACAACTACAGATTTCTTGATTTTATAGGAAAGAAAATGTACATTCTGAATTCAACAACGAACGAAAAGTACGAGATTTCTCCTGAAATCAAAAAATATAATATTGCAGATATACAGTATGCGCATAATATGCATGACTATCTTTTCTTTGTCTCAGCTGAACAGCTTACAGATGCAAGAATGGATATTCTCTTGTACAGATATTCATTCGATGATAACGAAAGCAGTCTTGTTTACAGGTATCCGATTGATATAATAAAACATTTAGAGGAGGTAAGTATTCATATATATGTTCTTGAATATGATTTTGTTATTATTGAAGAAATCGGACGCGATGATAGCACTGTACATTCAGTAAAATTAAGAGATTTCAGTGTCAATAAGGATATATCAGTAAAGGGCTCGCTGCTTAGCAGATGTGGCTTATATAATATTATTCCACTTGAAGGAAACAGCTGTGTTTTTAAGTTTGGAAAGACCAAAAGCTTTGTTTCTGATATAAATAATACAAGCTTAAATAATACAGATGTTTATAATGCAGGCATAAAAAATACAGATGGCTTATCGGAAGATATTATTAAGGATGATTATGAATGTATTGTTGTGGTTAATACAAGACAGTTTGTATCAGAAATGATGCTGAATCCGGCCGAAATAACGATGGAAGTACTTGATAGTGCTGATAGTAAAAAAACATTTGCATATATGAAACGCTCAGGTAACAGGGTTATATATTCAAAGTTTAATATGTTTACTATGTCTGAGGAAGTTGTATTATATGATTTTGAAAATAAAATAAAACAGATCAGAATTAATAATGACATAAAGGAAGCATCAGATCTTAATTACACATATGTAATTAATGATAATCCCTACACAATAAAAAAAGATAAGGAAGCAATGTATCTTGTTAATCTTAACACACAGAAAGAGGAATATAAGATGCCGCCTGATATGAAAATACGGTATGTTATTAATGATGTTATCCTTGTCACTAGAATAAAGAGAGGCATACCATTTATAAAAAAAAATTCTGAATATATAGAAGCATATAAGTTCCCTGATATACAGCATGTTCTTCTTAAAAAAAAGGCAGAATTTAAAACATGTATTATCAACGGCGAAGATTTATTAGTGTTTACAATGTAGTATTATAAGGATGGTGGATATGGTAACACAGGACACAATTAACAGAATTAATGAGCTTTATCACAAATCAAAGGCTGAAGGATTGACAAAAGAAGAAGCACAGGAACAGATTAGGTTAAGAAAAGAGTATATCGAAGCATTCCGTAGTAATCTGAAAGGCACTTTAGATACTATTAAAATCAAGAATCCAGATGGCTCAATTATAGATGTAAAGAAAAGACATGAAGAAAAGATGAAAAATAATGCAGACGAAAAGTGAAATAAGAGCGTATATATCGGAAATAAAAAAATCTATGTCTGATACGGATATTGCTTCTCTTAGTGAGGCTATAATTAATCAGCTTATAACATCGGATGAATATATCAATAGTGATAATGTACTGGTTTATGTAAGTTATAATCAGGAAGTAAGAACTGACATACTGATAAAACAAAGTATAAAAGCTGGAAAAAACGTATATGTCCCAAAGGTGATTAAAGATAAAGATGTAAAATATATGGAATTCGTGAAAATAAAAAGTTACCAGGATTTTGCACCAGGATATATGGGAATCATGGAACCAGTAAGTGATGATTACGCATCACTTAAGGATGGATTATTAGTTATGCCTGGAATAGCTTTTGATACACAAAAGAACAGAATAGGATATGGTGGTGGGTTCTATGACAGATATTTACAGCAGCATATGTCTGATTTTTACAAAACTGCAATATGCTTTGATTATCAGATCGTCGAACACATTATGTCAGAAGAATTTGATATAAAACCAGATAAAATAATTACGGAAAAACGTATTATTAATTGATCTATAATTGTTTGAAGTGAGGTAGGTATGAAAGATTTAAAGATTATAGGCAGAGAGGCAGAGGCTGCATCAAAAGAACTTGCCAGATTAGGGATAACAGAAAGAAATAATGCTCTGAATAAGGTTGCAGATGCACTTATAAAAAGTGCCGATTACATAAAGGAGGCCAATGAGACTGATATTGTCAATGGCAGAAAGAATGGCATGAGTACAGCTCTTCTTGACAGACTTTTACTTTCGGATGCAAGAATAGAAGGGATGGCAGACGGACTAAGGGTGCTTGCCGGACTTGACGATCCTATAGGTGAGGTAAAATCAATGAAAACAAGACCTAATGGTCTTATGATAGGCAAAAAAACAGTACCGCTTGGTGTTGTGGCTATAATATATGAATCAAGACCTAATGTTACAGCAGATGCATTTGGATTGTGCTTTAAGTCAGCAAATGCTTGTATATTAAGAGGCGGGAGCGACTCTGTTAATTCAAACATAGCTATAGTTAATGTTATAACAGATGTTTTAAAAAAGGAAGGAATCAATCCTGCGGTTATATCTTATATAACTGATACAGATAGAAAATATGTAGATGAGCTTATGCATATGAATGAGTATGTTGATGTTATCATCCCAAGAGGTGGAGCAGGACTTATAAAGAATGTTGTTAACAACAGTACAGTTCCTGTTATAGAAACTGGAACTGGAAACTGTCATATATACGTAGATGAATATGCGGATATAAATATGGCGGTTGATATTATCTACAATGCTAAAACACAGAGAATCGGGGTATGTAATGCATGTGAATCGCTTGTTATTAACAGTAAAATCGCAGAAGCTGCAATTCCTGTGATAGTAGACAGGTTAAAGACTAAGAATGTAGAAATCCGTGGTGATGAAACAGCTCAAAGCATAGATGACAGAATTGTTGCAGCCTCTGATGAGGACTGGGGACGTGAGTATCTAGACTATATTATTTCTATGAAGGTTGTTGATAGTATTGATGCTGCTATTGAACACATAAACAGATATAATACGGGGCATTCAGAAGCTATTATAACTAAGGATTATGCAAATGCACAGAAGTTCCTTAATGAAATAGATGCAGCGTGTGTATATGTAAATGCATCTACCAGATTCACAGATGGTTATGAGTTTGGCTTTGGGGCAGAAATAGGCATAAGTACACAGAAGATACATGCAAGAGGACCTATGGGTCTTGAAGCGCTGACTACGGGCAAATATATAATATATGGTAACGGTCAGGTCAGAAAGTAATGTAAATAAAGGGCGTTTATGTAATATTCATACGATTATATGGTTGTATTATACAGAATGGGGGAAGCAGTATGGAACAGATTGACGCTGATATAGAAGACTGGAAGAATTTTCTGTCTTTTATTGATGAATGTACAGATGATTATATTTATATATATGATCTTAGCAATGATCACGCAATATACAGTAAAAGAGTAACAGATACATTTGCGCTTGAATGTGCAGAGTTTGAAAATGCTGGAATGAGACTAAAGGATGTTATATATCCTGATGATTATGAAGCTGTTTTTAACAATATAAGTGATCTTCAGAATGGTATCATAAAGAAACATGACATGGAATACCGCTGGAAGTCAAAAAACAATGGCTATGTATGGATAAGCTGCAGGGGTGTGCTTGTCCGTAAAAATAACATTAATTATATGATAGGCCGTGTGGCTGAAATAGGAAAGAAAAACAGATACGATAATATAACTGGCTTGTATACAGAATCTGTTTTTGAGGAAGAGTATAATTCGTGCATCAGAAATGAAACTCACACTGGATATGGCATGCTTATAGGTATTGACAATTTTAAAGAAATAAATGAAAAATATGGCTCTCAGGCTGGCGATGAAGTGCTTTCAATGCTTTCAGCTGTTTTGTTAAAAGAGGCTTCTGCACAATCGTTTAAGGTCTACAGAATGAAGGGTGATGAATATGCAGTATTAATGCTTGATGTAAGCGGCGATATAGCTGAAAATGCGCGCCAGCTTTATAAGCAGATAAGGACATATATAGACAAAACCATAAGTGACAGAGGCTATGCGGTGTTCTTTAATATATCAGCAGGTGCATGTACTTTTGACTCGCAGTCTGATTCTTTTAAAGAACTTTCAAAGAAGATGAGATTTGCGTTGCATTCAGCAAAACTTAATGGCAAGAACCGTTTCGAGTTTTATGATGAAAAAGAATATGCAGCTTATCTTAAAAGGCTTCAGATACAGGATGAACTAAGAAGCTGTGTAAATGATAACTATAAAGGCTTTGAACTGTTTTACCAGCCTATAGTTAATGTTGCAACAGGTAAAATAATAGGTGCAGAAGCACTGATTAGATGGAACAGCGAAAAGTATGGATTCATGTCACCTGTTGATTTTATTCCATTGCTTGAGGAAAGCTCACTTATAATTCCTCTAGGAAGATGGATTGTGGATACGGCAGCGGAATTCTGCAGCAGGTGTATAGATATAATTCCTGATTTTGTCATGCATGTAAATCTTTCATTTGTGCAGATAATAAAAAGTGATGTTAAGAAGGATGTTCTGGAAAATATATCAAGACATAAGGCGGCTAATAACCATTATGTCCTGGAAATAACTGAAAGTATTCAGATGGATTCGAATATTGCAGTTAAAAGAGTGCTTGATGATTTTATAAGCAATGGATTTTTACTTGCAATCGATGATTTTGGAACGGGATACTCTAATTTTGAGTATATGAAAGATCGGATGTTTGGAATATTAAAGGTTGACAGATCTTTTGTGACAGATATCAATAACAATGATAATAACAGTATATTAGTCAGCTTTATTATTAAAATGGCACATGAAATGGGGGTTAAGATATGTGCAGAGGGTGTAGAAACAAAAGAAGAACTTGAAAAAATAAGAAATCTGGGTGCAGACTACATACAGGGGTATTATTATGGCAGACCTGTAGGGCATATGGATTTCTGGAAACTCATAACAGCGTAGATGAATGATAAAACAGATATCAAGATAAATAGATTGAAAGGTAATTAAGAATTATATGGATAATACAATAGAAAATATGATCAACAGTATTGATTTATCAGCTCCAGTGCCTGAATATGAACCTATGAGGCAGTATTACTATCTTAAGGCATGCAGACAGATAGTTAAGGCAAAAGAAGAAAGACTTAAAAGACCACTTAAGGCGGTTGTTTCAACCTTCGGGTGTCAGATGAATGCCAGGGATTCCGAGAAGCTTCTTGGCATACTTAAGGATATTGGATATGAAGAATCTGATAATGAAGAGAGTGCTGATTTTGTTATATATAATACATGTACAGTAAGGGAAAATGCTAACTTAAGAGTATATGGAAGACTTGGACAGCTAAAAAAGGCTAAAAGAAATAATCATGAAATGATCATAGCCATGTGTGGGTGCATGATGCAGGAACCTGAGGCGGTAGAAAAGATAAAGACTTCTTATAGGTTTGTGGATGTTGTATTTGGTACATTTAACATATTTAAGCTTGCAGAGCTTCTATATAACAGATTCACATCTAACGAGCAGATTATTGATATATGGGATTCGACCAAAGAGGTTGTTGAAGAACTTCCAACATCAAGAAAATATCCTTTTAAGTCAGGCGTTAATATTATGTTTGGCTGTAACAACTTCTGTACATATTGTATAGTTCCATATGTAAGAGGAAGAGAAAAATCAAGAGAGCCAAGGGAAATAGTAAGAGAAATAGAAAGACTTGTAGCGGATGGCGTTAAGGAAGTTATGCTTCTTGGACAGAATGTTAACTCATATGGAAAAACACTTGATGATAATGTTACATTTGCAGAGCTTCTTGGTGAAATAGCTAAGATAGATGGACTTGAAAGAATAAGATTCATGACTCCACATCCTAAGGATTTGTCTGATGAGCTTATAGAGGTTATACGTGACAATCCAAAGGTGTGCAATCACATACACCTTCCACTTCAGTCAGGAAGCAGCAGGCTGCTTAAGCTTATGAACAGACAATATACTAAGGAGCATTATCTTGAACTTGTAGACAAGATAAGAAAAACTATTCCGGATATATCTATTACGACTGATATCATAGTAGGCTTTCCAGGTGAGACGGAAGAAGATTTTGAAGATACTCTTGATGTTGTAAGAAAAGCAAAATATGATAGTGCATACACATTTATCTATTCAAAAAGAACTGGAACACCTGCTGCCAGAATGGAAGGACAAGTTGCAGAGGATGTTGTTAAGGAAAGATTTAACCGCCTATTACAGACTGTTTCTGATATAAGCCATGAACATATTAAAAGATATGAAGGCCATGATATGGATGTGCTTGTTGAGGATGTAGACGACCATGACAGTGATTTTTTAACTGGCAGGATGACTAATAATATTTTAGTGCATTTTAAGGGAGATAAATCTCTTATTGGAACTGTTGTTAATGTTCATATGGATGAATGTAAAGGTTTCTATTATATGGGAACCATGAATGATTAAGAATGTATATTTAGTGACTGGAGGATGAAAATGGCTGAGTATTCACCAATGATGCAGCATTATCTTGCAACAAAAAACGAGTATAAGGACTGTATATTGTTTTATAGACTTGGTGATTTCTATGAGATGTTTTTTGAAGATGCAATAATAGTATCTAAAGAACTTGAGCTTACATTAACTGGTAAAGATTGTGGACAGGAGGAACGTGCGCCTATGTGCGGCGTTCCTTTTCATGCTGCCGAAACTTATATAAACAGACTTGTGGCAGCAGGTCATAAGGTTGCTATATGTGAGCAGATGGAAGATCCTAAAAAAGCCAAGGGAATAGTTAAAAGAGAAGTTATAAAGGTTGTTACACCTGGAACTAATATCAATACGCTTGGACTTGATGAAACCAGAAATAATTATATGATGAGCATAGTGTATCTTGGAGATAACCTTGGCGTATCTATAGCTGATTATTCCACTGGAGATTTTTTTGTAACAGAGCTTGATGGGGGGAGTGAACTGATAGATGAAATAAATAAGTTTGCTCCATCAGAAATAATTGTGAATGAATACTTTGCAATGAGTGGAATTAATCTTGAAGCGATTAATGCAAAGCTTGGTATAGCAATGTCAACGCTTGATAACTGGTACTTCAATGAAGAAACATGCAAAAATAAGCTTCTTGAACATTTTCATATTGAAATGCTTGATGGCTTGGGAGTTAAAGATTATACGGTTGGGATTATAGCAGCGGGTGCGCTTCTTACATATCTTTATGAGACACAGAAGAGTACAATGCCGCATATAACTACACTGATGCCATATTCATCTGGTAAATATATGCTTATTGACAGCTCTTCAAGAAGAAATCTTGAACTTGTGGAAACAATGCGTGAAAAACAAAAGAGGGGGTCTCTTTTGTGGGTGCTTGATAAGACTAAGACTGCTATGGGAGCACGTATGCTTCGCTCATATATAGAACAGCCACTCATCAACAAAGAAGAGATAATAAAACGTCAGGATGCAATAGAAGAACTTAATAATTGCATGATAGACAGGGAAGAGCTAAGAGAGTATCTTAATCCTGTTTATGATATGGAACGCATTATGACAAAAATAAGCTGTAAAACAGCAAACCCAAGGGATTTAATTGCATTTCGCAATACACTTGGAATGATACCACATATCAGACGTATCGTTGGTGGCTTTAAGACTTCTATGTTTGTAGAATGTTTTGATAAAATGGATGATTTATCTGATCTTTATAAGCTGGTACTTTCAGCGATAGTAGATGAACCGCCTATATCATTACGTGATGGAGGAATGATTAAGGAAGGTTACTCACAAGAGGCGGATGAGCTTCGTAATGCCAAAATAAAAGGCAAGGAGTGGCTTTCAGAGCTTGAAATGCGTGAAAAAGAAAGAACGGGTATTAAAAATCTTAAGGTCAAGTATAATAAGGTGTTTGGATATTATCTTGAGGTTACGAATTCATTTAAAGACAAAGTACCTCCTGAATGGGTGAGAAAGCAGACACTTACCAATGCAGAGCGTTATACGACAGATGAATTAAAACATCTTGAGGATGTTATACTTGGTGCAGAGGATAAATTATATTCACTTGAATATGATCTGTTTTGCGATGTCAGAGAAAAAATTGCAAAGGAAGTAGTCAGAATACAGAATACTGCCAAAGCTGTTGCGATGGTTGATGCACTTGTTTCTTTATCAGTTGTTGCAACTCAGAATAACTATGTAAAACCTAAAATTAACGATAAAGGAATAATAGATATTAAAAATGGCCGGCATCCGGTAGTCGAGAAGATGATAACCAATGATATGTTTATATCTAATGATACATATCTTGATAACTCATCAAACAGAGTTACTATAATAACAGGACCTAATATGGCTGGTAAGTCTACATATATGAGACAGACAGCACTTATTGTGCTTATGGCACAGACAGGTAGTTTTGTTCCAGCAGATTCTGCCAGTATATGTATAGTTGACAGAATATTTACAAGGGTAGGAGCATCAGATGATCTGGCTTCAGGACAATCAACTTTTATGGTTGAGATGACAGAGGTTGCCAATATATTAAGAAATGCTACTTCAAAAAGTCTTATAATACTTGATGAAATAGGAAGAGGTACAAGTACATTTGATGGATTAAGTATAGCATGGGCTGTTGTTGAATATATAGCCAATACAAAAATTCTTGGGGCAAAGACACTTTTTGCGACACATTATCATGAACTTACAGAGCTTGAAGGAACGCTTGACGGAGTTAATAATTATTGCATAGCGGTTAAAGAATGTGGTGATGATATAGTATTCCTTCGTAAGATTATAAAGGGTGGAGCAGATAAAAGCTATGGTATACAAGTGGCTAAGCTCGCGGGAGTTCCGGAAACGGTACTTAACAGGGCTAAAGAGCTTGTTGCTGAGTTAAGTGATGCAGATATATCACAGAAGGCAAGGGATATAGCCCAATATTCTAAGAAGCTTGAAAAAATGAATAATCAGTATAAAAAGATTAATGATTTAGAGGATAAACAGATGTCATTGTTTGATACGGTTAAAGATGATGACATTATATCGGATATTAAAGAACTTGATATAAGTAATATGACACCAATAGATGCGCTTAATACGTTATATAAGCTGCAGGGGAGGGTTAAAAACCGCTGGTAAATTAAGAAAATATATCTGATTAAAATGGATGATTATTCTGCTTTTGATTGATAAATGCTATATGTGTGAATAAGGAAAGGAGACTGACGTTGGGAATTCAGCTGCTTGATCAGAATACGATTAATAAAATTGCTGCAGGAGAAGTTATAGAAAGACCTTCATCTGTTGTTAAAGAATTGGTTGAAAATGCTATAGATGCAGGGGCTAATGCAGTTACTGTTGAAATAAAGGAAGGTGGAATCTCATTTATAAGAGTTACGGATAATGGTTCTGGAATCAATAAAGATGAGATAGATATAGCATTTAAAAGACATGCGACAAGCAAGATAAAGTCTATAGAGGATCTGATAACAGTTTCATCTCTGGGATTCCGAGGTGAAGCACTTGCAAGTATAGCTGCAGTTTCACAGATAGAACTGATAACAAAGACACAAAACAGTCTTACAGGTACAAGATATCTGTCTGAGGGTGGAAAGAAAATATCAGTTGAAGATATAGGTGCACCTGATGGTACTACATTTATTGTTAGAAATCTTTTCTTTAATACACCTGTAAGGAGAAAGTTTTTAAAGTCAGCAGCAACAGAAGCTGGTTATATTAATTCCCTGATGCAGTACCTGGCTTTATCACGTCCTGATATATCATTCAGATTTATTAATAATAACCAGAATAAGCTTCATACATCTGGAAATATGAAGCTTAAGGATATTATATATAATGTTTATGGAAGAGATATTACTGCGAATCTTTATGAAGTAAATAGTGCTGCTGAGAATATCAGGATAGAGGGTTATATAGGAAAACCGTTTGTGAATCGTGGTAACAGGGTATATGAGAACTATTATATAAATGGCAGATATATAAAGAGCAGTATAATAAACAGAGCGATTGAGGCTGGATATAAAGGTTTTATAATGCCACATAATTATCCGTTTACAGTTCTGCATTTTACGATTAATCCGGAAATCATAGATGTTAATGTACATCCTACTAAGATGGAGCTTAGATTTTCTAATAATGAATATGTATATAATTTTGTGTATGATACAATTCTTTCCACGTTAAAGGGAAAAGAGCTTGTTGCTGAGGTTGAAGCTGATGGACAGATAATGCAGAAGCTAAATAAGGAAAAAGAGCTGGAAATAAAAGAAACAAAAGCAGCATTTGGAATTGACAGAACAAAAGAAAAAGAAAAAATGGTACAATTAAAACCAGAATCAAAGCTAGAACCAAAGCCGGAATTAAAGTCAGAACTAAAGCCAGAACCAAAGCTGGAATTAGAGCCAGAACCAAAGCTGGAACCGACAAGAAAGATAGAATTACAAAAAGCTATGCCGGATGAAACAAAAACCAGACTCCCAGAACCATTTGAAACAAGAAGATCAGAGGCTATGGTAAAGGATGATGAACAAAAATATCAGGCAGAAGTTAAGGTAAAACCTGAACAGCTCTCGATGTTTAAGGATAAGCTTCTTGATGAGGATAATAAGGATAATTACAGAATAATAGGCCAGCTGTTTGATACTTACTGGCTGATAGAGTTTGAGGACAGATTTTATATGATGGATCAGCATGCTGCACATGAGAAGGTTCTTTATGAGAGAATGATGAAAAAAATCAGGGAAAAGCATATTGATACACAGATGATTATGCCACCTGTTATTCTTACACTTAATATGAATGAGGAAGAAGTACTTAAACAGAATATGCAGGTGTTTACTAAAATGGGTTATGAAATAGAAGAGTTTGGCGGTAGTGAGTATAAGGTTACAGGAATTCCGGCAGGATTTCCAAAGCTTGATTACAGACAGATGCTTATGGATCTTCTTGATGGACTTATGAGTGAAGGAAGAATGACTGATATGGATATCCTTACTGAAAAGGTCGCATCTATGTCGTGCAAAGCTGCAATAAAAGGTAATAATAAAATATCTTATAAGGAAGCAGAGGAACTTATGGATGAGCTTATGAAAGCAGATAATCCATATAATTGTCCACATGGAAGACCAACTCTTATAGTCATGAGCAAGTATGATATAGAAAGAAAATTCAAGAGAATTGTGTAAAACAGGTAAAGGACAGATTTTAGAAAGGTGTGGCTATTAATATGGAAAAACAGCCTTTAGTTATATTAACAGGTCCAACAGCGGTTGGAAAAACTTCTTTGTCTATAAGACTTGCAAAACAGATTGGAGCAGAAATTATAAGTGCAGATTCTATGCAGGTGTATAAGGGTATGGATATAGGAACTGCCAAGATAAAACAGGAAGAAATGCATGGAGTGAAGCATTATCTTATAGATGTTATGAATCCTGATGAGGAATTTAATATAACTATATTTAAAAAGATGGCATGCGAGGCGATTGATAAAATAAGAGCTAATGGGCATATACCGCTTATAGTTGGTGGTACTGGCTTTTACATTCAGTCAGTTCTTTATGATATACAGTTTGAAAATGAAGATAAAGATACTTCATATAGGGAAGAACTGTATGATATAGCAAGACGTGAAGGCGCAGAGTATCTTCACGATATGTTAAGAAAGATAGATGAAAAGTCAGCAGATGTAATCCATTACAATAATGTTAAGAGAGTTGCAAGAGCTATCGAATATTATAAACAGACAGGTAAGAAAATATCTGAGCATAATGAGGAACAGCAGAAAAAAGAATCACCTTATAACTATGTATATTTTGTTTTGAATGATGATAGAAAGCTGCTGTATGACAGAATTAACCTGAGGGTTGACCAGATGTTTGATGAAGGACTTGTTGATGAGGTTAAGAGACTGAAAGAGAGTGGTATAGATAGAGATGCCACATCAATGCAGGCAATAGGATATAAGGAAGTACTTGATTATCTTGATGGCTTATGTACTCTTGAACAACTGAAGGAAAATATTAAAAACAATACCAGACATTTTTCAAAAAGACAGATAACATGGTTTAAAAGGGAAAAAGACATTGAATGGCTTAATCTTGACGAGTTTGGCCATGATAAGGAAAAACTGTTATCATATATGCTTCAGATACTGATAGATAAGAATATAGTTGCACAATAGACAGAATAAGTATAAAGTATGTTAAAGAATTTATGCTGAAAGCAAAAGAAAGAGGAAAAATATGAAAAATATGTACTGTGAACATCTTGGCATAAGTGAGGATGTCTATAATTATGGTCAGAATGTTATTAAAGAACTTAAGGAAAGATTTGATAGAATAGATGAAATAGCAGAGTATAACCAGCTGAAGGTGCTTAGCGCAATGCAGAAGAATAAGGTTGCAGAGATGCATCTGTATGGAACAAGTGGATATGGTTATAACGATGAAGGAAGGGATACTCTTGAGAGAATATATGCTGATATATTTAAAACAGAGGATGCACTTGTAAGACCTCAGATAATATGCGGTACTCATGCACTTAATGTGGCGATATCATCTAATCTTCGACCTGGTGATGAGCTTTTATCGCCAGTTGGCAAGCCATATGATACTATGGATGAGATTATAGGAATAAGACCATCTAAAGGAAGTCTTGCTGAATATAATATAAGTTATAGGCAGGTTGACCTTCTGCCTGATGGAAGCTTTGATTATGAAGGCATAAGAAAAGCTATTAATGAAAAGACAAAGCTTGTAACTATACAGCGTTCAAAAGGATATGCCCAAAGACCGACACTTTCAGTTGAAAGAATTGGAGAACTTATTAAGTTTATTAAAGATATTAAACCGGAAGTCATATGTATGGTTGATAACTGCTATGGTGAGTTTGTTGAAAAGATAGAACCATCAGAGGTCGGGGCTGATATGGTAGTTGGTTCACTTATTAAGAATCCAGGCGGTGGACTTGCACCTTGTGGAGGATATATTGCAGGACGAAAGGACTGCATAGAACAGGCAGCATACAGACTTTCATCTCCGGGTCTTGGTAAAGAGGTTGGTGCAACAATAAATGTAAATAAAGATTTCTATCAGGGTCTGTTCCTTGCCCCTACTGTTGTTGCAGGAGCATTAAAGGGTGCTATATTCGCAGCTAATGTATATGAAAAGGCTGGATTTAGATGTATACCTGATGCCAAAGAAGAAAGATATGATATTATACAGGCTGTAGAACTTGGGACTAAAGAGGGGCTTGTAGCTTTCTGCAAAGGCATACAGGCAGCAGCACCGGTTGACAGCTTTGTAACGCCTGAACCATGGGCTATGCCTGGATATGATTCTGATGTTATTATGGCAGCAGGTGCATTCGTACAGGGTTCATCTATTGAGCTTAGTGCAGATGGTCCAGTAAAGGAACCATATGCTGTTTATTTCCAGGGTGGACTTACATGGTACCATGCGAAATTCGGTATTATGATGAGTATGCAGAAAATGTATGAAAAGGGACTTCTTAAGATTAATTAATTGTGATATACTATTTTAGGTTATTTTGGAATATTTTATTATGCCTAAGTGGTTGTATTCCGATAGAAATACTGATAAAATAATTGCGTACGTGTTACTGATACGTGCGGGAATGGAGTAGCATGAGCAATATTTCCAAGTATAAGAATGGATGGTTTCTTATATTATTTATTCTTATAGGTATCGTGCTTGGTGGTCTGATAGCAGAGGTTACAGCAGGGATACCTGCTCTTAGCTGGTTAGGATATGGACAGACATTTGGAGTAGGAGCATTAGAAAGTCCAGTTATTCTTAATCTGGGATTTATGGTACTTACTTTTTCTATCCAGCTTAGGATAACAATAGCAAGTATTATTGGCGTTATACTGGCTATTATAGCTTATAAAGTTATATAAGATAAGGCTTATCGATATTTTATGAGTGATAATTTAATATGTGAAAAAGATGAAATAAAGGATCTTATGCCTTATGAAAAGTGTATGGAGTTTGGTGCAGGCAGTCTTACAGATACTGAGCTTGTTGCAGCTATTATAAAGACAGGTACAGCAGGCAAAACAGCAAAGAATCTCGCAGAGGACATACTTAACAGTGCTGGTAGTAAAGGATTGCCTGGCATTATAGATATGTCAGTACAGGAGCTTATGGATATAAAAGGCATAGGTATGGCTAAAGCAGCACAGCTAAAGTGCATATGTGAACTATCAAGGCGTATTGCCAAAAGGCAGGCTGCTATGAGACTTAAGTTCTCATCGCCTGATACCATAGCAGGGTATTATATGGAGGATATGAGGTATCTGACAAAAGAAAGACTGATACTTATTATGCTTGACAGCAGGCTGGGATTAATCAGTGATATTGTCCTTTCAATTGGCACAGTCAACAGTTCCCTTGTATCACCATCGGAGGTGTTTTACGAGGCATGCAGAAACAAAGCGGTAAGCATAGTACTTGTGCATAATCATCCAAGTGGCGATTCCAATCCAAGCAGACAGGATATTGAAGTTACAGACAAGATAAGTAAGGCTGGTGAGATTCTGGGAATTCATCTTATAGATCATATAATTATTGGAGATAATAATTACACAAGTTTAAAAGAATATGGCTGTATAGGATAGTATTACAATTATGCAGCAGCTATTCACATACATGAAAGGAAGAAAATTATGTCTAACGTATATGGTATTGATATTGGCACAAGTAATTTTAAAATGTGCTGCAAGGATAAGGATGCAATCCTTAATGAAAAAAATATAATAGCAATTGCTAACAAAAAAGATCTTCTTGCTTTTGGCGATGAAGCATATGAAATGTATGAAAAGGCACCAGAGAATATAGAGGTTTCTTTCCCTGTAAAGTTCGGTGTGATAGCAGATATAGAGAATATGCAGACTTTATTACTGAATTTTTTTAACAAAGTTAACGATGATAAGAAAAATACAGGCAATAATGATTTCTATATAGCTGTTCCAACAGATGTTACAGAGGTTGAAAAAAGAGCATTTTATGAACTTGTGGCAGATTCAAAGGTGAAAGCCAAGAATATATATATAGTAGATAAACCTGTGGCAGATGCTATCGGTGCAGGGCTTGATGTCACTAAGTCAAGAGGTGTTATGATGGTAAACATCGGTGCTGAAACAACAGAAATATCTGTTTTATCACTTGGCGGAATTGTTATAAGTAAGTCAATAAAAATTGGTGGCAACAAGTTAGATGATTGCATTATCAGTAATGTAAGAAAGGTATATAATCTTGTTATTGGCAGCAAGACTGCCGAGGGATTAAAAAAAGAGCTTGGAAGTGCAGTAAAGGTTGATGAAACATTTGCACCAGGCTTTGGACGTAATGTATTATCCGGACTTCCTGTAAGTGTTGATGTTTCTTCTGATGTTATATATAATGCAATAGTTGATGCCCTTCATTCTATTATGGATGCAATAAAGGTTATACTAGAGAGGACTCCACCAGAACTTGCAGCTGATATTATAAAGGATGGTGTATATGTATCAGGTGGTACATCACAGATTAATAATCTTGAAAAGTTTATAAGACAGGAGACTAATCTTAATGTTAATATAGTTGATCAGCCTTCTGAGAGTGTTGTAAGAGGTCTTATTGGGGTTGTAACTAATCCACAGTTTGCAAAGATTGCTTATACTCCAAAAGATAGAAATTATGATTAAGGAAGAGTAAAATGAAAAAGAAAGTATCTTCATTCATGACATCCAAGTATATTTTAATTGTTTTAACTGCCGTTTGTCTTATATTTATATCGACAAGTTTTTTTACAGACAGGCTTGTTGCACCTTTAAGAAGTGCTATATCAATGGTAGTGGTTCCTCTTCAGAAAGGAATGAATAATCTTGGACTCTGGACATACGATAAGTATACGACTCTTCAGGAAATATCAGTTGTTCTTGATGAGAATAAGGAACTAAAGAGCAAGGTTGATGATCTTACAGAAGAAAACAATCAGTTAAGACAGGATACTTATGAACTTTCAAGACTCAGGGAGTTGTATCAGCTCGATGAGAAGTATACAGGATATACAAAGGTAGGAGCAAGAATAATAGAAGTAACAGCTGATAACTGGTCTAAAGCGTTTAAGGTAGATAAAGGCAGTGATGATGGTATTAAAAAAGATATGAATGTTATTGCCGGCGGTGGTCTCGTTGGGATTGTTACAGAAGTTGGAAAGAATTATTCGATTATTAAGACAATAATTGAGGATAATAATTCGGTGAGTGGAATGCTTATAGATACTAATGAAACTTGTATTGTTGAAGGCGATATAGAACAGTCGGACAGTGGACTTGTTAAGCTTACACATTTTAAAAGTGATATGACAGTCAGAGATGGGGATAAGATAGTTACATCCAATATAAGTGATAAATATCTTCAGGGGATACTTATAGGTTATGCTAAAGATGTAACACCTGATTCTAACAATCTTACACAGTCAGGATATCTTGTTCCAGCGGTAGATTTCAATAATCTTCAGGAAGTACTTATTATAACTGAAATGAAAAAACAATAATTAAAGGCAGGAGAACCATGAAAAGAAAAGTAACAGAGTTGGTTATAATTTTACTGGTTTACCTTATACAGGGAACCTTTGGAAGGACTATTGCCATAGGCGGCATAGTTCCTAATCTTTTGATTATCCTTCCAGTGCTGTTTGGTTTCTTTAAAGGAAAGAATGAGGGGATGTTTGTTGGTTTTTTTGCAGGCATCATGTATGATTTATTCTTTTCTGGATTATTTGGTTTTTCAGTATTGGTTTTTGTGTACGTAGGATATTATTCAGGAATGTTTTATAAAGAATATGAGAAAGTTGAGGTCCTTATTCCCTTAGCAATGGTTATGCTTTCAGATTTTATCTATGAATTTTTATCATACATAGGTAAGTTCCTTTTACATAACAGGTTAAATGCAGATTATTTCATAACAAAGTTTATCATTCCGGAGATGGTTTATACCCTTATAATTGCACTGGTTATTTATTATCCGTTGATGAAATTTGATACATTGCTTGATGTTAAGTGGAAGAAAAGGAAAAAAGGTAATTTAGATGAAGGAAATATTTGATTATATTCTAAGTCTCTTCAAATCCAGAATTTTTCCGTTGATAATGGTGTTTATTGTACTTGTCGGCGTACTTGTTAACAGATTATTTTCACTTCAGATTATTAATGGAGAGTCTTATGTAAAAGATTTATCAAGTTCAATACAAAAGGACATGAGTGTTGCTGCCACGAGAGGAAGAATATTCGATAAGAATGGAGTTTTACTGGCGTATAATGATCTTGCATATGCAGTAAGGATAAGCGATAGTGGAAAGTATGAGGATAATGATACCAAAAACAGGCTGCTTAATACTTCAATAGATAAAACTCTTACAATTATTGAAGAAAAAGGTGACAGCTATTCGAATGATTTTCCTATTGTTTATTCTAATGGAATGTATGAATATAACATAAAGGATAATGAACTGCTTAGATTCTTAAGAGATATATATGGTAAGCGTTCTATAAGTGAGCTTTCAGATGAACAGAGAAATGTATCAGCAAGTGAGCTGTTTAAACAATTATGTGACAGATATGGCGTAGCTGTAGCAGGTGATGATTATATAAATGATGGCGGAGCTATGGCAGCTACTATAAAGCTGTTAAAAGAGCAGGGAATGAATCCGGTAGCTGATGGTTTTAGTGTAGAACATGCACTTATGATAGTTAACTTAAGAAGATATATGTCTGCTAATTCATATAACAGATATATATCATTTACAATTGCTAATGAGGTTTCAGATGAGACTGTAGCTGCAATCCTTGAAAATTCAGATGAGCTTACAGGTGTTACGATAGATGAGCAGTATATAAGAAGATATGTAGACAGCATATATGTTTCCCAGATATTAGGATATACTGGTACGGTGTCGTCAAGCGAGCTGGAAACATTGGATGATTCCTATGACAGCAATGACGTTGTCGGAAAAAGTGGTATAGAAAAGAGCATGGAATCAGAGCTTGCAGGAACAAAGGGTACCAGAAAGGTTTACGTTGATACTGTAGGACGAATAACAGAGGTGCTTGATGAACAGGATTCATCAGCGGGGAATGACGTATATCTGACGATTGATATTAATCTTCAGAAAAAAATATACAATGCCCTTGAGGATAAAATTATACAGATATTATTAACATATATGCGTAATGGTGATACAAAATATTCGTATAATTCTAACGGAAGTGTAGATACAGTATATATACTTGCAAAAGAAGTATATTTTGCCCTTATAGATAACAATATAGTGTCAATAAAGCATATTGCATCCCAGAGTACTGATACTGAAAGACAGATATATTCAGCATTCTTATCTAAACAGGATAGTACAATGGAATGGCTAAGAAATGAACTGTCTGTGGGAGATACACCATATGGAAAGCTTGATGAGGAACAGCAGCTGTATATATGGTATGTATATACGAGCCTGAAAGACAGAGGAGTATTTAATACTGCTAATGTAGATACAGATGATAATGTATATAAGGACTGGACAGAAGGCAACGGAACAAGCCTTAAGGAACTGCTTACACATGGCATATCAAAAAACTGGATTAATCTTAATATATTTTCATCTGAACAGTATACAAGTCTTCAGGAGTCATATGATGCACTTATTGATTATATAGATAGTTATCTAAGGGAAGACACATCGTTTTATAAAAAAATGTATAAGTATATGGTTAATGCCGGAAATATATCTGGAAGACAGATATGTATGCTGCTGTATGAACAGGGTGTTCTTGATATGAATGATGAGAATTCAAGATATGCATCGCTTGCCTCAGGAGGACTTGGCGCTTATGAGTTTATGGTATATGCCATAACTAATAAAATAATAACTCCTGCACAGCTTGCACTGCAGCCATGTTCAGCATCAACAGTTATTACTAATCCACAAAATGGTGATATATTAGCTATGGTTTCTTATCCAAGCTATGATAATAACAAGCTCTCAGGAACAGTTGATGCTAAATATTTCAACAGTCTGATCAATGATAAAGCTGCGCCTATGATAAACAGGGCAACTCAGTCATTTACAGCACCTGGTTCAACATATAAGCCATGTACTACAATAGCAGGTATGGATACAGGAACTATATCGTCTGGTACAACATTTTATTGTTCGGGTTCATTTGATAAGGTAACCCCTGCACCTAAGTGCTGGAGATTATCAGGACATGGCGGAGAAGTTGCGGCAACGGCTATAAGAGATTCATGTAACGTATATTTCTATAATGTTGGTTATAATCTGGCATGTAGAAAGGATGGAACTTATAACAGTACTTATGGAACAAGCACACTTCAGAAGTATTCAGATCTTCTTGGATTATCAACCAAGGCAGGAGTTGAAATAGAGGAAAATTCACCACAGGCTTCCAATACGAACTCGATTGCTTCGGCTATAGGACAGGGTAATCATAAGTATAGTACACTTAATCTTGCTAGATATGTTACAACGATAGCTTCATCTGGAAAGTGTTATAATCTTACACTTATAGATAAAATAACTGATTCAGATGGCAATCTTATAAGAAAAAATGAAGCCGAGGTTGATCACCAGGTGGAATTAAGCAGTAATATATGGGATACAGTACATGAGGGTATGACACTTGCTGGTAATTCATATACAGGCATATCAAAGCTTGGCATGAAAATTGCTGCTAAATCAGGTACTGCACAGGAAAATACAAAAGAACCAGATCATTCTTTACTGGTTACGTATTCACCATATGATAATCCGGAAATATGTGTTTCTGTATGTATACAGCATGGATACTCATCAGGTACATCTATTGATTTGACAGCTGATATATATAAGATATATTATGGCTTAGAGTAATTTAAAGATGTCAGGAGGAAAAGTATTTGCCTCCTGACTGATGTGCCAGATTGCTGCATTGCTACGCAATCATCATTTAATAAAATAAGAGGTGAAATAATTGGATAATTCAGTAGTAATAAAAGGAAATAAGAATGGAATTGCAGTAAAAATGGATGCTTCTGTGAACTTTGATGAACTTAAAGCTATGATAAGAGATAAATTCACAGCGTCAGCTAAGTTTTTTAACAATGCTGCTCTTGCATTATCACTTGAAGGACGAGAATTATCAGATACGCAGGAAAAAGAGATCATGGATATAATATCTGAGGTTACAGATATTAATATTGTATGTCTTATTGACCATGATGAGGAAAGAGATCTGATATACCAAAGAGCTGTTGCAGATGCAATGAATAACAAAAATAAGCATGATGTTACAGCAGAAATTATGGGGAAAGAAATAGAAGTACCAGCACAGCCTTTGTGTCAGTTCTATAAAGGAACCTTAAGATCCGGACAGGTATTGGAAACAGAGAGCAGCGTGGTTATTCTCGGAGATGTAAATCCTGGTGGAAAGGTTGTTGCGTGTGGAAATGTGATTGTTCTTGGCAGCTTAAAGGGAAATATATTTGCTGGTGCTAATGGCAACGAAAATGCATTTGTTGTGGCGTTGGATATGGAACCTATGCAGATAAAGATAGCAGATATTATCGCAAGATGTTCTGACAGTAGTCCGGTAAGAAAGAAGCTTAAGGTAAAGACAAAGCAGCCAGTCCAGCCTAAAATAGCCTATGTATATGAAGGCAATATATATGTTGAAGATTTTGAACAGAATGTATTGGAAGATATACATCTTTAATTCTTAATATTAAAGCTGGAAGATTTTTCAAACATTCACAAAAAGACGATATTTATAAAAAAGGGCTTGATTTAATGCACAAAATTAAGCATAATTATTCTATTGTGTATTTATTTACTTAGTATATTGATATTTGGAGGAAATAAAATGAGTGAAGTTATTGTTGTTACGTCAGGAAAAGGCGGCGTTGGTAAGACTACAACCACTGCCAATATAGGTACAGGTCTTGCTAAACTTGGTAAAAAGGTAGTTATGATCGATACTGATACTGGCTTAAGAAATCTTGATGTAGTACTTGGTCTTGAAAATAGAATTGTATATAATCTTGTAGATGTTGTTGAGGGCAACTGCCGTTTAAAGCAGGCAATGATCACAGATAAGAGATGTCCTTCTTTGTATCTTTTACCAACAGCACAGACAAGAGATAAATCTGCAATTTCTCCAGAACAGATGATAAAGGTCGTAGAAGAGATTAAGGCAGATCCTGAAGGATTTGATTACATAATTCTTGATTGCCCAGCTGGTATTGAACAGGGATTCCAGAATGCAATAGTAGCTGCAGACAGAGCACTTGTTGTAACTACACCAGAGGTTTCTGCTATACGTGATGCAGACAGAATAGTTGGACTTCTTGATGCAAATGGTCTTAAGGACCATGAGGATCTTATTGTTAACAGAATCCGAATGGACATGGTTAACAGAGGGGAAATGATGTCTATTTCTGATGTTAATGATATACTTCAGCTTAACGTTATAGGTGCTGTTCCAGATGATGAGAATATAGTTGTAGCAACTAATAAAGGACAGCCACTAGTTGGTGACAGCAGCATGGCTGGACAGGCTTATATGAATATATGTAAAAGAATACTTGGAGAAGAAGTTCCATTCCTTGATCTTAATGGAAAAGGTGGATTCTTCAAAAAGTTATCGGCACTTTTTAAGGGTGACAAGAAAAATTAATAGTTATTATAAAAGCCATATAAGGCAGAATGGAAGAAGATATGAGTTTACTTGATTTGTTTAAGAAGAAAGGCTCTGGGGATGTAGCAAAGGACAGACTTAAGTTATTACTTGTTTCCGATAGGGCGAATTGTTCACCAGAGGTTATGGAAATGATAAAGAATGACATTATTAAGGTCATTTCAAAATACATGGTTATAGATGCAGAAGAACTTGATATCCAGATTACATCAACAGAAGGTGATAATGGTTCTGTACCTGCAATATATGCTAATATTCCTATTAAGGATATGAGAAACAGTGAAAAATAATCACACAGTAACCGGAAACGGATTATATTGGTGGTGGAGATTTTATGTTTAAAAAGTATAAAATGCGGTCATACAATTACAGATTGATAATTCTTATAGCAGTTACATGTGCTTATGCGTTGACAGTTGTAAACAGTGCCAATTCAGAGTATACGTTAAAGCAGGGAGTGGGCATGGCCGCTGCATTTCTGATGATGATATTTATATCATTTGTTGATTATAAGTTTATAACAAAATATTATTGGTTGTGGTATATACTTGGTAATATATTGCTTATTCTTGTACTTATAGCGGGAAAAGAAAGCCATGGTGCTAAAAGGTGGCTTGGAGTGGGATCTTTTCAAATACAGCCCTCTGAGTTTATGAAACTGATTGTTGCCATTTTTCTTGCGAAAGTCATAACTATGTATAAGGACAGGCTTAACACATGGAAGTTTCTTACTATTCTCGCGTTAGTACTTCTTGTTCCTATATTGTTAATAGTTAAGGAACCAGATCTTTCAACTACAGTCATGGTTGTGCTTATCATCCTTACAGTTATATTCTGTGCCGGATTAAGCTATAAGATAATTGGAGGTGCGTTGCTTATTGTCGTACCGCTGGTAGCTGCATTTCTTGTATATATTATTGCAACTCCTGATCCTATATTCATGGAGAAATATCAAAGAAACAGAATTGTTGATTTCATATATGGCAGTGATTCAACGGATGGTAATATAAGTGCAGGTGTATATCAGCAGAATTATGCTGTACAGGCTATTGGTTCAGGACAATTGTCAGGAAAAGGACTTAATAATGATGATCCATCATCGCTTAAGAACGCAGGGTATATAGCTGAGGCACAGAATGACTTTATATTTGCGGTCATAGGTGAAGAATTAGGATTTACAGGAAGCGTAATTACTATTTTATTGTTGTTTACAATCGTAATAGAGTGTATAATTACAGCAGTAAGAGCCAAAGATCAGGAAGGGCGGCTGTTGTGCTGTGGTGTAGCAGCCTATATAGCTTTTCAGACATTTATTAATATAGGTGTTGTTACAAAGCTTTTACCTAATACCGGACTTCCATTGCCGTTTTTTAGCTGTGGAGTTACATCTTTGGTTAATCTTTTTGCAGCCATGGGAATTGTACTTAATGTTAATCTGCAAAGAAATGTTGACAGGGATGATGATATATTTGCTGAAGATTTCAGAGGATAATATAAGCAGGAGTATTTGTTATGGCTTGCTATTACTAATAAGATAGGGGGTTCTTATGAACATAGGTTTAATTGCACATAATTCAAAAAAGAAATTGATGCAGAATTTCTGCATTGCATACAAAGGAATATTAAACAAGAATCAGCTGTTTGCTACAGGTACTACGGGAAGGCTTATCGAAGAGGTCACTAATCTATCGATTCACAAGTTCCTTGCAGGTCATCTTGGTGGAGACCAGCAGTTATGTGCCCAGATTGAGCATAATCAGCTGGATCTTGTAATCTTTTTAAGAGATGTTGAAACACCTAGTCTTCATGAGCCTGATTCTAATAATATATGTATGTTATGTGATATGTATAATATACCGTTAGCAACTAATCTTGCAACGGCTGAGCTTCTGATCAAATCATTAGAGCGTGGCGATATGGAATGGAGAGAAATATATCAATAATAATATGAAGCTGTCGCATTAAGCAATTCTGTATGTGTATTAGTGTGACAGCTTATTGTATATAGGAGGAAAGGTTCATAAATGTCAGGTAGTAAGGTAGTTAGATATAAAAGAAGACCACGTGCAGTTGCTTTTATATTTGCACTTGTACTTATATATATAATATGCTTCGTTGTACTGTATATATCTAAATCCAAGGTTCAGACATATGAGGTCAATACAGGTTCTCTTACTAATAATGCTGTATATACAGCTATTGCTTTACGAAGTGAGAGCGTTTATTATTCTCCTTATTCAGGAAATATTAATTATTATCAGAGAGAAAACACCAGAGTGAAAAAGGGGGACACAGTATATTCGGTAGATGAAACAGGAAGAGTGTCAGATATATTGGCAGGCTATAATAAAGTTGGCGAGAATTCCCTATCAAAGCAGAATCTGGCGGATATTAAATCGACTCTTAACAATTATAAAAATGATTATGATGGAAGTGATTTCTCGTATATATATGATTTGAAGTCAGATCTGAATGCTGCAGTGCTGCAGTCTATTAACGAAAATATAATGAATAATATTGATTCTATTATAGAAAGTACAGGAAGCAGGGATTTATTCAGAACAATACCAGCAGAGACTAATGGTATTGTTGTGTATTCTGTAGATGGATATGAGAGCAAAGAACCTGAAACTATAATATCTTCGGATTTCAATAAAGACAATTATAATAAAAGCAATCTTAAAGCAGAATCCATAATGGTGACAGGCAATCCTGCGTATAAAATGGTTACAAGTGAAAACTGGTATCTTATGATAAAGCTTAACCAGGATGATATCAGTAAATATGGTCTTCAGTCAAAGAAAACTATAGATATTAAAGTTAAAAAAGATAATATGACGTTTACATGTGGATTTTCAATTATAGAAAAAGGTGATGGCATTTATGGCAGATTATCTCTTGATAGCTATATGATAAGATACGCATCGGAAAGATTTCTTGATATAGAGCTTGTGACAACTGGCAAAAGTGGTATGAAAATACCAGTTTCATCTGTTACAGAAAATGATTTTTATGAGATACCAAAGTCATATATGACCAAAGGAGGAAATAGCAATAATTACGGATTCATAGTTGAAAAATATGATGAAAACGGAAATATTGTTCCTTCCTTTGCAGAGGCTGATATATATAAAACTACTGATGAATATGTCTATGTCAATAAGGAAAGCTTTGAATCAGGACAGGTTATTGTGATGCCTGATTCGTCATCAAGATTTGTTATAGGACCTGTTGCAAAGTTAAAGGGTGTATACTGTGTTAATACGGGTTACACGATATTCTGTCCTGTAGAAATTCTAGACCAGAATAACGAATATTATATTGTAAAACAAAAAATCACTCATGGAATAACAGTATATGACAGAATATTATTAGAGGCTGATAAATACAAGCCTAATGAAATGATATACTAAATAAATGTCATAAAAAACAAGGAGATATAGTGTGAAAAATATGATTTTTCACACGCAAGATTTGTGCTTCGCACAAACTTGAGATGCGCAAAGAAGCAGCGCAAGAATGGAGAATTATTATGCTTAAAGATAATCTTGTTACAGTTCAGAATAATATTGTAAAAGCTTGTGAAAAATGTGGACGAAGCCCAAAGGAAGTATGTCTTATTGCAGTAAGTAAAACAAAGCCTAAAGAAATGCTTATGGAAATATATGATTGCAATATAAGACAGTTTGGTGAGAACTACGTGCAGGAAATGGTTGATAAAGCAGACTCTCTTCCTAAGGATATAGTATGGCATATGATAGGTCATCTTCAAAGAAATAAAGTTAAGTATGTTGTTGGCAGGGCTGATATGATACATTCTGTTGATTCAGTGCGTCTAGCAGAGGCTATCAGTAATGAAGCTATAAAGAAAAAACTTGTTTCTGATATTCTTGTAGAGGTAAATGTAGCTGGTGAAGAGAATAAATTTGGCTTTAAACCAGATGAAGTAGAAGATTTTATAAGGAAAATATCAGATTATAAAGGTATACGTGTACGTGGTTTAATGACAAGTGCTCCATATGTTGCCAATCCTGAAGATAATCGTGTGTATTTCAGACAATTAAAGCAATTATGTGTTGACATTAATGCTAAAAACATTGATAATATCAATATGGATGTACTTTCTATGGGTATGACTAATGACTATATGGTTGCGATAGAAGAAGGTGCTACACATATAAGAGTGGGTACAGCTATATTTGGTGCCAGGGATTATTCTAACAGATAAAGTAAAGTCAGAATGCTTATAGAACAGATTAACGGTATATTACAAAGAATAATTATATATAGGGAGAGAGAATATGAGTTTTGTTGATGGATTCCTTAATCTTTTTAAGGTTCAGGATGATGATTTCGATGATGATTACGATTACGATGATTATGATGATGACGAAGATGAAAAGTCGTCTTCCAGAAAGAAGTTATTTTCAGGTTCTAAGAAATCAGATGATGAAGATATAGAAGCTAATACAGTAAATGACCGACCAAAGTTCGCATCAAAGGGAAAGGTCGTTCCTATGAAGCAGACATCAAGAGGACTTGAGGTTGTTGTAATAAGACCAGAATCAATGGAAGATGCCAGTGAAATAACAGATACTTTACTTTCTGGCAAGGCTATTGTGCTTAATCTTGAGGGTATACATGTGGATGTTGCGCAGAGAGTCATAGATTATTCAGCTGGTTCATGTTATGCTATCAGAGGTAACTTACAGAAAATTACTAATTACATATTTCTTGTGACACCTCCTAATGTAGATATTTCAGGCGATATACCTGAAATCGTCGCAGGTGGCATTGATTTAACTTCATTTAAGAATAATGATACTAAGTTTTAAATTGTAAATATTGCTGCCACTCCTGGTTTACTGCCAAGGGTGGCAGTTTGTATAATAAATATATTATTTGAAAGAGGAAATATAAATGGCAAAATGTATTAACGTTAAATATGATGGTAAACCTTTATATGATATTGTTATTGAGAAAAACTTTGACAGACTCTCTGATGAATTTAACAAGCTTGGTGTAACAGGAAGAAAGCTGTGTATAGTATCTGACAGCAATGTTGCCAGATTATATGCAGATGATGTTGCAAAAGAATTAGAAAAAACAGGTAATAAAGTGTTTACGTATGTATTTAAAGCTGGAGAAGAAAATAAGAATCTTAATACAGTAGAGGATGTTTATGAGTTTCTTATACAGAACCATTTTGACAGAAAAGATATGCTTGTTGCATTAGGAGGCGGAGTTGTAGGTGATCTGACTGGATTTACAGCTGCTACATATTTAAGAGGTATAGATTTTATCCAGGTACCGACATCTTTACTGGCACAGGTTGATTCAAGTATAGGTGGAAAAACAGGAGTGGATTTCAGAGCATATAAAAATATGGTCGGAGCTTTTCATCAGCCAAAACTTGTATATATGAATATATCAGTATTGCAAAGCCTTAGCAGAAGATTATTTAATTCAGGCTTTGGAGAAATAATAAAACATGGACTTATAAAGGATGCAGATTATTATAACTGGTTAAGGGTTAATGCAACAAAAATTAAAGATATGGATGCAGATGCTCTTGAATATATGATATATGTGAGCTGTAATATTAAAAGAGAAGTTGTTGAAAAGGATCCTAAGGAGAAAGGGGACAGAGCACTTCTTAATTATGGACATACATTAGGACATGCCATTGAAAAGCTGATGAATTTTACATTATATCATGGAGAATGTGTAACTCTTGGCATGATAGCAGCATTAAGAATATCAGTAAACAGAGGATATATAAGCCAGAAAGAGTATGAAGATGTTCTTGATATGTTTAAGCTTTATGAATTCCCTGTTACAGTAAGTGGAATAAATGCGGATGATGTTGTTAAAGTATCTAAAAATGATAAAAAGATGGATGCAGGAAAAATTAAATTTATCTTATTAAATAGTATCGGTAATGCATATATAGATTATGATGTATCCGATATGGAAATGAAAGAGGCATTGAAAAGTGTTCTAAATTAAATGCTATTTTAACAATATGATGTTGTAAAAGGAAAAAAATATGGTTAATAATAAAATAGACAGTAAAAGACGTATAATAAGTATTGTTATATATATTATTATGACATCTGTTTTAACACAAATAGATCAGATAACAAAGTATATAGCAGAAACTAATCTTTATATGAAAAACGATGTAGATGTAATTAAGAATGTTCTCACATTTACATATCTTAGAAATGATGGAAGTGCTTTTGGCATGTTTAGTGGCAGGATAAACGCATTTCTTTTATTGACAGTTATTATAGTTGCATTGATTACATATGTTATTATAAGGATGCCGTTAAATAAAAGATATCTGCCTATGTATATAGTGTGTACAATGCTTGTGTCAGGAGCAATAGGTAATTTTATAGATCGTGTCAGATTTGGATATGTCAGGGATTTTATTTATTTTAAGGTTATTAATTTTCCAGTATTTAACGTAGCTGATTGTTATGTAACCATATCTGTAGCAATGTTTATAATTTTAATTTTATTCGTTTACAAGGATAATGAGTTTGATTTTTTATCATTCAAAAATAAAAATAGAAATGTTAGTGATAACTAAATTTTTATAAAGAATAATACAGGAAAACAGTATATGCAGAATAATAATAAAAATCAATGTTTTATAGTTGATGTTGATGATAGTAATATAAGAATAGATAAGTATCTTTCAGACGAAATGCAGGATGTATCACGTTCAAGAATCCAGAAGCTTATTGAAAATAATCTGATTAAGGTAAATGGTAAAAGTATAAAATCAAATTATAAGGTAATGACAGAGGATGTGATTGATGTTATTCTTCCAGAACTTGAGGTACCACAGATAGAACCCGAAGATATACCATTGGATATCGTATATGAGGATAACGATATTATAGTTGTTAACAAACCTAAGGGAATGGTAGTTCATCCCGCAGCTGGTCATTATACAGGGACACTTGTAAATGCACTGATGTATCATTGTCTTGATAATCTTTCTGGTATTAATGGAGTTCTAAGACCAGGAATTGTTCATAGAATAGATATGAATACAACAGGAGTACTTGTTGCCTGCAAAAATGATTATTCACATAATTTTATTGCAGAGCAGTTAAGTGTACATTCGATAACAAGAAAATATTATGCCATAGTTCTTAATGGATTTAATACAGAAGAAGGTACAATTGATGCACCAATAGGAAGAAATCCATCAGATAGAAAAAAGATGGCAATAGATAAAAAGAATGGTAAAAGAGCTGTTACACATTATAAGGTATTGGAACAGTTTGGAAGGTACAGCTATATAGAATGTCAGTTGGAAACTGGAAGAACGCATCAGATAAGAGTACACATGGCAAGTATAGGACATCCTTTGCTTGGAGATGATGTTTATGGAAGTGGCAGATCGCCTTTTAAACTGACAGGACAGACATTACATGCAGGTGTTCTTGGTTTTATCCATCCAACATCTAAAGAATATGTTGAATATAGTGCTCCTCTGCCAGAGTATTTTAAGATGGTACTTGATAAGTTAAGAAAGCAGGTTATCATATAGTAAACAGATATTAAGCTATATCAGGAAAGTGTGAAATATATGAGAAGAAAAGAATTTATAGATATTATACTTAATGGAATATCTGATACATTTGACATTTATCATAACTATTGGTTTAATAACCGTAAATTTGTTATATATGCCTATAATTATAAAAATCGTGATAAGTTCAGTACAACAGAATCAGCAAAATTATGGAATGTTAAGTGCTATGAGCATTTATTCTTCATTAATTGTGATAATCTTGGCCTGGATGAATTAAATGATCTTTTAAAATTTACAGTTGATGATATTGAACCGCATTTTGTAAGAAATGATAATAAACTGCCTTGTAAAAATCACATGTATTCTTATATATCATTTATTATAATAACAAAGAATAAGCCTTCTGAAGAGGTGATAAATAAGATAAAGAATTCTAATATAGTAAAGCATTATATGTTCGGAGCAAGAGGATATAGCACAGTAAGACTTATATGTGTTACACCTAGTCAATATAGTATTGTAGCCAATAAATATGGTAAAGATATCTCTGAATATCTTAATAATATGATGTTACATAATTTTTAAATTTATTTACTGAATATTTTGTTAAAATTGTAAAAATTATAAAATTTACTAAAAATTACTAGATTTTATACACAATTTGAAGTATAATATGTTTAATAAAATAATGTGAAGTTAAACATTATTGTAACCAGGAGGTAAACATTATGGATGGAAGAACAGTAATTACAATAGGACGTGAATTTGGTAGTGGTGGTCATGAGATAGGTATGAAGCTGGCTGAAAGATTAGGAATTAAATGTTATGATAAGGAACTTCTTGAGCTTGCAGCTAAGGAAAGTGGATTATGTAAAGAATTGTTTGCCTCACAGGATGAAAAACCAACTAATAGTTTTCTTTATTCATTAGTTATGGATACATATTCTTTAGGATATTCCAATTCATACGTAGATATGCCTATTAACCACAAGGTGTTTTTAGCACAGTTTGATGCTATAAAGAAGCTTGCAGAAAAAGAATCTTGTGTTATAGTCGGAAGATGTGCGGATTATGCGCTTGAAGATGATCCTTTTGCTGTAAGTGTGTTTGTTAAAGCAAGTATTGATGAAAGAGTTAAAAGAATTAAGAGATTATATGAATTGAATGATTCAAAGGCTGCTGACCTTATTCAGAAAACAGATAAGAAGAGAGCAAGCTATTATAATTATTACTCAAGCAAAAAGTGGGGCGATGCCAAGAGTTATGATTTATGTGTAGATAGTGGTCTTGTTGGAATTGAAGGAGCTATTGAAGTTATTCTTAAGTTTATAGAACTTAAAGAGAAAAATCAGGGTATAAACTAATAATTAATAGTGGTGTTGGTCAATATGGAGATACGAGGATATAAACGCATTAAAAAAAAGGATATTAAAAGATGGTTTAAAGGCAGTAATCTTGTTTTATATGTATTGATTTTATTATTGTTGTTTGCACTTATTATGTTTGCATATAGGACAATAGCTGGAATGCATAATGATAATATTGACAATGAACTTAACAATCAGACTGAGGATCAGGATAATGAGTCATCTTTGCAGGAAGAAACTTCAACATATGTTGCAAAGAATCAGTCATATCGCATTAGAATCAATGTTTCTAAGAATATTGCAGTTATATCAACTGTTGATGGAACAAGTGAGAATGTCAGGACAATAAAAGCATTTCATATTGCAGTTAATAAAAATATAAAAACAGGTTCAACAGTTATATCAGAAAAAGCTGAATGGCGCAAGCTTGACAATAATGGATATGCACATTATAGTTCAAGACTTGATAATTCTGAATATATATGTTCTACAGCTTATTTTACAAAAACTATTGGAAACATGAATATTGATGAATATAACAAGATAGGAACAAGTCTTACATATGGTTCAATATTTATGGCTCCGGCGGATGCTAAGTGGATATATAATAATTGTGGTATCAATACAAGCGTTGAGATATTATCTGATTTTGATATTCCTTCAGATGCGGATATCAAGGAGTTTAAAAAGTATAATTATATTGATAAGCTTGAAGAATAAAAATAAATAATAAAAATAATAAATAGGATTCTCCCTTTTTGATTTGTCATATAATTTTTGACTAATTTAACAGGAATATGATATACTGTTAAAGTTATTAATAAAAATTATATATAAAACAAAAAGGGAGAAAATTTATGTCACAAGTAATTATTATGGCAACAATTATTGTATACCTTGTTGCTGTTGTTATCATCGGTGTAGTATGTTCTAAAAAGAATAATGCTGTAGATGATTTTTATTTAGGAGGTAGAAAGCTAGGACCTTTTGTAACAGCTATGAGTGCTGAGGCATCTGACATGAGCAGCTGGCTTCTTATGGGTCTTCCAGGACTTGCATATCTTACAGGTGTAGCAGATGCTGCATGGACAGCTATAGGACTTGCTATAGGTACATATGTTAACTGGCTTATAGTTGCTAAAAGAATAAGAAAATATACGCAAGGATATGATACTTTTACCATTCCTGATTTTTTTTCTAAAAGATTTGGGGATGATAAGAGAATATTGACATTTATTGCAGCAGTAATTATTGTTATTTTCTTTATACCTTATACTGCTTCAGGTTTTGCTGCATGTGGAAAGCTGTTTTCAAGCTTATTTGGTTTTAATTATCTTGCAGCGATGATCATAAGTGCTGTTATTATTGTTGCATATTGCACACTTGGTGGTTTCCTTGCGGCAAGTATGACAGACCTTATACAGAGTATAGTTATGACTATAGCACTTATTGTTGTTGTTTTGTTTGGTATAAATGTAGCTGGTGGAGTAGATGCAGTTATAGATAATTCAAAAGCACTTCCAGGCTATCTTGGATTGTTTGATACATATTCTGCAGCTACTAATTCAGCACAGCCTTACAGCTTTTTAAAGATTGTTTCCATGCTTGCATGGGGACTTGGTTATTTTGGAATGCCTCATGTTTTATTAAGATTTATGGCTATAGAAGATGAAAATAAGCTTAAGCTTTCAAGAAGAGTTGCTACAATATGGGTTGTAATATCTCTTAGCGTAGCTGTATTTATAGGTATAGTTGGACTTAGCATGACTAAAGCAGGTGCTATAGAGACACTTGTAGGAAGCAATTCAGAAACAATAATTGTAAAAATAGCACATTTACTTTCAACGCATGGTGTATTGGTTGCTGTCATTGCAGGTGTTATTCTTGCTGGTATACTTGCTGCAACAATGTCAACGGCTGATTCACAGCTGCTGGCAGCATCTTCAAGTATTTCTCAGAATATAGTAACGGAAGTATTTGGTATTAAGATGTCAAAAGAAAAATCTATGTTAGTTGCAAGAATTACAGTTGTTATAATATCAGTTATATCAATTATATTAGCATCAAATCCAGACAGTTCTGTATTTGAGATTGTATCATTTGCATGGGCTGGTTTTGGAGCTACATTTGGACCAGTTGTTTTATGTGCCTTATTCTGGAAAAAAGCTAATAAGTATGGAATTATGTCCGGTATGATTACTGGAGGTATTATGATATTTGTATGGAAATATGGAATATCAAAACTTGGAGGAATATTTGGAATATATGAGCTTTTACCAGCTTTTATAATTGCTATGCTTGTTATAGTTATTGTGAGCTTAGCAACAGGTGGTCCGTCTAAAGAAGTTATTGAAAAATTTGAACAGGTAAAGAATAATAAATAAAATAATTATATAACGCCGATAAATTGAGATTTATCGGCGTTATATTTATATATTATACTCATCTTCTGTATTATTTAGCAACAAGACGTCCCTGATATAATTTTTTCTGTAGCATATTAATATGAAAATCTTTCTGGTATTTTTTAATTTTATTAAGTTCATTTTCTGTGATGATAGATAATACAAGACCTTTATTGCCATTACGTCCACAACGTCCAGCACGATGTATATATTCTTTTGGTTCTTCAGGTAAGTTTACATTAATAACAACATCAATATTATCAATTTGTAAGCCTCTTGCAGCTATATCGGTTGCTAAAAGAAGCTGAAGCTTACCAGATTTAAAATTATTAAGAGTATTTCGTTTGTTCATGGCATCCTGATTGCCTGAAATACATCCTACATTATAATTATGGTACTGAAGCTTCTGTAAGGCTTCCTCAAGGTCGTATTTAGTATTTATGAATATAATACACTTTACAGGTTTAACAGCCTTTACAAGCTTTCTAAGGGTTTCTATACGTTCTCTTCTATCTGTGATCACATAATTATGTTTTATAGAAGAAGGAATAATACTCTCTGAATTCTTAATGGCATTAATATTAATATCTATCGCTTTATATGTAAGCGAATTAGCTTCTTTACGTGTTTTTTTATCTATACTTGCAGAGAATAAAAGAACCTGTGTGTATTTCATTAGACTCTTTCTTATAGAATATACATGTTCAATATATGTTTTACCTAATAATTTATCTGCTTCATCTAGTACAATAGTCTTAACTTCATGTACTTTAAGCTTTTTAATGTTAATTAACTGGTATACTCTTGCAGGAGTTCCGACTAATATAGCTGGTTTATGTTTTAGTGCTTCAAGCTGTCTGTTGATATTCCCTTCGCCGGTTACAAACATAGATGAATAAGGACAGTTATCATATGAAAAAATATCTTCAAGCTGCTTATTGATCTGCGAAGCAAGTTCACCGTTAGGAACTAATATAATAGCCTGGATATTTTTAGTTGTATCTGAAAGTCTTGATATAATAGGACACAGATATGCCAATGTTTTACCAGTACCGGTGCCAGAGCATACTATTAAATCTTTGTTATTATAGATATGCTTGTATGTCTTAGACTGTACATCAGTCATCTCATTGATATTATGCTTTGATAGTTCAGCTGCTATATTCGAATTAATATTCTCTAAATCTTTAAATAACATATAACATCTCCAATTATAATTATTATTAATAAGTTAATCTTAGGATTTTATATAACAGGTACATTATATAAGATATATGAGAACCTTTTGATTAACCTATCATGTTATATTTTATCAGATTAGGTATGAAAAGTCTAATTAGTAATAATATAACAATATATAACTTCGATCAATAATAGTATCATTGCTCATATGGTTTAATTGCTTAATATTGTTAATGTACGTATCACGGTCTTCTGTTCCATTATTATATTGTGATTCAAGTGACCATAATGTATCATGCTGTTCAATCATAACACTTGTATAATATTTATCAGGCTGTTTTGTATCAGAGGCATTAACCATAATTGTTCCTAATATCATAATTAGTAATATTGCATTAATAAGTAATATCCTGTGTAACAGATGTCTCTTTTTTAATATATGCTTCATAATATAAAGACCTCCTTTGTATATAATTCTGTTAATTAAATTCTGTTAATAGTAATATGCTTTAAAGCTTATTTAATACGAAATAGAACATTTGTTCCTGATGATTGAATTATATTATAAGAACATATGTTTGTCAATGAGTAATCGAACATATTTTCAGAACATTTTTTCAGAAAACATGTTTGCATATTAAATAAAATATGTTATTATAAGATATAATAAGCGCAAAAGAAAAGGAAGCGGCTGCAAAGCAGATATAATTAAATGGAGGTATATAATATGGCGTATGGACGAATTACACAGAAACAGTCTGAAATTCTTGAATATATTAAATCACAGATTCTTAATAAAGGTTATCCACCTTCAGTAAGAGATATATGCTCTGCTGTTAATCTTAAATCTACTTCATCTGTACATGCACATCTGGAGTCATTAGAGAAGAATGGATATATCAGAAGAGATCCGACAAAACCCAGAACTATAGAAATAATAGATGATAATTTTAATCTTACAAGACGTGAGATGGTTAACGTTCCAGTATTAGGACAGGTAGCTGCCGGGGAGCCTATATTAGCAGTTGATAATATTACTGGTTACTTCCCTATCCCATCAGAATTCATGCCTAATGAAGAAACTTTTATATTGACAGTAAAAGGTGACAGTATGATCAATATAGGTATTTATAATGGTGACCAGATAGTTGTTGAAAAGTGTAATACAGCAGAAAATGGTGAAATTATTGTTGCTCTTATTGATGATTCTGCAACTGTAAAAAGATTCTATAAGGAGAACGGACATATAAGGTTACAGCCAGAGAATGATTTTATGGATCCTATTATCGTTGATGACTGTATGATATTAGGTAAGGTTATAGGACTTATGAGATGGGATATATCATAGTCGTGAGTTTTTAACCCCGATATCTATTATATCGGTATATTAGGGCTGATGCTTTTAAGAGAGCCACAAGAGCCACAGTAAACTTATTAAATAAGTTACTGTGGCTCTTGTGGCTCTCTTATACATAATAGCTAATTAACTTTTGGTACCTGTAGCTTATATTTTACAGATTATCAATATCTACTTCTTTTCCATCTTTCCATAGTCTTTCAAGATTATAGAATGAGCGGCTTTCATCATCAAATACATGAATTACAATATCATTATAATCAAGGAGAATCCATGAAGCATTATTGTAACCTTCTACTTTAGGATCGCTAAAGCCAGCCTTATACATCTGTTCCTCAACATTGTCAACCATGGCCTGTACCTGGTTTGTATTATTACCATTAGCGATTATAAAATAGTCAGCAAGTATAGATATTTCACTTATATCTATAACCTTTATATCATAACCTTTTTTTTCTTTTAATGCTTCTACGGTAGTTTTTACCATCTGCTTTGAAGTATCTTTTATCATGATATTTATTATTCCTTTCTATTGTAATATTAGATTTATTATAATTCTTATAAAAATTATAGGTTTCAAGAGTAATTCCATCAATAGGTTTATCGTTTTCTTTAAGATAGTTTATTGTATCATTAAGTATATGCAGTATAGCATCATCTATATTAGTAAATGCAAGATATCGTATTTTGTCAAGATTGGCAGCTTTGTTGCGGTATGGTTCTATATAGTCAGCCACAAATACTATCTTCTCAAGCATAGTCATATCTGGGTGACCGGTTGTATGCCATGTTATAGCTTCTAATATATCTGTATCATTTATTCCATATTGTGTGCGTGCATAAAAAGCACCAAGCTTTGAATGCAGAAGATAAGGACTTTTATATTCTGAGTCTGTAATTGTTATGTCATTTTGTCTGCATTCTGCAATTTTCTTTTCATCTGGTACACATTTAGCACAATCATGTAGTAATCCACTTATATAAGCTTTCTGCATATCTATGCCATATCTTGATGCAAGACAGGCAGCTGTATCGGCAACTCCAATAGTATGTCTGAATCGCATCTTATCTGTTTTTAAAGCACGTTTAACCTCTTTTCGAAGCTTTTCAATATACATGTTATCCATATTATCTCCATTCTGCCAGTTTGTGACATATATATAATTGAATTAATTATAAAGCCTGTTGGCAGTTATATATTCTGCAACTTCTTTACCAACAAAGGATGAAATATCATGTCCGGCTGCTGCTTCATTGCGTATATGCGTTGAACTGAAGGGATAATCTTTGCATGATATGAAATCTATAGAGGCATTATATTTATTAATGAGTATCTCTTTCTGCCTTGTAAGCTCATCTATGGAATGGTTATCTCTGTTTGCTGCAAGTATATGGCAATGTGAACAAATATAATCAGGCATATACCATTTATCGAGTGTAAATAACGAGTCAGCACCTATTATAAAATATATGTTATCATAATCATCTTTCATAAGCTTTAAGGTGTCAGCAGTATATGTTTTTCCACCCCGTTCTATCTCTAGTGTTGAAAGAGACATATAATTGTAATTGTTTATGGCAAGCTTTATCATATTACAGCGGTGAACTGCAGAAACTATCTTGCTGTTGTCTTTGTATGCTGGTGAATATGAAGGCATAACAAGAATCTGTGATATATTGAATTGTTCATGTGCTGCCTTTGCAATAGCAATATGTCCTTTATGAACAGGATTAAATGTTCCACCCATTATTCCAACAATGTCAGCCATAATTATCCCCATTTCTGCTATTTTTGGATATTTTATATAATACTATTTTTTCTTATTGTCTTTAGGAAGTTCTATTTTCTTGTTATCTTTGGATTCTTTATATAAAACAATTTTCTTTCCAATGACCTGAACAACCTGTGAGTGTGTTCTTTCGGCTACAATCTGCGCTATTTCCTTAGGATCATCTGCACAATTCTGGAGAACATTAATCTTTATTAATTCTCTGGCCTCTAATGCTTCAGCAATAGCTTTGGTGTTTTCAGGAGTGAGACTGTTTTTTCCAAACTGGAATATCGGATCCATAGTCATAGCAAGACTCTTTAAATATGCACGTTGTTTACTTGTCATAGCAAGCTCCTTTCATAGTTAAGTGTAGTTTTATTTAAAAGCTAAAATGATTTATCAGGCTCTGTAATAGTCAAATTCAAGATAATCGCCAACTCTTACAGTATCCCCCTCTTCTATTCCAAGTTCTTCAAGTCTGTCTATAGCACCAGAACTCTTCATAAATTTCTGGAAGAAGTTAAAGCCTTTTTCAGATTCAAGATTGGTATATCCAAGCATTTTGTCTATTCGTTCACCTTCGACTATGAATATACCATTCTCATTAACGTATACGTTGTAGTTATCATCGGAATTGTCAAGAAGTTCATCTATGTCGAATTCCTTCTCAAATATAACAACATCATCAGGGAAGTTGTCAAGAAGTTCTCTGACAGCATAGAGCAGCTCTTTAACACCTTGTCCAGTTACAGCCGATATAGGATATACTTTTATTCCTTCTGGCTCAAAAGCATTCTTTATAAGTTCAACAGGGTTAGCACCTGTGCCATCATCATATATTGCATCTATCTTGTTAGCGGCTATTACCTGTGGTCTTTTAAGTAAATCAGGATTATATGCTTCTAATTCTGCATTGATAGCCTTTATATCTGCTATAGGATCTCTTCCTTCTGTAGAAGCAGCATCAACGATATGGATAATAACCTTTGTTCTTTCAATGTGTCTTAGAAACTGATGCCCAAGTCCAACACCTTCTGATGCACCTTCTATTAGTCCAGGTATATCAGCTATTACAAAACCTTTACCACCATCTATATCAACCACACCAAGGTTTGGATTAAGTGTAGTGAAATGATAGTTAGCAATCTTTGGTCTGGCATTAGTTACACGTGATAAGAATGTAGATTTACCAACATTAGGAAAACCAACAAGTCCAACGTCAGCTATACATTTTAATTCAAGGCGTACCCAGAGTTCTTTTGCCTCCTGACCTGGCTGTGCATACTGAGGAGCCTGCATAGTAGCAGTAGCGTAATTCATATTGCCTTTACCGCCATGACCACCTTTAAGTATAGTTTCTTTCATATTATCACCTGACATATCAGCTATTACTTTGCCTGATTCGTCATCATATATTACAGTACCTTCTGGAACTTTGATTATAAGATCCTCGCCGTTCTTTCCTGTACATCTTTTCTTTCCACCCTCTTCACCACTCTGGGCTATATATTTACTGTTATGTCTGAAGTCGCCAAGTGTATTAAGACCTTTATCAACCTGGAATATGATGTCGCCACCATTGCCGCCATTACCACCATCCGGACCTCCAGCTGGTACATAAAGCTCACGTCTGAAACTTACATGTCCATCGCCGCCTTTACCCGACTTAATGAATATTCTTACTTTATCTGAAAACATATTAATCTCCATTCTTACGCTGCTTTGTTTCAATATTACAAAAAGCTCCAAATCCGAAGATTTGGAGCTTATAAAAACTAATTAGTTCTCTGAGGCAACAGGATAAACAGAAACCTGCTTCTTATCTCTGCCCTTTCTTTCAAACTTAACAGTTCCATCAACAAGTGCGAATAATGTATCATCGCCACCACGACCAACATTAACACCTGGATGAATCTTTGTTCCACGCTGTCTGTAAAGAATATTACCAGCTAAAACGAACTGTCCATCAGCTCTCTTTGCACCTAATCTCTTAGATTCTGAATCTCTACCATTCTTTGTAGAACCAACACCCTTTTTATGAGCGAAAAACTGAAGGTTCAAATTCAACATAACATTACACCTCCTTGACGGTAATCAATAAGTAATCAGGATTACCAGCAGCAACAGAACTTAAACCAAGCTCCAATGCATTAAGCAATACCTGAGTTGTATCACTAATATCAGAAGTGACCATAAAATCTACTACAGCCGCTTCTTCATCTACCGACACATCAAACTTCGCATCTGTGAATTTTTCAATAGAATTGATAGTATTGAATGTCAGAATAGATACTGCGGAACATATGATATCGCTACCCTCTTCCGCATAACCAGCATGACCAGCTGATCTGAATCCTACTATTCCACCATTAGTGGACTTGTAGATAGTTATATGAGTCATGGATAACACACCTCACACTAATTAAGCATTGATCTTTTCAATCTTAACCTTAGTGAAGAGCTGTCTGTGACCGTTCTTCTTGTGATATCCAGTTTTTCTCTTATACTTATACACGATGACTTTCTTGTCCTTGCCTTCTTCAACAACGCTTGCTGTAACTGTTGCTCCTGCTACTGTAGGATCACCAACCTTAGCTTCACCGTTATTAACGAAAAGAACCTGGTCAAATGTAACAGTATCGCCAGCGTTAACACCAAGCTTTTCAACCTTGATTACATCGCCTTCTGAAACTGTGTACTGTTTACCACCTGTTGCAATAATTGCGTACATATGGCACCTCCTAAAATAATTACTCGCCAGTTTTGGAGAGGATTAATCCTTCTTATATCCTAACTGAGCGGCACACTAGAATATAATATAGTATGAATCATAAAATGTCAACTATATTTAAACATTTTTTTGCTTTTTTAATTTTTTTGTTTTTATGGATCATTTTTTTCTTGCAGGCTATAAAAAAATCATGTATTTGCAGCCGGTATTATAATATCCATAAGCCTATAAAACCACATAATATGCCAACTGCTATTCCGGCAATAACGTCTCTTATAAAATGAACGCCAGCAATAACTCTTACAGCAGCAAGAATAATTGTTAATATAAGCAGGACGATTCCAATGGGCTGATATATATATAACCAGCACATGGCTATAATAGTTATTGAAAATACATGCCTGCTGGGCATAGATTCTCCTTTTTTTTCTTTCTTAACAAGAGGTGTGATATTATATTTAACATAAGGTCTTTTTGCATCAATACATTTACGGAAGAAAGATACCACAATGAATGATGTCAGAGGTGTAAGTATAAGCTTTGATATAACAAATATATTAGAGGTTTCAACATATCCAGTGGCATCAACACTAAAGGATATAGCTGGTGTTACTATTGAATCCTTCCTTCTTAGACATATAATGATAAGCAGTATATATGATAACGCAACAAAATAAGGGAGAACCTTATATATAAACAATATTGTGTTTTTAAGTGTGGTGTGTGTGGTGATATAATCGTATATACGATTATATCTTATTTCATATCTGCATGAGTTGTTTTCTTCTATATCAATATCTTTCATATTCATACTCTCCAAACATCAGCCTATTAATTCTTTTAATGTTTTACCATTATTTTTTCGGGTCATTTCAACCAGACCTAAAGGAGTAATATCTACTACATTAGTCTGTATATGCTCTTTTTTAGCAAGCTCCCTAAGATAAGACATAAGCTGTCTGGTGCTGTTATCATCCGACATATTTATAAAGTCAATAATAATAATACCAGACAGGTTACGCAGGCGTATCTGGTTGATGATTTCTTTGGCAGCTTCTAGATTTACTTTTAAAGCAGCTTTTTCTTTATCTGATTGCTTTTTAGACCTGGCAATATTTTTACCAGAGTTTACATCTATTACAGACATAGCCTCAGTCTGCTCAATAATAACATATCCCCCACATTTAAGCCATACCTTTGACGAAAGAGCCTGTGTAAGATTCTTTTCCACAGAATATAGCTTATATAACGGAAGAAGGCTGTCTTCGTAAAATCTTACGGTAACAGATGGAATATCAGCAAAGCAGCTGCTAAGCATATTATAGCTTTCTTTGATATCGGTTATTATTTCAATGTTATTATCAGAACTAAAATGCACTATTTCACTTATATAATCGGGTTCATGTTCTTTTAACAGGGTGTAAAATTTGCCATAAACAGCAGCTTTTAACAGGGAATTATATTCTGATATCAGTTTCATAGCCTCATCAGCTATAGCGGTAGGTGTAGCATTAACAGCATTGCTTCGTATGATTAATCCATAAGTGAATCTGTCATTAAAGCCAATATCGCTGTTAATACTTTTTATGGAAGCTTTAAGTATGTCTTTAAGCATAATGGCAGCTTCGTTGCAAATGTCTGAATTCTTCATTTTTTTTGAAACAGCGACTCCGTCTACATCACTTGATAATACTACGTATTTTCCTGTAAGCTCTATTTTGCAGCTTGCAGTAGGCGGCTTTGTTTTATGGGCATCATTAACTACCTGCACAAGTAATTTATCACCTATGTTTACTTTATCGTTATTTTTAGTATTAAGGTATATGCTATTCTTATTACTATCAAGGGGATAATAGCATTTGATTTTATTCTCGATTTCAACAAAAGCAGAGTTGATGTTTTTAACAACATTTTCAACTCTGCCAATGTATATATTACCAGTAAGACTGCCAGTGTCAGCTATATTAAGTGACTGGCAGTCATCACCAGTATATTGTGAACATATTATATTGTTATTAATTTTTGTGATAATATATTTAATATCCATGGAATCCTCATTATGGTTTATATGATACACTATCTGTCTTTAAGATAAAGATTTCTATAAAAACAGCTTCTGTTGCCAGTATGGCATGCAGCGCCAATCTGACGGACCTTAGCTAATATTGTATCATTATCACAGTCTATGTCAAGTGAACTTACATACTGATAATGTCCTGAGGTTGCTCCTTTTATCCATAATTCCTGACGGCTTCTGCTAAAGTAAGTCATAATACCAGTATCAACGGTCATATTATAAGATTCTTCGTTCATGTAAGCCACCATAAGAACTTCATTATTTACATAATCCTGAACAACAACTGGAATAAGACCATCAGAATTAAGCTTAAAATCTTTAAAGGAAAGGCTTGTACTCATCTTCTTTCCAGCTTCTATAACAGATGCACCTGATTCAAACATATTAACGGCATCCTTAAGATTAATTCTGTGTTCATATATAGCCTTGCCTATTATGGCACCATGGATACCAGCATCATTAATATTTTTAAGATCCTGTACGCATGACATTCCACCGGAAGCAATTATGTTGATACCAGTTTTATCAGATAAAAGCTTAGTCTGTTCAACATTAGGACCAGAAAGCATTCCATCCTTGGAAATATCAGTGTAAACTATAGTCTGTACACCCATATCTTTCATGGCAAGAGCTAATGAAAGTGCTGTCTTATCACTGACCTTTTCCCAGCCTTCTATAGCAACAAGACCATCCTTTGCATCTACACCAACAACTATATGTTCAGGTCCGAATTGTTCAATAGCCTGTCTTATAAAATCAGGATTTTCTACTGCCTTAGTTCCTATTATTACCCTGTACACGCCCAGAGCTAACACTTCTTTTATATTTTCAAGAGTTCTTATTCCACCACCCATCTGGACAGGTATATTGACACTTGATACTATTTTTTTAATAGTATCTGCATTAACTCCATGTCCTTTAAGGGCTCCATCAAGATCTACTGTATGTATAAACTGTGCACCACTTTCTTCAAAAGCTTTTGCTATTTCATATGGCTTATCAGAATATACAGTAACCTCATTAAATAATCCTTTTTTAAGTCTTACACACTGACCATCTTTGATATCAATTGCTGGATATAATCTCATTGTAATAATCTCCAATTCCGTTATATAGTGTTTATGGTTAAATCCAGATAATAAGAGGAATTGAAACAACAGCATGTTATAATTCTTCTTATTGTCTTGTTATGTATGTATAATAGTTACAAACTTCCTTTAGTAGATAATACTGATTTTATACGTGCATCTTTCATGCAGGCTTCATCAAGAGCTTTAGCAAAAGCCTTGAACATGCCTTCTATGATGTGATGATCATTTTCACCTGTGATTTTTCTTATATGAAGGTTCATGCCTGCACTATAAGATATTGCATAAAAGAATTCTTTAACCATCTGTGTATCAAAATAACCTACCATATCTGATGAAAATGTTGAATCAAAAACAAGATATGGACGGCCTGATAAATCTATAGCACATAAAATAAGTGCTTCATCCATAGGGAGAATGATATCTCCATATCTTCTTATGGATTTCTTATCTCCAAGAGCTTTTTTAATAGCTTCCCCAAGTACAATACCTACATCTTCAATGGTGTGATGGCAGTCAACTATTAAATCACCAGTAACATTCAGCTTAAGATCAAACATACCATGCTTTGCAAAGCTTTTAAGCATATGATCAAAGAAACCGATTCCAGTATCAACCTGGGCATCGCCAGAACCATCAAGTCTTATGAAAAGATTGATATCAGTTTCACTTGTTTTTCTATGAATACTTGCCTGTCTGCAATCTGAATTAGACATATAAATCCTCATTTCTGCGTTATTACGCTTTTATTTTTCAAAACGGACCTTTATTGAATTAGCATGTGCAGTAAGGTGTTCTGCTGTTGCAAAGGTTTCTATATCATTATGTATTTCCTCAAGGGCATTTCTTGAATATGATATAATACTTGATTTCTTTATGAAATCATCAACACTTAATGCTGAGAAGAATTTAGCAGTACCATTAGTTGGAAGTACGTGGTTAGGACCTGCAAAATAATCACCTAAAGGCTCAGAACTATATTCACCAAGGAAAATAGCACCTGCATTCTTAATCTTTGTCATAGTATTGAAAGGATCCTTTGTTACTATTTCAAGATGCTCAGATGCAATTTCATTTGCTGCATCCACTGCATCATCTATATTATCAACAAGAAGAATGTATCCATAATTATCCAGAGATTTAGATATAATTTCACTTCTTGATAATTCTTTTAAGAAACCATCTATTTCATCTGATACTTTTTGTGCAAGCTCATTGCTTGTTGTAATAAGTATTGCAGATGCCATTTCGTCATGCTCAGCCTGTGATAAAAGATCTGCAGCAACATATCTTGGATTAGCTGTTTCATCAGCGATTACAAGAATTTCACTAGGACCGGCAACAGAATCAATACTTACATAACCAAATACTGCCTTCTTTGCAAGTGCAACATATATATTACCAGGACCACATATCTTATCAACCTTAGGAACAGATTCTGTACCATATGCCATAGCAGCGATAGCCTGAGCACCTCCTGCTTTGTATATAACATCAACCCCGGCTTCATTAGCAGCTACAAGTGTTGTTGGATATACTTTTCCTTCATGATCTGGAGGTGTACACATAATGATCTGCTCTACACCAGCAACCTTGGCTGGAATAACATTCATAAGAACTGATGATGGATAAGCTGCCTTGCCACCTGGAACATATACACCCACTCTTGAAAGTGCAGTTACTTTCTGTCCAAGGATTGTGCCATCTGGTTTAGAATCAAACCAGCTGTACTGCTTCTGCTTTTCATGATATTCTTTTATATTTTTAAGGGCTTTTCTTATAACATTAACTAACTTTGGATCAACCTTTGTGTAAGCCTCTTCTATCTCTTCTTTAGTTACAACAATATTAGAAGCATTGATATCAGCCTTATCAAAATCTTTGGTATACTTAAATAATGCAGCATCTTTGTTGGCTCTTACATTAGAAAGAATCTCACCTACCGCAGCTTCGAATTTTCCATAGCTGTTAGGACTTCTTTTTAAAAGATTCTCAAGTATATTATTTTTAGTTTCATCTGTTAATTTAACAATTCTCATATATTCTCCCATCCTGCGGTTTTGCGCATATTGATTGATATTTTAATGGTTATTTTAAATATCTGTTATTTATTTTCAAGGTAATTACGTATGTCATTGACAAGCTTTGTTATACGCTCATTTTCCATCTTCATGCTGACCTGGTTAACTACAATACGTGCAGATAATGGACAAACTTCCTCAAGAACTTCAAGTCCGTTTTCCCTTAATGTAGCTCCAGTCTCTACTATATCGACAATAACCTCAGATAAACCAACTATAGGTGCAAGTTCAACTGAACCATTAAGTTTGATGATTTCAACTGTCTGATGTTTCTTGTTGTAGAAGTAGTCCTTTGCTATATTAGGGTACTTGGAAGCAACTCTTATAAGCTCATGATGTTTGAGCTTTTCTTTTGCTGATGCTGGACCACACACGCACATTTTACATTGTCCCATCTTTAAGTCATATACCTCATAAAGTGAACGGCCCTCTTCTAAAAGAGTATCTTTTCCAACAATTCCAATGTCAGCTGCACCATATTCAACATATGTTGGTACATCTGATGGTTTTGCAAGAAAAAAACGAATACCTAATTCTTCGTTAGTAAATATTAATTTTCTTGTTTTCTCATCCTTCATCTCGTCACATGTAATTCCAATGTGTTCAAATATATCAAGTGCATTTTTAGCAAGTCTGCCTTTTGCCAGTGCAATTGTTATATACCTCATAATAATCCTCCATTCTTGCGCTGCTTCTTTGCACATCTCAAGTTTGTGCGAAGCACAAATCTTGCGTGTGAAAAATCTTATTTTTCACACTAATCCTCATTTCTGCGTACATTAAATAGCTATGTAGTTATGCATAAAACCAGATTATGTCAGGTACGCACAGACAATAATCGTTTTATGGAATGTTTTATATATATATAACATCAGAAAGCTGGGAAGCAGCAGCGTATTCTTCATACTGTTTTTCAGTTTCAGAGCCATTTTTTTGTATCATACATACGTTGATGCCATCTTTTCTTAACTCATCAGAACGCTTAATGGCATCCAAAAGTTTATCCTGTGAATATACTATAAGTACTCCGTTGTATTCCACAGGAATATCTATATGCTGTCTGTTTATGGCCGCCATAAGTCTGTCTACAATAAGAGAAAAACCTATAGAAGCTTTATCACATCCAAACTGTCCAAGAAGCTTATCATAACGGCCGCCACTTACGACAGGTTCTCCTGTTCCAAATGTAAATGCATGGAATATAATTCCAGTATAATATGTATGATTACTTAATTCTCCAAGATCAAATGAAACATACTTATCATAACCATTAACTTTCAACAGTTCGTATAATGCTAAAAGTCTGTCAACAGCACTTATGCATTCTGGAATAGTCGTAAGACCCTTGGCTTTTTCTAATACTTCTGCCTGACCAAACAGCTGAGGAAGTTCAAGAAGAACCTTAGCTGTATTCTTGTCTATATTCATGGAATTAAGAAGTTCTTCAACACCAATATAATTCTTCTCATTGATAAGATTAAGAAGCTCTTCATAAGAGTCACCAAGGATGCCGGCATCTGCCAAAAGACCATTAAAGAAAGCAACGTTGCCAATCTCTACCTGGAATTCTCTAAGACCAGCACTTTTCATGCAGTCAATAACCATACATATGATTTCATAATCAGCATAAATAGAGTCATCATCTATTAATTCTGCACCAATAACTGTATTTTCCTTTAATCTTCCCTGATAATATTTGCTGACATTGATAAATGTATTGCTTACATAACATAGTTTTATAGGAAGTATACGATCTTCAAAATATTTAGCTGCGGCTCTTGCAATAGATGGTGTCATATCAGGTCTTAAAACAAGAGTATTGCCATATCTGTCAAATAATTTAAACATTTCATTCGATGGAACACTGCCTCGTTCTTTACTGAATACATCAAAATACTCAATAGAAGGAGTCTGTATATCATTATATCCATATAACTTACACACATCATGAAGTCTGTTTTCAATTATTTTTTTTTCAACACATTCTGTGCTGTATATATCTCTGACACCTTCTGGTGTATGTAATAAGTCTTTTTTCATAATAATCCTCCATTTTTGTGCTTGCATTCTGCGCACTATTATTCTCCATTTTCGTGTATCATAACAAACTTTAACTGAAAAATATATTAGTCACGTCTGACTTTAGCATGGTAACGTGATAACAAGTTAAAGAGATTATACATAAAGATACTATCAATGTCAATGATTTTATGGAAGTTCTCCATGAATCGCTTCTTTATAGATTATATAACGATTGCCACCTTTTTTAACAGCAATATCCGTAGCCTTAATAAGCTTATCCGTCAGAAGTTTCCAGTCAGTTCCATTATCAGGGTATCTTGATATTCCTATTGAAAAACTTATGTTGAAGGAGTTGTCATAGCTTCTGCATTCCCACGAAACACGAGAACGCATATATTCTATAAATGCCCGTAATTCAGGTTCGTTATTTATATCTTTAATAACAATAATAAACTGCCACTTTTTATCTGTTTTTCCAATAACGCCACGATATTCTACTGCTTTAATAAGTATATTTTCAACATGCTTAAGTAATTCAAGAGTGTTCTGTTTTCCATGAATGTATTCATAGTCGGAAATGTTGTCAATAATAATCTTAATAAAAGTCAGGTGACAATTTTTATTATATTTTGCATTGTTTAATGTATATAATTCAAGATCTCTTGTTTCAAGAATATGTGTATGATATTCAAAATCATAGGTAGTTCTTGAAAATACGCTTTTAAGGCCGGTTAGTTTAAGTGTACCCACAGAACGCATGGCATGCATCTGTGAATATATAGTTGAGCCACGCAGATGGGAATTTACAAGCTTTGGCTGCTCCTGTTCATAATCTGAATAAATACATATATTAAAATCATATTCGTATACAGATTTTCCTTTCTGTATATCATTTAAGAGCTGCCTGAAAGGAATAATGCTTGTTTCCGGAATAAATTGTTTTGCAATAATACGATTATATACTTCCATAATAGGAGCAGATATAACAACTATGGCATCATTGTCAATATAGTTGTACACTGTAAATAAATCTTTCTCATATTCATATATATAGAATAATTCGTCATCCGTTGATATAACTCTTCTGTACGATAAAAGATCATCATTTAGTGTATTGCATCTGTTTCTAAGGGCAATAACATCGGAAACGCAAAGCTCCAGATATTCTGCTGCGTGCTCATCATACCGGGTATTAAGAATACATCTTTTTATATCTGCAAGTACCCAGCGATATGAATTATCGATTCTTTTCATGCGAAGAACCATGCTTTTACTCTGTCCTAATCTAAGACTGTTGGCAACATTAATAAAGTCCTCAATATCAACCTGATGTATTATTTCTGCTATTGTGAATTTAGTTGATATTCCAACGAATTTGTACATACGTTCATTAGCTGTTATTATTGAAAAATCATTATCAATAACTGCATATCCATTAACAAGTTCATAATCATTAATATAATTAAGACCCATAACACATTATTCTCCCGTTCGCTCATTAATATCTTTTTGAATCATTTCAAGGTAATGAAGCATAATCCCTTTTCCATGATTGATTCTGTAGCTTTTATCCACTTCATCATATGTAAAACTTTTTCGTCCGCCATTAGCAGCTCTTTCCCAAAAGGTTATTATATCAGAAAATGGCATATAATAGAACTCATCTCTTGTAGAAAAATATAATATAATGAATGAAATACCATCTTGTAATTCAAATTCCTTCATAAAATTTATCTGGTGTTCATGTATGTTATGAATGGAAAAAGTATCTGTTGCACATTCTTTAGCATCAAAGCACACAGGAATCCCCTGGATGACACCTATATAGTCAACAGTACTCTTCTGCCCAAAATACGCAAGCGTTATCTGTTTTGTTTCTTTGTTCATGCGGATAGGTGTTATAGGTGTTGGTATTTTTTGGATAAGTCCAAGATGGTTTGCAAGATACTTTTCGTTCGTCATATTAATATAATCTTCTAGTGTAGAGCCTCTAAGACCTCTGGAATTCCAGGCTGCCATATCTGTTCTCCTTTTAAAACATTTATAAATGAAGCAGGTATATCCGTGTGTACATGTATATTCATATCAGGTATATCTATTTCATATGAATGAAGCATTTGGTTTCTACAGAAATATTTATCAGCAAAATATTGATTAAATGAAGCATCACCATATTTGTAATCTCCAGCCAGTGGATGGGAGAGACTGGCAAGATGTGCTCGTATCTGATGACTTCGTCCAGTTATAAGATGTATCTTAAGAAGAGTTATCCTGCCATTTGATACAACAGGAATATACTCTGTTTTTATTGGCATGTATTCTGATTTATCAGTATTCTTATCATTTGCTGGCATATTTTTATCAGATAGGATATCATCAGGTAATTGCTTATATATTGTTACTCTGTTACTGCTATGATCTTTTTTTAAATAACCATTTACAAGCTGTCTTTTGGTTATTTCACCCTTAACAATGCATATATAGTACTTGTTAAGGGTTCTATCTTTAAAATGTGCAGAAAGCTTTTGAAGACCATTCATGGTTTTACCAGCTGCGACTATTCCACTTGTGTTTCTGTCGAGTCTGTTACATATACCAGGATGAAATATATTAAGATCCTCATAATTTATTGAACCAGAGTGAAGCAGATATGCTGTGAGATATTCAACAAGCGATATATCCTTTGGCTCTGATTTTTGTGACAGCATGCCAGAGGGTTTATTAATAAGTACTATATCGTTATTCTCATAAACAATATCCAGTGGCTTATATATAGATTTATAATCAATGATATTGTCAGAAGCTTTATATCTGCCCTCTGTAAATTTTTCAAGAGTTTCGTCAGAGAAAAATATTTTAACAGAATCACCTTCCATCAACTTTTCACTTCCATCAGCTTTTTTGTTGTTAAGGGTTATATTTTTCTTTCTAAGCATTTTATATATAAAACTTTTATTGGCAGCAGAAAGATATTTTGCAAGATATTTATCAAGCCTCTGGTTACTTCCAAGTCTGTCTATTATTAATTCTTTCATATTAATCTCCATTCTTGCGCTGCTTCTTTGCGCATCTCAAGTTTGTGCGAAGCACAAATCTTGCGTGTGAAAAATCTTATTTTTCACACTAATCCTCATTTCTGCGCATACTGTCTGCATCAGTAAAGCATCAGCTGCAATATTAAAGGCACATATTTAATGTGCTGTTTTTTATATATCCCATTCTGTCTGTTTTGTTTTCATCAGCTGCATCAAAGTTTGCCGCAAGGCTGGAAACTCTTTTTAAGAAGCTGTTAGTGTCCGTATATAATGTAACAGATGCATTTAACTTATCATTTTTTAAAAAATCCTTAAGACTTTTTTCAAAGAGTTCCTTATCTGGTGCTTTATCAAGGCTTAACGCAGCAACTGAACTGTCAGTAACAACCATAGCACATACTCCTATTGGTTTTTTTGAATTACTTACCACAACATCATATATAGCTGATATATTCTTTTTTGATTGTTCAAGCTTTTCATATATGTCCTGCGTACATTCCTTATGTGGAATCAGTACGAAATATGCAATTGCAAGCTTGGCCCATGGAAGAACGAGTACAGTGGCAACGAGGGTCATATAATTATTTCGTGATTTAAATATTATAAGACCAGTGGTAAAAACAGCAATTATTATAAGTAAAGCAACGGCGGCTATTATAAAATTAAGCTTCTTTTTATAATTAAGATAACCAAAATCACCTTTATTTTTCTTATTCATTATTTATGCCCTCTTTTCTTTTTACTAACAGTCTTGTTGTTTTTTGCGTTATTATGCTGCGCATGCTGTTTAACCTGTGACTGTTTTTTTGGTGACATTTTTACATATCTGCCACTATGTGTGTTTATATTACGTGGCGGAATAAGACACTTAGGACCAAAGCCTATAAGATCTGTTCGTCCATTTTTAATAAGAGCCTCTTTAACAAGCTCATAATTCTCAGGATTGCGGTATTGTATGAGGGCTCTCTGCATGGCTTTTTCATGGTGGCTTACAGGTGTATATACCTTATCCATGGTAGCAGGATCAAGTCCTGTGTAGTACATGCATGTTGATAGTGTTGAAGGTGTTGGATAGAAATCCTGAACCTGCTCAGGCATATATCCAAGATCTCTTATATATTCAGCAAGTTCTATAGCCTCCTTCATGGTGGAGCCAGGATGGCTTGACATAAGATATGGCACTACAAACTGCTCTTTTCCTGTTTTTTTATTTATACGCTGATATCTTTTAAGAAAGCCTTCATATACATCATTTGAAGGTTTTCCCATTTTATTAAGAACATTATCAGATATATGTTCAGGTGCAACTCTTAACTGTCCACTTATATGATACTTACACAACTCATTTATAAATGTGTCATCAGGATCACACATACAATAATCAAATCTTATACCTGAACGTATGAATACTTTTTTTACACCAGGCAGTGCACGTAATTCACGCAGAAGCTTTATATAATCTGAATGATCGACCTTAAGGTTAGGACATGGCTTTGGGAAAAGGCATTGTCTGTTCATACATACGCCCTTAGTAAGCTGTTTGTCACATGAGGTATGCCTGAAGTTAGCAGTAGGTCCTCCAACATCATGTATATAACCTTTAAAGTCTGCATCTTTAGTCATTTGTACTGCTTCATCTATGATGGATTTATGGCTTCTTACCTGAATTATTCTTCCCTGGTGAAATGTGAGGGCACAGAATGAGCAGCCTCCAAAGCAGCCACGGTTGCTTGTTATTGAAAACTTTATTTCTGATAAAGCAGGTATGCCACCATCCTTTTCATACATAGGATGATAATTACGCATATATGGAAGGGAATAGATATCATCCATTTCAACTTCTGTAAGTGGCATAGCTGGTGGGTTTTGCACAACATACATTTTTTCTTTAACTTTTTCTACGAGAATACTTGCTGTGAACGGATCTGTGTTTTTATATTGGGTATAAAAGCTTTTAGCATACATTTCCTTGCTGTTTACAATATCATCATAAGATGGAAGCTCGATATAGTTTTCAAGATTATCAAGAGTTTTTGTTTTATAAACCGTTCCCTTGATAAAAGTTATATCATGTATATCAATACCGGCGTTTAAAGCATCAGCTATTTCTATAATAGAATGTTCTCCCATTCCATAGGATATGATATCGGCACCAGAATCAATAAGGATAGAACGCTTCACCTTATCAGACCAGTAGTCATAATGAGCCATTCTTCTTAAGGAAGCCTCTATACCACCAATGATAACAGGTGTTTTTTTATATACCTGCCTTATGAGGTTGCAATATACAATTGTTGCATAATCTGGGCGTTTTCCCATAACACCACCAGGTGAGAATGCATCCTGATGACGTCGTTTTTTATTAACAGTATAATGGTTAACCATGGAATCCATATTACCAGCAGATACTAAAAAAGCCAGACGAGGTTCTCCAAGTATTGTTATGGATTCTTTATTTTTCCAGTCTGGCTGGGCTATAATACCCACTTTATAGCCAAAAGCTTCAAGCAGTCTGGTTATTATTGCATGTCCAAATGATGGATGATCAACATATGCATCGCCACATATATATATGAAATCACATTGTGTCCATCCTCTTTTTTTCATGTCTGATTTTGAAACAGGTAAAAAAAAGTTAGTCATAAAGTTACCTTTCTGTATATCTATATAAATATCTATTAAAAATCCTTCAATGCTGATATTTCTGCATCTGTAAGTGCACGATACTCCCCGGTTTTAAGAGTTTTATCAAGTACTATACTTCCCATAGATAAACGTTTAAGGTAAATGACTTCTGAATCAACGGCATTAAACATACGTTTAATCTGATGATATTTACCTTCTTTTATTGTAATACGTATATGAGATGTATCAGTAAAAGCATCATAAGAAATTATATTGAGTATAGCTGGCATAGCAGTGAAGCTGCTATCAACAACCAGTCCCTCTGCAAACATTTCTACACATGAATCTGGCAATTTTCCTTTGACATCAGCTTCATATATCTTATCAACATGATGCTTTGGCGATAAAAGTCTGTGGGCAAGTTCTCCATCATTCGTTATGATAAGGAGACCTTCTGTATCTTTATCAAGTCTTCCTACTGGAAAAAGATCTTTTCTTTTTTTGTCTGTAATAATATCAATAACTGTTTTGTCGGTTTTGTCAGTTGTTGCAGATACAACACCCTGTGGCTTATTTAACATATAATATTCATAATGGAAATAACCTATCTGTCTGCCATCAATGCATACTATATCTTTATCTGTATTAACCTTTAATTCAGGACGTGTAACAACGATATCATTTACAGATACACGTTGTTTCCTTATCATATCTTTAACTGTGCTTCTTGTTCCCTCCTGCATATCACACAGGTATTTATCTAGTCTTAACTGCATTTTACATCCATCTCCAACCTGCAAGATACTTGTTTTTAAGCTGGGAACCATTAGACTTTCCCCATCCAAGAGGGTATCCATCAACACATACAAGCGCCCATCCCTTACTGTCAGGGAAATCATCTACATCTATAGTTTCACCCTTCAGATATTTTATAACTCTTTCATCACTAAGCTTTAAATCTATACAGTTGTTATACTGTTCCTTTTTCAATGCCATAGCAAGAGCCTGGCTTGGTTCAAAACGGTTTTTCTTAAGTTCACCAAGCAGAAGCCCATTGCGTATTATGCGGAGACCTTTCTCATCTATCATATGTTTTGATATAGAATATACACGTGAATCACGTATATTGATATAATTAGTATCTATATTCATAGTTGTATTTTTAAGAAAATCTGTTAATTCGTCAGGAAGCTTCTGCTTAAGTGGTGTATGCACATATTTTGCATGTAAAACATCATCAGGATTGTCTTTTTTTAAAAGAGCTACAAAATGTCCCTCACCCGACATCTTATGTGGGAAAATACGGACACATTTGTCCATATTATCTTTTAAATCTTCATCAGATGATATAAAACCTTTTGCAAAGCCTTCATAAGAAACTATATCAACAAGATGCATATCAGGTCTGTTATCAAGAAGATATCTTATGCTTTCTTCATCTTCAAGCTTTGAAAATGTACATGTTGAATAAAGAAGCATTCCACCAGGACGAAGCATATCTGCACCATGTAGTATGATGCTTTTCTGAATGGCAGAATATACCTTAGGACCATTTTGTTCCCATGCACGTATGAGTTTGTTATCCTTTCTGAACATTCCTTCTCCGGAACATGGTGCATCTATAAGGACTTTATCAAAGAATTCATGGAATTTACCTGATATTTTTGATGGATCCTCATTAAGAACACATAAATTAGAAACTCCAGACACTTCTACATTTTTCAGAAGTGCTTTAGTACGTGAATTGCTTATATCATTTGTTATAAGAAGTCCATCTCCTGCAAGTTTTGAAGCAAGTTCGGTGGATTTACCACCAGGAGCTGCACACATGTCAAAAACAACATCGCCAGGTTTAACAGGAAGAACATTGGCAGGTGTCATGGCACTAGGTTCCTGAATATAATATAAGCCGGCATAGTAGTAAGGGTGCTTTGCAGGTTTATCCTCTTCCTCATAATAAAAGCCATTTTTAATCCATGGTATTGGTTTTAACCTGAATGGGCTTATTTTTAAAAAATCTTCTGTTGATATTTTAAGGTTATTAACACGAAGTCCATATAATCTTTTATCATTAAAGCTTTCAAGGTATGCATCATATTCAGAACCTAACATATCCTTCATTGTTTTAAGATAACTCTCTGGTAAATTCATCTGTTCCTCATTTCTGCACTATATACTCTGTGCCTTATAATTTTCTGCAATCATATCAAGCTGTCTTGAAAAGCGTTGAAGCTTGGCTACATCTTCTGTTTCATATATATCATAGAATTCGTCCTGTATTTTGATAATCTCCTGTTTATTGGCAACCTTATAAAGGCTCTGGATATTGTTTAATATATCAGAAACTATATTTGCTTTAGTCGATACAAAATTCTGGGCATCTATAATTTCTTCGTGGATACTCATCATTTCATTATCAAGTGTATATATTGCATCGGCAGCAGATGTAAGTCTTTCACGGACATGAGATGGTATATTACCATTGTACTTATACTGCAGCGAATGCTCAATTATAGCCCAGAAATTCATACCAAGTGTACGTATCTGGATTTCGACTGGTATAACTTTGGTTCCTTTTACAGTTTCAACCTTATATCTGACTATTATGTGGTAGCTTCTGTAACCACTTGGTTTTATATTCTTAACGTAATCTTTTTCATTGATAACTTCCATATCACTTCTTGCACGTATTAAATCAGCTACGTTATATATATCATCAGTAAACTGGCATATGAGTCTTATTCCGGCTATATCAAGTATATTTCCTTCTATCTGATCGATATCTATCCCTTGCTTCTGTGCTTTGCCAAGTATACTTGATATTGATTTTACTCTGCCAAGAACCTGCTCTATGGGAGAGTAAATACCAGCCTGACGATATTCCTTCACCATATGATTAAACTTAACCTGAAGCTCTTCTACAGCAAGTTCATATGGATTAAGTATTTCCTTCCACATTTGTATTTCCATTTATGTAACCTCAATTTCTGAAATTTTACTCATTATAGCATGTAGAGGGATTAATAGCTATAAATCAAAGCATTATTTTCATTTATTTTAAGTATATTGTATGGATTAATGGCTATTTCAGTCTTGGTATCGGATATTATGTATATTCCAAAATGAAGATGTGTTGGAAATTTGTTTTTAGTACCTTCTACCCTGCTATATCCAGTACTTCCCATATATCCGATTATATCCCCAGCCTTCACTTTATCTCCAGGCTTAAAATCCCTGTAATATGAATCAAGATGAGCATAATAATAATATATTCCGTTACAGGAGGTTATACCTATCCTCCAGCCACCAAGCTCAAGCCAGCCTATATTACTTATATAGCCATCGCTTACAGATATAACCGGGTAAACACCATCTTTATTTATATCTCCCATTATATCTGTTCCTTCATGTGTACGGTTTCCTTTGTAGGTGCGCACATTATTCCATGAGTTAACATAATTTACCCATTCATATCTTTTGTCTGAGCGTGGAACTGGAAAGTATCTGATGTCATTTAAAATACTATTATATATTTTTTTCTGTTGTCTAAATTTATCTGCCTGTGTCCGGTTAAGATAATTACTTATACGTACATATAGAGGACGTGTTATTTTTTTTAGATTATCATAAGATATTTTTCCGTCATATAAACATGTGCATATCGTCATAAGCTGCCCTTTATCAGCATTTATTGCATCAGCTGCATTAACTAACTCATCATAAGAACATGATATGTCCATATTTGTGAAAGCATTATCATCAATATCAATATTAAGATTATGCAGTATATGCGATGAGCATCTTAATCCACTTGTTAATAAAGCAGCAGTAATACATAGTATAAGCATAAAAAGAAGTTTTTTAAAATAAGCTTTATTCATTTTTTTGATAATATTGTATATATTTAATTAAGGATATGAAATAAGGCTTAAGAAAATGTATAGCAGGATAGAATATGATGAAAACTAGACATAATTTAATATTTGTTATATTACTGATGTTTTTTGTGTTAATGATGATAACTCCTGATATTCTTATTCCAGCGACAATATCAGGAATAAGATTATGGGGACTTAAGGTTGCACCTGGATTAATTATGGGAATGATATTTATAGAATGTTTTAACTATTATATACCTACAGATTATACATATGGAACATTTCTTGTCATATTAAGCAGCCTGCTATGTGGTTTTCCAGCAGGTGCACTGAATTGTATTAAATATCAGAAAAATTATAATAATAACGAATGGCTTACGTATATAATGCCGTATTGTAATATATCAAGTCCGGGCTTTGTTATCAATTATATATATTATAACTATTTGTCAGAGCATTTTAATATATTCTGTTATTTATTATGCGTGTATCTTCCCACTATTCTTCTTATCATCTATGAATATGTAAGAAACAGGACCGCTGCTAAATGTATTCGTGATTCAAAAAGATATATTCAGTCAGCTCAATATATGGATTTCTTTACTATATTGAATAATTCAATAGATAAAATGCTTACATCAGTTTTAAAGCTTGGAGGCTATATAATTATATTTTCCTGTCTGTGTGCTTACATACAATATTTTTCGCATATGGTATCGATGCCTTATATCAACTGGATTGTTTGCGGTTTTATGGAGATCACAAATGGAATATATTTTGCATCAGCCATAAAAAGCCACTTGGTTAAAATATTGCTTATATCAGCAATCAATGCATTTGGCGGATTATCAACACTTATGCAGACATATTCGGTAATTAAAGATAATGTGGGAGTATGTATTGATATAAAGAAATATATTTTTCAAAAAATAAAACTGACAATATGTACAATACTGGTTACTTATCTTGTCATAACTATTTCATCAGAATGAAATCAGAAAAATAAAAAAACATATACATTCATGCAGCTTAAAGCATATGAATGTATATGTGAAGATTATATTTATTCAGGAATATTATCATTGCCTTCAATAGATTCTAATATATCTTCCTGCGTATCCTGTGCTAAAGAATCCTCTGACTGTGCTGCTGATTCATTATATGCCTCAGTCTGTGCCTCTTCCTCAGGAACAGGTGTCTTTAATTCGTTACGGTTATTATTAACGATAGATAATATATTATCAAGGCCTGATAATAATGAGTCATATCTGTCACGGTTATCCCTTATGGACTTTTCAATGATATATTGAAGTTTTTCTAACATATCGTCGGTGTAATCCATGGCTCCCTGACGGATACTGTTGGCATCTTCTGTTGCACTGTCAAGAATCTGCTGTGCCTGTGCAGTCGCCTGTTCTATAAGAGCATTAGCCTGCGCATATGCCCTCTGCATAATCTCATGTTCATTGATAAGCTCTTCTGTACGAATTTGTGCAGCATTAACTATAGTTTCTGCCTGTTCCTTGGCATCAGCGATGATAGCATCTTTATTGTTAAGTATTTTCTGGTACTTTTTAACCTCTTCAGGGGTTTTTAATCTCAACTCATTGAGCATATCTTCTAACTGATCTTTATTAACTATGATTTTAGTGTTAGATAAAGGCTGAAACTTACAGTTATCGATATAACTTTCAATATCACTTATAATCTGCTCTATTCTACTCATTGTCAACTCTCCCTTTTTCATTCGATTTACTTATCTTTATAGCTTATACTGTAACGTTCTCTTACAGTTTCAATGATACATGCTGGAACAAACTTGCTTATATCGCCGCCATACATAGCCATTTCTTTTACAATGCTTGAACTTAAATATGCATATTTAAGACTCGTGTTAAGAAAAATTGTATCAATGTCAGGAGCTGCCACTCTGTTTGTCTGTGACATGGCAAGTTCATATTCAAAATCAGTTACAGCACGCAGACCACGTATGATTGTCTGGACCTCATGTTGTCTGGCAAAATCTACAAGAAGTCCGCTAAAGCTTAATACTTCTACATTCGGAATATCCTTAGTAACTTCCTTTAACATATTAACACGTTCATCTACTGAAAACAATGGTGTTTTTGTATTGTTGTTTAAAACTCCTACTATTAAATGGTCTACGAGCGCTGCTGATCTTTTTATTATATCAAGATGTCCAAGAGTAACGGGATCAAAGCTGCCCGGATATATAGCTTTCTTCATTATTCAGCACTTCCCTTCAGGCGTAAGAACAAATGTTTATTAGTTTTATATTTTTTTACTCTTACAATATCAAAGCCACAGTCTGTGGCATAATCAAGATCACTATCAAGCTTTTCCTCTACAATAATTGTTGTATATTCATCGATTATATCTGAATTATGTAATGCAATAAGAACGTCCTTTTCATAGTCATGCGAATAAGGTGGATCCATATATACTATTGAAAATACACCCTTTCCTTTAAGTCTGTTAATGGCTGAAAGAACATCCATTTCCATAACATCAGCTTTATCATCAAGCTTTGTAAACTTAAGATTATCTCTTATACATTGTGCAGCAGCCTTAGAATTCTCAACTAGTACAGCTTTTGCTGCTCCACGGCTGATAGCTTCAATACCTATAGCACCGCTTCCAGAATATAAGTCGAGGAAATGGCATCCTGGTATATCTGACTGAAGAATGTTAAATAATGTTTCTTTTATTCTGTCCTGAGTTGGTCTTGTGTCAGTTCCTTCTATAGTTTTTAAAGGAAGGCTTCTGGCTGTTCCTGCTATAACACGCATATAAAAACCTCACAATCATTTTATTTTATAGTTAATCAAAAAAATTCTTAAGTTCTGCTCTTGAATTAATTTCAAGCTTATTGAATATCATTTTCATATTTGATTTGACAGTACTTTCAGCAATAAAAAGCTGGTCAGCAATTTCCTTGTTGGTAAGACGCTTAGCAGCAAGCTTAGCAACATCAGCTTCCCTTACAGTCAATCCATAATCAGCAAGCAGACGCCCGGCTTTATTGATAGCCTTCACGCCTTTTTCATAAGGTTTTGAAAGCCTCTGTATATTTTTAACAAAAAGTGATATATCTTTAGCTGTATTTATTTCATCAAGCAGCATATTAATATATGGATAATTATGTACAAATGGCATATATAATCTGTCCGGCATAGCTAGATTAACTGCCATCATGATGAATTTATGGGATTTTTCCTTTTCACCAGTCTCGTTGTTAGCTATTGAAAGATATATATATGTATATATGTTAGATATTACATATGAATATATATGGTTTAACCCTAAAAACTGACCACTTATCCCAAGAAATTTATGATAATCACCTATAAGTATAAGATATTTTCCCAATATTATATTGGCGAATCCGAGCGAATGAAAATTAATTGAAAGCTCTAACTGCTTATAATCTTTTAACCATTCACACATATTATCAGGACTTGAGAGATTTGAATATATGTATGACTTACATATATCAGTCATTTTATGCATATGCTGTGGTAAATAACTTGTATTTTCCGTGATATGTGTCATATTATTCATATGCTCTTTAAACTCATCATTAGCACCCTTATATATTGATATAAGGGTCATAATAAATGTTGCAGCTATATATATACTGTATTGATTGCGCCCATCAGCCATATACAACGCTTTGTGACATAATATTTCAGCACTTTCTATTTCACCACGGTTATATAAAACCTCAGCTTTCATAAGTGCCTCAAAACCTTTTCCATGTCCATTTGTGATTCTGTAATAGTTTGATGCACATTCCTCTAAAGCATATGTTTCATAATCAAGTGCACCTGGTGAGGAATGATATATACTCATTACTGATGGACATTCAAAGCTGAAGGGGAAATGTCCAGCTATATGTTTAAGAGGTTTGTTAGTAATATCAGCAACCTTAATAAACTGAGCGTTCATTTTCGTGAAATCATTATAATCAAGAAAAGCATTTATATATGTAAGTGCCGCATTATAATCCATCACCTGCTCTTTTGAAAGATGACAGTCTTTTTTTATATCATCTGATATATTTGATATAAGCTTTGCAGCAGTAAGCTTTTCGTTATACAAAAACATTATAAAGCTGATATTGACTGCCATATCATAATGTCCTTTTTTTTCAACGCTCCAATAATGGTTAGCAATATCTAAAAATATATCTTTATTGGATTTTATGACATATTCATAAAGCTTTTCAACTGAAACATCACTGTCATATATTTCCTGATAATGTCCTATACGTGAATAAAGTGCGATTGCTTCATAGTAGTTATGAGAAGCTTTATAGGTATTTGCTGCATCCAGGGTTATATTATAGATGACATCAGTTGTTTTATTATTAAGAATATCTGTAACAAAATGCCTGAATACAGGATTAAACATGTATGACCGTGAATCTTTGTCATACATAATAAGACTTGTTCCCATAAGTATATTATAACAATCTTTTTCACTTAACATAGTCTGTCTTGAACACTGTGTCAAAGTAAAATTATTAAATACAGACATCTTTAAGATAAATTCATTTATGCTGTCAGTATTGTCAAGCCAGATGTTTGTATATATAAAAGAATCCAGAATATTCATTATATGATTATCGGACATATTATGATTTTTCATATATATTTCAACAGCATATGGCCAGCCATAAGTTTTGTTGTATATTGAAAGAGCCTCTTCCCTCGTGATAACAAGCTCGTTTATCCTGTAATAATCAATAATATCATCTATATCGAATGAAAGCAGTTCGGTGCCGATAAACCCTACTTCATTTTTAGTGATAAGATTTATTATTTTATGGTCAGTAATAGCTTTTACGATAAACACAAAGCTTATGCCAAGTGGATTTTTGATACAATTAGCATTAAAAAGCCTGCCTAAGATACTGGTATGTATTTTATCAAAATTATCTATTATGACAATATACTCTGAATCTTTTGATGGAAACATATCAAGAATATATGTGATGTTCCTTATATCATCATCGTTATACGGAAAACCAGCCTTTAAAAGTTCGTTTGCGTAAGTTGCATTTACTACATTTAATGATGTACATAAACGTTTCCAGAATATGTCTGGTGTTGTGTCTGCATCAATCCATAAAACTGTCCGTCTTGAATAATTCTTGTAAAATGTTGAACATACAAGAGTTTTTCCATATCCTGTAGGTGCACATATATAATTATATCTTTTATATTCAAGCCCGCTTAAACCATCTTTTAATTTTTTTGAAATATAAGCTCTATTAACGTGCTTTAAATGTGCCATTCTATTCCCCATTTCTTTTAGTAAGGATTCTATTTTTAATTCCAGTCTACATTTCCAGCTTCAATTTTTTTATCTCTTAACATAAGATCCTTTACACCATCGGCAGGAGCTTTTCCGTCAAATAAAACAAGATTAACCTGTTCAACTATAGGCATTTCAACATTGTATTTTTTAGAAAGCTCAAGTGCTGCTTTTGCTGCATATACACCTTCGACAACCATCTGTACTTCATCCATGGCTTCTTTCATAGTGTGTCCTTTTCCAATAAGAATACCTGCTCTTCTGTTACGACTATGCATACTTGCACATGTAACAATCAGGTCTCCGATACCTGAAAGACCTGCAAATGTTTTTATATCGGCACCCATAGCGCATCCTAGGCGCGAAATCTCAGCGATACCTCTTGTTATAAGTGCTGCTTTTGTATTATCACCATAACCTAGTCCATCAGCAACACCAGAAGCGAGAGCTATAACATTCTTAAGTGCACCGCCTATGCATATACCAAGTACATCAGGACTTATATATACACGGAATACATTGCTCATGAATACATTCTGGAGAAATTGTGCATCAGCTTTCTTAGCAGTTCCTATAACACATGTAGTAGGAATACCACGTCCAACCTCTTCTGCATGGCTTGGACCTGAAAGAACAGCTATAACTGCCTGTGGGATTTCATCTTTGGTTACTTCACATAGTGTTTTTAATGTATGCTCTTCTATACCTTTACCGACATTTACTATATACTGTCCTTCCTTAACAAAAGGGGCAATAAGCTTAGCTGTAGAACGGGTGTAAGGAGAGGCAACAGCAAGTATAAGCACATCACTGTTTTTGACAACATATTCTGTATCTGCATTGAATTTAATATGTTCTGGGAATATCACACCAGGAAGACATCTTTTATTTTCACGGGTTTCATCCAGTTCTTTGATTTCATCAGGAAATACTGACCAAACTGTAACTTCATGTCCATTATTATTAAGCAGCATAGCAAGTCCAAGTCCCCAGCTTCCTGCACCAAGTATACCAATCTTTACCATTAAATCCTCATTTCTGGCAGCATATATGCCCAAGTAAGAAGAATACATATATGCTGCCGATAACTATAAAACTATAATAACTTTTTGATATTTCTGTTTTTGTTTTAATTATCAGGTTTTTTTTCACCGATTTTACGTTCTGTTCCGTTTAAAAGTCTTTTAATATTGCCATGGTGTCTTCCAACGCCAAGAAGAACGAATAATAATACAACTATAACAGCTTCTTTAAACTCTTTATCAGCAAGTGGAAGCCATCCAAGCAGACCCCAGATTACGAATTCAACAAAAAAACCTATAATACCGATAATAGAACCAAGTGATACATATCTTGAAAGTTTTGTGACTAAACCAAATGTAAGCATTCCAAATACAGTAAACATAAAGCAATACTTAGGAAAAAGTATAAGGCTTATGACCATGCCAGATGTAGCAGCAATACCTTTTCCGCCCTTAAATCCAAGATAAAATGGAAAGTTATGTCCAAGCACTACTCCAAAGCCACCATAAAGAATAAGCAGCATTTCCGATACACCTGAATTACTGCCATATACAAAATGTATAATGATAGCAACAAGGCATGACTTGAAAGCATCCATAAAATATGTCAGAAAACCAGCTTTTTTTCCAAGTGTACGCATAGTATTAGTAGTTCCTGCATTACCACTTCCATAATTTCTTATATCAATATGGTTAAACTTGCCTATCCAGAAACCAGTCTGAATAATAGCACCAACAAAATATCCTATTATAAGACATATAACTCTGCTTAGCATTATTCTTTCTCCTTACGTTCCCTGTTGATAAATCTTATCGAAGTACCTCTGAATCCAAAAGATTCACGGATTCTGTTTTCAATATATCTTGTATATGAGAAATGTGTCAGTTCCTTGTCATTTACAAACATTACAAATGTAGGTGGCTTAACTGATACCTGTGTCATATAATATATTCTTAACCGCTTACCTTTATCAGATGGTGGCTGCTTCATTGCGACAGCTTCTGTAAGAATCTCGTTTAATACACCAGTTGGTATACGCATAGTCTGACTGTCTATAATAGTATCAATAAGCTCATATATCTTGCCGATTCTTTGTCCTGTAAGAGCAGAGATAAAGATAATTTCAGCATAAGACATAAATGATAAAGTATCCTTTATCTTACTTGTAAACTCATATATTGTTTTATCATTCTTTTCAACAGCATCCCATTTGTTAACAGCAATTATAATACCCTTGCCTCTTTCGTGTGCAATACCAGCAATCTTTGCATCCTGCTCCGTTACACCCTCTGTTGCATCAATAACAAGAATAGCAATATCGCACCTTTCAACTGCTGCAACTGTTCTTATGATACTATATCTTTCAAGATCCTCTTTTATCTTGTTCTTTCGTCTAAGACCGGCAGTATCTATAAATACATATTCTTTTTTATTATAGGTTATAGTTGTATCAATCGCATCTCTGGTTGTTCCTGCAATGTCTGATACAATAACTCTGTTCTTTCCCATGAGTTTATTAATAATAGATGACTTACCAACGTTAGGCTTACCTATTATAGCAACCTTAGGACGTTCATCCTCCTCTTCCTCTGTTGAATCCTCTGGAAAATGGCTGATAACAGCATCAAGCATATCACCAAGTCCAAGCTTGGAAGCTGCTGATATAGGATGTGGATCACCTATACCCAGATTATAGAATTCATATACATCAGGCATAAGTTTGTCAAAGTTATCAACCTTATTGACAGCAAGAATAACAGGTTTTCTTGAACGTCTGAGCATATCAGCCACCTTGGCATCAGAATCAACAAGCCCCTGTTTTACATCGGTAAGAAATATAATTACATCTGCAGTTTCAATAGCTATTTCTGCCTGCTCTCTCATCTGTGCAAGAATAATATCACTTGTATCTGGTTCAATACCGCCTGTATCAATAAGTGTGAATGACTTATCAAGCCATGTTACATCTGCATATATTCTATCTCGTGTGACACCTGGTGTGTCTTTTACAATAGAAATCTGCTGTCCTGCAAGGTCATTAAACAATGTTGATTTTCCAACATTAGGACGACCAACTACAGCAACTATTGGTTTACTCATATATTCGCCTCCATACAAAATACTATAAAAAATCTTTTTTAGTAGATAAAAATAATTTTTTTACTTAAAAACATCATCTGGTAATGTTAATTTATGAAAAATTAACACACATAATCTAAAATATAATACCAGTTTAATTGCTTTTTGTAAAGCGCTATGCTATCATACGAAATATTGGAAATGCGTAGTTTTAAGAAGGAGGTTTTACGTGTTTAACAAACAAATCATAAAAAAAGCCGCAGCTATGATTATAGCATCAGTCATGTGTGTGGCTACTTTTACATATGCATATGCGGCAGGTGACACAAACAATTTCAAGTTTTCTGATATAGACTTGTCTGTAAAGGTACCTAAAGAACTGATATGTTTTACAAGAACAACAACAAATAATAATTCATACCTTGAAAAGCTGGGTGTTGATGAAGCATCGGTGCTTACTAACAATATGATAGCTAATAAAATATATCTTGAAGCAGTTCCAGAGGATGTCGGATATGAAATAGTTGTTTATGGAAATACAGCATCAAAGAATCTTGGTAACTTAAATGAATTATCAGAAGACGAGCTTAACTCATTATACAATGAATATGTTGCATCACAGTCGGCTATAAATAATGACAACATTAAGGAAGAGCTTGAGTCAAGTGAACTGATAAAAATTAATGATATACCTTATTTTGTAACTAATATACATTCAGTATCAAATGACGTTACTGTTTACAGTCAGAAATATTATACTGTTGTGCATGGATATATATACACATACGCTATCCAGTCTAAGACAAACCGTGTTTCAGAGGATATGACAGCTAATGCTAAATGTATTATAAGCTCAGCCAGTTATGCTAAAGTAAGAAAATCACTTTTTGAAAATTCAGTTATATCAGAAACTTTATCAAATATAATTACTGTTGGTATACCAATAATTATACTCGCAATAATTCTTTATGTTCTGGTAAAGGTTGGACCGAAGGGAAAAGCTAAGAGACTGAATGAAGAAGCAAAATTAAGGGCTGAATATAAAAAAGCTCATGAAAATAACAATAAAACAAAATAAATACATTAAAAAAAGAAAAATAAAAAGAATATTTTAAAATGGTGTAATGTAATAAGGATGGATTTTCTTATTACATTACACCATTTTTATTAGATTTTTAATAAATTTTGTTTATTGGTTATAATCATCTCAGATAAATAAAATTGCACATTATTCCTCTTTTTCCTTTGCTTGCACGATGTGAAAAGAGAATATTGCTGTTACAGCATGTGCATACATCTGATACATATATATCAGATGCTTTAATACCACAATTAATAAGGTTAATATAATTAGCGGACAAAAGATTAAGCTGATATTTACCTTCTGTTTTTCCATTCTTTAACAAAAGATTAACTTCCTGTTTGGTATATGCTGCTTTAAACATATCAGCAACATCGGAACTTACTTCATAGCAATCCATGCATATTCCTGGACCTATGAATGCTTTTATATTTTCGTTTACGCAGCCAAATGCATTTTTCATTGCATTAAAACCATTAGCTGCTATATTTCCAACAGTGCCCTTCCAACCAGCGTGCATAGCTGCGATCACATGCTGTTTTTCGTCAACAAGAGTAACAGGAATACAATCTGCATAGGATGATACAAGACATAGATTTCTTGTATTTGTAACCAATCCATCTATGTTATCATAATCACGTTCTCTTGTAATTCCCATTCCAGCATGGCTGTCATCAACAATCTTTATATTGGTTGTGTGTGTCTGTTTAGTATATACCATGCGTTCTACCGGTATGTAAAGAACTGATGCCATACGCTCAAAATTTTTGTATACATTCTTATATGAATCTGCCTCATATTGTCCTACAGGGTTGAAAGTAAGATTCATGCTCTCAAACATTCCTGTACTCACACCACCAAGTCTTGTGGAAAAAGCCTGCTTTACTACATTGCTGTTAGAAAATGGTGCAAATGTAATATATGGTATATTTTGCTCTGATATATTAGTATAAATCGTGTTTTTAAAATTATTTGGATGTCCGAATTGTTCAATAAGTCCGCTATATAATAAAGAACTGTTGACACGGCATAGAGTATTAATATCCTGCATTATTTTATTCCTTATCCTGATTTATATGATTTTATTATCATCTGTAGTCAAATGCATTTTTTATATGAGTTATTCTGTTGTTACGGTCTATTCCAATGACGTCAAAACGACACGGAAAAGAGGTGTATCCATACCTGGTACAAAAAAACAAAGCAACACGGCTAATTTTATGCTGTTTACGCACATCTACAGCCTCTATCGCATATCCATATCTGTTATTGCTTCTATATTTACATTCTGTAAATACAATTGTTGAATTATCTTTAGATATGATATCTATTTCACCAAATCTGGTTCTATAATTCCTTTTAATAATTGTATGTCCCTGTGATAAAAGATATTCAACCGCCATGTTCTCATACCCAGTGCCTATATTTCTTTTATTATATGGTGGATTATTGTCAACCATGTATTTTACCTCTTAATTTATCTGTTTTATCTACGAAAACAAGTATTTCGGCAACAACTGTATATAGTTCAGGTGGAATCATATCTCCTATTTCAAGATTAGAAAGAGTATTGGCAAGCTTGCTGTCTTCATAGGTTGGAACATCTGAATCTTTTGCTTTTTCTATGATTTTATCAGCAATATGACCTTTTCCCGAAGCGATGATTTTTGGTGCCTGTTCGCCTTTGTTATACTGTAGTGCAACCGCTACCTTCTGTTTTCGTACAGCTCCATCAGGACCATTTACGATATCACCAGCATTATTATTTTTATACCTGCTATCAGCCATATAGCCATCCCCCTTTCACCTGTAATCCATGTTATATTATGATTTATGCTTTTACATCAAGTACGTATTGTCCGTTATTTTCTGGCCGTATATCTCTTTCAATAAAATCATTAACAAAATCGAATTCATCTTTGACATTTTCAGACACCTTCATTTCAAAATGTGTTGAATACCCAAGCTTTTCTAATCTTTCATTTAGTTCATCTATATGTGAATATACAAAGTTGAGCAGTTCTTCACTCTCAAGTATGAAATTAGTTGATACATTCTTTTTGTTAAGCTTTACATAAACATCTATAGGACCTAAATGTTCCATATCAAGATGAAGCATGGCACTTACATCTTCTGAATTATGTGCAAGTGCCTTTTTGTTAGTGAAAACATATAATTCACCATTGCCTTCACCCTCAGAAAACTTAAGAGGCATCTGAAAAAAAGTCATATTCTTATTAAGATCATTCATAAAATCTATGTTACTTTTTATATCCTTCATGCTTTTTGATATGTCTTCATTGATGTTGCTGCTTTTATATATGCTTTCAACATCTTCAATATTTTTACGCACCCTTTTATAGAAGCTGTTTATAGGATTGTCACCAGGTGTACCAACATCCTTGGGAGTAAGTCTCATAGTTTCTGTTATAAACTGACCAAGCAGCTGTTTAAATACAGCTGAATTCGTAATGCCAGATGAAGGATCAGATAAAGAAGGATTATTTAGTATATAGTTAATGGTATCTTTTAATGATATGTTGTCTTTTATAATACTATCAGACAGAACTTTTCCAGCATCAGATACGCTGTTTAGTTTATCAGTAAGCTTGTTTATGAAATCATCTGGGAATGAGTAAGATAAGGATTCTGATTTTACTTCACTATCAGTTCCGTTAATTCCGTACATACCATTTATCAGATTTCCGATATCTGAAAGTGCTTTTAAATCACCTGTCACACAAGCATTATTTATACTATTATAAATATTTAATCCAAGGGAATTAAGCTGGTTATTTATCTGTGCATCAAAGGTTTTATAAGCTTCAAACATAGCTATATTATCAGATGTAACCGGCATATCAAGACGTATAAGATTAGCTATTGTGTTAATGTTAGCACCAGGATACTGCGCCATAAGCCTGTTCATATTGTTAAGCATATCTGAGCTTACTGGCATATTAAGTGATAACAGCTCCTTAAGCATGGCTGTATTTTCATCTGTAGCGTATAATCCGGCAGCCTCTAGTGCCTTATCTATAAACATATTCTGTTGTTCACCAGCTGATACTACCTTAAGGGATATCTGATTATCTGAAATATTTTTTACAAGAAATGTTATATTATCCCCTTTTGAAACATTAGCATCACCCGTAAGGTGTGCAGACAATAAAGAACCATCATTAAAGCCAATAAGAACCTGGGAATCTTTTATCTGGTTAATAATGCCTGAAAGGACATCTCCGGGCATAAGATTTTTTAACACAGAGTAAGCATTGCTATTTATATTATTTAAACCAGAAGCAGGAGTATTCGTTATATTGATATTTTTTTCTGAAGTGTTGTATGTATTATCAGTCTGTTCGGTACCTGTTGACGATATATTAGAAAGCTTTTGTACATTAATATCCATACGAATCTCCATTCTCTGTATTTTTATCTGATAAATAAATCATTTGCAATTTGCAGTATATTCATTAAAAACAAGTAAAATCATATTATTATATATAATTTTTTATGAAGGTCTTTCTATGTATTGGACAAGCTCCATATTCTGCTAAAGCATCCCTGTGCTGCTTTGTTCCATATCCTTTATGCTTCGCAAATCCATATTCAGGATATAATTCATCGTAGCTATACATAAGTCTGTCTCTTGTTACTTTAGCGATTATACTTGCACTTGCAATAGAAAGGCTTTTGGCATCTCCCTTTATTATAGGAACCTGTTTTATATTAATTCCTGGTATATCTACTGCATCGTTAAGTAATATATCGGGTGTTACAGTAAGATTATTAATCGCCTGATGCATAGCCTCGTAGGTTGCATTAAGTATATTGATCTCATCTATTCTTTCCGGACCTACTATTCCGACACCTACTGAAACAGCTTCATTCATTATAACATCATAAAGAGCTTCTCTCTTTTTCTCACTTAATTTTTTGGAATCATTAACATATAGTATTCTGCTGTCTTTAGGAAGAACAACCGCCCCTGCTACAACAGGACCTGCAAATGGACCTCTGCCAGCCTCATCTATACCGCATATATACGTATATCCCGCATATTCCTTTTCGTATGAACACATATTTTCTATACGTTCAAGCTCTGCCTGAAGCTTAAGTGCTTTTTTTTCTTCACGTTCTTTAGCTGTTGGCATTATCTTCACTCCTTTCAAGTGTGATTCGTCCAAGACGTCCACTTCTGAAGTCATCAAGTATTATATTCGCTGTTTTTTCATAGTCTATGGCATTGCCTTTTTTAATACAGCCTCTCTTTAAAGCAGCCTGTTCCATAATATACAGTGCTATTGAATTATCTGGATTAATAGCGCTTTCATCATAGCTTGCTTTTACAGCTTCTTTATCAAGCTCATATCTTTCGATAATATTATCAGGATAGTTGTTATACACATAGTTAATAGTATCTATAGCAAGTTCCTCTATGTTAAGAATATTATCATTAATAGAGCCAATCATGGCCAGGCGCATTCCAACGTCCTGGTTTTCAAATCTTGGCCATAGTATACCTGGAGTATCAAGCATTTCAACATTTTTCCCAAGCTTAATCCACTGTTTTCCCTTAGTAACACCAGGCTTGTTACCAGTTTTGGCACTTGCCTTACCAGCAAAGGAATTAATAAATGTAGATTTTCCAACATTAGGTATACCAACAACCATTGCTTTGATAGTTCTGTTCATGATGCCTCTGCTTTTATCACGTTCGATTTTATCAGCACATGCGGTCTGTATAAGATTATTTACCTGTTTAACGCCTGAATTGTCTCTTGAATTAAGCTTAAGGCAATATATATTCTTACTGTTAAAATAAGCAATCCATTTGTTAGTTACATAATCATCTGCTAAGTCAGCCTTATTAAGAAGAATTATTCTTGCTTTGTTAGAGGCAAGTTTATCTATGTCTGGATTACGGCTGCTCATTGGAACTCTCGCATCAACTATTTCTATAACAAGATCAATAAGTCTTATGTTTTCTTCCATCATTCTTTTAGCTTTAGTCATATGACCAGGATACCAGTTAAAACTGCTTTTACCAGCTTTGGCTGTATTGCAGTCCTTTGAATTCTGCTGTTCTTTTTGATAATTTTTTTTTATTGATTTTTTATTTGTTGAACCATTATTATTTCTTGATTTCTGCATATAATTACCTTTCATAAATTAAAGTAGATGATCTTATTTATTTGACAAACCGGATATCTTCAAAAGGCTGTAATACCATCCATACTTTTCCAATAACATGCTTTTTTTTAACCATGCCTATACTTGAGAATCTGCTGTCTTCACTGTTATTTCTATTATCACCAAGGCAGAAATACTCATCTTCTGCAAGATGAATCTCGTTTGCTGTAATTCCAGCAGTTACAATATATGTATCATTAATATCATTTTCAAGCAGATTACCATTAATATATATATGTCCTTCTTTAATCTGGACAGTTTCACCAGGAAGTCCTATCACTCTTTTAACATATAGCTTTGAGGAACCGATTGCATCTGGCTCAAAGGCAATGCAATCAAAACGCTTAGGTCCATCTAAGACATATGCAAACCTGTTGATAAGTACTGTGTCTTCATTCTTTATCGTATCTTCCATGGAACTACCTGATATAGTTGTTCTTGTACAGGAAAACGAAACAATAACATACGCAGCAACAATAACCATAACAATATCAACTATTGTTTTACATATATTAAGAAGTACTGTATTTTCCTGATATCTTCTATAATATGAACTCATTATAAAAACTCTCCGTTTTATTCAATAATATATAACGCATTATACAGGATTATGAAATAGGTGTCAAAGACATGATTTATCTGTGCCTGTGAAATCAAAAACCATACATATCCCTGCATAGCTGCTTTCCATATTCAGTTCTGAATATATTATCATAAGCCTTTAATACAGCTTCCTTTGATACATTATCTTCATACATATTCACAAGAAAATCAGCCTCTATGAGTATCTGGTAATCAATACCATCAATGTTATTATATGTATGATGATGTGCAATCAGATACTGCACACGCTCTGAAATTTCTGGTTCAAACCCAAGCTTATGAAGCAGCTCTCCTGCAAGTGAGGGACCTTCTTTTTCCTGAAGCTTTCCACTACATTCCCCATACTTTTCTTCGCATATATGTATCCCTATATCGTGGGTCAGGGCAGCTGTTTCAATAACAAATAAAGTTTTGTTATCTACATGTTCCATCTTTGCAATCAGCCTGGCATAGCTGTGTACCTTACAGAAATGTTGTATTCTTTTAGCATCACCACTGTATAGTTCAATCATTGCAATATGCAGTTTATTTAATATATCAATATTCTTCATAGTTATGTTAGTCATAGTTGTATCATTCATATCTATAGTATTCATAGTAGTACTCTCTCTTTCTTTAAAATAAATCAAGCATATTATCAAGATATATGGCTTCCCTTACATGAATCTGAAATTCAGGTTTAGTCATATAATAAAGTATAAATTCAAGAATAAGTGCACTTCCAAGGCTTCTTCCTTCTATTTTAAAGTTAGTAAATCCCATAGGAATATATATATTTCTTATATCATCTACACTTATGAATGCAGGGTTACTCATTGCACCAGAAAAGCTATAACCTTTAGCAGCTTTTGGTGATACACATATATGGCTTGCACAATTTTCACCAAGATTCATACGGCTCACCACTTCATAGCAGGCTTTACGGTCATAGCATTCAAACCAGCAGCACTCATTACATAGAAATTCAACTTTATTTTTTTGTGTATCTGTTAAGGCTTTAAGCTTATGGTAGCATTTATTTAACCTAAAATCAGGAACAACATAGCTAAAAGCCTCATTGTTTATTTCATCCAGTAATTTATTGTAATCTGTCAACACCTTGGTTGTTGATGAAACAAAATAGAATTCAGGATATTTATTTTTTAAATAGTTAAGCAGGAGGTCTGAATGAACGATAATGCCATTTTTAACACCATCTGCCTTACATGCTGTATTAATAGAAGCATTGCTGATACCAGAATAAGTATGCTGTTCCTTTATAGCAGCCTTTAACAATTCACACAGTTCATTACATTTTTTATCTGATAGGTGTTCCTTTTTAAGAAGAGAGTTACTAAAAGTAAGCCTGGATGATATTTTATATTCTGACATAAGCTTAAATACCTCTCTGGCATCGCAATCTCCAAATCCAGCACGCCCTCCACCCCACAGGCAGTCGGCAGGTGCACCATATATAGAGCCTATATCGCACCAATCATAAAAATACTCCCTGTGTTCATAAAATAAAGGCAGAAAAACCTTATAAAATTCATAGAATTCAAACAAACCAGGCAGATGAAAGAAAGCTTTCCTGCCATCATATATGTAAGATATATTAGTATTCATTTTTGATACCTGTGTTATTTTTCTTTCTTAATATTATATGATACCAGGGTCAAAAGGTCTAAACCCACATGAGCTCGCTCATAGGTGGGTGAAAGACCTTGGGACCCGCCCCAATATGAGCATAAAAGTGGGATGATAATCCCACGATATGCGAATATTGGGTAGAATTGTGGGAGTGCGTAGCACGGAACAATCCGTAGGTATCAAAGTCGGGGGGCTTTTGCCCCCTACTTCATTATGTATAATATCCTTTATATCAAATATTATTATATATTTAAAGATTATATTTATACTTTGCAAGTATTTATAATTCATTATCTCCATTCTGAATTATAATATAGCTGATTACAATATATTAGCTTCATTAGCAAAGCATTTATCTATATTTACAACTACATCAGAATCAATCCACCCTTTATCTGCCATATCATACAGAATACTGCAGGCTTTATTGTGTGGCATTCCGCTTTTATAAGGACGGCTTTCTGTAAGCGCCTGATATATATCTGCACCAGCCATTATACGTTCTTCAACACCTAATTCTGCTGCTGTTTTACCAAAAGGATAACCAGTACCATCAAGTCTTTCATGATGAAAAGCCGCCCAGTCACGTATTTCATCAAAGCCGTTAATGTCTGATAATATATAGTAGGTATAAGCTGCGTGATGCTTCATAACTGAATATTCTTCATCTGTAAGCTTATCTGGCTTTTCTAATATATCATTGCCTATGGCTACCTTGCCAATATCGTGTAATGCACCTGCCAGATATATTTTCTGTGATGTTTCCTCTCCAAGCCCCATATATCCTGCAAGCTTCTTTGCTATACAGGCTACACCAATAGAATGTGTACTTGTAAAGGGAGACTTATAATCTATGATTCCTGCAAAAAAACTTGCTATCTGTTTAATCTGATTAAAGCTAAGCTCCTTATTCATTCGTGGAACTTTGCTCCATAGATTCACTTCTATATTATCAGAATCAAGCTCACTAATATTATCAGGCGTGAACACCTGTAGGAATGAATCTATACATTCATTATCAACAAGCCTGCCACGCACATTTTCAAGAAAGTATTGTATTTTATTCCAGTATGGTAAGTATTTATTGGAAACAGCTTTGGAATACTTATCAGAATTAATAGAGTTACAGCAGGCCAGATCTAATATATCACACATATGTATAATTCTGGAAAACAAAGGAATTTCGTTCCATTTTTTACCAAATATTCCACTTCCATCTGCATTTTCATGGTGATAAAGAATAACATTGGTAACATCAGTATTAAATGGAAGCTTTTTTATATTCTGCTCACCAAGTATGCAATGCTGTCCTACCTGTGGAAGCTGCTTCTGTTTACCATGTATATCTATATAGTTATTATGCAGTTCTTCTTTGATATATTGTGTGAGTGCATTGTCGTGCATAAGTGCACAAGCTGCCAAATCCTGCAGACTTTCATCATTAATCCCCATATTCATTGCAATACACACGCTCATATACGCAACTCGTTTAGAGTGTTTATTAGTCGAGTGTACAAGCTCTGCTTCTACGCAGTCAAGTGCATACGAACACGCACCTATTAATCCTAAGATATCTAAATACATTGAATTCTCCATTTCTGTTAAAAACTATTTTATATTATTATAATACAAGAGCAGATTGCGGGAGTACATAGCATGGAACAATCCGTAGGTATCAAAGTCGGTGGCTTTTGATACCCATATCATATCATATAATCAAAAAATTTTATATTTATTTTATTGACTTATTATTATGTAAAATTTATAATCCCATGAGATTAAGTCGGTGGCTTTTGACCACGGCTTAATATATATACATATATAAAAATGAGGATACTATATGATACATTTACGTAATTCTTTTGATAAACATAATAAATATAATCACAATAAAGGTTTCTCATTAGTTGAACTCATTATTGTTATTGCCATTATGGCTGTGTTTGTCGGTATACTAAGTCCTTCTTTAATTAAGCATATTCATAAAGCCAGGGTTGCCGCTGACTGGGCTAATCTTCAGAATTATTTTAATGAAATCCAGGCTGATTATACCTTAACTGGTCAGTTCAATCCAGCAGTTCCTGATATTCACGAGGATATGAACTATTATAGAAGAGAAATAAATTTCCTTGATGGCTCTAAAGCAAAACTGAAGGCCGGTTTTTATATGATTACAAAAGATATATATTCAGGTGGCTATAATATAATTTATCACTGCGATAAACATGGAGAAGGTTGTGCGTTATCTCTTGGAACCAATGTTACTTCTTAAACTTTAAAAAATATTTATAATAAAATGAGGTTGTAATTCAGGCACAAACCTGTTACAACCTCATTTTATTATAGAATTATTATAATTATCTAACTAATTCTTTAACCTTTGCAGCCTTACCTGTTCTCTGACGTAAATAGAATAACTTAGCTCTTCTAGCCTTACCACGTCTGATAACTTCAACCTTCTCTACGATAGGTGAATGTAATGGCCATGTCTTTTCTACACCGATTCCACCAGAAATCTTTCTAACTGTAAATGTAGCACGTACTCCTGTACCCTGCTTCTTTAAAACAGTTCCTTCAAATACCTGGATTCTTTCACGGTTTCCTTCTTTAATCTTAGCAGATACTCTTACAGTATCACCAACATTGAAAGCTGGTACTTCAGCCTTAAGCTGAGCATCTTCGATGTTCTTAATAATTGTATTCATGTGTGACCTCCTTATTATTTCGACATTCTTAATGTGACCTGCACAACAGAGGACTGTCTCTTTTCACAACTTGATAAGAATAACATATACTAAATAAATATGCAAGTATTAATTTCATAAAAATATGCAATAAAACATGCAATCTTAATTTCAATAAAATATTTCGTTGTGAATTCTGCTTTAGTTAATGTCAAGAAGACCCTTTAACACATGTACTGTAACTGTTTTATTGTCAAGATCATGTGCGAGTATACATTCATCAATAACCGGAAGATAATATACTCTGCCACCAGGGGCTGTGACCTCATACACATTATTAGCTCCTGTTTCTATAACATCAGTAAGCTTTCCAAGAGTATTCCCTTCATCTGTAACAACAGTAAGTCCGATAAGATCACATATGAAATATTCACCTGGTTCACATTTAACAGCATTATCTCTTGTTACAAGCAGGTCGCACTTTGTATAAATCTCAATATCATTAATATTATCAAATTCTTTAAATTTCAGTATAACAAACTGTTTAAAAAACTTTACCGACTGTACAGTAACATTTATATTTCCATGTTTTCCAGCAATTACACATTCTTTTAATTTTTTAAACCTTGCAGGATCGTCTGTAGTAGGAAACACTTTAACCTCTCCTTTTATTCCGTGAGTTGATGTAATCACACCTACTCTTAACATATCTTCGTTCATAAAATTCCTCTTTTCTGTGCACATATTTATGTATGCGGGTATGTGGCAAGGTGCACTCAGACCTAATCCCGTGTTTTGATAATTCTGCTTTGATGACATGTAAAATATATTATCTGATAACTATCGGATAGTATATTTAAAAGTGCTTTAGCACCATTTATGATGTTATCATCCATATTAACAAAAGGATCATCCATGATTATAAATGGTTTATCATCCTTATACATAGCATTAATAAATGAAAGTCTTAAACATAAGCTGGCTATATCCTTTGAACCCGAACTAAAAAAACGAAGCTCTCTTTCCTGTCCATATTCATTCGTAAGCAGTCTGTTATTAACATCAATACTATACTTGTCGTGGAAGTCCGTTGCATTGTTACATATATCAATATATTCATTAAATTTATTTTTAACTGAAACCTGATATTTACATGAAAACGATATTCTGGCCTTTATAAGATATTCTCTTGACAGTTTCAGATTGTTATATTTTTTCAGTCGAATTTCATAATCCTCCATAAGTTCCGAAAGTATATTATTTTTATCTGTAAGCTCATCAAGTTTATCTTGATATATACTTAATTGTGTGCTATATCCAGCTATATTATCGTTATGCTGCTTGAGTTTTTTTTCTATATCATCCAGCCTGCTGTTAAGCATAGACACATTTTCAGTATGTTCAAGATTAGTATTTGATACTTGTTCTATGATTTTATCTATATCATTATGCTGGCTTTCAAATGTATTAAATATATTATATGCATAATCATATTCTTTTCTTATATGTCCGATTATTTCAATATCCTGCTTCATTTTATAAAGGCAGTTATTACACTCTTTTATAAGCAGTATAATATCATGCTTCTTTTTATCATCATTTATAATATCAGCCAGTTCTTGTGGCATATAATTCTCAAAGCTTGCTATAAAGCTGCATATATTCCTGACATATCCACTTATACCAGCCTGCTTATACTGGATATTATACTTATCTATCTGTTGGACGATTCTTTCATATTCATACAATCTGTTATCTATTGTTGACAGTGTATATACTACATCAGGATCAAAACTAATATCGTGTGCATCAAGCCATTCTTTTATAAGTAAATACTGCTTTTTATAATCGTTTTTTAATTCATTAATAGGTGCATGAATATGTTTACTGCTTCCAGTTTTTTCATTTTTATTATACACTATTCCGGCAATTATTAATATTATTCCTATTGGTATCAGCAATACACCAGTACCAGTTATAGCACCAACTATAATAGAAAGCAGACCGGCTGCTATAGCTGCTATTAAAAGAATGTTTCTATATTTATCTGCAACAGATAATTCACTTTGTATCTCAGCCTTTAATGTGTTCAGATGGTTTATGTTATCAATCTGTTCCTTAAGCTCATGATGCGAATAACAAGACACCGATGCTTTAAGTTCATGCAGCCTGTCATACTGTGTCTTATTAGGCTCTAGTTCTTTTAGCTGGCTGTATTTATCAAGTATCCTGTCTGCATATTGTATTTTCATACAAACATCATTAATATCTGGAAGCCTGCCATATTCTTCAAGCTTTTCTTCATAGGCTTGTCTTTTTTCTTCAAGCTGTCTGCTATATATATTATATTGCTTTAAAATACTTTGCATTTCATTGTAATAGCTTGCCTTATCTAGTTCTTTTTTTATATGCTGTTTTTGCAACGACAGCTTTTCCATAAGTTTTTCTATATCTTTTATATGTCTTATAGTTGTGTCTATACTATCTTCTAATACTGGCATTTCTTTTAACTGTGCCTGTATTTCATTAAGCTTGTCCTTCTGTTTATAAAGTTCACCTGTTTTTCTGTCAGGACTTAAGGCATTAAGCTTATCATCCATGCTTTTAATAACCTTGTCAAAGTTATTTATATCCTCTGTATCTGACTGTTCATCTCCAAGAAGCGCTTCGATATCGCCGGTGCTTTCTGTTATACAGTTATTTTCGTATATACATAAGGTCTTTTTAAATGTGCTGCTGTCTATTTTAAAGATTTCATATCCAATATTGGAGCTATAATCTAAAGAAACTAACATTGTTCTTTGGTCAACAAGGCGGAATGTATCATCTTTATCTTTTGCTTCAAATGTTCTATATATCGTATATCGTTTATCATCAAGACAGAAAGTTATATTACCACCATATATTCCGCCATTCCACGGCTTATAACGTTTTCTCTCATTTTCATAGGAATCTCTTTTAGAGGAATTATCAAAGCCATAAAACATGACTTTAATAAATGCAGTAAGTGTACTTTTCCCCCATCCGTTTTCTTCTATCAACTGATTAAGTCCATTATTAAAGCTCATATCAAGGTTATTAAATTTGCCAAAATTATCTATATGCAGACTTACTAATTTCATATATATTCCTCTCCTGTTAAAGCTTTGATTCCAATCGCTATAATAGCAGCTTTAGTGTCATCATCCAGCGCATCATCAGCTTTCACAAGCCGTACAAGCTCTCCTTTTACAGAATTCTCATATAGAAAATTATCGTAATCTATTTTTATTCCAGAATGGTCATACAACTTAAAATAATAATATTTGTCACAAAACATCATTGTAATATATTCTATATTTTTTTCACAGTTTACATTTATATTACCTGTAAGCACAACTTTAATCATACTTGAACTGCTATAATGCTTCATATCAAGTGCATGTTGTATGTTATTAATTATTTCAGATGAATTCAGGCATTCTGATATATCTACGTCTATTTCATACAGGCATCTTGAAGCTGCCTGTATCATTTCGTGGCTTGTAAGTGTATTATTGTTTACATCTATAACAACAAAGCCATGTTCACCACATTCGTCAAAGCCCCTGCCTTCAATGCAGCCTGGATAACAGTAAATTCCCCTTGCATCTAGCTTTTCTTTCTTATATGAGTGTACATGTCCAAGTGCAAGATAGTCTATCCCTTTATTCTTAAGAAGTCTGATTGATATGCTCTGATATTCATTTTTGCTTTTAGTCTGTGCTTCCTGACCATGCAGCATGACTATGTTAAAGCAGTTATTGTCAAGAATAAGAGAATTGTATATAATGTCGGAATTATCCGCTGTAAGTTCTATGCCACTAATAACTATTTTGTTATTATCTTTTTCAGAAGTAATTTTATATTCTGTCCATTCTGTACCGAACAGTTTTAAATTATCTGGAATCTTATTCATTCCAATAAACATACTTTCAGCATCATGATTTCCCTTAAGATAATAAAATATAATATCTTGATTATCAGTAACTGCTGTTAAAAAAACATTGCGTGCAGTAGATGATATGTTTTTCTTGTCATACAGATCTCCAGATATAAGAATATGATGTACATCATTTTCCTTTGCATATGTAATCATCCTTTGAAATGTCACTAACAGCTCTGTCCTTCGTTCTTTTGCTTTTTCTTTAGTAAGATTACTTGTCATATCAGAATCCAGATGCAGATCTGCACAGTGTATCAGTTTCATAATAATATTATTCTCCTATACTTCTTATTTCATCATTATATTAACATATGCCGAACATATTTTCTAGTACGTTATTTTGAAAACGATGTACTAGAAAATATGATACTATATGCATCTGGTGTTTTACTGCAAATATTAATAACAAAAATGAGCCACTATACTTAAAAAGTATAATGACTCATAACAGTGCATTAATTGTCTATCTCTACAATGACCTTTTTATCAGTCTTAGATGCGGCTGCAGATACAACAGCTCTAATAGACTTTGCAATTCTTCCGGATTTACCGATCACCTTACCAATATCTGATGAAGCAACCTTTAAATTTACGACAATTGCTTTATCTTTCTGTGTTTCTGTTACTACAACCTCATCCGGATTATCAACTAGTGCTTTAGCGATAACTTCCACTAACTGTTTCATAGCTAAATACCTCCACTAGTCTTATTTTTCGATACCTGCCATCTTGAAAAGCTTTCCAACTACTTCTGTAGGCTGAGCTCCGTTAGCTAACCACTTCTTAGCGAGTTCTGCATCAACGTTAAGCTTGCATGGATCGTAATTAGGATCATAAGTACCGATTTCTTCAATAAATCTACCATTTCTTGGAGATCTTGAATCTGCTACGATAATTCTATAGAAAGGAGACTTCTTCTCACCTAATCTCTTTAATCTAATCTTTACTGCCATTACTGTTTCACCTCCTGTAAATCTTTCATAATAATATATATGTTAAAAAGGTAATTTAAAACGTCCCTTTTTAGCACCTTTCATCATACCAGGCATCTGTTTCATCATCTTTTTCATCTGTTCAAACTGCTTGATGAGCCTGTTTACTTCACTGATATTAACACCAGCACCTCTTGCAATCCTGTTTTTTCTTGATGGATTGATAATATCAGGATTTTTTCTTTCCTTAGCTGTCATTGACTGTATGATAGCTTCTGTTCTTTTAAGATTAGCTTCTGCTTCATCTTCATCAGGCATCTGAAGATTCTTCATGTTGCCACCAAGTCCCATGCCTGGAAGCATACTCATAATAGAACCTATACCACCCATATTTCTTATCTGACCCATATACTCAAGGAAATCATCAAAATCAAACTCTGCTTTCTTAAGCTTAGCTTCCATCTCCTTAGCTTTGTCAGCATCAATCTGTGCTTCTGCCTTTTCAATAAGTGTAAGGACATCTCCCATTCCAAGAATTCTTGATGCCATACGGTCCGGGTAAAACTGCTCAAGATCTGATAACTTTTCACCCATACCTACATAGAGGATAGGCTTTCCTGTAACAGCCTTGATTGAAAGTGCAGCACCACCTCTTGTATCACCATCTAACTTAGTAAGAATAACTCCATCAATCCCAACCTTTTCGTTAAATGAAGCAGCAACATTGACTGCATCCTGACCTGTCATAGAGTCAACTACCAGTATAGTCTGGTCAACTTCAACTTCATTCTTTATATTGATAAGCTCTTCCATCATATTCTCATCAACATGAAGACGACCAGCAGTATCAAGAATAACGATATTGAAATTATTATCCTTAGCATGTGCTATAGATGCCTTGGCAATATCAACCGGATTATGACCTGTTCCCATAGAGAACACTTCAACTCCCTGTTTATTGCCGTTTATAGTTAACTGCTCAATAGCAGCTGGCCTGTAAACATCACATGCAACAAGTAAAGGCTTTTTACCTTTTTCCTTAAATTTACCAGCAAGCTTTGCAGTTGTTGTTGTCTTACCTGCACCCTGAAGACCCGCCATCATAATAATAGTTATCTCGTTGCCAGATTTTAACTTAATCTCAGTAGTTTCAGAACCCATAAGAGATATCATTTCTTCGTTAACAATCTTTATAACCATCTGACCAGGTGTAAGACTTGACATAACATCCTGTCCAATAGCACGCTCCTCTACTGACTTGATAAAGTTCTTAACGACTTTAAAGTTAACATCAGCTTCAAGTAATGCCATCTTGACTTCCTTGAGTGCTGCCTTGACATCAGCTTCAGAAAGGCGGCCTTTACCTCGAAGATTCTTAAATATATTCTGAAGTTTATCTGAAAGACTGTCAAATGCCATATATGACCTCCAATGTATGATTAATAATCTTCGATAATTTCTTTAGAGAGCTTCTTAATCTCATGGATGTAACTCATATCCTCATCCTTGATATATGCATCAACAAGCTCGTCTATTCTTGTAATCTTTGCTTTAGTATCCATAAACTTTTCAACCAGATGAAGCTTTGCCTCATATCCATCAAGTGTGTTAGATACTCTTTTTATAAGATCATGAACACCCTGTCTTGATATTCCATATTCATCTGCAATCTCACTTAAGGATAAATCATTGAACACGGCATCCTCATAAACACCCCGCTGATGTTCATTAAGTAACTCGCCATAAAAATCATATAACAATGTCTGTTCTACAATACGTTCCACAATGCACCTTAACTTTCCAGCTCATAAATATTCTTAAGCCTTGAGTATAATATCATGGTACTAAAAAAGTGTCAAGTACTTTTACTTGACACTTTTAAAAAATTTAAATAATGATGTCAGGAGCAGACACTATTAGATGTTTACCTTTACTAATCTAGGTCTTAATCCATTCTTTTCAAGCTCTGACACTATCTGTTCTTTATGATCATGTCCAAATGCTTCGATTGTAATTCTTAACTCAACTGTTGCCTTTCTGTTGATACTTACAAACTGGTTGTGATCAAGCTTGATTACGTTACCATTAGCATCAGCAATTATTTTGGCAACCTTAACAAGTTCACCTGGCTTATCTGGAAGAAGAACTGATACTGTAAAGATTCTGCTTCTTTGAACAAGTCCCTGCTGGACTACTGATGACATAGTAATGACATCCATATTACCACCTGAAAGGATAGAAACAATTTTCTTATCTTTATCCTTAATCTGCTTTAATGCTGCAACTGTAAGAAGACCAGAATTTTCAACTATCATCTTATGATTCTCAACCATATCAAGGAAAGATACAATTAAATCCTCATCCGGAACTGTGATTATATCATCAAGATTCTTCTGAAGGTATGGGAACAGCTTGCTTCCAGGAGTCTTAACAGCTGTACCATCAGCAATAGTGCTTACAGTTGGAAGTGTTGTTACCTTTCCAGCCTTTATAGAAGCCTGAAGACAGTTAGCACCTGCTGGCTCAACACCAATAACCTTTATATTAGGATTAAGAAGCTTGGCAAGTGTAGAAACACCTGTGGCAAGTCCGCCGCCACCTACTGGTACAAGTATGTAATCTACTGTTGGAAGTTCTTTTATAATCTCCATAGCGATAGAACCCTGACCTGTTGCAACATCAAGGTCATCAAAAGGATGAACAAAAGTAAGTCCTTTTTCTTCAGCTAACTTAAGAGCATACTCGCACGCTTCATCATAAACATCACCATATAACACAACTTCTGCACCATAACTTTTTGTTCTGTTTACCTTTATAAGAGGTGTTGTTGTTGGCATAACAACAGTTGCCTTAACACCATACTTCTTAGCTGCAAATGCAACACCCTGTGCATGATTACCTGCTGAAGCTGTTATAAGACCTTTTTTACGAGCTTCTTCTGACATAGTGCTTATCTTATAATAAGCTCCTCGAACCTTATAAGCACCTGTGTACTGCATATTTTCAGGCTTTAAATATACTTTGTTGCCTGTCTGGTTACTAAAATATTCGCTGTATACAAGATTAGTTGGAAGTGTGGCTTCCTTTACCTTTTCAGCAGCTTCTTCGAATTTCTTAAGTGTTAATTCTTCCATTATTACTTATATAGTGCTATCGCAATAAATGTATATCATACAAATGCATAAAACAACGCATTATTCTATATATACTAAAAATCCCATTATACCACGACAGTACTTTCCTTTCCTGAATTTTATAAAATGATATGAATGTCAAAATAAAATTCTGACATTTTATATATTATTCCTATTACCGTAATCATTCAAGTTTTTTATACAATATTTAATAAATAATTTGATGATATTATTCCTGCTCTTCATCCTCATCATCTGTCGCAACATCAAATAATGCATTAACAAATGTATCAGAATCAAACTTCTGGAGATCTTCAACCTTTTCACCAACACCAACATACTTAACTGGTATCCCAAATTCAGCCTGGATAGCAACTGCAATGCCACCTTTAGCTGTACCATCCATCTTAGTAAGTATGATACCTGTTATGTTTGTTACATCATTGAATTCTCTTAGCTGTGAAAGAGCATTCTGTCCTGTTGTTGCATCAAGCACAATAAGATTTTCCCTGTAAGCATCTGAATATTCTCTTTCTATAACACGGTCTATCTTTCTTAACTCTTCCATAAGATTCTTTTTGTTCTGAAGTCTTCCTGCTGTATCACACAACAGAACATCTGCATGTCTTGCCTTTGCAGCTGCTATTGAATCATATATAACGGCGGCAGGGTCAGAACCTTCACTTTGAGCAATAATATCTACTCCGACTCTGTTAGACCATTCTGTAAGCTGTTCTATAGCTGCTGCTCTAAAGGTATCAGCTGCAGCCATGATAACCTTTTTATTCTGCGCCTTTAAATGTCCCGCAAGCTTACCTACTGATGTTGTTTTACCAACGCCATTAACACCTATAAGCATGACTATTGACTTCTGATTCTCAAAGTCATATGCATTAGGACCAAGATTCATCTTTTCACGGATTGTGTCAATAAGTAACTGCTTGCAATCCTTAGGATCCTTAATCTTGTTTTCTTTAACCTTAGATTTTAATTCTTCTATAATTTCGTCTGTTGCTCTTACACCGATATCTCCCATAATAAGTGTTTCTTCAAGTTCTTCATAAAAATCATCATCTATCGAAGAAAAACCACTAAATATATTATCAATACCTGACACTATATTATTACGTGTCTTTGTAAGACCCTCTTTTAATTTACTAAAAAGTCCCATATACATCCTCTCTTTCTTAATCAATATATTTTCTACGATTCTTTTTTCCTGTCATTAAGATCATTTTCTATAAGATCAACCGATACAAGCGTAGATACACCCTTTTCCTGCATGGTTATACCATACAATCTGTCAGCTGCTGACATTGTACCACGTCTGTGAGTGATAACAATGAACTGTGTATGTTTTGTCAGCTTATGAAGATAATTAGCATATCTTCCAACATTTGAATCATCAAGTGCCGCTTCTATTTCATCAAGAAGACAGAATGGAGAAGGTTTTAGATTCTGTATTGCAAAAAGAAGTGCAATAGCGGTAAGCGCTTTTTCTCCACCCGATAACTGCATCATATTCTGAAGCTTCTTTCCAGGTGGCTGGGATATTATAAGAATACCAGCTTCAAGAATATCTTCTCCTTCTACAAGCTCTATTGTTCCTCTGCCTCCACCAAAAAGTTCCTTGAACACTTTATCAAATTCAACCTTTATTTCTTCAAACTTAGCAGTAAACTGCGTTCTCATGCCTTCATCAAGTTCTTCAATAACCTTCATAAGTGATTCTTCTGCTTCAATCATATCATCATGCTGTGTCTTCATGAATTCATATCTTTCACTTACTGACTTATATTCTTCGATAGCATTTACATTGACATCTCCAAGTTTCTTGATTGCAGCTTTTAATATGTTAATCTGCTTTCTTATATCGTTAATATTATTAAGCTCATCGCTCTTTAACTCAAGAGCATAACTATATGTAAGCTCATATTCATTCCACATATAATCTACAAGTGAGTCATAAGATTCTTCAAGTCTGTCATACTGGTTATGAAGTCTCATACTATCTTTTTCAAGAAGAATTATTTTTTCATTTAATTCTTCACGTTTCTTAAAGAACTCTTTATGACTTGCATTAACCTTTTCTTTGGCTGCTCTTAAATCTTCAAGTTTTTCACCTATAGCTGTTATTTTTCTTTCGGACTCTTCTATAGAATTCTTAACAAGCTCAATATCAGCCTGCTTAGCTGATACAAGTTCTTTTGTTTCACCTATCTTTTCCTGTATAGAAGTTTTTTCTTCTTCAAGATTATCCAGCTCTTTACATAATCTTTCTATATTCTCATTGATAAATGAGGCTTTCTGCTCTATAGATGAATGTGATATTTTCAGATTCTCTATTTTCAGTGAAACAGCTGCTTCCTCTGATTTTTTTGCTTCAAGAGTTTTGCCAAGATTCTCTATCTCTTTTCTGGCTGCCTCGTTCTGATTGTCAAGCAGATTAAGATTACCACTGACCTGATTCCTGCTTTCACTTATCTTTAAGATTTCAGAATCAATAGATGCCTGTTCTTTTATATCATCACCATATGAAGCAATAATCTCTGACAGCTTAAGATCTGCCTGCTTAAGATTAACGTCTATAGTATTCTTTCTGATATGAGTTTCTCTTAACAGCTTATTATAAGAATCAAGTGCCTCGCGGTACTTTGCAACCTGATTCCTTAAATCAGCAACAGCTGCCTTCTCTTGTGTTATCTGTTTATTTGTATTAGATACAGACTGTTTTAATTCTTCTATTTCTCTTCTACGTCCAAGAAGATTGCTGGAATTTCTAAATGCACCACCAGTCATTGAACCACCTGGGTTTAGCTGTTCACCTTCAAGTGTTACGATTCTGAGCGTGTATTTATATTTTTTAGCAATCAGAAGTGCATTATCAATATTATCAACAACAAGAATACGTCCAAGAAGATACTTAGCAAGTCCTTCATACTCGAAAGAAACACGTACAAGGTTACTTGCCACACCTATAACACCTTTTTCATTTATACACGCTTCATTTTCTAACGTATTTCTGGCATGTATGGCGTTCAAAGGTAAAAATGTAGCACGTCCAAGCTTATTCTGTTTTAGATAACCTATAAGTTCTTTTGCTGTAGATTCCTTATCTGTAACTATATTCTGGATTGTTCCTCCAAGTGCAGTTTCTATAGCTGTTTCATACTGCTTCTCAACCTTTACTATATCAGCAATAACACCAAGAATACCAGGATTGCTATCCTTTAATTCCATGATTTTTTTTATGCTGTTACCATAACCATCATATCTTTCTGTAATATTTATTAAAGATTCAAGACGTGACTTTTCTCTATGATAGTTTTGTGTCAGCTTATCAAGTTCACTATTCTTTTCAGCGATTTCAGCTTTCAGCTGCGTTACTGACGTGTTACTTTCTTCGATCGAATTATTAATATCTTCAAGCTTTCCAACAGCATTATCAAGCTCTGCTGTAAGAGACTTAATAACCTGTTTCTGTGCACTTTCATCACTCTTGCCTTTGATAATATGACTTGTAAGCTCAGATTTTTTTATTTCCAGCTGTTCAAGCATAGTAACAAACTTCTGATTTTCAGCTTTGATAGTAGACTGCTCTGTCAGGTTATCATAGATGCTGTTCTGACGATTATCAATCTGTCCGGATATTCCTTCAATCTCAGCGTTAAGAGCCTTAGCTGTATCATTAATAGCCGCTAACTTATCATTATACTCTGAAAGCTCTGTGTTAAGGTCATTATACTGCTCCCTCAGCTCTTTAACTGAGTTATTCTTATTCTGCTTGTCCTTTTCAATATCCAGTAATCTTTCAGAATGAAGCTGCTTATTAGCGTTAAATGTCTTTATCTGTTCTGTAAATACATTTATCTCTCCCTGAAGCTTCTGGTTTTCAAGTTCCAGAGCTGATACAGTCTGACTGTTTTCGTCTATCTGGGCATTAATATCATTAAGCTGATTTTCTGCTGTTTCATATTCAGATTTTGTATTATCATATTCAGATTTAGAATCTTCTAAATCATCATCTACTATTTTCAGTCTGCCATTAAGCTCTGCCGTTTCCTTCCTTATTCTGTCAGTTTCAAGTAAAAATGCATTAACATCATATTTTTTAAGATCTGTTTTATAGTTAAGGTATTCCTTTGCTTTTTCTGACTGTTGCTTTAATGGACCAACCTGTTTCTCAAGTTCGGACAAAATATCGTTAACTCTGACAAGATTACTTCTTTCATTTTCAAGTTTCTTTATCGCAGCTGACTTTCGTCTCTTAAACTTAACAATACCAGCCGCCTCATCAAAAAGCTCTCTTCTCTCATCTGGTTTTCCGCTAAGAATCTTATCTATCTGACCCTGTCCTATAATAGAATAACCTTCTTTACCAATACCTGTATCATAAAACATTTCTGTGACATCTCTAAGTCTGCAGGAATGTCCATTAATCTTATATTCACTTTCACCAGAGCGGTAAACTCTTCTTGACACAGTTACTTCATCGTATTCTACAGGCAATGCATGATCACTGTTGTCAAGAGTTATAGCAACATATGCAAAACCAACCGGCTTTCTGTTCTGAGTACCAGCAAATATAACATCTTCCATTTTAGCACCACGCAGCTGTTTGGCACTCTGTTCACCAAGAACCCATCTTACTGCATCGGCAACATTACTTTTACCAGAGCCATTCGGTCCTACAATACCTGTAATTCCGTTATGGAAATCAAACACTATCTTGTTAGCAAAGGACTTAAACCCCTGAACCTCTATACTCTTTAAATACATATTTTATTTATTATTCCTTTTCCATTAATTACATTATGCCTGTCCATGCTTCTTAAGATATACGAGTGCTTCATATGCAGCTCTCTGTTCGGCATGTTTTTTTGTATGTCCGTTGGCCGTTACTTCAAACATACCTTCAACATAAGCTTTTGCAATAAAGTTCTTATCATGTTCAGGACCAGTCTCATCAATTATCTCATATACCACTTCTTTATGAGCTGCCTGGACAACTTCCTGTAAAATAGTTTTGCTATCATAAAAGAGTTGCTTGTTTTCAAGATCATTAAGAATAAATGATGTTACGAATTCTTTTGCATTAGCAAAACCACCATCCAGGTATATTGCGCCTATAACTGCCTCACATGCATCCGATATAATAGAATCTCTCTTTCTTCCACCAGTGAGTTCTTCACCCTTACCAAGCATGACAAACTTATCTAATCCTATAGCTCTTGCACATATGGCAAGTGTTGGTTCGCACACTATACTTGCACGTAATCTTGTCATCCTTCCTTCATCCATATCAGCATAATTCTTATATATATAATCACTTGATGTAAGTTCAAGAACGGCATCACCTAAAAACTCAAGACGTTCATTATCTTTATACTTTTTAATACATTTCTCATTAGCATATGAGCTATGTGTGAGTGCATTCTTAAGAAGATCTATATTCTCGAATTCATAATGTATTGTCTGCATTAATTCTGATAAATTCTTATTATGCATATATTTTTCCTTTCATCATATAGTTGACACATAAGTATAAAAATGCCGCCTCGCCTGCATATTATGCAGTGATACTTGGCGGCACTCCATATCTGTTATTATCCTGATTATTTAGCAAGAGCTGCCTGAATCTGTGAAACAGCATCACCAACTGTTGTTATATGTTCTGCTGCATCATCTGGAATCTGAATCTCAAACTGATCTTCTATCTCTGTGATAATCTGAAATACATCAAGTGAATCAGCCTTAAGATCATCAACAAAAGTAGATTCAGGTGTGATTTTATCCTCACTGATATTTAGAACATCTGCGATAATTCTCTGTAACTTCTGAAACTCCATATTATTCCTCCATTCCCGCCTGTTTATATCTTATTTTCAGGCTTATATTTAATCATTCATATATTTTATACATTTACTTTTCGGATTCTGTATCTGTGTGTGGCATATTAGCAAGTGATTCAACTATCTTTTCATTGATATTGCTTTTTGAAAATGTAACACACTGCAGAACGGAATTCTTAATCTCTTTAGCCTTAGAACTTCCATGTGTTTTAACAACCAGTCTGTTAAGTCCGATAAGAGGTGCTCCACCATATTCAGATGCATCCATAGTCTTTAATGTATCTTTAAGTGCTCCCTTTACAAGTAATGCTCCTATCTTAGATTTAAGCGTTGAATAAAAAGCTCCTTTTATCTTAGAAATAAGAGTTCCAGCAAGTCCCTCATATAGCTTAAGTATTACATTTCCAACAAACGCATCACATACTATAACATCTGCACCACTTCGTGGAATCTCTCTTGCTTCAATACTTCCAATAAAATTAATATCGTCGCATGCCTTAAGAAGTGGATATGTTTCTTTTACCAGCTGATTACCTTTCTCTTCCTCGAGTCCGACATTAACAATAGCTACACGTGGGTTCTTTATACCTACACAATTCTCCATATATATAGAGCCCATCTTAGCCCACTGTACTAAAAAATCAGGTCTTGCATCAACATTAGCTCCGCTGTCAACAATAAGTACACAGCTATTATCAGTTGGAACAATAGCTCCTATAGGAGGTCTCTCAACTCCTGGAAGGCGGCCTACAATAACCTGACCTCCTACCAATACAGCTCCTGAGCTTCCTGCTGAAACGAAAGCATCTGCTTCTTTATTCTTAACCATATTAAGGCCCTTAACTATTGAAGAATCTTTCTTCCTTCTGATTGCCATGACCGGAGGCTCACCAGTTTCGATGACCTCAGAAGCATTGACAACTTCTATCTGTTTTTCATTGTATGTATACTTTGCAAGCTCAGCCCTGACTACATCTTCCTGGCCCACAAGATATACAAAGCATTCATTGCTTGCATTAACAGCAGCTATGGCACCTTTAACAATCTCAACTGGCGCATTATCGCCACCCATAGCATCAAGTGCAACTTTTATCATATATCTGTCCATTCCTTATATTCTATTATATGAGATAAATGCGCATCAATATATTATTTTAAAATCGTTACTTTAGTGATTCTATCCATACTGTAACTAAACAATATACACTTCCTGCACTTATATCATAATGTATGAAAATACTTAATAAATATACTACGAAAATAAGTTTTTATCAAGGATATATTACCACAGTTTCCATTGTAAACATATTACTTTATTTTTTTGTAAAATAATATCCGAAACAAAAAGGGCAAATCAAAGTAAAAAAAAGGGATAAAGATTATTCTCTTTATCCCTTTGAAAATATATATCGCTCTGTCTTTAATTGGGGCTACTATTAGATCATTTTAATACCTAACCCTTTAATAACACCATAATTCCATGATTTTACTGGATTAGTCTACAGAAACGATTTCTTTCTTGTTGTATGAGCCACAAGACTTACATACTCTATGAGGCATCATTAATGCACCACACTTGCTGCACTTTACGAGATTAGGAGCACTCATCTTCCAATTAGCTCTTCTCTTATCTCTTCTAGCCTTTGAAGATTTATTCTTAGGACAAATTGACATTCGGTTACACCTCCTTAAAATTCTTTAAAATATCTTTGAAAACAGACATTCTTGGATCCAGGATATCCCTGTCACAACCGCATTCTCCTTTGTTCAGATTCGCACCGCAAATCAGACAAATTCCTTTGCAGTCCTCCTTACATAAGGTTTTTCCCGGCATGGATATCAGTATTTCGCCGAAAACTAACTTGTCCACGTCGAGGTTGTATCCATCAATATAGTCTTTTTCTTCTTTTGCTTCTTCCTCGGATGCATTATCATTAAAGTCAACAACCTCATCAACTGTGTAGTTAACTTTGGTATCAACCGGCTCTAAGCATCTGTCACAAGGAATACTAAGGGTAACATAAGAATCAGCCTTTATAGAAAGCTTATTCTTACCTAGCTTTTTAATGCTGACATTAACATCAGGCTTATCGATTATATCATAATCAGATGAACCTGTATTAAATGTATTCATTTCAATATCTGCTTTATAACTCTTCTCATCCTGTGAACCGGATAAAAGCTCTCTTAAATCAATTAGCATAATTGTCTCCAATTCATACTATATATAGTAAATAAGCATAACGCTTACCACACTTTATCTATTATACGCACCTGATATTGGTTTGTCAATAACTAATTTAATATATTTAATCGCAATATATTAAACCACAGTATATTAAACCATGATATATCCAATCGTAATATATTTAATCAATTAACATATGTCGTTAATTACTTTACAAGTGCTAATGTTTCTCTTGCGATAGCAAGCTCTTCGTTTGTAGGTATTACACAAAGCTTAACCTTTGATTCTGGTGTAGAGATGATGCCTTCAACACCGCAAGCCTTCTGTGAAGCTGCTTCATCAAGTTCAACACCAAGGAAGCCAAGATACTTGCATACCATTGGTCTTAACCAAGCTGCATTTTCACCAACACCTGCTGTAAATGTGATAGCATCAACACCGTTCATAGCTGCTGTGTAAGAACCGATGTACTTAGCTACTCTGTAAGCATAAGCTTCAAGTGTAACCTTAGCTACTTCATTGCCTTCGTTAGCTGCTGCGTTAAGATCTCTGAAATCAGAAGAAATACCACCTGACATACCAAGAACACCTGACTTCTTGTTAAGAATATTAAGCATTTCGCTTACTGTAAGATTCTCATGGTTGCAAAGGTATTCGATGATAGCTGGATCAAGGTCACCTGAACGAGTACCCATAATAAGACCTTCAAGTGGAGTAAGACCCATAGATGTATCTACACACTTGCCGCCAATAGAAGCTGAGATTGAAGCACCATTACCAAGATGGCATACGATAACCTTAGCTGTCTTAGGGTCAAGGTTAGCAAACTTGATTGTTTCCTTTGATACAAAGCTGTGGCTTGTTCCGTGGAAACCGTATCTTCTTACGCCATACTTTTCATAATATTCACGAGGAATAGCGTAAAGATAAGCCTTTGGCTCCATTGTTCCACCAAATGCTGTATCCCATACAGCTACATTTGGCTTACCAGGCATAGCAGCTTCAACAGCTTCAATACCTATAAGGTTAGCTGGGTTATGAAGAGGTCCTAAATCGAAGCACTCTCTTACTACCTTCTTAACATCTTCTGTTACAAGACAAGACTCGATATACTTCTCACCTGCGTGAAGTACTCTGTGACCTACAGCAGCGATTTCATCTGTAGACTTGATCACACCGTGTTCTGCATCCATAAGAGCATCAAGTACAAGCTTAACAGCGATGTTGTGATCCTTCATAGGTGTTTCAACAACATACTTATCCTTTCCTGTTGGCTTATGTGTAAGGATAGAACCATCAATACCGATTCTTTCTACAAGACCCTTTGCGATAACGCTTTCATCTTCCATATTGATTAACTGATACTTAAGTGATGAGCTTCCGCAGTTTAATACTAAAATATTCATTCTTATTAATCTCCTATAAAATTAAATATAAGTTATATAATCATTTAATATAATATAAATCACATAGCATACGTAATACAAAATAATAGCAACAACATTTTATGCTTTCTCATTATTAAATCACTAATAATACTATATTCAAAATAAAAATATCATATTAAATAATCAGTCTATGTTAGTTATACAAACAATATGAGGGGCAAATAATTCGTCCCTCATATTATTATAAATGATGTACCTGACTGCCGCATGACAATCATATCATCAAAATGTATGTACACAATTATTTAGCAGCATCCTGAGCCTGAACTGCTGTCATAGCTACAACACCAACGATATCTTCTGCGAAGCATCCTCTTGAAAGATCGTTAACTGGCATTGAAAGGCCCTGAAGAACTGGACCATAAGCACCAGCCTTAGCAAGTCTCTGAACTAACTTGTAACCAATGTTACCTGCTTCAAGTGAAGGGAATACTAATGTATTAGCCTTACCAGCAACCTTGCTGTTAGGAGCCTTAAGTGCTGCAACTTCTGGAACTAAAGCAGCATCTAACTGAAGTTCACCATCAACAGCGATGTCTGGGTACTTTTCGTTAGCAATCTTAACTGCATCAGCTACCATAGTTACTCTCTCGTGCTTAGCACTTCCGTATGAAGAGAATGAAAGCATAGCAACCTTAGGTTCTGCGCCAACAAAGCTCTTAAATGAATCTGCAGATAATGCTGCAACTTCTGCAAGCTTCTCTGAATCAAGATCTGGGTTAACAGCACAGTCAGCGAATACGAATAATCCATTCTCGCCTAATTCACAGTTAGGAACTTCCATAAGGAAGAAACCTGATACACTGCTGATACCTGGCTTAGTCTTTAATAACTGAAGAGCTGGACGGATTGTGTTACCTGTTGAGTGGCAGGCACCTGAAACTGCACCATCAGCATCACCGCACTTACACATAAGGCATGCATAGTACATATAATCCTTCTCCATCTGTTCCTTAGCCATCTCAGGTGTAACACCCTTCTTAGCTCTTAATTCAACGAACTTGTCGATATATTTCTGCTTATTAGGATCATTGAATGGATCTACGATTGTAGCACCTGTAATATCATATCCCTTGCTGTTCTCAGCGATTTCTTCTGGTGTACCGATGATTATAAGATTAGCGATACCTTCCTTTAAAATCTTCTCAGCAGCTGCGAATGTTCTCTTATCCATAGATTCTGGTAAAACGATAGTCTTCTTATCTGCTTTTGCTCTAGCGTAAATTGTGTCAATAAATGCCATGATTACTGACTCCTCCTTAAAATATGAATTTCGGCACATTATGTTTATCATTATGTTACCGCTACTTTTGCCCCCATTATATACCTTTTTTCAGTGTAAGACAAGGTGAGAATTGTTCTAAATGTTAAGCAATTTTACTGAAGTATGTCTATAATTCAATGTTATTTAAGCTGCTGCATTATCATTTATGATATCTATAACCTTTTTAATTCCAAACCACACAGTTAAATCTGCGAATATATCTACAACACTTCCTTGATCAGTAAATGGTGATTCCTGAAGAATTGAAAGATCTCTCAACATTCCATTGTGAACAATATATTCTACTATCTGATTTACGAAATAAATCTGTCTGCTATCAAGATTCGTATTAGTAAGATACTCTGAAAATGCCTCTTTAGCAGCATTTGCTGTATTTTAATTTAGTCATTTATCAATCATTTGACTAAATTAAAACACTATATGACGTAATTAAATTTAAAATCGTCAATTCTTATCAGATATGGCAGTTTAACTTTCATAACTTTTAACAGCTACAGTTCTACGCTCATCACTTCTCTATATGGATTGACCGTAGACAATCCTATTTTAGCAATCCGACCATCTATAGGCATAAATAAATCCTGTAATACAGCAAATGCCTGTCTCATCTGCTCCTTATCAAGACATTTGCCAAGTGTAATATGCGGCATCCACGAATATGGCTGATAGAATTTGCTTATATTAGTTTCTGGAATTGTTGTAAATTCATTATATATGGATATTGAAAGATTCATCATATACTCGTTCAGCACAGGTGCGGCATATATCACGCGTGGAAAAAGCTGCCCGACCGATACTATATTTATCGTATTATTTACATTCACAACGCCTTTTTCATCTAAAGGCTGTAACTTTCCCCTGCATACCTTTTCAAATGCTGGAATTAAAACATCAACACTCCTTGCCTCAATTGCGCTGATTGTAAGATGAGGCATAACATTATTCCTTATCATAAAATCATTGCCTGTTTTATCGGCAATTTTTTGTTGCAGATGTTTCAATATTTTATTAGTATTTTCATCAAAATACGCTGATATTAAATACATACCTAACACTCCCTGAATATATAACCTGTGCCAACAGCATACTATTTTTCAACAGTTGAATTGTATATGTTTCCTCTTATTTAACTCACACTTTTTATCATACCCTGACCGGTCCCCTCACAAAATCCCCAAGTTCTTTAACTCCATACTTTCCAGCAACCATCATATTATAAATATTAGCCGCGTGTATATCATCAAGCAGCATTTCCTTATAGTCAGCGGTCTTTGTTATAAGTGGCACTTCCACAGTTTTTCTTATATATGAAAGATACTCCTGCCCCTTTTTATCAAAGCCAAGTACCCTTATATATGGTTCATTCGCATATTTTTCCATACGTTTTTTATCAAGTCCCAATGTTATTCTTACAAGTGCTCTTTTTATTCTGGAAAGTGGCACTTCTTTCGTCTTTATATATTCACACAGGCTTCCAAATGAAAACGTCCAATTATCTTTACTTTCTGACCTCTGTGGTACTGTCCTTGTTATCATATCCATAGCCGACTTATATAATCTGCCAGCAATCTCCTTGCTTACATCTGGATATTGCATAACATTTTCTATAAATACATTTTTATCATAACTACTCGCAAAAAGTATATCTAAAAGTCTAGTAAATAACGCTTCTGTTATGTCATCAGGATATATATAATTAGTATTTGAGGATAATATTAAACCTGCTTTTACAGGTATATATTCCGATATATTATCCGCTTTAAGATTTTTTCTCAATGCTGTCGCACTTGCATACTCACTTCTTATATCTGTATCGTTATAACTATCCCCCTGTCTTTGCACGGTATAAGGCTTAATAGCATAATTATTTTTTATAATAGCTTTCAGATATTCAACCGCAAGTATGTTATTAGAACTTGTAAGCATTGCCGCAGTGTCTTTATCCGTCAGTTTCTCCACAACCTTCTGTCTTGCGGCGGCATAAGATATTCCATTGGCAGTGCATTTTGATATTTCCTTATATAGTGTATCTTCGTTATCACACAAAATGTGGGCAAGCTTAGAAAGCCTTTCTATATCACCGCTTTCACTTCCAAAAGCAATACTGTCAGCTTTTATATAATCAAGAACCTTTAAAGCACCAGCGGCAAAGCTCTCAGCACTTGACACAGCATAATTAACAGGAAGTTCAACAACAAGGTTAACTCCACTGTTAAGTGCCATAGAAGTACGCGTATATTTATCAAGAACCGCCGGTTCTCCGCGCTGTACAAAATCCCCGCTCATAACTGCAACACTTATATCCGCCCCTGTAAGCTCCATTGCTTTATTAAGATGATATAAATGTCCATTATGAAATGGGTTGTATTCTGTTACAAGTCCTACTGCTTTCATATATAAATCCCCTTGCATTTTAATTCTGTGAATAATTCTACAAATATTATGTGCTTATTATATCATAATTTACTCTTTCTCTGCCCCTACACTCACGAACCCGCGCTATCGCGCTTTCTCGCCCTGCTTCGCATGGCTGTTCGTTCGTTAATGGCGCAAGAAAAGTAAATGTCTGCTTCGCAGCCGCTTCCTTTTCTCTTGCGCTCATTATATCATAATTCACTCTTTATTTCCCCTATACTCACGAACCCGCGCTTCGCGCTCTTTCGTCCTGCTTCGCATGACTGTTCGTTCGTTAATGGCGCAAGAAAAGTAAATGTCTGCTTCGCAGCCGCTTCCTTTTCTTTTGCGCTCATTATATCACATAAATTATAATGAATGTTATCTCTATATCGATAAATCGTTAAGCATATCCAATTATAATTAATACAAAATACAGCGAATATATCCAATACATAAAAATCCCCCAGAGGCTTTTGCTCCGGGGGGATTTTTACTATGTAAGTTATTTCATTATATAAAGCACTTTGTTATATACTAATTACTATATAACTTGTGTTATCATATAACTTACAGCAATATGTTAATTCTAAAATGTGTAATTAATTCTTAAAGCTATGTATAGGCGCAGGTATTCTTCCTGGTCTGTTTACAAATGCTGAGCAGTCAAATGTATTAACCGGCATAATAGGAGCATAGCCTAAAAGTCCGCCGAATTCTACAGTCTCGCCAATACCCTTTCCAACAACAGGTATAACTCTTACTGCTGTTGTCTTCTGGTTTACCATACCGATAGCTGCTTCATCTGCAATAATACCAGATATAGTTGTTGCCTTTGTATCTCCTGGTATAGCGATCATATCAAGACCTACAGAACATACACAGGTCATAGCTTCAAGCTTTTCAATAGTAAGTGATCCTGCATTAACTGCATCGATCATTCCCTGATCTTCACTGACTGGAATAAATGCACCACTAAGTCCGCCTACATATGATGAAGCCATTACACCGCCTTTCTTAACCTGATCGTTAAGAAGTGCAAGTGCTGCTGTTGTTCCAGGAGCACCGGCTCTCTCAAGTCCGATTTCTTCAAGAATTTCTGCAACAGAATCACCAATTGCCGGTGTTGGGGCAAGCGAAAGATCAATTATACCAAATGGTATGCCAAGTCGTTTAGAAGCTTCCTGAGCAACAAGCTGTCCCACTCTTGTTATCTTAAATGCTGTCTTTTTGATAGTTTCACAGAGTACTTCAAAGCTTTCTCCTCTTACGCTTTCAAGTGCATATTTAACAACACCAGGACCACTGACACCTACATTGATAATGGCATCATCCTCCGTAACTCCGTGGAAAGCTCCTGCCATGAATGGATTGTCATCTGGAGCATTACATAATACAACAAGTTTTGCACAGCCAAGAGAGTCTGCATCTTTTGTTAAAGCAGCAGTTTCTTTAACTATTTCACCCATAAGTCTTACAGCATCCATATTGATACCTGTCTTTGTAGAACCAACATTTACTGAGCTGCATATAAGCTCTGTAGATGCAAGTGCCTTAGGAATCGAACGTATAAGCAGTTCATCACTCTTTGTCATACCCTTTGATACAACAGCAGAATAACCACCGATGAAATTGACTCCTACTTCGTGGGCAGCCTTATCAAGTGTCTTTGCAATAGTTACATAATCGTCAGGTGTTTTACAGCATGAGGCACCAACTAACGAAATAGGTGTAATAGAAATTCTTTTATTAACTATTGGAATACCTATTTCCCTTGATATTTCCTCTCCTGTTTTTACAAGATCTTTAGCAAGAGTCGTGATTTTTTTATATATTTTCTCATTTACCTCATCAAGATTCTCGCTTGCACAGTCAAGAAGGTTGATACCAAGCGTAATTGTTCTTACATCAAGATTTTCCTTCTCTACCATTTTGTTGGTTTCAGTAACTTCATATATGTTAATCATTTTTCTCCTCATTTCCGCATCGCCTATGGCGTATACTTAATAATAGTTAATTAAATTCTATGCATCATATCAAAGATTTCTTCTCTCTGGCACTTAATAACAACACCTATATCGTTTCCAAGCTTATCCAGTTCATTATTAACATCATCAAAACCACTTGTAGAGTTAGATAAATCAACTATCATCATCATATTAAAATAGCCGGATACAATAGTCTGTGAGATATCAAGAATATTAATTCCTGTATCAGCAAGATATGTACATACCTTTGCGATAATACCCACTGTATCTTTTCCTACTACTGTAATTACACATTTCTTCATATTTTTCCTCTTTCCTGCGTTAAACACGCATATTAAGTGTGAATATTTATATAAATATATCTATTAAAAAGATACACTTATCTCTAGATTTTAAAACATAACATTTATATTTTCAATAGCTATACTGCACTATTTTACGTCAGATATCTAAGCATTATATTTCAAGCAAAGAGGAAGGCTCACTTCTGTTTGCAACCTCTATATATATATCTCCTGCCTTATATTCATTTTCACTCATATCTATTTCAAGCTTTACTGTTTCATATGCCAGCTTATCATAATTATTCTCTTTACTTAAATGTCCAAGATAAATCCCTTTAATATGGTCATTAAGAAGGTTATTAATAAGCCTTGCTGACGTTTCGTTAGAAAGATGTCCTTTATCGCCAAGTATTCTTTGTTTCAGATAATATGGATAGCTTCCAAGCTGCAGCATATTAATATCATGATTAGCCTCAACAAGCATCATATCTGAACCAGTAAGATTGCTGATTGTATAGTCATCATAATATCCAAGATCAGTTATAACAGAGGCTTTTTTATCATCACATGTCACATTGTAAGCAACTGGCTCGTTAGCATCATGCGATACTCCAAAGCTATGTATTACAAGATCTTTAATCCTTGTGTCTGAATCAGCCTTTATCGTGTTATAATAGCTGTTGTCAATATCTCCAAGGCTTGTTGTTGCTGCTATGCCGTTTATAGTTCCTGGAGTTGAGTATATAGGTATACCATCCTTTCTTGACATGACTCCAAGACCCTTTATATGATCTATATGTTCATGCGTAACAAATACAGCATCTATGTCCTTAAGTGATAAATCTATACTGTTAAGACCTTCTTCTATTTTTTTTCTGCTTATTCCGGCATCTATAAGTATATGTGTGTCGTCAGAACCCACATATATACAGTTACCACTACTACCGCTTGCAATCGGCATCATTCTCATATCGTTTCCACCATTCTTATTCCCAATATATTTTAACAACATCACCATCATTAATAGATGCTGTATACTCACATGTTTCACCATTAAGAAGGATAACTATATTACCCTTTGGTTTTGACAAATCAAACTCATAAAACTGGAACAGGTCTACAAGTATATAATGACTCTTTCCAGAAAGTGTTACAGGACCATTATTAACTATAATAGTAATATCTCTTACAGCGCTGCTTTCATTGTCACTTTCATTATTACTTGCATAATTGCTTTCATTATCATCTACATTAATATTCCCATCTGTATCGCTATTATTGCCAGAAGCATGTTCTTCACTATGCTTTATATTATCCTTCACATCTTCGTTATCCATGGCTTCATTATCCATAGCTTCATTTGGTTCATCATTATAGTCCTTTTGTTCACTTTTTTCGTTAAAATCAACAGTAAAGTTTTCATACACCTTTGTCATTTTATCTGCCGGCATATTGTTAACCATAATATCATACTTTGAATAATCAAGATCCAGGAATGTAAAAAGCTGCCCAACAGTATAAAAATTCTCTATACGAACAGCATCCCCATTTCTTATATCATAGAATTCTGACTTTAATTCACCATTAACATATGCAAATCTAGGACACACTATATTTTTGCCATTTACATCAAATGTTATATCTGATCCGAATTCCTCAATCTGTCCAAGAGTCATGGATGCCGCTTCGCCAATAGTAGACTCTTCAACGTAAATAACATCATTCTGCTCTATAGGCGTATTAAGGCTTGCCTGCTCCTTATTAAGTGTTATAACCGCTCCCTCTCCTGGAAGTCCTCTTACAAGCCTTGTTTTTCCATTAAGCATATATTCTATCTCTTTACCACGTCTTGGGAACAGTTTCTCGTTTGGATATCCTATCTGCATTATGGCATCAAACACAGTGAGCTTGTTATTATCATAAAGCTTTATTCTTTCATTATTAACATTAACGAATATAAACTTATTCTTCTGAGTATAGTAGTTTGTACATATACCTATAGGTGTTACATATAAAGAATCTTTTTCAAAGCCCTCTATATTAAAGTCAACTGTTGTAAGCACTTCCTTGCCTCGTATTGCAACTCTTTCGGGTGCTATTGAAAGGTCTTTTGCAAGATGTCCTACATAGCTTGGCATCTTTCCTCCACCACCTACAACAAAAACAGCATTTACAGACTTGCCGCCATTAAGCTCAATGATCCTGTCTGCTGTCGCTTTAGCCATATTCGCTATGGACTCATCTGCTATAGCCTGAATTTCACTTGACGGTACCTTCTGTTCAAGTCCCATAATATCATTAAATGTAACAATATCATTTTCAGGATTGCTTGCAGCTATCTTTATAGTTTCTGCTGTGTTAAAGTCCACAAGATAATTCTTTGCGATTTTTTCTGTTATTTCATCTCCTGCAAGAGGTATCATTCCATATGCAACTATACTTCCATCCTTAGTTATACATATATCCGATGTCCCTGCTCCTACATCGACTAAGCATATATTAAGGAGTCTGTACTGTTCTGGTATTGCAATGTTCATGGAAGCGATTGGCTCTAATGTAAGAGAGGCTACATTTAGTCCTGCATATTCAACCGCTTCATAAAGTCCGTCTACAACTTCCTCTGGAAGAAATGTAGCTATAAGCTCAACATATATTTTTCTTGCCTTATGTCCTTCAAGATTACCTATATCATAATCATTCAGCTGATATCTTATAGGAGTGTTACCCACACAATAAAACTTTTCCTTACTTGAACCATCATTTATTTTATTATGAGCATGTTCAACAGCAAGAAGATTAAGGGAATATATATCTTCCTGCGTCACCCTTGTTTCTTCCTCGAATTCATACTCAGCTGTTGAGTTTACAGTCCTAAGCACTCGTCCGGCAGCGGCTATACATACATCTTTAAGGTCAATATCCAGCTGGCTTTCAAGCGAAAGCTTTACCTGTCTTATTGTATCGCCAACCTTATATATATCATGAATCTGTCCATCGAGCATTGAACGTGTTGTATGAAGCTTTTCTGCCATTGCTGCTATCTTAAATCTGCCATATTCCAGATAACCAACTACACCCACTATACTCCTTGTACCTATATCAAGTCCAAATACATAATTGTTAGTATTCTTATCCTTTTCCATATCTGTTCCTCTTATCATTTATACGTTTATCAGGTTTGTCATCAACACAGTTTACATATTATAGTTGATGCTGCCAAATATTACTTTTAAATCCTGCACTTTAATATATCACATTAATAATATTATAACAACTTAGCTGATTATTTGTTCAGTATATCATTTATCCTACAGAATGTGTCTTTAATATCGCCGCTGTTATCGATACAATAATCACATTTATCAATGATATCGTCCTTTTTTTTCTGGCTTGCAAATATGTTATTTATCTTTTCGTCGGAATATCCTCTGTTATCTTTAAGTCTCTTTCTTCTTATATCCTCTCCTGCATCTATATACCATACTTCATCGCAGAATATATCATAATGATCATCAAGAAGCAGTGCAGCCTCGACAAATGTATAATCAAGCTTCCCTTCTATGCGGTTATTAGTAATCTTTGTTATTATTTCCTGCTTGACAAGAGGATGCACTATACTGTCAAGAGCAGCTCTTTTATTAGGATTAGCAAATATAATATCTGCAAGCTTTTTCTTATCAATGCTGGCATCCGAAGAAAGAATATCATCACCAAAAAGCATAGTTATCATATGATACGCCTTACTACCTTTATAATACAGTCCTTTAGCAACATCATCTGCCATTATAATTTCACATTTGTAATTATCTGCCAGAAACTTAAGCACTTCTGATTTTCCAGCACCTATTCCGCCAGTTATTCCTATAACTTTCATTATATTTCTTCCTTACTATCATCTTTTAATCTTAAAATCGTGATTACATCTTAATATCCAACCATGACTTAACACTTAATGTGCCTCAAGCCAGTTATTTCCCTGTTTTATATCTATCTCAAGAGGCACTCTAAGACTTGCAGCCTCTTTCATCCCCTTTGTAAGAATGTCCTTAACTATATCTATTTCATCAACTGCTGTTTCAACAAGAAGTTCATCATGAACCTGAAGTATAAGCCTTGACTTAAGATTCTGCTCTTTAAGTGCCCTGCTTACTCTTATCATAGCAAGCTTTATAATATCTGCTGCTGTACCCTGTATAGGTGCATTCATAGCGACCCTCTCACCAAATGATCGCTGCATAAAGTTGCTTGATGATAATTCTGGTATTTCCCTTCTTCTATTAAACATAGTTACTGAATAACCTTTTTTCTTTGCCGATTCAACAAGACCATCTATAAATGCTTTTATATCTGGATATGATGCAAAATACTTTTCTATATATGCCTTGGCTTCCTTTGGAGTAATACTTAAATCCTGGCTGAGTCCAAAAGAACTCATACCATATATTATACCAAAATTAACAGCCTTTGCATTGCTTCTCTGTAAAGGTGTAACTTCATCTATAGGTGTATTGAACACTTCTGCTGCTGTTGCCCTATGAATATCAGCAGATGAATTATAAGCTTCTATAAGCTTTTCATCACCAGACATATGCGCAAGAATCCTTAACTCTATCTGGGAATAATCCGCATCAATAAACACATAGCCATCCTTAGGTATAAATACCTTTCTTATAGCTTTTCCCATCTCCATTCTTATAGGAATATTCTGAAGATTAGGTTCTGTACTGCTTATTCTTCCTGTAGCTGTTATAGTCTGGTTAAACGTTCCATGTATTCTTCCATCGCCGCTTATATAAGAAACCAGACCTACTGCATAGGTTGAATTCAGCTTGGTAAGCTGACGATATTCAAGTATCTTTTTAACAATAGGATAATCAGGTGCAAGCTTGTCAAGTATATCTGCTGCTGTAGAATATCCACTTTTAGTCTTTTTTGCATTAGGCATCCCAAGCTTTTCAAAAAGTATGACACCAAGCTGCTTAGGTGAATTGATATTAAACTCCTCACCTGCTGCTTCATATATCTCTTTTTCAAGCACATTTATTTTTTCAACAAGTACTTTTGAATAATCAGATAATGCCTGCTTATCAACTTTGATGCCAAACTTCTGCATATCATAAAGAACAAATACAAGAGGCATTTCTATTGTTTCGTAAAGCTCATACATATCTTCCTTCTTAAGAATATCTGTTATTACATCACTGCATTTGTAGTTAACATATGATGTAAGACATGCCAGCTTTAAAAGATTGTCATCATCCTTGTCATACGCTTCCTTAATAGTCTGCTTTCCAAGCAGCTCCTGCCTTGACATAACAAGCATAGACATATATTCCTTTGAAAGAGCTTCATAATCGTATCTGTCATTATTAGGATGTATCAGATATGCCGCTACTGATATATCCATAAATGAATGTTCATCAATATCATATTTATCAAATATATGAAGATAATCCTTAAGATTATCAATAACTATATATCTGTTGTCTGAAACATTTATCAGATCTGCAAGCTTTTCTATAAGATAATCAGTAAGCACAAAACCATATACAGGAATATAATATATATCTTTTTCTCCAAATGTAAGCGATACAGCATATAATTCCTGCTCAGCCATTATACTTACACCGACTTTTCTGCATTCAGCAACACATTTTTTTGCCTTATTAAATATATCTTCAACCTGTGATAAGTCTGTAACACTTGTAAAATGTTCGTAGCAGTCAGGTTCTGACTGTATATTGCCATCACATCTTTTAAGCATATTTTTAAAATCATATCTTTTAAAAAGCTTATATGACTCATCATTAAACATATTATCAATAGATGCATCCATCACATTATAGTCAATATTCACATCTGTTTTTATTTCTGATAAGAACCTGCTAAGCTTAATCTGATCAACATTCTCTGATATTGATTTTTTAGCTTTGGGAGGCTTAAGCTCATCCATATGTTCAAATATATTGTTTATATCATGATACTGCACGATAAGAGCAGATGCAGTCTTTGGTCCTATGCCTGGTGCACCTGGTATATTATCTGATGAATCTCCCATAAGTGCTTTCATCTCTATGAATTCTAGCGGTGTAACTCCATAAAGCTTTTTAACATCCTCAGGATAATAATCTTCAACCTCTGTTGAACCTTTCTTTGTCTTTGGAATACGTATCTTTATCTTATCATCAGCAAGCTGCAAAAGATCCCTGTCTCCTGATACGATTGAAACATCAATGCCGTCCTTTTGTGAATTTTTTGCTATGGTTCCAAGAAGATCATCTGCTTCAAAGCCTTCTTTCTCAACAATTTTAATATTCATTGCCTTAAGCAGTTCTTTCATAAGCGGAACCTGCTGTTTTAATTCCGGAAGCATAGGCTTTCTTGTTCCCTTATATTCCGCATATGTGTTATGCCTGAAAGTAGGTGCACTTAAATCAAAGGCAACTGTAACATAATCTGGTTTTTCTTCATCTATAAATCTGAACATTATATTTAAAAAGCCATACATAGCGTTTGTATGTATGCCTTCATTGTTTGTAAGATCAGGTATTCCGTAAAATGCCCTGTTTAATATACTATGTCCATCTATAAGTAAAAGCTTACTCATATCAATCCTCCATTCTGATACTTGTGCTATTTGTGATATTCACACTGCTCATTCAATAAATAAATTATATATATTGTATGCATTTAATAAAATCTGATAATTATACATACAATAAACATTAAAACCATTATGATGTTGATAAATGCATGCATCATTTTCATATCGTGATTCCACTGGCGGGTCATTTTGCATTGTTCTATGCTTTTCTTAAGCTTAAGCTCTACCAAAGTTTTAAAATCATATGAATCAATACAGTTCTTTATATCATCTGGTATTTTATTCTCATCATAATTCTCATCAAGTCCATATGATACTATATAATATATCTCCAATTCTTCTTTACAATCATTACAATGAATAATATGATTTATGAATTTTTCTTCCTGTTTTAATGACAATCTTCCTTCATCATAATCTTTTATCATCTTTTGGTAATTCTTACATGCATTCATACATTTCACCATTCCTGCTGCTTTACAATATCTACTTATATATTGATGTTAGTAACATATAAGCCAGTTTAGACCTTTATTCATTTTATTATAACAGAAAACACGCAGACTTTCCATAAAAAGTCTGCGTGCTGGTTTAGTGCTGGTTTTACGTGCCGATTTTAATTCAGCATGTTGTATTACTCCTGTTTATCTCTATTGATTACACGTAATATAAGATTAACAGCTTCATCAATACCATAGCTTGCACTGTTGATACATAAATCATAATTATATGCCTGTCCCCATACGTTATTAGTATAGAATTTATAATATTTTTCTCTTTTCTTATCGAACTTTACAAGTCTTTTTAAAGCTTTGGAATATGGTATTTTTTCAAGTTCCATAATACGTTTTGCTCTCTGTTCTACCGGTGCTGTTATAAAAACACTTATATGTGGTATATTGTTATTCTTCAAAATAACATCAGCGCAACGTCCTATGACTATAAAATCTTCTTTTTCAGCAAGTTCACGAAGAATCTCTGATTCATTAAAGAATGCAGCATCATTGGCTGGAAGTCCATGGTTACGGCTGAACCTTCTTGCCTTTTCAGGCTGTATCATATCATGGCTTAAATCTATCTTCCTGCTTTTGAATCTTGCATCCTTTTCAGCATCCTTTCTTAATACAATATCCTTGAAAATCTCAGCATCATAATAATTAAGATGAAGCTTGTCAGCAAGTGCAAAACCTATATCTGTACCAGCACTTCCCTCTGTACGGCTTATGCATATTATCATACGCTTATCATCGTTATGCCTGTGAAGATTTGATACATTCAGTTCACTTATTGCAGTATCAAGAATATCTACTGAATTAAATATATGTGGAATCTCTGCTATTTCTTTTAATATATCATTGTATTCAGTCATAAACTTAGACTTTTCTTTTTTATCCTGAATAGTTCGTGCCATATTGCCAACAAGTGCAACCTCACTTCTAAGTGTATATCCATGAGGATTGCTGTATATAAGAGCACTAAGTTTATCTATACATTTAGTCTTATCACCTATAAATACACGTCCAAGTTCGGAACCAACTGACTCGTATACTCTTTCATCAAGATCATATATCTTATTAGCAAGGTTTAAGGCAGTTTTTTTCAACTCATTGACACTCACTGACGTGTCGTTATTTTTTATATTGTTAGTAGTATTTTCACTCATCATGCCAACCTCCTATAAAAAGAATATAAGTGTATCCAGAATAAATACTGGAACAAGGATACCTATTGACCATATCATATAACCAAAGAAGCCCGGCATACGGACACCATTTTCATCTGCGATTGACTTGACCATAAAGTTAGGCGCATTACCAATATATGTTCCTGCACCCATAAATACAGCGCCACATGAAATAGACATAAGAACCTTTGCAGTAATCACACCAACACTTGTTGTAATGCCACTTGTAAATCCAAGTGTACCAGCCGTTGTAAAGAATACAAGATATGTAGGTGTATTATCAAGAAAGCTTGAAAGTGCTCCTGTTGTCCAGAACATCTGCCATGCCTTTGATATACCAAGTGTAGGTCCAACTGCTTTAAGAATAATAAGTGCTGGCTGCATAGTTATAAATATACCTATAAACAGTATAGCAACCTCTTTAATAGCCCCCCAGTTAAAGTGGTTCTTTGTACGTATTTCTTTTTTAGTTGTTTTAAATGACAAGAATGCTGATAAAAGAATAATAGCAATCTCTATCATAGTAACAAATGAGAAAGTAACTTCTCCTATATGTAGTCCCTTAAGCACACCATCAGCTCCTATGAATGCTGGAACATTAGAAAGTGTACCGCTTAACACTACTGCTATTACAATAGTAATAATAAATATAACATTGTGTCCACCGTGGAACTTAAGTTCAGTTGACTCCTTGCTTATGTCAGGTACACTGCCTTCAGCGATATCAAGTCTGTAGTTTTTTCTGTCTATCATATAAAAAACAGGAAGAAGCACAAGCAGGTTAAAACATAACACTGGCAGCAGATGGATACTCCATGTAAATGGAACTCCTCTCATAAAGCCCATAAGAAGTGGTGGATCTCCTATAGGTGTCAGACAACCACCCATATTAGATATAAGGAATATGAAGAATATCATAATATGACTTCTTCTGTGTCTCCATGAATTCATCTTTATAATAGGACGTACAAGAAGCATACTTGCCCCTGTTGTACCTATAAGACTCGAAAGAAATGTTCCTATTAACAAAATAATTGTATTAACTCTTGGCGAACCTACAAGATCACCATCTAAAGAAATATTTCCTGCAACACAGAATAATCCAAATAATAAAACAATAAAGCCTAAATAATCGTTTATTATACATTCAAGTACAGTTTCAGCTGCCGTTCCAACACCCTGTGTTATAGCAAAAGGTATAATAAAAAGTATCGACCATAATATAACTGCATGTAACTGATGGCTTTCCCACCATTCAGCTTTGACAAGAGGCATAATTGCGATACATAATAGCAATCCCGCAAAAGGAATGCACAGCCATAATGGTAACATAACCAATTCCTCCTAAATTTATTTCTATAATTTATTTTGCTAATGAATTATAGTCTTTTTTTTATAGAAATTAAAGTATTATTAAGTTTTTATTTAGAAACAATAAGGTTAATAAATTAACAATTATTAATATAAAAAAAATCCAGTACCTTTATATATAAAGATACTGGAAAAAGTTATAATGCGGATGGCGGGACTTGAACCCGCACAATGTCACCATCGGCAGATTTTGAGTCTGCTGCGTCTGCCATTCCGCCACATCCGCAGACAAGTGATATAATAGCATATTATATCACTTTAAGTCAAGTGGTTAGTTCTTATGTTTCATCATATTATAAAGAATTATAAAGTTCCTCATACTTCTTTGCAGAACTCTTCCATGAGAAATCTTTATTCATGCCTCTGTCAACAATCTTATTCCACTCTCTCTTATGATTATAGTATACACTTTTAGCATAATTAACTATACTAAGCATCTCATGTGCATTATAATTAGCAAACGAGAAACCTGTACCTGTACTTTCGTATTCATTATAAGGTTCTACTGTATCCTTAAGTCCACCTGTTTCCCTAACGATAGGAACTGTTCCATATCTTAATGACATAAGCTGGCTAAGTCCGCATGGTTCAAACAGTGATGGCATAAGAAATGCATCACATGCTGCATATATCTTATGTGACATTTCCTCTGAGTAGTATATATTAGCTGATACTCTGTCATTATATTTCCAATCATAATGTCTGAACATATTCTCATACTTTTCATCACCTGTACCAAGTACGACAAGCTGTATATCATCAGCACATAACTCATCCATGACATAAGCTATAAGATCAAGTCCCTTCTGATCTGTAAGTCTTGAAACTATGCCTATCATGAATTTACCTTTATCCTGTGTAAGACCAAGTTCTTTCTGTAAAGCAACTTTATTCTTCCACTTTTCCTTACGGAAAGTTATCTGGTCATAATTAGCTGCCAGTGCACTATCTGTCTTAGGATTATATACCTCGTAATCAATACCGTTGACTATTCCACAAAGTGCATTAGCTCTTGCATTCATAAGTCCATCAAGATTCTCACCATAAAAAGGAGTCTTAATTTCTTCTGCATATGTCTCACTAACGGTTGTTACCTTATCGGCATACACTATACCACCTTTAAGGTAGTTAGCATCATCATATGCCTCAAGCTTGTCAGAAGTGAAGTAACTGTCAGCAAGACCTGTGATATCTTTAACCTTCTTAAGATCCCATATACCCTGGAATTTAAGATTATGTATTGTCATAATAGATTTAACGCCATGATAGAAATCTCCACCTGCAAATCTTTCATGGAGATAAACCGGAATAAGTCCTGTCTGCCAGTCATTACAATGTATAATATCTGGCTTAAATCCTATGACTGGAATAGCTGAAAGTGCAGCCTTGCTAAAGAATGCAAACTTTTCAATATCTTCATGAATCCAGCTATATGGCTTTGGACCTCCAAAATAAAATTCATTATCAATAAAATAAAATATAACTCCGTCATACTCCATTTCAAAAACACCTACATACTGTGTACGCCATGCAAGATCAATATAGAAATGTGTCTTATATACCATCTTTTCCCTATACTCCCATGGTATACATGTATACTTTGGAATCATAACACGGACATCAAACTCATCCTTGTTAAAGTACTTTGGCAGTGAACCAACTACATCAGCTAATCCTCCTGTTTTAATAAAAGGTACTGCTTCCGAAGCAATAAACAAAACATTCTTCATATAATCCCCTTTCTATATGTTATATAAATAACATATATCAAAAATTATTCTGGTAACTTATATATATCTGATTAATATTATAGCATATATTGAACAAATTACATACTATCAATGTAATATTTTATTCAATATATGCTATACATTTTACCAATATCTTCTTACAGCTGTAATACTCATTCCAATATTAACAGATGAAACTTTTACATAATCTCCAGGAACAGGTGCATGAATCATCTGACCACCACCAATATATATACCAACATGACCTGGATAACATATGATATCGCCTGGCTGTGCTGCACTAATACCTCCAGATACAGATGCACCACCATATGCCTGTGAACCAGATGAACGAGGTACTCCACTGATTCCACACTGTGCCATTACGTATGATGTGAATCCTGAACAATCAAATCCACTTGGTGAAGATCCACCACTTCTATAAGGTACTCCAATATACTGATATGCAGTTGATACAATCTTTGAAGCAACTGCTGAATTATTGTTAGCTGTTGTTGGAACAGATGAAACTGTTGTCACCTTAGAAGCGTTAGCAGCCGCAGCTGCAGCCCTTCTCTGTCTGGCTGCTCTTTCTGCAAGATCAGCAGCCTCCTGATACTTAGCATCGGCATCTTCCTTATCTGACTTAGCCTTATCCAGTGCTGTATATAATGTTGCCTGTTTATTAGTAAGCTCTTTCTGCTTCTCATCAAGCGATGCCTGTTTCTTATCAAGTGTTGACTTATAATCAGCAATAGAACGTGCTGTATCAGCCATCTCTTCAAGCTTGTTACGGTCATACTCATATACCTGCTGCATATAGCTTGCTTTGTTGATAACATCGCTCATATCAGCTGCAGTAAGAAAGACCTCAGTCATAGATGCAGACTGATCTTCATACATATACTGAATTCTTAACTTAGTATCCTCAAACTGCTTTTTCTGTACTCTTTCTGCTTCCTCAAGTTCAACATTGGTTCTATCTACTTCATCAGCCAGATCAGCCATATCCTGTTCAAGATTATCTATCTCACTTAAAAGATATGCTAACTGCTGTGTCAGGTCATCAACTTTCTGCTGTGCCTCCTGCTGCTGGCTCTTTAATGTAGTAAGATCATCTGCAAATACAGATGTTCCCATGATTGATGTTATAAGTGCTGCTGCTGCAACTGTTTTTAAAGCTCTTCTATACATATAAACTCCTATTTATTACAATTATGTTAAAACATTTTTACAAATACGTTAATATTATAATATAGGAGTTGTAATATTTCAAGGAAAATCTATAATTTAAGCACTAAATTCAACATTTTTTCACATTTTTCATATTGATATTTCAAAGAATAACTATCATCCTGCCGGATGTGTAAGACGAATATTGTCGGCAATAAGTGCTATAAACTCAGAATTAGTTGGTTTTCCCTTGCCATTACTTATTGTATAACCAAAAAGATTATTAAGCACATCAGGATTGCCTCTGTTCCACGCCACTTCAATAGCATGTCTTATTGCACGCTCAACTCTGCTTGGCGTTGTTTCAAATTTTTTTGCTATAGTTGGATATAGAATCTTTGTTATACTGTTTATAATATCCGGATCATTGACGGCAAGTGTAATTGATTCTCTCAGATATTGATAACCCTTTATATGTGCAGGCACTCCTATTTCATGTATCATTCCTGTTATCTCATTTTCAAGAACATATTTTTTATGATTAACTGTATCTTTAATCACGATATTCCTTTTATTATCTGCTGGTGCGTTATGTACCTTTCCGACATATTTAATACGGTTAATAAGCATTTCATTATCAAAAGGCTTCATAATATAATATGCTGCCCCCTTATCAAATGCATCCTCTGTGACATCCTCCATTCCAACTGCACTTATGACGATAAATGCAGGCGAGACACATGTCTTGTCGTCTCTGATTCTTTGCATGACACTTATCCCATCCAGCTGTGGCATGATAATATCAAGAAGAACCACATCAGGAGAAGTATTTTTTATTATATTTATTGTTTCTTCTCCATTAGCAGCCGTTCCAACCACTTCCATGTCAGGCTCATCATTAATAACTTCTTTTATAACGTCTACCATTTTTTCGTTATCATCCGCTATAACTACCTTTAATGAATTCATATTTTCCCCTCACCTTGTACAATATTATTAATACATCTGTAAATGCTTTTTGCGATTAGTATTTATATGTTAATTCACAAATATCTCATCTACATTCGCAGTAATAATTATACTATTATAATAATTCCTTAGCAATTAAAACACATCGCAACTATCGACAAAATACGACAAAACTATTTACTATATTTAACCATTCAGTCTTTATATAAAATAAGTATTTCTGCAAATAATATTTATAAGACAAAAACCAGTTATGTGCAAAAGCAGTGCACAGAAATGAGGATTAGTATGTATAAGAGAAAACTTATTTTTAAATATATATTTATTTCATCAATATTTACAACACTTTTATTATGCGTTGTAACATATACCGGTTATATTAAGAAAAATTTTCCTGAAAACATATATATTACAGAACAAAGTAATACAACCTTTAATTTATCAGTACCTGTTACTGGTAGTGTCTATAACTCATCAGTCAATAGAGCTGGTAATGAATTAAGTGCTGATTTTAATCAGGAAGTTACATTTATATCAGGCGAACCCGCTAATTATAATATGGATTTAAAACTATTCGGATTAATATTTTTAAAAACTGTACATGTAAATGTGGTAAATGAACAACAGGTTTATCCTTGTGGCTTTCAGGCTGGATTGTATCTAAAAAGTAATGGTATTTTAGTTGTTAAAACCGACTCAATAGATTCTGTATATTATGGAGCGGTTAATCCTTGCGCTGATATTCTGACAAAAGGCGATTATATATTATCCGTTAATAACGAGAAAATAAATTCCAAAAAAGATTTTTCAGATATTATCGCTTATTCTGAAGGAAACAGCCTCAACCTGGAAATAATGCGCAATGGTTATATATCTAATGTATCTGTAACACCAGTTTTAGCTTCTGATAATATGTACAAGCTTGGATTATGGATAAAAGATGATGCTCAGGGAATCGGTACATTAACATATATTGACCAGTCATATCATTTTGGTGCATTAGGCCACGGAATAACAGATAACTCTACTGGAAAAGTTATGGATATCAGTGGCGGTAAAATATATAACACTCATATCATTTCAATAGTAAAAGGACAGGATGGAACACCTGGTGAGCTTCAGGGAATTATTGATTATAAAAACTCACAGCCTATAGGTACAATCAATAAAAACAGTGACTATGGCATATATGGAACAATCGATGCTTCAGTATGTCAAAGGCACAATCTTCAGCTTATGAATGTAGGATATCGTTATATGATTCACAAAGGCAGAGCCTATATAAGATTCTACCGTAATAATAAATATGAAGATTATGACATAGAAATAACTTCTCTTGGAAACAGTAATTCTAAAAACATATCCTTCAAAGTAACTTCTGACAAGCTTATTGACATGACCAACGGAATAGTCCAGGGTATGTCAGGATGTCCTATAATACAGGATGGAAGACTTATCGGTGCTGTGACTCATGTTCTAATTGATGATTCAAAAAGCGGATATGGTATATATATTGAAAATATGTTAAATGCATCTGAGTAATATTTCAGGTATTATCATAAGCTTCTACATCATCATATTATCTTTAAAAGCTTCTGAAGTCTTTTTTAATTCTCTTGCATTGGCAAGTACCGAAGTTGTAACCTCACTTCCTGATAACATACGCGCCAGCTCATATATACTGTCTTCTTTATCAACTCTTGATATCTGACTATATGTTTTATTATCATGAACTGTTTTCTCTATAGTATAATGTGCATCTGCCATAGAAGCAATCTGTGGAAGATGTGTTATACATATTATCTGATGGTGTCTTGAAAGTCTTGCAAGCTGATTAGAAACCATCTGTGCTGTTCTTCCGCTTATTCCAGCATCTATCTCATCAAATATAAGTGTTTTGCTGTCATCACCCGCCATGACCGTTTTTATTGCAAGCATTATACGTGAAAGTTCGCCACCTGAGGCTATCTTTGACAGTGGACGTAAATCCTGTCCTGGATTCGTTGATATCATAAATCTAACCAAGTCATACCCATTAGAAGTAATATTATTGCTTTTTTCAAAATCTATTCTGAATCTCACGTCAAGAAAATTAAGATTTTTTAAAGACTCTATGAATTCTGTTGTAAGTCTGTCTGCAGCCTTTTTTCTTGTAACACTTAACATTTCAGCTGTCTGCAGTGCTTTTTTATAAGCATTTTCATAAGCTTCCTGTCTTTTCTTTAAGATTTCATCATAATTATAATATTCATCCAGCTTTTTTTCTTTTTGTTTAAGCGATGTAAAAACATTCTCAATAGTGCCGCCATACTTATTCTTAAGCTCATTAACTGTATCAAGTCTGTACTGTATGTCGTTGAGTGCAGCATCATCATAATCACTATCATCAATATATGTGCTTATATCATGCGATACATCCATAATAAGGCTCTCAACATCCTGTAACATTTCTAATGGATTTTTAAGTGACTCATCATACTCTGATGCATTAACAAGTGCCTTAACAGCCATTCCCAGCATATCACTGATATTATCTTCTCCTGAATTAAGCAGCATATCCGCACCAGATAATTCATTCATTATCTTCTGCCGGTTGTTAAGCTTCTTGAATTGGGCTTCAAGTTCTTCGTCCTCGCCTTTTTTTAATCCTGCAGCTGTTATTTCGTTGACCTCATACTCAAGAAATGATATTTCTCTTTGCCTTTCATCATTATCTTTGTCCATTTTGCTTAGTTCATTCTTACATTCTACATAGTGCTGGTAATCGTTCTTCATCATCTCCTTAAGAGCGGAGATATCATCGAGGCAATATTCATCAACAACATTAATATGTGCTGAATCATCCATAAGAATCTGATTATCATGCTGCCCATGCATATCTATAAGATATCTTGCCAGCTTCTGTGTCTGGGCTGCTGTAAAATTCTGACCATTCACCTTAATCTGTGAACGTGTTGGAGTTATTTTTCTTGATATAAGAAGTTCACCATCTTCTATATCAAGAACCCCAAGTTCTTTTATCTTATCTAATGTTTTTTTATCGCCTATGTCAAACATCAGTTCGGCTAATCCGTATTCTGCACCAGTCCTTATAAAATCCGGTGAAGTTTTAGCACCAAGTGCTGCATTAATAGAGCCAAGAATAATAGACTTTCCTGCACCAGTCTCTCCTGATAATATGTTAAGTCCTTCCTCAAAATCAACATTTTCCTCTTCTATTAATGCAAGATTCTTAACATGTAAATTAGTAAGCATATTCCTCCAACCTGCCTCCATATTCTTAAGTGGCAGCAAACATAACGATACTTATATCTTTATAAGCTTCCTTAACTTATTCATAACAATAGTTGTATCCTTGACTGTTCTTACGGCACACATGATGGTATCGTCACCAGCTATTGAACCAACAATCTCATCAAGCTTAAGTGCATCAAGTGCTGCACATACTGCCATGGCCATACCAGAAACTGTTCTTATAACAAGTATATTCTGCGCCATATCCATATCAATAAAACCTTCTTTTAATACACGTATGTACTTATCGTTGGTTACTGGATTGCCAGCTGTCAATGTAGTATACTTCTGGCTCACACCATCAACAGATACCTTTGTAAGATTCAACGCTCTTATATCTCTTGAAACAGTTGCCTGTGTAACATTATACCCAGCCTTGTTAAGCGCATCTGCAAGCTCTTCCTGCGTTCCTATATTGTTATTGTTAATTAATTCTAATATTTTCTTGTGTCTGTCTGTTCTCACAACAATTCTCCAATCTTACCACTTTGTGATAAGTATCAACTACATACAATCACATTTTATTTCTTATTCGTTCAAGAAAAGATATCCTGCTTGTCTTTATAAGTCTTGCAGTCTTATCTGAACGTGTTATTACCACTCTGTCTCCTGTGACAACATTACAATAGCTTTCTCCATCATAAGTAGCCACTCTTTCCTCTGATAATTTTTTATTATCATTAATCTGGATAACAATTTCATCATCCTGTCCAAAGATAATACTTCTTTGTGTAAGTGTATGCGCACATATCGGTGTAATCATAATAAGCCTTGCATTCGGCTGCACAATAGGTCCACCTGCTGATAAACTATAGGCTGTTGAACCTGTAGCAGTTGAAACAATAACTCCATCTGCAGCAAAAGAGTTAAGATACTCCCCATTAACATATATATCAAAATCAATAACCCTGAGAATACCTCTCCTGCTTAGTACAACATCATTCAGTGCAACATCCTCATATATGACCTTATCATCCCGGTAAATCTTACCATCAAGCATCATACGTGTATCAACTTCATATTTATCATCAATAAGGTTATTGAGTGTATCATATACATTATTCATATCTGTATCAGTAAGATATCCTAATGTTCCAATATTTACACCAAGCAGAGGTATATTTCTTTCATTAAGATCCCTTGCTGCCTGTATTAATGTTCCATCGCCACCAAGTACTATAATACAGTCAACGTTATCCGGCATAACTTCTGCATTCGTATAACAATATTTTGTTCCTTCAACCAAAGCGGACTCTTCATCATATATACCCTCTGCACCATGTTCTTTTAAATATGCAATAATGCTGTATGTATACTTTAGTTCTGCATCCTTTGACCGATTAGTAACTATATAAAATTTTCTCATCGACACCCCTATATTATAAAGCACTTAAAGTTAACTATAAATATATATTACAATGTTTCATGCGCTTTGTCTACTATATTTTTTATTTCAAAAGGAATACTTTCATATATTCCTTCTGTATGCTTCTGAAGATGTAAAAGATATTCAATATTACCTTCTGGTCCTTTTACTGGTGAAAATTCAAGATTGAGGACCTCGAATCCTATTGATATTGCATAATCAATAACCATCTTTATTACTTCTTCGTGAACTGACTTATCCCTTACAACACCATGTTTTCCAACCTTTTCTCTTCCAGCTTCAAACTGCGGTTTTATAAGGCACACTATCTGTCCATCATCTGTAAGCAGATTCTTAACCGGAAGCAGCACCTTAGTAAGAGAGATAAACGATACATCTATGCTTGAAAAGTCTATCTTATCAGCAACATCTTCTGGTGTAACATATCGTATGTTAGTTTTTTCCATGCATACAACTCTCTCATCGTTACGCAGTTTCCATGCAAGCTGCCCATGTCCTACATCAACTGAATATACTTTAACTGCTCCATTCTGCAGCATACAGTCAGTAAACCCGCCTGTTGAAGAGCCTACATCCATACATATTTTTCCTTTGATTGTAACATCAAAATTTTCCATTGCTTTTTCAAGCTTTAGTCCACCACGGCTTACATATTTTAATGTAGTGCCTCTTACTTCTATATTAGCTGTATCTGCGAAGGTTGAGCCAGCCTTATCCTCTTTTTGTCCTTCTACGTATACGTTTCCGGACATAATAATAGCTTTAGCTTTTTCTCTTGATTCTGCAAGACCTCTGTTTACCAGTAAGACGTCCAATCTTTCCTTGCTCATACTTCTCTCCATTTCTGTGCAATTTGATTATGCTGTATTCTAACTTATCATTTTTTACTTTTCACTGTAATTCTGTATATATTTATCATTAATCCGCCTGATTATAGTTTCTTCATCAATACCTGTTTCATGTCTTAATATATCTACACTTCCATGTTCAATATAGTCATCAGGGAGTGATATACTAAGAACAGGTTTTTCATATTCTGAATCATTTATATACTGACAGACTGTTCTACCAAATCCACCAGATGATACATTTTCCTCCAACGTAACTATAAGCCTGTGATTATGGCATACATAATCCAGCATATCCTTATCAACAGGCTTTACAAAACGTGCATTTACAAGAGTAACTGTATATCCCTGTTCTATAAGGCTTTTTCTTACATTATCAGCCGTTATAACCATGCTTCCAAGTGCAAGAAGTGCGATATCATACTTTACAGTATGCAGGCTTTCTTTTAAACTTTTTCCCTGATACATATCATTTCCAACATACATTATCTCAGAATGTCCATATACAACAGGTGCCTTGAACTCATGGAATAAAAGGCAGGCACTTCCTCTTGGATATCTTATTGCAATAGGGCCATCAAAATCCTCTACTGCAAACTTAAGCATTTCTTTCAGCTCAATATCATTCTTAGGTGCGCATATCGTCATGTTAGGAATCGAAGAAAGAAAAGATATATCAAATATCCCCTGATGAGTTTCACCATCACTTCCTACCAGTCCTGCTCTGTCAATTGCAAACACAACATGAAGCTGTTGTATACATACATCATGAAGTATCTGGTCATATGCCCTTTGTAAAAATGATGAATAGACCGCAAATACTGGTTTTAACCCACCTGCTGCAAGTCCGGCTGCAAAAGTAACAGCATGTGCCTCTGCAATTCCAACATCAAAAAATCTGTCAGGAAACCATTTTGAAAACTTAGTAAGGCCAACACCATCAGGCATGGCTGCTGTTATGGCTGCAACCATACGATCATTCTTTCCTATCTCACATATTGCTTCCGAAAAGACTTTTGAATATGTTGGCACATCCAGCTGGTTAATTTCACAGCCTGTCTTTATGTCAAAAGGACCTATACCATGAAACTTGCTTGGATTACGTTCTGCCGGTTTATATCCGCGCCCTTTCTGTGTAACTACATGGACAAGCACTGGACCTTTTATTCTTTTAGCGACATTAAGTATCTTTATAAGCTTATCCATATCATGTCCATCTACCGGACCCAGATAATATATACCCATGCTTTCAAACATAGAATCATGTAATATAACCTGTTTCAGATTGGATTTTGTCTTTTTAATAGCCCCGACAATCTTATCACCCTTTGGTAATTTATATAGTACATTTCCTATATTTTCCTTAAGGTCATAATAAGAATCTGACGAACGTATTTCGCTGAGCATATTAGAAACGCCGCCAACATTCTTTGATATCGACATCGTATTATCGTTAAGTATTATAACAAAATTTCCTTTAACATGTGATGCATTATTTAATGCTTCATATGCCATGCCGCCTGTAAGTGCACCATCACCTATAACAGAGACAACACTATAATTGCCATGTTTTATATCTCTTGCCTCAGCCAGTCCTAATCCAGCTGAAATAGATGTTGAACTGTGACCAGTGTCAAATGCATCATAGTCACTTTCATTTCTTTTAGGAAAACCACTCATACCACCGAACTTTCTAAGCTCGTCAAACTGGTTCTTACGTCCTGTAAGTATCTTATGGGTATAAGACTGATGGCCAACATCCCATATAAGCTTATCCTGTGGCAGATTAAATACGACATGCAAGGCCATAGTAAGTTCAACAACCCCCAGATTAGATGCAAGATGCCCACCTGTTACACTTATCTTCTGTATAAGGAACTCTCTTATCTCAGCTGCGAGCTGATTATATTCAATTGGAGAAAGCTTTTTAATATCATTAGGCTTATTGATCTTCTCTAGTATCATAGATATCCTCTCACCATTTCTACTTATTTCTGTGTATAAGCATATTTATAAGTTCCTCAAGATACTCGTTATGTCCTATTGACTTTATTATACCCATCGCCTCTTTTGACATGTCATAAGTATCTTTTTCTGCTTTTTCTAATCCATATAATGTTACATAAGTCGTTTTATTATTCCGTTCATCACTTAAAACCGGCTTTCCTAACACTTCCTGTGTGCTTGTAACATCAAGGATGTCATCCTTGATCTGAAAAGCAAACCCGACATTATATCCAGCTTTACATAATAATCCCTGTGTTTTTTCATCACATCCGGCAAGAATCCCACCTGCCATAAATGCTGCTTCAATAAGTGCGCCTGTTTTTAACCTGAATATATAATCAAGCTGTTCTTTATCCATAGGCTTATCTGTAAGATATACATCAAGCGACTGGCCTCCAACCATTCCATCAACACCTGCCTTAGATGCTATAACCGCTGCTGCCTGTGAATATAGTGCCATCTTTTTTGCATTTTCTATATCAGCATAATCTGACGAAATATTCTTTATAGCGTTAAACATAGTTTCATATGCAAGATTTAAAAGACCATCTCCTGCAAGTATCCCGAAATCTTCACCATATTTTTTATGTGTTGTAAGCTTGCCTCTTCTGTAATCATCGTTATCCATAGCTGGAAGATCATCATGGACAAGCGAATATGTATGTATCATTTCAAGTGCTGCCATAAAAGGATATACACACTTTTCATCTGTTCCACCACATAATCTGTATGTTTCAAGCATTATCATCGGGCGGATTCTTTTACCACCTGCCTGTACACTATAATCCATGGCTGATTTAATATATTCTGCTCTGCCACTTATCTCTGGAAGATATGAATTAACAATCTTATCTATGCATGCTGTTCTTTCTAAAAGTTCTTTCTTAAAATCAATCATTTTCTATCATCTCCGAATCGTTATCATCATTTAGAATAACCATTTCCTTTTCCACCTTATCAAGCATGGAATTACATTTTTTTACAAGCTCTATACCTTCCTTGTACTTCTTAAATGATTCATTCATAGTAAGTTCTCCACTTTCCATCTCACTAAGAATATTATCAAGCTTTTCAAATGTATCTTCAATTGATGGTGACTTAGCCATATTAATACCTCGCTATATTCATATATTAAAACTTTTTAACATCTTTCACCACAGTATTTATAATACCATCCTTTACATGTATAGATAGTACATCAGCTTGTTTAACCTCCGCTATTGAACTTATATGTTCTTCTTTATCATTTTCAACAAAAGCATATCCTTGTTCAAGCTTTTTTAATGGACTGACACCATCAAGTCTTGCTGATAAAAGCAAAAGCCTGTGCTTGGATTTATTTAATGTGCCTTGCATACTAACATCCAGCTTCTCTCTCATATGAATAAGCTGCTGCTTTTTATTATTGAGTCCGACAAGTGGATTAAAAGCTTTAAGAGAAAGTAACATCCTTTCGGAACGATTCCTGTAATCTGTTATAGTTTTACCCATATCATACATAAGCCTGTCATTATAACCATCAATAACCACTTCAAGCTGTCTTATATCAAAAACCGCCTTAACAGCTGCAGCAGATGGTGTCGGAGCTCTGAAATCAGCCACAAAATCTGTTATTGTAAAGTCAATCTCATGTCCTACTGCTGATATGACGGGTGTTTTGCAATTAAAAACAGCTTCTATAACTTCAGGTTCATTAAAAGCCCATAAATCCTCTATTGAGCCACCGCCACGTCCGACTATAATACAGTCATATCCCATACTGTCAACATACTTAAGTCCTTTGGCTATGCTATACTTTGCATCTTTACCCTGAACAAGGACTGAATACAGGTATAATTCAACATACGGATTTCTTTCATAAGCATTCTTTATTATATCTTTGATAGCTGCTCCTGTTCTGGCTGTTACTATACCTATTCTTTTAGCATATTTAGGAATAGGTCTTTTATATTCAGGAGAAAAGTATCCCATATCCTCATAGTATTGTTTCAACTGTTCGTATTGCTTAAACAGTTCTCCCATACCACTTTGTGATACAGTCTTTGCATATAACTGGTATTCACCCCTATTTACATATACGTCTATTCTGCCATCAACAACTACCGACATGCCATCCTTCAGTCTGAAGTCAAGCTTATACGCATCAGAACCATACATAACAACTGATATAGTTGAATCTTCATCCTTAAGTGTGAAAAATATGCAGCCATTCTTGTCCGTATATTTGCAGTTAGATATTTCCCCCTTAACCTGTATGCGGTTAAGCAGAAAATCCTGCCGCATCATATTCTTAATATAAGAATTAATCTGTTTAACACTATACACCTGTGCCATATTAATCCTCATTTCTTTATTCTTATATCACGATTCGTAGCTTCGCTACTCTCCGCTGCTATCGCAGCTATCATAATTGTCATTCGCCGTTCGCCAGATATCTGCTAGCAGCTTTCTGGCTCTCTTGCGCTCATTGTATCATGCTATACAAGCTTAGCAAGTACCCCGTTAACAAAGGATGCAGCATTATCATCAGAACCATACTTCTTAGCAAGTTCAACTGCTTCGTTAATAGCAACATTAACTGGTATATCCTCATCATATAACATCTCATAAACTGCAAGTCGCATAATCGCAAGCTCAGCCTTTCCCAATCTTTCTACCGGCCAGCCCTCCGAAACCTCGTTTATCTTTGCATCAATGTCATCGCTTAACTCTGATACAAGAAGTGCCTTTTTTCTGATATATTCATATTCTTTTTCCTTAACATCCGGAAACTCATCAAAATAATAATCTATCTGTTCTCTTAATTCATTCTTGTCATGGAACGGCACACGGAATAATATCTTAAATGTGTGTTCTCTCATATCTGATCTTGTCATATAAGTCCTCTCTGTATACAACTGACACAAAATCAATTGTATATTCTTAATAAATTTTTAAAAAGACTGCCCTTAAAGGACAGTCTTTTAAATATCACTGTACTTTAATTGTCAATATTCACACCAGCAATCTTAATATTAACCTCTGACACATTAAGTCCTGTCATAGTTTCAATCGCTGTCTTTACCTTATCCTGTACTGCACTTGACACCTTAGGTATCTCACATCCATATTTTATGTTAAGTGCAAGATTAACAACAACATCCTGCTCTCCCACATGAACCTTAACACCTTTTGAAAGATTCTTCATTCCAAGCTTGCTTACAAGTTCATTAGTTATGTTACCTGCCATGCTTTCAACACCATCTACCTCTGTCGCAGCAAGACCAGCTATGATAGCAACAACTTCATCAGCCACCCTTACTTCTCCTATATCCTTGCTTTCATGTATAGTATAAGTATTGCCTCTATCTTCAAACTCTTTTGTCATAATATCCTCCTGACTGTCAATCAACGTTATCTTTACATCTATTATAATAAATATTATAAATAAATGCAACTTCTTAAATCACATTCAATATTCCATATTTTTACAACCTTGTTTTATACCAGCAGAATATCATATGAATTGTAAAATCCACACATTATTTTATTACATTTATATTTATCTTGTCAGAAGTCATTCCTGTCTTTCTTTTTGCTATATCCTCAATCTGTGCCTTCTGACTTGTTTCAAGCGACTGTTTGTTAACAACAATATCTACTCCTGTATCAGATACAGAGGCAACAACATCATTAAAACCTTTTGCTTCAAGCAGTATTTCAATTGCCATTTCCTTTTCTGAATAATCAGCTATCTTAGCCAGTTCATTAACAGCAGCGGTTTTAGAAGATTTGTCAAGATTGGCATCATTTACAATATTTGTAAGATTTTCTGTATTCTTTGCACGTATCTGCTCCCTGTTTAGCTTTGCCTCTGATATAACACCTGATGCAACACCTCCCGATGTAAGAATAACACTCCCTGGTTCAAGCATGCTTTCATCATCAGGTTCTTCATCTGGCACCTGTATTTCACTGTCTTTACTTTCACTAGCTGTATCAACGCTTCCTGTGCTGCCTCTTCCACTAACTGATATTATATCTGTTATATTCCCAGCATAATTGATATATCCTGCGACTGCTATCATTATTGCGAGTGCGGTTATTATAACCTGATTCTTTTTTATTCTTTTCACAATAAACCTCCAACTAAAAATTTACCGGAATCTTTGTTTCTGCGTACATATATACGCATTTATCTATGACATTTTCATCACTTTTATTTTATGTACTGGAACATTCAAAAGTCCATATACCGCATTAGTTATATCATTCACAAGTTCCTTGTTATCACCACCTTCACATACAATAATCGCGCCATCAATAACAGGCATATTTTCCATAACAACATATGGTCTGCTGCCATCAGAAGTATCATAAAATATATGCGTGCTTATATTTTGTGTATCATTTGTTTGATTGCTGCTCCCATCAGAAGCCTCTTTTTTTTCGCTCTCTGAATATGTTTCATCTTTTGCCAGTACTTTTTCTGTTGAATTTCTGATGCTTAGCATGACCTTGACTTTTCCAACCCCATCGACGTCTGCAAGTATCTTTTCAAGCCGTTTTTCCACGTATTCCTCATACATATCTGTACTCATGCTCTCACTTTCAATGGCTGTTGTACTACTTTCCTTAGAAGCCGATGAATGGCCCGATGGAAATGCTGCAGCCATAAGCAAAACACCTGCTAGTATTACTATTAATATTTTATCTGTTCCGAATTTATTCACTATTTTTTTATAATCAGCTTTTATACTTCCACACCCCTTTTGAAAATATGCTGCCACGCCTGCCAGCACATTATTTGATATATATATTGCTGCATTCTATTCCTGTTTCATCTGATATTTTATGTCCGATATTTTCAATATCCGTTTTTTTCATATTTTTTGCATTAATAACCACTGATGATACAGCCAGGCTTTCATTACCGTTAAGTCCGGCATTTCCGCTTATATTAACTTTTATGCTGTCATAAGCTATATTATTATCATTTAATATTTCTTTGACCTTTAGTTCTAGTGTCTTCGACAATGCATCTTCTATTGTGTAACTAAAACCTTCTGATATGTCATATGTTTTTTTACTTATTTCCATATAATCTTTATATATCATCCAAAGCCTGTTCTTAATAAAGTTTCCATTGCTCCAAAATCCTGTTAATGGAGATATTATAATAAGAATCAGTATCATCCTTGTAACTATTCTTATATATTCTTTATACTTATCAGACGCAACAGCATTGACAAACAATGTTGATATTATATAAAAAACTATTACCTGCCTAAGCCATATATATACTGCCTCTATAGCTGCCTCAACTCCTTTATAAATACGATAATTCCACAATCAGCTAGTTACTGCACATATCATCACTATTGTCAGCACAAAAAGAACCAATGCTATAACAACAAGGTAAGTAAGACTGCTTATAGCGGTTCCTAATGCTGCTACAGCCTTTATAATACGTTTATCAGCAACCGGTTCCATAACTGCTGCTATTGCATGAAATATACATGATAATGTAACAAGCTTAACAACAGGAAACAGCATACATACTGTCAGCACAACAACCGCCGCTATTCCCATTGTATTCTTTATAAGCGAAGATGAAGCAATAACTGTCTGTGATAATGCTGAGGCTGCATCTCCTATTCCTGGTATTATACTTACTGCTTTATAAATATATGACGTATTTATATTATCTTTTAATGGATTAAGTATACTTTTTATCCCATTAAGTCCCATAAAAAAAGTAAGCATTGTATACCCACACCACTTTATTACTTTTTGCATACAGTTACATAATCTTAAAAAATGCGGTTCTGAATCTATACAGTCACATAAAGACACACATACATATATTCTATTGGCATTCATCAATATATTTTTTATGCCTATATCAGCAGCTGTCATCATCCATATAACTATCTGATAGTACCCAGCCGCACTTATAGGAAGTCCAGCTGCGCAAACAGCAGGAAAAAAAGTCATGCATATAGATTTATATATATTAATCAATGCTTCAACAGAATCTCTTGCAAGATTATAAGCACCCATAAAGACTGATAAAAGCATTGTTATCAACGAAATACTTATTACTCCTGCCGCTGTTTCTTTAAGCTGCTTTTCATTAAAAAGCGGTGTCATAGACCTTATAAGTGCTGATGCTATGCATAATGCAAGCACATGTGCAACGTTTTTCTTTTCCGAATATATAACATCAGATATATATATTAATAACTTTTTTACATAACCGGAATTATCCTTATCATCCAGAACAGACTGCATTATTTTTCCATATGAAATATTTATTCCAGTTTCTCTCTTAACAATCCTGTCTATATCTTTATAATCATCAGAAACTATATAATCATCAGAAATCACATTTTCCTCATCCTGACATTGCGCTGCATGGCATACTGCAGGAGATTTATTCTTTATAAAAGCACTCCCATACAACAATATCAGTACAAACACTATCATACACATAAATAAGATACGTTTTATTTTAAACATCTATTCACCATTTCAAGAAGTGCAATAATAACAGGCATGCCAAGCATTACTATTGATATTCTGCACATCAGCTCAAGCTGCGATGCCATTGCATTAAAACCGTTATCCCTGCATATATCAGAAACAAACTGCGTTGCTATTGATAAACCAGTTATCTTCATAACAATCTTTATATAACCCTTTTCTATATCTATATTGTTAATAAGAACATTTATATAGCCTGTAATAACAGAAAAAATCCGCAGCATATATATTGAAATAAATACACCCGTTATAAGTACAATAACAGAAACAAATGCTGGTGCTTCTTTTTTTATAAGAAAGCAGCTTATAACAACGCATACAACAACTATTAATATCTGAAGCATTATTTACACTATCCCTTCTTACGCAGACTTTATATATCAAACAGCTTCTGCATTGACGAAAACAATTCAACAATATAAGGTATTACCCAATAAAGTACGATAAGTATTCCGGCAAGGCTTGTAAGAAACGCCTGGTCATCCCTGCCACTATGTTTTAATATCTGGTTAAGAATTGAAACAATTACTCCTACTGCAGCGATTTTAAAAATTATATCTGTATTCATATACCTGCCTTTCCTGTATATATTATCATTTCACTTTATGCTCATATTAAAATAATAGCTATGATAACACCCGACATAACTCCCAACACCTGGTATATCCTTGATTTAGCCCTCACTTCCTGCTGCAGCCTGCAATATATATTTTTTAATTTATCACTGACAGTATTTATACATGTTATCTGCATCTGTTTATCTATATATATGTTTATACATCGTAGTTCTTTTAAAGCATCTATTTCTTCCTTTTTAGCAATTCCTGATTTTAGCAGTTTGTCCATTTCAAGCAGCCATATCTCATCAAAAGAACCGCCTGTCCTGCTTATATCAGTCAGCTTTATGTATATATTTTCGTATGTACTGCTGACTATATTATTATTTATGTTCTGCGATAATTCCCGACATATTACAGGAAACGGGGTCAGACCATATCTTATCTGCGACCTGATATAATCAAAGGAATATATAAATGCATCTATCACATTTATTCTTTCTTTTAACCGGCTGACAAGATAAAAACCATAATATGTCGTCATTGAAATTATAAGCACTGCTCCCGATAGTTTATACATTTCTCTATTGTCCCCTTTCCATGCCTTTTGGACATTATTATTATTTTATTAAAACCATCTTTTCCTATAAGTTCCCTTACATAAGGCTTATTAAGGACATCTTCTATTGAATATCCGTGTACAGTTCCTATTATTATGCAGCCACATGCGATACAATATCTGATAGCCTGGGCATCATATTTACTGCCTATTTCATCAACAGCTATCATTTCCGGAGACATGGCACGTATAGCCATAAGCATGCCTGAATCTTTGGGGCATCCATCAAAAACATCTGTTCTTGTGCCTATATCATTCTGTGGCTCTCCCATAAAGCAGCCAGCTATCTCCTGCCTTTCATCAATAAGACTTATATTCATGGATAATTCTGCATTGTCAGATATATTACGTACAACATCACGTAGCAATGTTGTCTTACCGCATCCTGGAGGTGATATTATAAGTGTGTTTTCCAAGCCTCCTGCATATATAAAATCCATAACCTTGTCACTGCAGCCTGGCACCTGATGTGCAACTCTTATACACAGAAATGTTATATAATTAAAATTTCTTATATTATTGTTTTCTACTATTGCATGTCCTGCAATTCCTATTCTATGTCCGCCTTCTATTGTAATATAGCCCTGTCTGAAGCTTTGTTCATATGCATATACAGAATAATCAGCAGCTAGTTCGATTATTTTTCTTATATGTTCTTTACTGGCTTTTATTCTGCTTATCACCTCTTTATTATCATATATAAGAGCTATGTAACGTCCCACCCTTATTCTTATTTCGTTAATCTTATCAAACCTCAGCCTGTTTAGATCAAGTCCCAATACCAGATCTTTTGGGAGGATTCTTATTATCTGACTTATATCACCCATAAAAAAACAACCTCCATATACTGTTTTTCACAGTATATGAAGGTTGTCTTCTGATTATTCATATCATGATCATTCAACTGATTTAAGTGATTCTACCATAGGTATTTTCTTAAGTGATGGATACATAAAAATATTAATAAGTAATGAGAACAATATAGTTATTCCATACGATATTAAAAATGAACTTATATTAATCTTAGTTCCAAACATAACACCATCAAGTTCAATAGTTGTCATAATATAAGCATGCAATGCCATTCCAAGAAGAAGTCCAAAAACTCCTCCAATAAGTGTAAGAATTATATTCTCCCTGTAAACATACTCCCCAACCTCTCTGTCATAGAAGCCAAGGACTTTAATAGTCGCAATTTCTCGTATACGCTCTGATATATTAACATTTGTAAGATTATATAAAACTACAAATGCAAGCATTCCGGCTGATATTATTAAAACCCATGTTACAAGATCAAGTGATTGTATCATATTCTCAAATCTCGTTATATTAGCTTTAACAAACGTAAGGGATTTCACGTTATTATCTGTTAGATATCTGTCTCCTATAACAGACTGTATATCATCTCCGTCAGAAGTTAATATTCCAAGTATCCTGTTATTATCCGGTGTATATCCAAACACCTGGCTGTAGTACTCAGACGTCATAAAAATATAGTTATTTATATACATTTCCATAACACCTGATACCTTCACCGTTGCCTGCTTATTATCTTCATCATGTATAAGAACGTTATCTCCTTCTTTAACATTCAGGTCTTTAGCAAGCTTCTCACTTATTATAACTCCTGAATCATCAAGCTCTATAGTTTTCTTACTTCTTCTTGTCCTGAAGGTAACATAATCCATATACGCTGATGTATCGTTTACAACTGTTATCTCCGTACTATAATCATCTGCACTTCCTGGTATTTTAACCTCTGCCGTATAGGCATAATCCATAAGTGAGGACTTATAATACTCATCTGATGAAATCTTGTCAGATAAATTATTTCTGGCATCACTATCTGCATTTTTATTAAATACAAGTATATTATCGTAATGTATTATCTGTCCATACTGATTATCAATAATACTTTGCACACTGTCTTTTATACCAAAACCTGCCGTTATAAGTGCACCACATCCAGCTATTCCTATAACTGTCATAAAGAAACGCTTCTTGTACAGAAATATATTTCTCATGGTAACCTTTTTCGTAAAAGATAAATGCTTCCATATAAATGTATGCTCAAGAAGAATCTTTTTACCATTCTTTGGTGCCTTTGGTCTCATGAGTGCCGATGGAACCTCAGATAATTCGTTATAGCATGAATATAATGTTGCTATAAGAGTCACAAGAATAAGACTTGCTACTGCTACAACAGATAGTATCGTATGACTTGCATACTTTATAGCAGGCATCTGATATATAATATTCCATGATTCATATATAATGTATGGAAATAATCTAAGACCTGCTGCACAGCCTATAACTGCACCTGTTAATGAAGCAAGAAATGCATATATCACATACTTAAGTGCAATGGTTGCTTTTCCATATCCAAGTGCCTTATATGTTCCTATAAGCCCTCTTTCTTCTTCTACCATACGTGTCATAGTTGTAAGACACACAAGACCAGCTACTATTATGAAGAACAACGGAAAAACAGTTGCTATAGCCTTCATTCTGTTTGCACTTGATTCATAATCCCTGAATGAATATGACGATTCCCTTGTAAGTACATACCATTCCCATGAATCACTATCTGCAAGTGTTTCATTCATTTTCTTATCATATTCTGCATTAACTGCATCAAAATCAAATTGTGCTACTGCCTTTTCATATGCTGTCTTAACGTAAGGTGCTATCATTGAGGATACATCCATACCAGGATAATAAGCCTGATATTGTTCTGTAATAGAATCCTCTACATTTTTCTTAATCGTTTCTAACAGTTCTTCCTTCTTGTCTGCCTTTGCCCTTGTATACTCATCTATAACTGTCTGCTTTCTTATGTCAAGCCTTTCTTTTGATATAGCCTTTATATCATCTGCATACTTATCAATCAGCTTCTTATACTCATCTGAGTAAGTATCCATATCCTTTGCGCCATCTATAACCGCATAACATTCCGTATAGTAGTTGTTTTTGAATTCATCATCACCTACATATATACAATAATTAATATGACCGTTACCTATGCCAGACGAACCTAAATCATATGATACATAACATGGTGTATACACTATACCAACTACTGTATACTCTGTATCCTTAAATGTGTCATTGATATCATCCTCTGTTCCCGACTTAAAACTGATAACATCGCCAACCTGCATAGACTTACGTGTATCTTCATACTTAACAACACATTCCTTATCATTTTGTGGGAGACGTCCTTCTTTTATCCTAAGCTGGTTAATATAGCTGTCATCATCCGATGCTTTTCCAACCGGAATACCTGATATATGTGCAACATTCTCTCTGCCATCATAATCAACGAGTACATCCTGCGTATTAGTTTTGTATACAGCCTTTACTCCTGAAATCTTACTGACTGCCTCTATATCCTGTGAAGTAAATCCTATTGATGACAATATCCTTATATCATTCATATTATACTCATCATAATACGAATCCGATGAATGCTTCATATCTCCTGATGATGCAGTTACTCCTGCAAAAAAAGCTACACCTATCGCTACTATAGCCATAATAGCAAAGAATCTCCCAAGCGATCCTTTTATGTTTCTTATAAAATCTTTAAATACTGCCTTTCTCATCTTATAAAACTACCTTTCCGTAACATGCAAACTTTGTGTTTATATTCATAATTAATATTTCATTACCACTCTATCTGCTCTACCGGAAGTGGATTCTCATTCACAGTTACACTGTCAACTATACCATTTTTAACTTTTATAACCTTATCTCCCATCGCTGTAAGTGCAAGATTATGTGTTATCACCACTACTGTAACACCACGTTTTCTGCATGTATCCTGTAAAAGCTTCAATATCTGCTTCCCAGTATTATAATCAAGTGCTCCTGTTGGTTCATCGCATAAAAGCAGTTTCGGATTCTTTGCCAGTGCCCTTGCAATGGCAACTCTCTGCTGTTCACCACCCGACAACTGGGATGGAAAATTAGAGCTTCTGTCTTTAAGTCCTACCGCCTCTATAACCTCATCTATATCAAGCGGATTCTTACATATCTGTGTTGCAAGTTCAACATTCTCCCTGACTGTAAGATTTTGTACAAGATTATAAAACTGGAACACAAAGCCTATATCATATCTTCTGTATGTAGTAAGCTTTTTAGCACTAAATTTAGAAACATTTTCTTTATCTACTATTATTTTACCTGTAGTGGCTGTATCCATCCCACCCATAAGATTAAGTATTGTACTTTTACCTGCACCACTTGCACCTGCAATAACAGCAAACTCTCCTTTCTCTATACTAAAGTCCGCTCCATTAAGTGCTTTAATCTTAACGTCACCCATTTTGTATATTTTCTTTACGTTTTCAAATTCTATATAACTCATATGCACCTCTTCATGACCGATATTTACTGATTGCTGCATAACACTGCAGTCACTATTGGATATTTGTAAAATATTGATATCCATAAGATATAAATACCCTTTTATCCCTTACATTTTACTATAATTTTATCATAATAGCAAAACAAATGTATATATATTTAAAAGCTAAATATATTTAAAATTTCATATATGGAGGTCTGGCTTGAAACCTTTAAAATATATTCTATCATCGCTAACATTTATTGTTATACTTTTTGAATATATATTCTTTTTAATATCGCCTGTTTACTTTTCCTGTTTAAGCCCTGCTCCACATAAGATTACTGCTGTAAGTAAAACACAGCATGCATCCAGCAGCAGTCCTAAAAACAATATATCCTTACATGCACGTTATGCAGCACTTATTGATGCTGACAATAACCGTCTGCTTTACGGTAAAGGAGCTGATATTAAAGCACCCAATGCAAGCACAACCAAAATCATCACTCTTATTACAGCTCTTAGCATATGTGCCGATGACTATATAGCAACAACCTCTGCATATGCCGCATCTATGCCAGATGTACAATTAAATGCAACAAATGGTGAACAATTCACAATAAAAGACCTGTATTTTTCACTGATGTTAAGATCACATAATGATACCGCAGTTATTATTGCTGAAAATGCAGCTTACTACTACATATGTAATCTTTCAGATAAAGAAAGGAATGAATTGATATATGATATATCTTTTATACCTGATTATAGTAATAATTCTTCATTTTTAAAAAATATCAGTAAAGAGCAAAGTAAGGTTCTTGTAAGGATATTTACTGATCTTATGAATAAAAAAGCTTTAGAGGCGGGTTGTACTAACACACATTTTGTGACTCCTAATGGTCTTGATGCTTCAGATGAGAATGGTATACACCAGACAACTGCCTATGATCTTTCTGTCATGATGTCATACTGTATCAAAAATCCTGATTTTATAGAAATAACAAAAAGCAGTTCCTACAGCTTTAGCAATCTTGATGGTAAAAGATATTCTGTTACTAATGCAAATGCATTCTTATCCATGTATGATAATATAATATCAGGGAAAACCGGCTTTACTGCAGATGCAGGATATTGTTATGTATGTGCATACAAAGATGAAAATAAAACATTTATAGTAGCACTTCTTGCATGCGGATGGCCAAATAACAAATCTTATAAATGGACTGATTCAAAAGTACTGCTTGATTATGCAAGAAACAACTTTGAAAAACAGGTGCTTCTTGACAATATAAAAACCTTTAATGTAAAAGTAACTAATGGCACATCAGATGATATCAATGTTGTTATAGATAAAAAATATAGTGCATATGTTAAATCTGATGATGAAGTTAAAATAGAATACAATATACCTGACAGTATTATGGCTCCTGTTAAAAAAAATGATGTCATTGGCACTGTAACTGTATTTATAAACAATGAAGCTGTTAAACAATATAACATAATAAGTGATAAAGATATTAGTAAATGTAATTATGCTCGTAAAGTATCTCGTATTATCCGACATTTCTTGTATTTTTTGTGTATTTTAATTCAATTCTGATGACATTACAATCAAATTATTGTATACTTAAAAAGCATGTGTAAGTTTTACACATAGATATAACTTGCTATAGTTATACCAGAATGGAGAATAGTGTGAAAAATAAGATTTTCACACGCAAGATTTGTGCTTCGCACAAACTTGAGATGCGCAAAGAAGCAGCGCAAGAATGGAGATTATTATGAATAGAATTTATAAGTGTTTTCCAGGCGGTAAATTCAAAGTTCTTACTTTAAGCTACGATGATGGCAAAATACAGGACAGACGTCTGGTAGATATATTCAATAAAAATGGAATCCGTGCAACCTTTAATGTAAATTCTCAACTTACGGATATGGATATACGACTGGATTCAGATGAGTGGAGTTCTTTATATAAAAACCACGAAATTGCACTTCATACATGCACGCACCCAACTATGAACCGTTGTGGAAGCTACGAAATCACAAGAGAAATCCTTGAAGATAAAACAGCTATAGAAAAGATTATTAAAAGACCCGTACGTGGCATGGCTCTACCTAATGGAGCAGGCAATAAGCTTATCACTTCCATTGCTGCGGATCTGGGAATAAAATATATAAGACCAGCTGCAGATCAATATGCTGCTGTAAAATCAGCCATTGAATATGCAGACTGCTGTGAAGGGCCTATTCTCTTAGGTGATGAAAATGGTTTTTCCATGCCGTCAGATTATATGAACTGGATACCTACATGCCATCATAACCACAACCTTGTTGAATTCGGCAAACGCTTTATGGCTCTTACTAAAAAGCAGTATCTTTATATGATGTATGTATGGGGTCACAGCTTTGAATTCGACAGAAATGACAACTGGTCAGTTATAGAAGAATTCTCTGAAATGATAGGACACCGCGATGATATATGGTATGCTACCAACATAGAAATTGTCGATTATAATGAAGCCTTTGACAGACTTCAGATGTTTGCTGACAATGAATACATATACAACCCTAGTGCTTGTTCTGTATGGGTTGCTGTAAACAACAATCATATTGTTGAGATACCAGGTGGGGAAACTGTTAAATTATAATCGTCATTTGTCTAGTTCATGCTATTAACTTTTTTATTATAGAAATTTTAAGCATTTTATAAGCATAAGACCGTTAGATACTAATATTATCTAACGGTCTTATCATAATCTTATTTATTTTTCTTTTTACAAAGGCTCTTTATTGCCGTAGTTATCTTAATCGGATTACCATATCTAAGTGTTCCCATTCTATAGATAGCTGAGCCTGCTATACCCACAGCTATTATACCACCAACAAGTATTATGAATGAAACAACAATCTCCCACACTGCCACATTTCCCATGGCAACACGGGCAAACATTGCACTATATGAACTGAATGGCAGGTATGAAAGCACCTTCATAGCTGTACCATCAATATTGCCCAGCTGTAAAAGTGTAACAAAATACACAACCATTATGACCATCTGGATACTTCCAACACTTTTATTAAGGTCCTCTGTCTTAGATACAAGTGCACCAAATGCACCATATATAAATGTATAAAAAAGCACTCCTCCAAGTCCGAATAACGCATATGTAACAATCACATCAGCAGGAATATCAAGAAGCATATCAAGTATACCACCCCATACACTCTGGTTAATCTTATATGCACCAACAACAGCAAGCATAAGAACGCCTGCCTGGCACAGTGCCGCTATAGTTCCTGCAAGCACCTTACCAAAAAACAGAATCTTAGTATCTGCACTTGTTACAAGTACTTCTATAGTCCTGTTTGACTTTTCCTGTGTAACTGAAGTTGCAACCATGACCCCATAGAATATAATTATCATAAATATTATAATGATAAGTATATAACAATACATATAATTAGCGCCCATATCCTTGCCAAGTACAACTGTTTCACTGTTAATCTGTGGATTAAAGGCTGTCATTATCTCTTCATAATCAAGATTATTAGTACTACAATACACCATCTGGTTAAGTGCTGTAAGCACCTGTTCAAACTGCATATTAGTGCTATCTGTCATACTTTTATTATATACAATGTACTCATAATCTGTAAGGCTGTGAACTATAAAGCCTTTCTTTGCTTCTTCCCTGGATATCTTATCTTTTAATGCAGCCTCTGATACTTCCTTTTCGACTTTCATATCATCAAAGGCTGCCTGAAGCATACGTATGTCAGACAATGCACCCGACTCATCATATATAAGCATTATATCCTTATCTTCATCTGTATTATCTGATTTGTCATCTGCATTGTTTTCTGTATTTTCCTCAGTTCCTTTATCAACACCTGTTATTGAACTTATATCAAAAAATCTTGGCACAAACATAATGGCAGCAGCTATCACAGCTATAATGACTGTACTTATTACATATGACTTATTCTTAAGATAAGTCATAATCTCATATTGAAGAACTACACCTAACTTTTTCATCAATGCGCACCTCCTTCAATATTATTCTTTTTATTATCATTGTCTGCTTCATCCCCTACAAGTGAAACAAATATATCATTAAGTGATGGCTTATATGTTTCAAAATGTTCAACATCTATACCGCAATCAACTATTCTCTTTAATATATCTGCCCTTGATGCAGCACTTATATTTTTAATAATAATATCTTCTCTTGTTCTTCCTGTTTCAGCTATAATATCTGAAAGCTTTTCTTTTACTATATCCGACAAAGTATCCAGATCTTTGTTAACATCTGATATAACAAGCTGGTTCTCACCATATTTCTTTTTTATATCTTTAAGATTGCCAGAAAGTGCTATATTCCCCTTATCTATTATAGCTATATCACGGCAGAACTCCTCAACATAGCTCATCTGATGACTTGAAAATATAACTATTCTACCCTCATTAATGACTTCTGTCACAACTTCCTGAAGTATCTTTGAATTCACGGGATCCAGTCCACTAAATGGCTCATCAAGTATAACTATCTCTGGTTCACACGCAAGTGTTGAGGCAAGCTGCACCTTCTGCTGATTGCCCTTTGATAAGGTTTCTAACTTTCTGTTAGTATATTCATCAATCTCAAGTCTTTTTAACCACCTATTGGCATTGTTCACAGCCTCTTTCCTTGATATTCCTCTGAGTCTTGTAAGATATACTATCTGTTCAAGAACTGTTTTCTTAGGATATAACCCGCGTTCTTCAGGAAGATATCCTATAAGATGCTTTTTAGGATTAAAAGGCTTTCCGTCAAGATATACCTCTCCCAAATCCGCTTTGAAAACATCCATAATAATTCTTATGGTAGTTGTCTTGCCAGCGCCATTTCTTCCTAAGAGTCCAAGTGCGCTGCCACTTTCCACTTCAAAAGAAACGCCATGTAAGACCTGGTTATCTTCAAAAGACTTTGTAAGATTTCTTACTTCAAGTTTCATTAAAATGTTCTCCTCTCATATTTGTAAAACTTTTATAGTAATTGTATCATAAAAGAGGATATTTTGATAGTCAAATCTTGTATTTTTATTCATTTTATATATTTTACGAATTTATATTAAAAAAAGCTGGAACAAGGTTACTTGTCCCAGCTTTCGCGCTCATTATACCATATGTAATTACTGTGGCTGCTTTCCGATGTAAGCAAGGATACCACCATCAACATAAAGAATATGTCCGTTAACGGCATCTGAAGCTTCTGAAGCAAGGAATACAGCTGGACCAGCTAATTCTTCTGGCTTTAACCATCTGTTAGCAGGTGTCTTAGCGCAGATGAACTGATCGAATGGATGTCTAGAACCATCAGCCTGTCTTTCTCTTAATGGAGCTGTCTGAGGTGTCTCAATGTAACCAGGTCCAATACCATTACACTGGATATTGTACTGACCATACTCAGAACAGATATTTCTTGTGAGCATCTTAAGACCACCCTTAGCAGCAGCGTAAGCTGATACTGTTTCACGGCCTAACTCTGACATCATAGAGCAGATGTTAATAATCTTACCGTGGCCTCTTTCGATCATTGATGGAATAACTGCCTTAGATACGATAAATGGTGCATTAAGGTCAACGTCGATAACCTGTCTGAATTCAGCAGCTGTCATATCGCACATTGGAATTCTCTTAATAATACCAGCGTTGTTAACAAGAATATCGATAGGAGCTACATCCTTAACAATCTGAGCTACCATAGCATTAACCTGTTCTTCGTTAGTTACGTCACAAACATAACCATGAGCATCGATACCAGCTTCCTTATAAGCTGCTAATCCCTTATCTACTAATTCCTGCTTAATATCGTTAAATACGATTGTTGCGCCAGCCTTAGCCATTCCGCTAGCAATAGCGAAACCGATACCATAAGAAGCACCTGTAACTAAAGCAACTTTTCCTTCAAGTGAAAAATTTACTGACATTTTAAAATCTCCTTTTCTCTTAATATATATCAATGAACTCAAGAATTAAATGTATAACATGTTTATTATGCATTATATTCTATGAGAATCATTCTAACAAAAATATTATAGTCATCAGCACCTTTTAGATACGTTCTGATTATCTAAGGTCCTTCATATCAACATCATCCATATCATCGAAATCCTGGTTTTCACCTACCATACCCCAGATGAATGTATAAGCATGAGTAGCTGAAGCTGAATGAATAGACCAGCTTGGTGATATAACAGCTTCTTCGTTTCTCATAACGATATGTCTTGTTTCTGTTGGTTCTCCCATATAATGGAATACAACTGCATCTTCTGGAACCTCAAAGTAAAGATATACTTCCATTCTTCTGTCATGTGTATGACATGGCATTGTGTTCCATACGCTACCTGGTTCAAGACAAGTCATACCCATCTCTAACTGACAACTTTCAACCTGTCCAGGAAGAATATACTTGTTAATAGTTCTATGGTTTGCACTTTCAAGACATCCAAGTTCTTTCTTGTTCTCAGGTAAAATATCCTTAGCTGGATCAATAAATACTGTAGGATATGTCTTATGTGCTGGTGCACTGTTAAGATAAAACTTAGCTGGATTCTTAGGATCTTCACTCTTAAATGAAATATCCTTAGCACCCATACCTATGTACATGCCATCTTTATACTTAAAATTATATTCCTTGCCATCAACAGTAACTGTTCCGTTACCACCGATATTGATGATACCCATCTCTCTTCTTTCAAGGAAATACTTAGCTCTTAATTCTGCACCTGCCTCAAGAACAAGTTCTTTGTTAACTGGTGTTGCAGCTCCAACTATGATTCTGTCAATCTGGCTATAGATTGTCTTAATCTCATCAGCAACGAATAAATTCTGAATTAAAAAGTCATGTCTTAATCTGTCTGTGTCATAATTCTTGACATCAGCAGGATTAGCTCCTGGTCTTACTTCCATCTTACTCAATTCTCCTTTTCTCTTATATAATTATGATATCAGAGACAAAAAAAATCTGCCACTTACATCAATTATCCTTTTGGATATAATAATAACATCATTTAAACATTTTTACAACTAATAATTCTCTTAATAAGCGTATATGTATCAACAATTTGATTATTAATATCAAATGCTTTGACAATTAATGCTTTTGCATCATCAATTTTCTTTTTGTCATTCGCATATATCGTTGCTATCACATCTCCTTCTTTCACAGCATCTCCTACCTTCTTTGAAAGCACAACACCTACATAATGATCTATTTTATCTTCCTTATTCTGTCGTCCTCCACCAAGAATCATTGATGCTTCACCTATAAGTTCTGACTGTATATGATGTACATAGCCTTCTTTATCTGCTGTTATATCGACTGTATAATCTGCCTTTTTCAAACTCTTACAGTCATCAAATATACTAATATCCCCACCCTGCCGTTTAACAAACTCAATAAATTTATCATATGCACTTCCATCTTCTATCACACTACTAAGCATTTCATAAGCTTTATTCCTGTCATGCGTTATATCTGAGGCTATAAGCATCTGTGCACCAAGTTCCATGCAAAGCTCAACGAGGTCTGCTGGTCCATGTCCTTTTAAAGTATCAACAGCCTCCTTCACTTCAAGAGCGTTACCAACAGCATATCCGAGAGGTTCGTTCATATCTGATATGACTGCAATCGTATTTCTGCCTGCACTTTCACCTATCTTAACCATCTGCTTAGCAAGCTTAACTGCATCGTCCATATTTTTCATAAATGCTCCATTGCCAACCTTGACATCAAGGACAATCGCCTTAGCACCTGATGCTATTTTCTTACTCATTATACTGCTTGCTATAAGGGGTATACTGTCTACAACAGCAGTCACATCCCTTAATGCATATATTTTTTTATCAGCCGGTGCAAGATTGCCAGTCTGTCCTGTAAGCGCCAATCCGGTTTCGTTTACATTTTTGATAAATTCCTCTTTTGAAAGTGATGTTCTAAATCCCGGTATACTTTCAAGCTTATCTATAGTTCCGCCAGTGTTGCCAAGTCCTCTTCCACTCATCTTTGCCACCTTGCCTCCGCATGCTGCAACCATAGGAGCAAGCACAAGTGTTGTTTTGTCTCCGACTCCGCCTGTACTATGTTTATCCACATTAATCCCATTTACAGCTGACAGATCAAGCCTGTCGCCACTATCTGCCATAGCCATAGTAAGGAGGAAGGTCTCTTCATAACTCATTCCTTTAAAATATACAGCCATAAGAAATGCTGACATCTGATAATCAGGTATCGTACCATTGGTATATTCCCGCACGACATATTCTATTTCTTCTTTACTAAGAACTTCTCCATACTTTTTTTTACTTATAACATCGAACATTCTCATAACCAGCCACCTCTTCTATCTTATACATATCAGCCACAGTTTACAATTACCGCAAATATTTTTAATATATATAAGATTATACTAACATTTTTTATAATTATATGCTATGATTTATTGGCATAAAGATTTATTAAGGAGAAATACAATGAGTTTTGAATTCATACGTAAGCTGCCTACACCAACAGAAGTTAAAAATGAACTTCCTGTTCCTAAAAATGTTGCAGCTCTGAAAACACAAAGAGATAAAGAAATTGCAGATGTAATAACTGGCAAATCAGATAAGTTTCTTGCTATCATAGGACCATGTTCAGCTGACAACGAAGATGCAGTCCTTGATTATACATTAAGACTTAAAAAAGTCCAGGAAAAAATAGCTGATAAAGTTCTTATTATACCAAGAGTGTATACAAACAAGCCAAGAACAACCGGTACAGGCTATAAAGGTATGCTCCACCAGCCAGACCCTGAGAAAAAGCCAGACCTTCTTGCTGGTCTTATAGCTATAAGGAAAATGCATATAAGAGTTATGGAAGAAACTGAGCTTATGCCTGCTGATGAAATGCTCTACCCTGAAAACTACTGGTTCCTTTCAGATGTATTGTCATATGTTGCAGTTGGTGCCCGTTCAGTTGAAGATCAGCAGCACAGACTTACAGCCAGCGGAATGGATGTTCCTGCCGGTATGAAAAACCCAACAAGCGGTGATTTCTCTGTTATGTTAAATTCAGTTGTTGCAGCACAGGCTAATCAGTCATTTATATATAGAAACTGGGAAGTAAAGACTCCTGGCAATCCTCTGGCACATACTATATTAAGAGGCGCTGTAAATAAGCATGGCCAGAATATTCCTAACTATCACTATGAAGACCTTATCAGACTGGCTTCCATGTATAAAACAAGGGATTTACTTAATCCAGCCTGCATAGTTGATGCTAATCACAGTAATTCTGCCAAAAAATATATAGAACAGATACGTATCACAAAGGAAGTGATTCATAGCCGCAATCATTCAGAAGATGTAAAGGATCTTGTTAAGGGTGTTATGATTGAAAGCTATATCGAACCAGGCTCACAGAAGGTCGGTGAAGGTATATATGGCAAATCTATAACTGATCCATGCCTTGGATGGGAAGAATCTGAAAAGCTTTTATATACAATAGCTGATATGCTCAAATAACCACCTTATGATAAATGGACTTATATAAGATTCATATAAGATTCCCGCTATAAGAAATATCAGTGATATAAATATGACAATTACCGTTTTTTTAATATTAATCAGTCGTTTTTCAATATATGACACCATTAAAAAAACGGCAATTGCATATATTATATACTGCGGTATAAGGCATACTGCATATATAAACATTCCTTTTATCCCCATATTCATAATGCATACGCTTATCATAAGACCTGAACTTATCCCGGCAAAAAGCATAAATATATATATTCCTGCTATAGCAGCCGGAGTAAAAAGCACAAGCATAAAACATATATATTCTTTTAAACGCAGCTTTAATATATATCTTAAATATAATGTTTTATCAAGGCTGACGCTCATAATTGCATTATTAAAATCTTCATTAAACATTCCTATTTTATCTGTTATATCATCTATAACAAGATTAGCCATCAATGATCCTACTGCAGCTCCTAAAAGTATAACTATATAATATCTGTATTGTCCAAAAATTCGTCTAAAAAAAATCCCAGCCATAACAACCTCCTTTTATCTGGTCAGGCTATTATATGCTGGAATCTTTTCTGATATGTTTTGTTTTGTTTTATTTTTATCGTTTACTATGGATTATAAATAGTAACTGACATTATCAGGCAGATGGTTATATATGTGAAATCATGTCTGAATAAGCCATCATCGCTGACACTGTCTTAGAATCCCTGATTGTTCCATCAAATATCATACGTTTTATCTCATCAAGAGTATATATCTCTACATTAATACTCTCCTCATCATCAAGATTCTGACATGTCCTTATAAGCTTATCTGCAACATATATATCTATAATCTCGTTGCAGAATGCAACTGCTGTATACACTGATATCAGCTTTTTGACATTTTTTCGTTCTGCCTTATAACCTGTTTCTTCTTCAAGCTCTCTTATCGCCGCAAGCTCTGTTGGTTCATCTGCCTCAAGACCTCCCGCAGGTATCTCAAGTGTTTCTTCATCAGGAGAATTCCTGTACTGGCGCACAAGCACAATCCTGCCATCATCAAGAACCGGTACAACAGCAGCAGCTCCTTTATGTTCTATATGATCCCAATAAGTCACTTTCCCATCAGGTGTAACCATAGTATCCTTATAAAACTCAAGTATTGAGCCCTTATAAGCCAGTTCTCTTTTTATTCTTTTAATGTGTTCCATTCAGTGTTCCATTCTTTCACATCATTTTATTTGATATTGGTACACTTGTCATAGCATGCATCTGTAGCCTTTATTAATGAACTTCTGAAGTTATGTTCCTCCAGCGCCGCAACAGCTGCTATTGTTGTACCTCCAGGTGAGCATACCTTATCCTTTAAAACACCTGGATGCTCTCCTGTTTCAAGCACCATCTTTGCAGAACCAAGTACTGTCTGTGCAACAAGCTTATATGCATCTTCTCTTTTAATGCCATACTTTACCGCACTATCAGCAAGTGCCTCAATAAACATATATACATATGCTGGAGAACTTCCGCTTGCACATACTATGGCATTCATCTGATTTTCTGAAACATATACAACCTTGCCAAAAGAATTAAAGAAGCTGTCTATAACCTCTCTTTCTTCAAATGAGAAATTCTCCTTATCATAAGCAACACCAGTCATGCCTTCTCCAACAAGCGCAGGAGTGTTTGGCATGGCACGGACTACTCTTGCATTTATACCAAGCTGTGACTTGATATTATCTATACTTATACCCGGTGCTATTGATATAACAACACTGTCTTCACGTATAACATTATTAATATTCTTTAATACCACATTGTATACCTGTGGCTTTACTGCAAGAACAACGTACTGTGCATTATTAGCACATTCTGCATTGCTTTCCGCATATCTTACTCCTGTTTCCTGACTTATTCTCTTACACTTTTCTAAATCAGGGCATGTGAATATAATATCAGATGGCGTATATACTGAAAGAAGACCTTTGAGCATTGCGTATCCCATATTACCCATTCCAATAAAACCGAATTTAGCCATAACAACCTCCTTAATAATCTGCCTACATGTTAATCAGCCTCTGACTACTTGCTTTCAAGAAGCTTATCAACACTTACAAGCTTAACACATAACACGAAAAGCTCAGCTGCTTCTGACATTTCCTCTGGAGTAGGGAATGAAGGAGCTATTCTTATATTGCTATCACGAGGATCCTTACCATAAGGGAATGTTGCACCTGCGTTAGTAAGCACTACACCAGCCTCTTTACACATAGAAACTATAGCCTTCGCACAGCCAGGAAGAGCATCAAATGATATAAAATAACCGCCTCTTGGTTCTGACCATGTACCTATTCCAAGTCCTGTAAGTTCATCATCAAGTACCTTTAATGTTGCTTCAAACTTAGGTCTTAAGAAATCTGCATGTTTCTTCATATGTGCCTTAAGTCCATCAAGATTCTTAAAATATCTTACATGTCTTAACTGGTTAAGCTTATCATATCCTATTGTCTGGATTGTAAGATATTTCTTAATATCTGCAAGGTTAGCAGCTGATGAAGCAAGTGCTGCCATACCAGAACCTGGGAATGTAACCTTAGATGTAGATGCGAATTCATATACCATATCAGCATTACCTGCTTTTTCACATTCTGATATAATATCAAGTATTTCATCCTGTTTATCATCATAAAGATGGTGAATAACATATGCATTATCCCAGAATATTCTAAAATCCTTAGCAGCTGGCTTTAATGCTGCCATTCTCTTTACTGTTTCATCAGAATAAGTATAACCCTGTGGATTAGAATATTTAGGCACACACCATATACCCTTTATTGATTCATCTTCACTTACAAGCTTTTCAATCATATCCATATCAGGGCCATTCTCTGTCATAGGAATATTAATCATCTCTATACCAAAGCTCTCTGTAATAGCAAAGTGTCTGTCATAGCCTGGTACTGGACAGAGCCACTTAACCTTATCAAGCTTGCACCAAGGTGTGCTTCCCATAACTCCATGTGCATATGATCTTGAAACCTGATCATACATAATATTAAGACTTGCGTTTCCATATATAATAATGTGTTCAGATGTTGTTCCCATCATATCAGCCATAAGCTTCTTGGCTTCTGTAAGGCCATCAAGAACACCATAATTTCTGCAATCTGTTCCATCCTCAGCCTTAAAATCCGAAGAACTGTTAATAACATCAAGCATGTCCATCGTTACATTAAGCTGACTAGGTGATGGCTTTCCTCTTGACATATTAAGATTCAGACCCTTAGCCTTAGCCTCTTTATATCTTTCATCAAGCTCAGCCTTTAACTGTAATAATTGTTCTTTACTCATTTCACTATACTGCATATTATTATCCTCCATTAATTTTCAAAGGTCTTTACTACTATACTATGAACTTATAATTTAAGCAAGCTTTTTTACAATAAATGCAATTTTTACGATTAAATTTATTAATATTTTAGGGATTTTTAAAAATATTATTAACAAAATTAAGTAGTTACTTAATTTTGTTAAGTCGAACTTAAGTATATCTTTCGCACATTTACATTTTTCCGTCTATGGCGGACAGACGGCTGATTAAAAATGGGGTAAAAATACGGAAAAAACATCTCTGATTTAAATATATAAATATAAAAAAAGAAAGGCTTAAAACCTTAAATGTTTAAGCCTTTCGTATGTTTCTTTAATTCGAGCTTGTCTAAATAGATTATTCTACTTAGCGTAATCCACTACCCTTGATTCTCTTACGATACTAACCTTAATCTGACCTGGATATTCCATCTGATCTTCAATCTGTTTTGAAATATCTCTTGCAAGTAATACCATATCTGAATCATTGATAACTTCAGGAACAACCATTACTCGAACCTCTCTACCTGCCTGAATAGCAAAAGATTTCTCAACTCCCTTATATGAGTTGGTAATATCTTCTAATTGTTTTAATCTGTTTGTGTAAGTTTCTAACGTTTCTCTTCTAGCACCAGGTCTTGCAGCTGATATTGTATCAGCAGCCTGTACAAGACATGCTATTAAGCTTTCCGGTTCAACGTCACCATGATGAGCTTCTACTGCATTAATAACAAGTGGTGATTCCTTATATCTTCTACAAAGATCAACACCCAACTGAATATGTGAGCCTTCCATTTCATGGTCGACAGCTTTACCTATATCATGTAATAAGCCAGCTCTCTTTGCCATCTTTACATCAAGTCCTAATTCGCCGGCTAATAACCCAGTAATCTGGGCTACTTCAATAGAATGCTTTAATACATTCTGACCATAACTAGTTCTATACCTTAACTTACCAAGTAAACGAACTAATTCTGGATGAATTCCATGGACACCAACCTCAAGGGTTGCAGCTTCACCTTCTTCTTTAATTAATGTTTCGACTTCTTTCTGTGCTTTTTCAACCATTTCCTCAATTCTTGCTGGATGAATACGTCCATCAATTATGAGTTTTTCAAGAGCGATTCTTGCAATCTCTCTTCTGATTGGATCAAAGCCTGATAAAACGACTGCCTCAGGTGTATCATCAATAATAAGTTCTACACCTGTGAGAGTTTCAAGAGTTCTTATGTTACGACCCTCTCTACCTATAATACGACCTTTCATTTCATCGTTAGGAAGCTGTACAACTGATATAGTTGTTTCGGCAACATGATCAGCAGCACAACGCTGTATAGCATTGACAACCAATTCCTTTGCCTTTTTATCTGCTTCCTCTTTCGCCCTGCTTTCTAATGTTTTAACCATTACAGCAGTATCATGTTTAACTTCATCTTCAACAGTTTTTAATAGATATTCTTTTGCTTGTTCGGAGGTCAATCCAGAGATTCTTTCAAGTTCCTGCTGTCTTTTCTTTTCAAGTTCGTCAACTTTCTGCTTTAACTTACCAAGTTCTTCCTCTTTTCTGGTAATACTTAAGTCACGTTTCTCGACTGCATCGATCTTTCTATCAAGAGTTTCTTCTTTAGAAAGGACTCGCTTCTCGTACTTTTGTATTTCAGCACGTCTTTCCTTTGTCTCTTTCTCAAGTTCATTCTTAGTTCTTAAAGATTCCTCTTTAACCTCTAAGAGTGCCTCTTTCTTCTTTGTCTCTGCTGTCTTTAAAGCTTCGTCTATTATCTCTCTGGCTCTCTCATTAGCATTGCCAATTTTTTCATCATTGCTTTTAGCAATGGCTTTGCCTGATATAAACCATGTAATAGGTGCGACTACTGCAAGTGTAACAAGAATTGCGACAACTATCGGAATTAACACAGGAGCACCTCCTTATTAAGTTTTCATTGTACAAAATATACAACATACTAATATTATACTTTAATCATCATAATGTCAAGGTTAGAACCTCTTAACTTTCGCATAATTAGTACTCTTTTTCTTCATTGACCACAATATCAAGTGCTTTATTAATATTATCTGTCATAAAACCCTTCCTATACAATGAGGCCTTTACTTTCTGTCTCTGTTCATAATTATTCAAATCCTTATTGTGGTACTTACTATGAAGCTGTTTTATTATAATATCAAGTTCAGGATTTCCTATATCCGGATTGCACATCTCATCATAACATTCATCAAGCGCACATGATATTATATCTGCATCTACACCTTTTAACATAAGGCTTTGTTCTATAACTCTTCGTGATTTTGATGTCATATGGGATATAATATAATTAACTGCATATCTTTTATCATCTATATATCCATATGAAGAAACATATTGAACTGCTTTTTCTATACATTCATCCGGATAACCATTAGCTTTAAGTTTTTCAAACAATTTCTTTCTTGTATAATCTCTATCCTTCAGTAAAGACATCGCACGTATCTTTGATCTTTTATTTAATATATCAATAATATCCTCGTAATCTTCTAACGAAATATATGCATCTTTCTTTATATTAAATCTTCTAATCTCAGATATATACAAAACAAACGCAGGCTCGTAATTTATAAATACCCGCCTGCGCTTAGAATCTACTTCCTGAATAGAGGTAACACACTTATCTGTTTCCTCTGTCTTCATTAAACTTCCTCAGTATTTTCCTTTTTAGATGACTTTGTCTTAGACTCTTCTGTAGCTGTCTCTTCTTTATCACTATCTGGATTATCACCTATACCATAATGTGCTCTTACCTTCTCATCAACTTCATTTCTTATATCTGGATTGTTGATAAGATACTGTTTTGCATTCTCTCTTCCCTGTCCTATCTTCTCTCCATTATATGAAAACCATGCACCGCTCTTCTGGATAATCCCAACGTTAGAGGCAAGGTCAATAAGATCTCCTTCTGTTGATATTCCTTTACCAAACATAATATCAAACTCAGCTTCCCTGAAAGGAGGTGCCACTTTATTCTTGACAACCTTAACTCTTGTCCTGTTACCAACAACCTCTCCTCCAGACTTTAATGTCTCTATCTTTCTTACATCCATTCTTACTGAAGCATAGAACTTAAGAGCCCTTCCACCTGTTGTTGTTTCAGGATTACCAAACATAACCCCGACTTTTTCTCTTAACTGGTTTATAAATATAACAACACAATTGTTCTTACTAACAACTGGTGTAAGCTTTCTTAATGCCTGTGACATAAGTCTTGCCTGAAGTCCAACATGTGAATCTCCCATATCTCCATCTATCTCAGCCTTTGGTACAAGTGCTGCTACTGAATCGACAATAACTATATCAATAGCCCCTGATCTTACCATAGTCTCACATATCTCTAATGCCTGTTCACCACTATCCGGCTGTGATATATAAAGATTATCAATATCTACTCCTATATTTCTTGCATATACAGGATCCAAAGCATGTTCAGCATCAATAAAACCAGCTATACCGCCTCTTTTCTGAACTTCAGCCACCATATGAAGTGCGACAGTAGTCTTACCTGAAGATTCAGGTCCATATATCTCTACTACCCTTCCCTTTGGCACTCCGCCAAGGCCTAATGCTATATCAAGACTTAATGAACCTGTAGGTATACATTCAACATTCATGTTCGCTGTTGAATCACCCAGCTTCATAACCGAACCCTTACCAAACTGTTTTTCAATATTAGAAATAGCCGCATCCAGCGCCTTTAACTTATCTTCATTAACCAAATTATATATACCTCCATCATCTTGAACATCTGTTCGCTTGTTATGATAATATTATACTCCATGTATTTTGTCAAGCTTTTTCGAACATTTATTCGAATATCATTTTAAATATTTATGTAACATATTGGATATCCTCATCGTACCATATACATATAAGAAAGTAAAGATATATTTTTCCATGTTTTAATATATATCTACAGCTTTAATATATGAATAAATCATATCAAGAGCCTCTTTACATGCCTTTTCGCGTATTGCACCTCTGTCACCTTCAAACATGTTTTTCCGGACAATAACGATATTGTTATCTACGGCATACAGTACTTCCTGATCTTTGCAATTCTGGTATACCTCTTCATATTTTTTAACATCCGTTATTCTTGAAGCCTCATCAAACGTAGCTGCATAACCAGATGCTCTTTTTGATGCAACACCTATATATACAAGTCCTACAGGCTTTCCATCTTCCATCGAAGGCCCAGCAACTCCTGTAACTGAAACCGCTATGTCAGCATCCGATATAGAAAGTGCGCCAAGCGCCATTTCACATGCAGTCTGTGGACTTACAGCCGTATATAACTTTAAAGTTTCTTTTTTTACATTAAGCATACTGTTTTTTGCCTCATCGCAATATGTTATATACCCTTGATGGAACACATTAGATGCTCCACTTACATTAACAATTGCTGATGCAATCATACCTGCGGTGCATGATTCCGCTGTTGTAAGAAGCATATTCTTTTCGTTAAGCTTTTTTACTACCTTTTCCTCTATATTCATAAATATAAAACCTCCATTCTTACTGTGTTGCAGACATTAAATATGTAACATAATAACATAAGATACTATGATCAGAATATCTAACTCCACATGAAGATAAAAGCCATTTCTGATAACAGAAATGACTTTTACATCCAGACTATTTACATCATTAGTATGACTATTTATTAGAGCCATCTATAAATACCTTATAATTCTTAATTATATAATCAAGAAGCGAAATAATTGTAAGCGCAAGAGCTATATACATGATAACCATATTAACAATATTGCTATATGGATAATCAATATTAAGGATAAGAAGTATAATCATTATCATCTGGAAAGTTGTCTTAAACTTTCCCCAATAGCTTGCAGCTATAACAACACCATTGTCTGATGCTATAAGTCTGAAACCACTTATAATAAACTCTCTTGCAATTATTATAATTACAACCCATGCAGGAATTCTGTCAAGGTCTACGAGTGCAATAAGCGCTGAACATACTAAAAGCTTATCAGCAAGCGGGTCCATAAACTTACCAAAATTGGTTACCAGATTATATTTTCTTGCTATTTTTCCATCTAGTAAGTCAGTAAAACTTGCTAACACGAATATTGCAGCTGCCAAAACATCTCCTGTCATACCAAGTCCTGGTATATAAAGAAATATAAGAAATACCGGAATCATAATTGTTCTAAGTATTGTTAATTTATTAGGTAAATTCAACTTCTTGTCCTCCCTTTACTTTCAGATAATAATTTATTCTTCGACTATTTCTCCTATAAGATCATACTCCGTTGAGCCTGTAATAAGTACATTAACAAAATCACCTGACATCAGTTCCCTGTCACATTCCACAAAAACAAGTCCATCAACATTAGGTGCATCCTTATATGAACGTCCAACATAAGTATTATCCTCAGCAATGTATCCTTCTATCATAACCTCAAGTATACTTCCAACCATGTCAGCTGATCTGTCAGCTGATATTTCCTGCTGAAGCTGCATTATCTCATCTCTGTATTTTTCTTTCACCGCCTCATCTATCTGATCAGGCATTGATGCTGCCGGAGTATCCTCTTCCCTTGAATACGTAAATACTCCAAGCCTGTCGAATTCACATTCGTCAATAAACTCCATCACCTCCTGATGTTCTTCATAAGTTTCACCTGGAAAACCTGTAATGAGTGTTGTCCTTAAAGCAATATCCGGAATCTCACGTCTTAACCTTGCTATTATGTCTGTAAGCTCCTTCTTATTAGTTCTTCTGCCCATTCGTTTCAGGACATTATCACTTGCATGCTGTATAGGCATATCAAGATAATGGCATACCTTTGGTTCATTCTTGATAGCTTCTATAAGCTCATCATCAATCTCCTCAGGATAACAGTAAAGAATTCTTATCCATTTTAAGTCTTTTATTTTAGATAACTCATGCAGAAGCATAGGCAGTGATTTCTTTCCATACAGATCAACTCCATAAAGAGTTGTCTCCTGGGCAACCAAAATAAGTTCTCTTACTCCACCCTCAACAAGCTTTTCTGCCTGACTGACAAGATATTCAACCGGAAAGCTTCTGTAGCTTCCTCTTACCTTTGGTATTATACAATATGTACATCTCTTATCACAGCCCTCAGCTATCTTTAAGTATTCATAATACCCCGGCGTTGTAACTATTCTGTCCTCTTTAACCATCGGCATTCTGTCTGCATCCTCTACAAAATTAGTTATACCCTTTTCCTCAAGAACAGAAGTAATCATATCAGCTATCTTATCATATGAAGATGTGCCGACAAATGCATCAACCTCTGGAATTTCTTTTATAATCTCATCCTGATATCTATGTGCAAGGCAGCCTGCTGCTACAAGCACTTTGCACTTTGCATCCTTCTTATGCTCTGCCATCTCTAATATCGTATTAATACTTTCCTGCTTGGCATCTCCTATGAAGCAACAGGTATTGACAGCTATTATATCTGCATCCCATTCATCATCTGTAAACTCGAAGCCTTTATTTTTTAATATTCCAAGCATATTCTCTGTATCAACCAGATTCTTATCACAGCCAAGCGAAACAAATAAAATTTTCATATATTTCTCCGTCCTAAAATGTTCATTTATCCAATCACAACCGCTTTGTGACTTTTTGACACGTACATCATAATAACATAAAAAACAAAAAAAATAAATGCCAATAACCTCACAATTACTGGCATTATATTAAAAAACAATTAATTGTTATAAAGTTGTTATAATAAACGACACTATAGGAAGTGTTACTATACTAACAAGCGTTGTTAAAACAACTGAAGCTGCTGCTACATCATCATCATAGTTAAACTGTACAGCAAAAACAGATGTGATAGCCGCACAAGGACACGCCTCAAGTATGATTACAATATTGGCAACCATTCCATGAATATTTAACAACTCAAAAACCGCAATACATATTGCAGGAATAATTATCATCCTTACAATTATTGAAAAATACACAAGTTTATTTACAAACATTTTCTTAATATCACTTGCTGCAATAATCATGCCTGTTATAAACATTGATAACGGAGTGTTAACTGCACCTGCTGCACTTATGGCCTGATGAAGCACTGATGGCATTGGAATTCTTAAAACAAATATTATGATTCCAGCAAAAACAGCAAGTGTCGCCGGAGTCGTAAATATCTTTTTTACAACCATCTTCCAGCTGATTGTCCGGCTTACAACTGAATATCCAAGTGTCCATAACAATATATTAAACACTGTAACAAATGCACTTGCATATATAAGCCCTTCACTGCCAAACAAAGCCTGAATCAACGGAAAACCCATATAGGCCGCATTAGAAAACATACATCCGAATCTTACAACCGGAAGATTATCATCTTTAATACGCATCGATAATATAAAAGTAACAGCTATACCTACAGCTATAAGAAGTACACTCAGCCAAAGTGCATACAATATATTCCTGAATATATCAGAATCAAAATCTGTCAGGTATGAATTAATAATCATACATGGTACAACAAAATAAACAAGCAGATCAGAAAATGCCTTCTTGCCTTCTATTTTTACCGCACCTGCCTTCACACATATAAAACCCGCAAATATTAATACAAACAAAACCAAAACCTGCTGTATTGTTATCATTGCTAATTGCATATATATTACCTCCAATGAAATATATTTCAAACTTTCATTAGAATAGTATAAATATTAAGAATAGTCAAGTTTAAAAACAATATACATATCTAAATACTATTTTCTCCCACCATCTAAGCCTGTTATATATAATATCTGATATCTTATTGTATACATTAAGAACGCATTGCATATCAGAAGTATCTGCCCTATGCAAAGAAAACTCCGATTGCACTGATACATCTACTGCCCTTTTTATATCAGCCACATCCTCTTTATAATCTTCTGCAAATTCTGCTGCAAGCACATCAGCAAAGTTCTCCTCCGTGCCATCATACTCTGTCACATAGCCTGTAATATGGAGCATATACATCAGTCTTTTATATATAGAAACTGCTTTTTTCTTGTTCTGTCTTTTAAGTATTATATTTCTTCTTAATCTTAACCATAAAGGCGAAGATGCTGCTCCAATTACAGCTATGAACAGCAACAGTATTTTAAGTATTCTCCATGCAAGCCTTAAAAACCTCTTTATAGCTGCTTTAACAGCACCCTGCCACGTTCTTACATATTCTGTTTTTTCCTTTGATACATCATTTATACTTGGCATATCAGCTGTCCAGTTATTCTGCTGCATTATCTGGTTAAATATTTCCATATTATATCCAGGATAAGAAGCCCTCATAGTTCCATCTGCTGCTGGCGTAACATCAACCGGTACCCATCCATAATTATCTATAAAAATCTCTGTCCACGAATGCTGTGCTGAGTCTGTAACTGCTGTACTCCACTGCCCATCAGCATTTTCTTTAAAACTGTCAGCAGACACCTTAAACCCTGTTACATACCTTGCAGGAATTCCGTACATACGGTACATAAGTGTTGCAGCTGTTGCATAATGAACGCAATATCCTTTTTTAGACTCAAAAAGGAACTTATCTGCCACATCAGTATTTCCAAGCATAATCCCAGGAGTCCTTGTGTAGCTTGTATTACTCATAAGTGTATATAATATAAATGTTGTTTTTTCTTCAAGTGATGAAAGTGGATTATCCTTAACATACAAAGCCAGTTGTGGCGTAATATCATCTGAATACTGCGTATAGTAAGATTTCATTGCAGTTTTATAATTAGACTGCACATTTATGTAATCATCCATCCTTGATTTCTTCGTTAAATCAGTTATATTATCTGAATCCCATAAAGAAACCATATCCTTTTGTTCATAATACATAACACTATACTCATCATAAGAGTTTTTCTGTGCCAGATACAGGTTACTGCAATATGGCTCCAGCATTATATTATTTTTGTCACTTGTATAAGCTATATCAAGCTGAAGTCTCCTGTCTTTATCCTTTGAAACAGCCAGTCCATTACTTTTCATAATATAATTGCCAAGATAATACAGGTTTCCAAATACCTCAGATGTACTATATATTGAGCTATATCTGGCATATGTATTTCCCTTTTTCTTATCCAGTTCATTACATATCTGTACATCATCAGCCTTATTCCAGTTATTACCTGTATACTCTCCACCTCTGTAACCTATAAGATATACATCCTCTTCCGGCTTTCTTTGTGTTGTAAGGTTAATCTGTTCTGCCCCAGTCTGATAATTGTTTCCTGTACTTATACCTCCATTCATGCTGATATCAGAGGCTCTGTTACTGGCTATACTTGATACCTTATAAACCACCTCTTCTATTTCGCTTACCGAATTATATACTGGCTCAGATATTGTATTCATAATAACAGCTGATAGAACAAATGATGCAAAAAGCAGCGCAGCACACATGACTGTACATTTTCCCATAATGTTTTTTCTGCTGTTTACTGTATGTGATGAATACAGAGTTTTTCTTTTCTTTTTATCCAGATTATTCATCAGATAAAACAAAATCTGGTATACAAGCATAATAAAAATGTTAAATGCTGATATAGATATTTTAAGAAAAGGTGAAGCCAGTAAAAAAGCAACCATAACAAATGACAATATAAAATGTACTTTAAAAACTATCTCAAAAAGATAAAATACACCAACCAGCAATGGAGTAAACACACACATAAGCTTAGTTACATTCCTGACAGCAGCAACTCCCTCACTGAAAGCCGTAAATACCGAATATGCCTGCAGCTGCAAATCATCCATGCCAGTTATTACCGCAATAAATATACCTGCAAAAATCACTGCCCATAACACTACTGACAAATGTGGTTTATTGTAATATACGTAACAGACTATAAAAGATAACAAAAACGCAGACAGATACACAAGTTCCCCCGTATATCCTATAGCATTAAGTCCACTTATAAAAAGAAGAACAGAAAGGACACCACAAAAAAGTGCAGTAAAACCAAGATACATATTTCCTCTATAGCCACTATCCTCTGTCCGCTTCACCGTTATACTGATATCCGTTTTCATATTGTTCTCCATTCCACTATAACTGATACTTTTTCTAATCCACTATACTGCCATTAACACTCACCTTAAGACTAGTATCTACCACAACTATATTTCCTTCTTTATATGCAGCTGGAATCTCTTTATTCATTCCTGTTTTTTCATTATTACCCCTGCATTTTTCGTGATACAGATAAAGAGCATACAACACATCTTCGCAATCCTTTCTGTTATTCACACGATGTTTAATAAACGTATCATACTCATAATCATACCATAAAAGATTAATTATACTTTTGTCGTTAATAAGCCACATTGTCTTATTGGCAAGCCTGTTATAAAAATCTCCCATTTTTTTATAATCATATAAATCATCTATAAACACCTTTGCAAACACATTGACTTCAATATCTGTCTCCTGCGAGAATTCTTTAACAAGAAGACTCCCTGTTTTAGCACTTAGATTCCAGTGTATATGTCTGTAGGAATCTCCTGTCTGATATTCCCTTATCTGTCTTATATCATCAACAGAATTCCCGCTTCTGTTAACATATAAATCCTGGGAAGCCTCAGCTTCAGATGCAGCATATTCCACATAAATACTGCCATCCTCAATATACGGCAGCACAGCTATATTCATATGACTGTCAGTTACAGCCTTTCTTCTGAACACACCTGTATAATCATAAAAATATACACGATTAATATATACACATGCCGGTCCTGCATAAGGCATCCTTATTGTAAACTTTATAGAATCTTTTTTCTTATGACAGCTTCCATATATTTTCTTTGTAAGCATATATTTTGTTTTATTTCCATTAAAACCATATGACACTTCAATATCAAGTCTGATTTTACTTACTGGCAGGCCATGATTATTATTTATATTAACCCTGACAAGATAATCTCTGCCTTCAACCGCACTTGCATAATCAGAAGCAAAAGCAAATGACACTCTTTTTTTATACATACTTGTAACAAAATGCATAGCAAGCATAAAAAAAGTAAGGCATACTGCATATAACATCAATGCAAATGAATGGACCATTCCTGCAACATACCACGAAATAACAACAAAAAAGATTAATAATACTTTAGACATCATATTCTTTCATCCTCAGTTTACTCTCTTTTCACCAACAACCGGCCTTTTTACAGACTTTACAATATTATTTATTATGTCTGATTTTGACAACTTTTCCATACGTGCTGACATATCAGGTACTATTCTGTGTGAAATCACATACTCAAACTGTGTACCTACATCAGAAGGAATAACATAATCTCTTCCATTAAGCCATGCCCAAGCCTTTGACATTTTTACGAGTGCAATTGTTGCTCTTGGGCTTGCACCTATTTCTATATATTCAGATTCTCTGGTTGCTGTAACAAGCTCAACTATGTACTTATATATGCTTTTATTCATATATACCTCATATATCTCTTCCTGCATTTTCTTAACATCTTCTGCTGTTATAACCGGCTCTACCATATCTGTCCGTCCTATTTTCCCAACCGACATTGCCATATCCATCTCACTTTCAAAATCAGGATATCCTATAGACATCGTTATCATAAACCTGTCCATCTGTGCCTCCGGAAGACTCTGCGTACCTGCATTGCCATATGGATTCTGCGTTGCTATTACTATAAAAGGATCAGGAACATCTCTTGTTATTCCCTCAACTGATACCTTTCTTTCCTCCATGACCTCAAGGAGGGCTGACTGTGTTTTGGGTGATGTTCTGTTTATCTCATCAGCAAGCAGCAGGTTACAGAATACACTGCCTGGCTGATATATGAACTGTCCAAGATCACTTCTGTATACAGAATATCCAGTAAGATCTGATGGCATAACATCAGGTGTGAACTGAACTCTTTTACAGTCCAGCTTCATAGCCTTTGAAAATGCAGTTGCAAGGGTTGTTTTACCGACTCCTGGTATATCCTCAAGAAGTATATGTCCACCAGCAAGAAATGCTGTCATAATCTCCTTGACCTTCCTGTCTTTTCCAAGTATAACTTTATTAACCTGTTCTATAACTTTAGCTGCCTTCCCTACATTATTATCCAATCAAGTTTCCTCCAATATCATAAATATTTATGTCGGGGGCTTTTGACCACGACATCTATACATCTGTATAATATGTTTTTATTCTTCTGTATAATTAATAGCGCATTTAACAGCTCTTCTCCAACCCATAAGAAGGCTGTCTCTTTTAGCAGGTGATATGCTGCTTTCAAATGTAGTATCAAGCTGCCAGTTATCTTTTATCTCATCTTCATTCTTAAAAAAGCCAACTGATAACCCCGCAAGATAAGCAGCTCCTAGTGCTGTTGTTTCTATGCATCTTGGTCTTCTGATAGATGCATCCAGTATATCTGACTGAAATTCCATAAGAAAATCGTTAGCACTTGCACCTCCATCAACCTTTAATTCACTTACAACATGTCCGGTATCACTTTCCATAGCTTTAAGTACATCATATGTCTGGTAAGCTATAGATTCTAATGATGCTCTAATAAAATGTTCCTTGCCTGCTCCCCTTGTAACTCCTACTATTGTGCCTCTCGCATATGGATTCCAGTATGGTGCACCTAATCCTGAGAATGCCGGAACTATATATACACCATTAGTATCCTCAACCATTCTTGCATAATTCTCCGATTGCGAAGAATTCTTAATCATACGCATTTCATCCCTGAGCCACTGTATAACAGCTCCACCTGTAAACACACTGCCTTCAAGTGCATACTTTACGCAGTCGTTGGTACTAGCCGCAATAGTTGTTATAAGTCCGTGTTCTGATATAACCGGTTCCTTTCCGGTATTCATAAGAAGAAAGCAGCCTGTTCCATATGTATTCTTTACTTCACCAGCATCAAAACAGCACTGTCCAAAAAGTGCTGCCTGCTGGTCACCAGCTGCACCAGCTATAGGTATACTGCCTGCTATGACTGAACTGTCTGTATATCCATATATACAGCTTGATGGTTTTACCTCAGGAAGCATTGATTCAGGTATGTTAAGCTTATTAATAAGCTCTTTATCCCAGCACAGCTTATGTATATCAAAAAGCATTGTTCTTGATGCATTGGTATAATCTGTTACATGTATGGCTCCACCTGTAAGTTTCCATATAAGCCATGTGTCAACCGTACCAAAAAGCAGTTTGCCTTCTTCTGCTCTTTTCCTTGCACCTTCTACATTATTCAGGATCCAGGCTATCTTAGTCGCGCTAAAGTACGCATCTGGAACAAGTCCCGTCTTTGCCTTTATGACTTCACCATAACCATCTCTTATAAGTGCTTTTACATCCTTTGCTGTCCTTCTGCACTGCCATACTATAGCATTATATACAGGTTCTCCTGTTTCTTTATCCCATACGATTGTTGTTTCTCTCTGATTAGTTATTCCAATTCCAGCTATATCCTTTGCTTTAGCACCAAGTAATGCCATAGCTTCAGATATAACTGCGTACTGTGAAGACCATATTTCCATAGGATTATGTTCAACCCACCCTGGTCTTGGATATATCTGTTCAAACTCTTTCTGTGCCATACTGCATATGTTACCAGCCTTATCAAAAAGAATACATCTTGAACTTGTTGTCCCCTGATCTAAAGCCATAATATATTTTGCCATAATATCCTTACACTCTCCTTACAAAATACTAATCTGCCAGATATTTATATATCTGTTTCTTTTTTATTTAATTCCTGTTTTTCTGTGTTTTTATTTTTCGTGCTGCAATTCAGCATTGCTAACAGACAGAAAAATATTGGAAATGTAATAACCTCCAGCATTTCAGCCGTTCCCTGGATTGAATATACCATAACAGCAAGACCTGCACCTGCAAGCATATATCTTGATTTGTTCATATGGCAGGCTTCACTTGAACCTTTAAGGTGCCTCTTTATATTGCTGATTGCTGCTACAAGAAGTAAAACATATACTATAAGACCGGCAATACCAAGTGTTATAAGCATATTAATCCATATATTGTGAGCATTGTCTACTCTTCCTCTGTTAAATATGTTGTTGGCAGCAGCAGAATAATCACTTAAAACCCATGCTGTAGAAGCCTCTCCTGCACCGAATATTTTATTTATGAATGGAAGGTTTTTAAATCCATCCAGCAAGTTTTTCCATATGTATCCACGTCCTGAGCCCCAGTCATCAGTAATAGCAAGCGGACCTCTCTGTACAGCTGTACATATAATAACCATCAGACATGCCGCTGCTGCAAATACAACACATATGATTACATATATTTTTTTTATTTTATCAATCAGTTTTTTATTGGCAAACAAATCATATTTGTCATGAAGCAGCTGGATAATAAATATAGCTATGAAACAGACAACTGGAAACACTACAAATACATTCTTATAAACAATAATACTGCCAACACTTTTTATAATCCTTGTATTAAACTGATTAAATATATATATAACCCCTAGTATACGTCCTGCAATAAACAATTCTACAGCGAGCATAAAATACCTTATTAATCTGTTATAATCTGATATTGCAAAATATATAAGAATCACAAATGCAAAAAACATACCTGCAACTGCCATATCGCTGTCTGATGCCAATGAACCCATCATTCCCAGCAGTGCACAAATACCATAAAAAAGCTTACCTGCTGTACTTTCCTCATATACAAACGAAAACATGGCAAGTGCAAGCATCATATTAACATACATTCCATATATATCTATATTACCAAGCGAAGATATGTACACCGTTTTCATGGCAGCTGGAACATCCTTGTATATGTAGAATGGATCCATGCCCGCGTAATTAAGTACTGCCCACACATTAACCAATATTGTAGAACATAATACATATGTAATATCTCTTTTTTCGAATCTGTAACATGTTGAAACAACATAATACATACAAACACATGCACCATAAAAAACAAGTCCCGTATATCTTCCTCCGTGTCCTAGAAATGCAACACTTTTATATGGAGAAAACAAATATGACATAATACATACAAAAAAAAATAAAAATATTAATTTTTTCCATAAATCCATATTTTTTATCTTGTCTTTTATGTCATACACTTTACTTATGCTCTGACTTTCAGCATTATACGCACCTTCCTCAATATTAATAAAATCAGCCTTGTCATCATCATATTTTTTCTTATCGCTAACTCTTTTTAATATAAAACTTGCCAGTGAATTAATACATAGAACCAAAAAACCTACATATGAAACAATAATAAAGAAGAAAAACCTTGTTAACGTAACATCATTTAACTTGTTATGCATAACAAACGGATATATTATCAGCAACATATACACTACTGTTTTTCCCAGAACATAATTAATTTTATCAGTTATTTCCATACTTCCTCCATCCATATCCTCATTCTTATGTATATATTATACAAAAAACCAGTGCTATAGACAATATAACACTGGTTTTATTATTAAATATTGTGATATTTGAATTTTTAGTTTGCTCTCTTCTTACCGAATACAACAACTAATCCCATAGCTGAAACTGCTGCTAAAGATAATAATACATATAACATTACATTTGCATGATTACCTGTTTTTATAGGTGTTCCAGCAAGTTCTCCTGTTGCAGGGTTAACAGCCTTTACTTCATCTGCTGTATGGCCTGAAAGGAAGTATGTTGAGCAGTGATTTATATCAAAATCAACATATCCATCAACAACCTTTAACCCCTCATTATCTCCAACTACCTCAACTCTATTAAGTTCTTCGTTTTACTTGTAATCATCCATAGCCTTTTTTAATGCTTCATCAAGGGTATGCCATCCAAGAACAGCACATTTTACTCTTGCAGGCATATGCGATATGTCTTTAAGTGCTGATGCTTCATCAAGCTCATCTATCTCTTCATCAGTTGCCTCTCCCTTTATCATCTTAAGAAAAAGATTTCCAAGCTTTAATGCTTCATCCTTGCTCTTTCCTATAATCATGCCAAGCATAATGTCTGCTGAAGCCTGCGATATAGCACATCCATCTCCCACAAAGGCTCCATCCTCTATTATGCCATTCTCCACTTTTAACTTAAGCCATATATCATCACCACAGTTAGGATTAACTCCTTCCAGTACTATATTAGCATCTGGAAGATTATGCTTGAACTCTGGTCTTATATTATGCTCTGTCAGAATCTCGTTATAAAAGCCTCTATTCATCATAACCCATTCTCCTTCTTACATTAATAGCACTCTTAACAAATGCACGTACTTCATCCTCTGTATTGTAGAACATAAAGCTCGCTCTTGTAGCATTATATACCTTCAAATGTGTAAGAAGCGGCTGTGCGCAATGATGTCCTGCCCTTACATCCATTCCATCCGAAGATAATATTTCACTGACATCATGAGGATGCACATTATCTATAGTAAATGCTACTATACCTGTATGGTTATCAGGATTCTCAGAACCAATAACATGAATATGTTCATATTCTTTAAGTCCTTCCATCGCTATACGCGTAAGTGTTTTTTCTCTTTCTTCAATATAATCAAAGCCAACTTCATTAATATACCTGATTGCTGCAGCAAGTCCAGCTGCACCTGCTGCATTTACTGTACCAGCTTCAAACTTATGTGGAAGTTCAGCATACACAGCGCCTTCTCTTGTAACAGAATCTATCATTTCTCCACCAGTCATGAAAGGTTCCATCTTCTCTAAAAGCTCCTGTTTTCCATAAAGAACACCTATTCCCATAGGTCCCATAAGCTTATGGCCTGAAAACGCAAGAAAATCCGCATTAATATCCTTAACATCAATCTTCATATGAGGTGCACTCTGTGCTGCATCAACAACCATAATAGCACCTGCTGCATGCGCCATAGCTGCGATTTTTTTTACAGGATTAACACAGCCAAGTACATTTGACACATGACCAACCGCTACTATTTTAGTATGCTCATTAATACCTGCTGCCAATGTTTCATCTGAAAGTGTTCCATCTTTTTCACAATCAAGATACACAAGCTTTGCTCCTGTCATTCTCGCTGCCATCTGCCATGGAAGCATATTGCTATGATGCTCCATAATAGAAACTGCTATCTCATCTCCGGCTTTAAGGTTATTTAGAGCGTAACTATATGCAACAAGATTAATACCTTCCGTTGTATTTCTTGTAAATATTATCTCCTTTGTAGAACCTGCATTAATAAACTCCCTTACAGTTTCTCTTGCATCTTCATATTCTTTTGTTGCAGCTATACTAAGAGGATAAAAGCCTCTTAATGGATTAGCATTATTTTTTTCGTAAAACTCAGCTTCTGCTTTAATCACGCATTCAGGTTTCTGTGACGTAGCAGCATTATCTATATATATTCTGTCATTATTTTTTATAAGTGGAAAATCATCCCTGTAATTGCGACTCATATTTATCTCCATTCTATAATCTTTGGACGGCATTTTCACCAAGCACCTTGCAAAGCTGTTCATTAGCAAGCTTCTCAGTTTTTTCATCTTCTATCTTTCTTGCTACGACTTCCAGTCTTCCCTTAGTCATAATATCTTCTGCCGTCTCTGAATCTATACCTCTTGCTGCAAAATAGAATAAGGTTTGTGGATCAAGCTCACCAATAGTTGCACCATGTGAGCCATTGACATCCTCCTCTGCGCAAAGAATAACAGGAATAGTCTTATTTACAACATCTTCACCCAGCAATAACACATTTTCAGTTTCAGCACCTGTAGAACCAGACGAACCATTCCTAAAGTCAATAGTTCCCTTAAATACCTTTTTAGCAGCATCCTTAAGTGCCCCATCAACGCTTATCCCGCAGTTTGTCTTCTTACCAATGTGGTTAACTATAAGATTTATGTCAATATTCTGTTTAGCAACGCCAAAATATCCTATATCACACATAAAATCCGACTTATTTCCATTAAGATCTGTTCGTATGCCATCATAAAGACTGCCTTCTCCAAGAAACAGCTGTACAAGCTTAAAACCTGCTTCATCTGCACACCTGCTTCCAACATCACAAAGCACATCCTGCTCCTTTGGCTGTAAGAACACCTGTACAAGCTTTACATGACTGTTTTTTCCAGCATCTATAAGAGTTCTGAATGCTGTATTACCAGCCACTTCCTCTGAGCCTGTAAATGTTTCTATTATTGTAAATGTTACATTATCCTCTACATTAACAACAAGCTTTCCTGCCTGATTCACTTTGTTTTCTACAGCAACAGAATCATCTATATTAAGGTATATCACTTTATTATCCGCTTTCTTATCTGCATTTATCACTAAAGATGTGATATTTTCATCTGCAAATAAAACATCAGCGGCATCTGTAGCGCCTGTTTTTACTGCTGCACTGATATCTGCATAATCATTACTCTGTGCATCATAAAATGCATCGGCATATCCATCTGTTTCAATATTACATGGAACAGTCTCACTATCCCATGCCACCCTTGTATCATTAAGATTAAGCCAGTACCATGTCTTAGATGGAAGCGCATTTATCTTTAATTCACTAATATTACTCATCATACTCTCCATTCCTGTGTATATCCGGATATCACACATATTTATATATCAATTAACCGATACTCCCCTTCATCTCAAGTCTTATAAGATTGTTCATCTCAATAGCATACTCAAGAGGAAGTTCCTTAGATACATTATCAGCAAAGCCACTTACGATACATGCCCTTGCATCCTCCTCTGTCATACCACGTGACATTAGGTAGAATACAGCCTCATCACTTATACTTCCTATCTGTGCCTCATGGCCTACATTTGCTTTTCTTGTTCTGATATCCATAGCTGGTATTGTATCTGAACGTGATATCGAATCAAGCATAAGTGACTGACATGAAACTGCTGCTTTAGCATTTTCTGCCTGCTTGTTTACAACTACCGATGATCTGAAGGTACTTATACCGCCATCCTTTGATATAGATTTTGTATTGATATAAGAGCTTGTGTTCTTAGCCGCATGAACCACCTTTGCACCCGTATCAAGATTCTGCCCCTTACCTGCAAATGTTATTCCTGTGAATTCCATTCTTGAGCCTTCTCCCTTAAGAATACTCATAGGATAAAGATAAGAAACATGTGAACCAAATGATCCAGATACCCACTCTATTGTTCCACCTTCTTCTACAATAGCTCTCTTAGTGTTAAGGTTATACATATTCTTAGACCAGTTCTCTATAGTTGAATATCTGAGCTTTGCATTCTTTCCAACAAAAAGCTCAACACAGCCTGCGTGAAGATTAGCTACATTATACTTAGGTGCTGAACATCCCTCGATAAAGTGAAGATCCGCTCCCTCATCTACTATAATAAGTGTATGCTCAAACTGTCCTGCTCCCGGAGCATTAAGTCTGAAGTATGACTGAAGTGGTATCTCAACCGATACTCCCTTTGGAACATATACAAATGAACCACCTGACCATACTGCACCGTGAAGAGCTGCAAACTTATGGTCGTTTGGCTTGACAAGCTTCATAAAGTGTGTACGCACCATATCGGCATATTCACCCTTAAGTGCGCTCTCCATGTCTGTGTATACAACACCAAGCTTTGCAACATCTTCCCTTACATTGTGGTATACAAGCTCTGAGTCATACTGTGCCCCGACACCGGCAAGTGACTTTCTTTCTGCCTGTGGTATACCAAGTCTTTCAAATGTATTCTTGATATCATCAGGAACATCTGACCACTTTGTCTTCATATTAGTATTAGGTCTTACATAAGTAACAATATTATCCATATTAAGACCTTCTATTGATGGACCCCAGTCAGGAACCTTCATATTGTTATATATCTGTAATGATTCAAGACGGAAATTCTGCATCCACACTGGATCATTCTTTTCCTTTGAAAGCTTCTCAACTATCTCTGGTGTAAGACCTGCATTGATTCGGTATGCATCCTTTTCCTCATCCTTGAAATCATATATATTCCTTTCTATGTCCTGAACATATGTTTTCTCTTTCATAGTTTTAAGGAACTCCTCTCTTTTTCTTTAACATTTCATATATATCCATCAGCAGTTAAACAACTACAACTGCACGCGCTGCGTATTAGTTTTCGTACTCTGCGAAACCTTCTGTGTTAATCTTGTCAACTAATGAAGCATCGCCTGTACTTATTATCTTACCTTCTATCATAACGTGTGTATAATCAACCGATAAAGATTCAAGAATCTTAGTGCTGTGTGTGATGATAAGAAGACTTCCGTCACATCTCTTCTGGTATTCCTCGATACCTGCTGAAACTGTCCTTACTGCATCTACATCAAGACCAGAATCAGTTTCATCAAGGATTGCAAGCGATGGCTTTAACATAAGAAGCTGTAATATTTCAGCCTTCTTCTTCTCACCACCTGAGAAACCAACATTAAGGTCTCTTTCTGCATAAGACTTGTCCATATTAAGAAGCTCCATAGTCTTTTCAAGTTCTTTCTTAAATTCCATAAAACGTGTTCTCTTACCAGTCTTTAATTCAAGCGCATTTCTTATAAATGAGCTTAAAGTTACACCTGGAACCTCAAGAGGATTCTGGAAGGATAAGAATATTCCATCTTTAGAACGTTCATTAACAGCTTCGTTAGTTATATTCTTTCCATCAAACCATATCTCACCTTTTTTTACTGTATATCTTGGATTACCCATAATTGCATATCCGAGTGTTGATTTACCTGTTCCGTTAGGACCCATAAGTACATGGGTTTCTCCCTTTCCAACAGAAAGATTAACTCCATGAAGAATCTCCTTATCCTCTACATCTACATATAAATCTTTTATATTTAATAAATTCTTGTCTGACATAATATAGTTTCCTTTCTTATCTTAACCATTCATGTTTTACTTATAATATTTACAATCTGCTAATTATTTGCTTACAGCCTCTGTAACATCATTTTGTTCCCTGATGGCAACCTTTGCTACATCTTCAAGTGTCATATTGTCAAAATAATCATTAATCAGCTTAGCAAGTCCTTCCCATATAGGAAGTGTGTAACATGCACTTGAACGTTCACATGTATTCTGTTCATCCTTAAGACAGGCAACTGGTGCAAGCGACCCCTCAGTAAGATTAAGTATTTCACTTATCGAATACTCTGAAGGATTCTTTGTAAGCCTGTAGCCACCACCATGTCCACTTGCTGCTTCTATAAGATGAGCTTTAGATAACATTCTGGTGATTGTTTCAAGATACTTCTGCGACAAATCCTCCTTCTGTGATATTTCTTTAAGAGGAATATAATCATCGCTGTGATTAACTGCCAGATAAACCATAACTCTCAAGGCATATCTGCCTTTAGAAGAAATAACCATAACTAAATATTCCTTTCTACTACATATAGTAACTTTTACTTAAGACTAATAATTATATACATTCCTTAATATTAAACTGAACAGATATAATGTAAATTATTCTCAATAAAGCGTAACAAAATAATATACCTATTCGCCTACTATGTCAATAGGTGATTATTTGTTGATACTTTTTAGGTTTACCTGGCAATCACGAGCAAATTATCATAAATAATACAAAAATGGATGAAAGCGGATCCGTCAGAAAAACCCGTTATCATCCATTTATTTTTATTATATTATGCTTCTCATATATATTATATTTCGTTGTGTTTTATATTCTTTCGTAACACAACCGCTCTAATATAGCTTTCTTAGTTCTTCATCGCTTATTTTGCCATCAAGAAAATCTTCCCAGAAGCTTTTAGAGCTTGCAAACTTTAAATCAGAATTTTTGTCAAAGCTGTTTAGAAAATCTGTAATCTTTTCATAATCACCCTTATGTTTATAACTCATTCTCCAAAGTTCTGTTTTTACGCCATCCTTAAACTGTGTACATGTTATGCCATCCTCTGTAAACACTGTAACTGTCCATGTCGTCTTAGCTTCACCAATATCCTCAGCAGAAGCACATTCTGTTACTCCATCCGTACTGCTTACACCTGTACTTGTGCTTCCTGTTAATGCAAGTTCCTGTTCTTTAGTAAGCTCTTTACGTGTCATTTCGTTATCATTTAAGGTTTCTATAATATCCTTAGCAGTTTCTTCAAACTTTTCTTTATTTTCCTTGCTTACTTCATTTTCATACTCGACAGCCTCTTTGAATTCATCAATAAATTTGTCAACATGTTCTATGAGTTTATTCCATTCCTTATTGCTCATATCCCTTATGTTTGTTGAAGAAGCTTCCTTTGACTTATCTGCAGCAACATTCTCTTCTGCTCCATCTTCATCAAAAGTTATCACCGGCATATTGCCAGCCTTTGCCATGTTTTTGTCAAAAGTCTTATTATCTGCTGTGTTCACAGCAGCCTTACCGCCCATATAATAGTTATATGCATATCCTGTGTTTACTTTCATCCTTAACCTTTCTGCGGTCACTCTGTCATTCACAACCGCACTGCTTTCCTATAGCGGTCCAAGCAGTTATTTAGTAATAAATATGCAAAAAGGCACTTTATTTCGAATCAATCCGTTGAAATAAAGTGCCCTCCTAGCAATATGTATATCGTCATATAATGATAAAAGCTTAAGTAAAATACCATATCTCCTGTGATTTTTTATAGGATTTTTTATCTGACCAAAGCTATCACATTTTCTGTATTATCCGTAAAAGGAAACATATCAAAAGGCTTACATCCCTTAACCTTATAACCACCCTTTAAAAGCACCTCAACATCTCTTCTTTGTGTATCTGGATTGCACGAAACATACACAACCCTGTCTGGCTTTATCTTAAGAATAGCATTAAGGAACTCCTCACTGCTGCCACTTCTTGGCGGATCCATTATAACAACATCAGCCTTTTTCTTTGCAGCATATTCTACCAGGAATTCGCCCGCATCAGCATTGACAAACCTTATATTCTTAATATTATTTATCTTAGCATTTTCTTCTGCATCCTTGACTGCATCTTTATTCAGCTCCACACCTATAACATGTCCAGCCTTTCCAGATGCAGCTATTCCTATAGTTCCTATACCGCAGTAGGCATCTATGACTGTGTCCTTTTTAGTGATCTCTGCCATGTTTATTGCAGCCTTGTATAGCTTTTCTGTCTGCTGATGGTTAATCTGATAAAAGGATGATGGACTGATTCTGAATCTATATCCACATAACACATCCTCTATGTAGCCTTTACCTACAAGCACAATATTTCTTTGTCCAAGCACCATGCTTGTATTGTATGCATTTACATTCTGGACGATAGTATTAATCTCAGGATGTTTTTCCTTAAGTGCCTTTAGAAAATGTGTTTTAGATGGAAATGCGACCTCACTTGTGACAAGCACAAGCATAATCTCCTTTGTCGAAAAACCTTTTCTTAAAAGTATATGTCTTATAAATCCAGTTCCCTTATCCTCATTGTATGGCTTATACTTAAAAGACTTAAAAAGTTCTCTTAATGTAGCTATTATCCTGCTGCACTGGCTATCCTCCAAAAGACATTCTGACACGGGAACTATAACATGGCTGTTCTGTTCATATGTTCCTGTTATAATATTACCATTTTTATCTTCACCTACAACTGCATGCACCTTATTGCGGTAATATACCGGTCTGTACATACCTGTTATCTCATCTACAGGACATACTCCTTTAAACAGCTTATCTATATAATTCTGCTTCACCTTCAGTTCGTTATCATACTTCATACCGGCATAAGCACAGCTTCCGCATCTTTCTGCACTTTCACAGTTTATTACACGTTTCTTCTCGTCATATGAATTAGCCATATCTATTTTCCTTCCTGACATTGCTTTTTTTGTAGTCTGCCTGACATTACTCCACAAGCTTTTATATAACCTATATACAATTATAGCTGCCCTTTCGAGCAGCTACAAGTCACAATATTAAATCTTTTATCTGATATTACAACAATAAGTATTATGCAATACTTTTACATAACCTCGCTGTCATCACCATTACCAACGATCTTTACCTTACCTTCGTAAAGCTCTTCTACAGCGATTGAAAGTGGCTTCATATTATCTGCGTTATCGATAAGTGGTGTACCAATCTGGAGCTTTCTTGCTTCCTCTGGTGTTAAGAGTGGCTTTGGCTCACCCTTCTTACCGTCCTTGTCCTTTTCCTTAGGAGCGTTCTCAGCCTCGATACGTGCCTTTCTAACCTTCTCCTCGATTGACCTTGCATCAATTATTTCCTTAGCTCTGGCTGCTGTAGCCTTTACGATTGAGTAACGGCTCTGTACTAATGGCTGTTCGCCCTCTTCTACCTCACTGTTAACAACTGCCATTAATTCTGAATATGATGGATGTATCATTATTATTCTCCTTTCGAATAAGCCTTAAGCTCTTCTTTTATATTATTAATTAAATTGATGTTATTAGCTGCCTTTCTTTTCTCACTCTTAACTATAGAATCTATAGTTTCAACACAGGCATCAACATCATCATTGATAACTATATAGTTATAATTCTCTACCCCCTGTGCCTCTTCACTTGCTCTTGAAAGTCTTGCCCTGATAGTAGCTTCATCCTCTGTTCCACGACCCACAAGCCTTCTTTCAAGTTCCTTTGCACTAGGTGGCATAATGAATAAAAGTACTGCATCCGGGAACATGCTCTTTATATTAAGCGCCCCCTGTATCTCTATCTCAAGTATAACATTCTTTCCTTCTTTAAGCTGTTCTTCTACATATGCCTTAGGTGTTCCATAATAATTGTCCACATACCTTGCATATTCTATAAGTTCAGATGCTTCTATCATCTTTTCAAACTCTTCTTTTGATTTAAAGAAGTACTCTCTTCCGTCCTGCTCACCCTCTCTTGGCGATCTTGTCGTTGCTGAAATTGATAAAGCATAATCGTTATGCTGTTCTAAAAGTCTCTTAACAACTGTTCCTTTACCAGCACCTGAGAATCCTGATATCACAAGCAGTAATCCTTTATCTTTCATCTCTAATCTCCTATCTGTGATCCACTTTATAAGCCAATCAATATATTGCTTCAACGCACATACATGCCTGAACCAAATATAAATACATACACTTACGCAAAAGTGTACATGTTATTATACAGAAATCTTTCACTTCGTGCAAGCCTTTTAAAATATTTTTAAATAAAATTCTGCACCGACTCCATATATCAGCGATAACTACTCTATATTCTGTATCTGCTCTCTGACCTTCTCAATCTCAGTCTTTAAGTCTATCGCTGCATTAGATATCTCTATGTCATTGGCCTTAGACAGTGTTGTATTAGCCTCCCTGTTCATCTCCTGTGCTATAAAGTCTAACTTTCGTCCTATTCCACCATCCTCTGACAGGCATTGTCTTGCATGTGCAATATGACTTCTTAATCTTACTGTTTCCTCGTCAACGCATATCTTATCTGCATACAATATAACCTCAGCTGCGATCCTGTTTTCATCTATACTTGTATCAGCCAGCACCTCTGCCATCTTTGTTTCAAGCTTCTTTCTGTATTCACTTACTATCTGAGGACTTCTTTCTTCTATAAATCCAACCAGCTCTTCCATGTGATCAAGCTTATGTAAAAGATCATTCTTTAAATTCTCACCCTCTGTTATTCTTGTTTTAACAAATCCCTCACAGGCTTCTTTAACCGCATCCTGTATGAAATTCCAGAGTTCTTCTTCATCTTCTTTGGCTTCCTCCATAGTTATAACCTCTGGATATCTTGAGAGTGCTCCCACTGTGATATCATTCCTGATAGCAAACTCTTCCTCCATCTGCCTGAATATATCCATATATTCTTTAGCAACTGCTGCATTATACTTAATATTGACATTGTTTTCTGAACTGTCTTCATAAGTTATAAATACATCAATCTTACCTCTCGAAGCATATTTTTTTATAACATCCCTTATTCTTGCCTCAAACACATTCAGCTTCTTAGGCATCTTTATACTTGCTTCTAAAAATCTGTGATTCACAGACTTCATCTCAACCATTATTTTACGGTTACCACTGGCAATCTCACTTCTGCCAAAACCAGTCATGCTTTTTATCATTATGATTCCCTCACTTATGTTTTATAGCTTATTATACCAATTTTACATATTCTAAACAAGTAACCTTATCATGTATTTTACATTTCCCATCATTTTTCAGTCATCATAAAAACAACCGGATCTGTTGTATGCTTATATATCAAACTCGACAGCTGCCTATAAACATGGTATTATAAGCAACAGCAGTAAAACAAATAAACAACTTATATATATTGACACTTCTCCCCAATATTCGCATATCATGGGATTATCATCCCACTTTTATGCTCATATCGGGGCGGGTCCCAAGGTCTTTCACCCACCTATGAGCAAGCTCATGTGGGTTTATACCTTTTGACCCTGGTATCATTATACTGATTTATAAATCATAGAAACGGAGCAATTATGGCATTTGACGGAATCACTATATCCAATATAGTACATGACTTAAACAACACAATACTCGGAGGCAGACTTTACAAAATAGCACAGCCTGAAAGTGATGAACTTCTTCTTACAATAAAGACAGGCTCAGGACAGTTCAGGGTGGTTTTATCTTCAAATGCATCACTGCCGCTTGCATATATAACAGATGACAACAAGCCTAGTCCTGCAACTGCACCGAATTTTGTTATGCTTCTAAGAAAGCATATAAATAACGGAAGAATAATCTCCATAACACAGCCCTCTTTTGAAAGAATAATAGACATTGAGATTGAACATCTTGATGAATTAGGCGACCTTTGCAGACGTCATCTCATCACAGAATTCATGGGCAAGCACAGTAACATCATATTATGTGATGATAAAAACAATATTCTTGACAGTATCAAGCATGTATCTGCACAGATGAGTTCTGTTCGTGAAGTACTTCCTGGAAGGACTTATTTCATACCAAATACTGCTGGCAAGCATAATCCTATGGATACCGATTACGAACGTTTTAGTACATCTGTACTCATCTGTCCTAAACCTCTTTCAAAAGCATTATGTCAGACATATACAGGTATAAGCACATGTATTGCGGAAGAAATATGCTTCCGGGCTCATATAGACAGCAGTAAACCTGCAAATTGTCTTGATATTGATGAAAGCAAACGTATTTACAATGCATTTGATAATATTATGAATGATGTTAAAGAAGGCCATTATGCACCTAACATTGTATACGACAACGGAAATCCTGCTGATTTCGCGGCTGTCAGACTTACTATGTATGATAACAATACTCCTTTTGATTCAATAAGCAAATGTCTTATTGCATATTATCATGAAAAGGATGTCCGCACACGTATACATCAGAAATCAACAGATATAAGACGTATAGTTACTACTCATCTTGAGCGCTCTTACAAAAAACTTGACATACAGGAAAAACAGCTCAAAGATACTGAAAAACGTGATAAATTCCGCATATATGGTGAACTTATAAACACCTACGGATATGGCATAACACCTGGTGCAAAACAGTTTAATGCACTTAACTACTACACCAATGAAGAAATAACCATTCCTCTTGATGAAACACTGACACCTATTGAAAACGCTAATAAGTACTTTGCAAAATATAATAAGCTGAAAAGGACTTACGAAGCCGGAACACGACTTATTGCTGAGATTAAAGATGAAATCATGTATCTCGAATCAATCATAAATGCTATAGACATAGCAACAACTGAAAACGACCTTAATAACATAAAGGATGAACTTGCAGTAACTGGTTATATCAAAAGAAGTGGAAAGTCAAAAAGCAAAGGAAATACACACAACAAACCTATGCATTATGTATCCTCAGATGGCTTTGACATATATGTTGGAAAAAATAATATCCAGAATGATGAACTCACCTTCAAATTCGCCACTGGTGGTGACTGGTGGTTTCATGCAAAGCAGATGCCAGGTTCCCATGTTATAGTCAAAACAGAAGGAAAAGAATTGCCAGATAAGACCTTTGAAGAAGCTGCTGCCCTTGCTGCATACTATTCAAAGGGACGTGACCTTGAAAAGGTAGAGGTTGACTATGTATTAAAAAAAGAGGTTAAAAAACCTGCCGGCGCTAAACCAGGCTTTGTTGTTTACTATACGAACTATTCACTTATAGCCATTGCAGATATATCAGGTATCAGACTTATATCTGGCTAATACAGCATCTTAATATAATACAATGTAAGCATTGAATAATAACATCAAAAATCAGGAGTTAAGTATAATACGCAATAACATTTTACGTATTATACTTAACTCCTGATTTAGTCATCCTATAGCTTATGCCCTTTAACCCTGGACATAGCAGCCAATACTATGACACTTACAATATCTGCCACGACACACGCAGCATACATAATAGAAAATGTTCCTTTTATCTTATAAAACAGAGTAATCATTATTATTCCAGCTGCACATGACATAAGGATAACTATACCTGCCACTCTTATATCGAGTCTGTCATTAACAATAAGAACGATAAGTACAAATACAAAAATCACTGATACAACATACCTTATCAGGTACCACGTAAATGCTGCCTCTGTCATATCACATATTGTATTATCAATCGTAAGATATCCAAACAACGCCGGTGGATTCATCCAGTATATGAATGAAGCTATTATAACTATAACTGATGGCACTGCTATTTCAATCATCATCCTGCTTTTCATGCTTAATGTATTTATAGACTTTAGCAAAATCGCAACACATGTAACTATAGTAAACAATATAAGCCATGACCAGGAAAAGAAGAATTTGCTTCCTATATAATAATCATTAATATACGCTGCCACTGTTCTTAAATTTTCATCCATTGATGCAGTCACAAGCCTTGATATTACAAGATTTCTTATAATCTCAAGGACAATAAACCCACTAAGTGCAGGAAATATATATATAACCGCATTGTTAGTCATATTTTTTTCATTATATATCTTAATATGATTAATTGTACTGCTCTTTACCATTGCAAGCCCAAGCAAAGAAAGAATAATAATCAGAATATACGCTATAGGTATTCTGCTCATAAGATGTATCTTTTCTATCTGGCCAATCTCTGACTTATCCATGTAAAAACTGTTCACAAATCTGATGATTTTATCTGAGCCTTCACCTATCTTTGCAATCAAAAGATATATGCCGGTTATAAGTGAACATATATTAGCCGCTACCGCAATCCTTCCTGCCATACTTACTTTTTTATACACAGCTACAGATGCAGCTGCCAACAAAAGAATTGTGACTGGGAATATTATTTTATATATATTCCCAAGTCCTGCATAGTAATAATAATTATATATTGATGTATCAAGTGATTGTCCAGCATATACATTACTATTCATTTTATTAAGGATATTCTGAAATACATGTTCTCTTGCAAATACCAGCAAAAGTATAAGATTCAGAACCATAATTCCAATAAGACTCATAAGCCTTATAAAGGTAATTTCACTTTTTTTCATGCCTATCCTCGTTCTTTTAATACCAGGAAGCAGCTAAGTTTTCACTGGCTGCCTCCAAAAATAACATACTATTCTTACGCTTGTACCTTTATGAAAGACTTCTTACCCTTCTTAACAACAACACCATCACCGGCAAAAACTTCCTTATCAAACTTTGCAGCGATATCAGATACTTTCTCACCTGCAACAGAAGCACCACCCTGTGCAACAACTCTTCTTGCCTCTGACTTAGTAGCTGCAAGACCAGCTGCATGAATTAAGGATACAATGTCAATGCTGCCATCTGTAAATGCATCTGCTTCAAGCTTAACTACTGCCATATTAGCAGCATCACCTGATGTAAATATAGCCTTAGCTGTTTCTTCTGCCTTCTTAGCTTCTTCCTCACCATGAACCATCTTTGTAAGCTCATATGCAAGTATTTCCTTAGCCTTATTAAGCTGTGCACCTTCCCACTTATCCATCTCATCAATCTGCTCAAGTGGTAAGAATGTAAGCATACGAATACACTTTAATACATCTGCATCTGCTACATTTCTCCAGTACTGATAGAACTCATATGGTGAAGTCTTTGCTGGATCAAGCCATACAGCACCGCTTACTGTCTTGCCCATCTTCTTACCCTCTGAGTTAAGAAGAAGTGTAATAGTCATAGCAGAAGCATCCTTGCCAAGCTTTCTTCTTATAAGCTCTGTACCACCGAGCATGTTGCTCCACTGGTCATCTCCACCAAACTGAAGATTACATCCATATTTCTGGTATAACATATAGAAATCATAGCTCTGCATGATCATGTAGTTAAACTCAAGGAATGTAAGACCTCTTTCCATTCTCTGCTTATAGCACTCTGCTCTTAACATATTGTTAACTGAGAAGCATGCACCTACTTCTCTTAAAAGGTCAACATAGTTAAGCTTTAAAAGCCAGTCTGCATTGTTTACAAATAATGCCTTATCATCTGAAAAGTCAATAAACTTGCTCATCTGCTTCTTAAAGCACTCGCAGTTATGCTCAATCTGTTCTGGAGTAAGCATCTTTCTCATATCTGTCTTACCTGATGGGTCACCAATCATACCTGTTCCACCACCAACTAAGGCTATTGGCTTATTACCTGCCATCTGAAGTCTCTTCATAAAACAGAGTGCCATGAAGTGACCTACATGAAGGCTGTCTGCTGTTGGGTCAAATCCAATGTAGAATGTAGCCTTTCCATTATTAATAAGATTCTTGATCAACTCTTCATCTGTCACCTGTGCAATAAGTCCTCTTGCAACTAATTCATCATAAACTGTCATTTCTGCCATTTCTTTTCTCCTGTTCTTATTATGTTATTATTTGATATTTATGATACTACCATTAACCATCAAGCCATTAGTGCTTTAAGACAACAAAAAGGAGCATATCTTTCATCCGTGTTAAAGGACGAAAGCCTATGCTCCGTGTTACCACCTTTATTCATAAACAACTCACGCTGCCTACCTTAATGGGTCTGATGATCCTAATACTATAACGTGTATCACTACGTCGCCCCTACTAAACATTACATGCTTTTCAGTTTGCTGCTCCAGAATGTATTCAGAATAACCATCCACCACGCCTCTCATCAACCGGCTGTTTTCTGTTGCTTAATGTTATACCTACTTGTTTCCATCAATGCATTATATATAATTATGTGCTTATTAAAGCTTATACCATATACTTAGTAATTTTGCAAGTATTAATTTTACAACTCACATATATTACTCATATATTGCTTATATATTACTCACATATTTTCAGCTACATTAAGCTTCCTTTGATTGCATATATTTATTTTCTTTATGTTTACACATATTTTTATATATAACATATGCTATCATAAGTCCGATTATACTCCCTGCAGCATCTATAAGCACATCCCTTAAGCAGCCATATCTCCCTGGCACAAACCTTTGATGAAACTCATCTGTAGCTGCAAATACTGTTGCTATAATCGCTGATATCACTGGAAGTCTGGTACCTTTTAAGCCGTCAACTATAAGTGCAAGCATGATAAGAACTGAAAGTACAGCATACTCTGTCATGTGAGCTGCTTTCCTTATTGGAAACTGTACCGACTCTATCATGCTAGCCCTGTTGTTATCATTATAATCAACTATCCCAGCCTTATCACATACTGTAAGTATTATATCTGCTGCCTTATAACTAAGTCCCGTAGATTCTTCACCATCCTGCTTTGAAAAGCCGAATATAAGCATTGCCATGATAATAGCAGGAATCCATATCAGTATCTTCTTTATATCCATATCCTTACTCCCTATATGTACAACCCCGTACCCACTTACAAACCTATGCTTTACACACCTATAAACATAAACAAATTAATGCCAGAGCTAAATAACGATGATTCAACCCTGGCATCTATATTAACTATAATAATTCATATATACTAGATAGTAACAACTCTCATAGTATTAGTAAGTCCTCTCTTAGCAGAAGGATCTGATGATGTAGCAATACCAGCAGACACAATAACTGTATCGCCTTCTTCTACAAAACCAGCCTGCTCAGATACTACTAATGCATGCTCAATAATCTTATCAGTAGAAACCTCTGTTGCAGTCTTTAAAGGTCTTACTCCCCAATATATCTGCATTTTTCTAAGAACGTTATCATATGGTGAACAACCGATAATCTCAGCATTTGGCTTAAGCTTAGATGTAAGTCTTGCTGTAAAACCAGAAATAGTTGGGCATACAATAGCCTTAGCGTTAAGGTTCTCTGCTGTCTGGACAGTAGCGTTACATACTGCACTTGATATGCTTCTCTTGCTATGAACCTTAGATATATCAGAAGCTCTGCCCTTGATATCCTTTTCTGTTCTTTCTGCAATCTTAGCCATCATCTTTAAGGCTTCAAGTGGATACTTACCATTAGCAGTTTCTCCTGAAAGCATAACTACGTCTGTACCGTCATATATAGCATTAGCAACATCAGTAACCTCAGCTCTTGTAGGACGTGGATTTCTAATCATAGAATCAAGCATCTGTGTAGCTGTTATAACTGGCTTGTATGTTGCGTTACACTTCTTGATGATTTCCTTCTGGTAGTGTGGAACATCTTCTGCTGGAATCTCAACACCCATGTCACCTCTTGCGACCATGATACCATCAGCAACCTTAATTATCTCATCAAGATTCTCAATACCTTCAGCATTCTCAATCTTAGCGATAACAGGAATATCTGAACCATGCTCCCATAAAAGCTGCTTAATCTCCTGTATACAAGCTGCATTTCTTACAAATGAAGCTGCGATAAAATCAAATCCCTGCTCTACACCAAATATAATATCATCCTTATCTTTGTCTGTGATACCTGGAAGCTTAATGCTTACGTTAGGAACATTAACGCCCTTCTTAGAACCAAGCTCACCACCATTAATTACAGTACATATAATATCTGTACCATCAACAACCTCTTCTACTCTAAGTTCAATAAGACCATCATCAATAAGAATAGTATTACCATTCTCTACATCTGCTGGAAGTCCTGCATATGTAATCATGTCAATATTTTCATCACCTACAACCTCTCTTGTTGTAAGAGTAAACTTCTGTCCTTCCTTAAGAGTAACCTTTTTATCATCCTTAAGTACGCCAGTTCTGATTTCTGGTCCCTTTGTATCAAGAAGTGTAGCTATAGGCTTGTTAATCTCTTCCCTTACACTCTTAACTAATGCAAAACGTCCAGCCTGTTCTTCATGATCTCCATGAGAAAAGTTGAATCTTGCAATATCCATACCGTTTAATGCAAGCTGCTTAATAAGCTCTCTGTCATTAGTGTTAGGACCCATAGTACATATAATCTTAGTCTTCTTCATTCTAACCTCCAAAGTAAATAAAAATAATTAATAAAAAACAAAACAATCCAAATGATTATACTTAATAACACCAAAAATAGCAATAGCCATAACAATATTTATAAATAATTTAACTATCGCATATTCTTATTGTCATTAGCTGTAATATGAATATGTGTATACAAATGTTCATTACAATACTCATAGTTTCCTGCACACTTAGAGCAGAATCTGAATACCAGGCTTTCGTCATCAAGTTCAGTTCTTCCACACACAGCACATCTATGCTTAGGCTGTCCGCTTCTTACAGGCTTATATGGTTTATTAGCACTATCCCATGTTGTCTTCTCGCTATTAGCGTTATACAGCTTTTCATTAAATGATCTTCTCTTAGCATCTGTTCTGTTCTTTTCTGCTTTCTTCGCTGTATACATAGCCTTGTTAAAATTCTTTTGTGTTGAAGATTTATAAGGAATTTTTCTTGACACAATCATAAATATTATAAAGTTAAGCATTGAAACAAGTGCTGCAATTGCATTTGCATAACATCCCATACCGCTTCCTGATAACAAACCTGCATTATATAGTCCCTGCCACATTGCATAGCCTGCACTAGAACCAGCTGCTGCCATAGAAGGCACCGCAAAGCCACATACTATAGTTATCGCAAATACAATCCCATCAAGCAGTGCCATCCACTTTATCTTTATAGGGATAATAAAGAAAAGCAGCACCTCCATATCCGGCTGTTCCATGGCAAAAGCCATAAACAAAGCAAGATTGATGTAATGTGTACTCATATTAAAGCTGATACCAAATATAAGATATATTATAAGGGCTGCAACAATATTTAACAATACTCCTGAAAAGAAATATACATTAAACTTGAATGACCCCCATATATTCTCAAGCACTGTACCTATAAGATAATAAAAATAAAGTGAAAAGAATACAAAAATAATACTTGTTGAAGGTGGCTGTATTATAAATGTGACAATACGCCATACCTGTCCAGCAAATATCTTAGAAAAATCGAGTGAAAGATATGCACTGTAAACACCTGGTGCAAACACTTCAAATACAAATCCAACAGCATACAATATAATTATATAGACCATGAGATTCTTTATTGCATACTTTGAATATTTCCTTTCAAACTTAGAAAACCAATTCATCAAACTCCTCATTTCCGTGAAAAACATCACTAATTAATGATATAACATATACAAAGTATAAAAATAATAATTTCCTTTGTCAATTAAGTTCTCATTTTAGTATTATTAATTTTATATAAACAGTCATATTTATGGTGTTGAATTATTCTGTTATTTCTTATATAATATGTCAGTTGTAATTTATTCGATGTGATTTTTCATTTTTCGACATTGTAATTTTGGAATACTTTAACATTTACATCAATATATACTAAAACAAGGAGGACGGCTCTGCCGTAATGAATATGAATAAATACAGATTAGGTATTGATATTGGTTCAACAACAGTAAAGATCGCAATTCTTGATGATAATAATAATATTTTATTTTCAGATTATGAAAGACATTTTGCCAATATCCAGGAAACTTTACAGGGTCTGCTTGAAAAGGCTGTAACAAAGCTTGGTGAATTCGAAGTATATCCTGTTATAACAGGTTCGGGCGGACTTACTCTTGCAAAGCATCTTGAAGTTCCATTTACTCAGGAGGTTGTCGCTGTATCAACAGCACTTCAGGATTACGCTCCACAATGTGATGTTGCCATAGAGCTTGGTGGCGAGGATGCAAAGATTATCTACTTCACTAACGGTATTGACCAGCGTATGAATGGTATATGTGCTGGTGGTACAGGCTCTTTTATCGACCAGATGGCTACTCTTTTACAGACAGATGCAGCGGGTCTTAATGAATATGCTAAAAGCTATAAATCTATCTATCCTATAGCTGCAAGATGTGGTGTATTTGCCAAGTCTGATATACAGCCTCTTATCAATGAAGGTGCAACTAAGCAGGACTTAGCAGCCTCTATATTCCAGGCCGTTGTTAACCAGACTATTTCAGGTCTTGCATGTGGTAAACCTATACGAGGTAACGTTGCTTTCTTAGGTGGTCCTCTTCACTTCCTTTCAGAATTAAAACAGGCATTCATCCGTACATTAAGCCTTACTCCTGAACAGACTATTGCACCAGAACATTCACATCTTTTTGCTGCTGTTGGTTCAGCCATGAACTACGACAAAAACGTATGCGTTGATGTATCTGACATAATTAAACGTCTTCAGGGTAAGATAAAGCTTGACTTTGAAGTTGAACGTATGGAACCACTTTTTGCAGACCAGCTTGCTTATAACGACTTTATCAAAAGACATAGTGTCCATCATGTTAAAACTGCGGACATATCCTCTTATGAAGGTAACTGTTATCTGGGTATTGATGCTGGTTCTACTACAACCAAGGTAGCACTTGTAGATGAAGATGGTAATCTTCTTTATTCATTCTACTCAAGCAACAACGGTTCTCCGCTTGCTACTACAATAAAAGCAATAAAAGAAATATATTCGCAGCTTCCACCTAAAGCCAGAATCGTACAGGCATGCTCTACAGGTTACGGTGAAGCCCTTATTAAGTCGGCTCTCATGCTGGATGAAGGAGAAGTTGAGACAGTATCACATTTCTATGCTGCTGCATTTTTTGATCCTGATGTTGACTGTATCATAGATATTGGTGGTCAGGATATGAAATGTATTAAAATCAAGAATCAGACAGTTGATTCTGTACAGCTTAATGAAGCATGTTCATCAGGCTGTGGTTCATTTATCGAAACATTTGCCAAGTCACTAAACTATTCTGTACAGGATTTCGCAAAGGCTGCTCTTTTTGCAAAGCATCCTATTGACCTTGGTACAAGATGTACTGTATTCATGAACTCTAAAGTAAAACAGGCACAAAAAGAAGGGGCTGAGGTATCTGATATATCAGCAGGTCTTGCTTACTCTGTCATCAAAAATGCATTATACAAGGTTATTAAAATAGCTGACCCAGGTGATTTAGGTAAACATATCGTTGTCCAGGGTGGTACATTCTACAACGATGCCGTGCTTAGAAGCTTTGAAAAGATAACAGGTGTTAATGCCATAAGACCTGATATCGCAGGCATAATGGGGGCTTTTGGTGCAGCACTTATTGCAAGAGAACGCTATGATGGTATATCAGAATCATCTATGCTCTCTATTGACAAAATAAACAGTCTTACTTACGAAACTACTCTTACAAGATGTAAAGGATGTACTAACAGCTGTCATTTAACTATTAACAAATTCTCTGGTGGACGTTCCTTTATAACTGGTAACAGATGCGAGCGTGGACTTGGAAAGGAACGTAATAAAGAAAAGGTTCCTAATCTTTTTGATTATAAGTTCCACAGACTTTTTGACTATGAACCTTTATCAGCTGATCTGGCTGTAAGAGGTGTTGTAGGTATACCAAGGGTACTTAACATGTATGAAAATTATCCTTTCTGGTTCACCTTCTTTACAAAGCTTGGTTATAAGGTTGTTCTTTCACCACAGTCAACAAGAAAGATATATGAGCTAGGCATAGAATCCATTCCATCAGAATCAGAATGTTATCCTGCTAAGCTTGCTCATGGTCATATAAGCTGGCTTATAAAGAAAGGTGTTAAATTCATCTTTTATCCTTGCGTTCCATATGAACACAAAGAAATAGATGGTACTAACAACCACTACAACTGTCCTATTGTTACTTCTTATGCTGAAAATATTAAGAACAATGTTGAAGAACTCAAAACTGAAAATATAGATTTCAGAAACCCTTTTATTTCTTTTGAAAACGAAGCAATCCTGGCTAAAAGATTGCATGAAGAGTTCCCTGATATCCCATCGGGTGAAATAAAAGCTGCTGTTTTGGATGCATGGAAAGAGCTTATGCAGTCCAGAGAGGACATGCATAAAAAGGGTGAAGAAGTCATCAAGTATTTAAAGGATACTGGTAAACGTGGTATCGTTCTTGCAGGAAGACCATATCATATTGACCCTGAAATCAACCATGGTATACCTGAACTTATAAACTCATATGATATTGCCGTATTAACAGAAGACAGTGTTTCACATCTTGGAAATGTTGAACGTCCTCTTATCGTTATGGATCAGTGGATGTATCATTCAAGATTATATGCTGCAGCAAGTTTTGTTAAGACACAGGACAACCTTGATCTTATACAGCTTAACTCTTTTGGCTGTGGACTTGATGCCGTAACAACAGATGCTGTAAATGATATATTAACTAAATCAGGTAAAATATATACAGTATTAAAAATAGATGAAGTTAACAACCTTGGAGCTGCACGTATACGTATAAGATCTCTCATCGCTGCACTTAAAGTAAGAGATAAGAAGAATTATAAACGCACTCTTGTTTCATCTGCATACAACCGTGTTGAATTCACACCTGAGATGAGAAAGAACTACACTATTCTATGTCCTCAGATGTCACCTATACATTTTGACTTATTAGAGCCAGCACTCAATTCATGTGGCTATAATTTCGAGGTCCTTGATAACGATAACAAATCATCAGTTGATATGGGGCTTAAATATGTAAATAATGATGCCTGCTATCCTTCCCTAATGGTTGTCGGCCAGATTATGAATGCTGTCCTTTCGGGTAAATACGATCTTTCAAAAACAGCAATCATTATTACACAGACTGGTGGTGGATGCCGTGCCTCTAACTACATTGGATTCATCAGACGTGCTCTTGAGAAAGCCAACTTAGGATATATACCTGTAATATCTCTTAGTGCACAGGGACTTGAAACTAACTCTGGTTTTAAGTATGACCTTAAGATGCTTAAAAAAGCTATGATGGCGATTGAGTATGGCGATATATTCATGAATGTTGTATACAGAACAAGACCTTATGAAAAGGTTCCTGGCTCTGTTAACGCTCTACATGAACACTGGAAGGAAATATGTATTAAACAGATTACACAGGACAAGGTAAAAATGAAAGACTTTAACAATAACCTCCGTGCTATCGTTAAAGACTTTGATAACATTGAGTTACTTGATATAAAGAAACCAAGAGTTGGTGTTGTTGGTGAGATTCTTGTTAAGTTTCTTCCTGCAGCCAACAACTATCTTGTTGATCTGCTTGAATCAGAAGGTGCAGAGGCAGTTGTTCCTGATCTTATGGGATTTCTTCTCTACTGTGCAGAAAATGCTAACTTTAAGCATAAATACCTTGGTACATCTGGAAAATCTGCATTTATTAATAATACAGTCATAAAGATTCTTGAATGGTTCAGAAAGGCTGGTAACCAGGCACTTGCAGAAAGTAAACGTTTTGATGCACCTTCATCCATAAAGGATACTGCTGCACTTGCAAAGGATCTTGTATCACTTGGAAACCAGACTGGCGAGGGATGGCTTCTTACTGGAGAAATGATTGAGCTTATACATAATGGTGCCGGCAATATCGTATGCTGCCAGCCATTTGCATGTCTGCCTAACCATATAGTAGGTAAAGGTGTTATAAAAGAATTACGTGCTGCTTTCCCTGAGGCTAATATTATTGCGGTTGATTATGACCCAGGTGCTTCAGAAGTTAACCAGCTCAACAGAATCAAACTTATGCTTGCTACTGCTAACAAGAATATTAACAAATAAGTTTTTGACTTATCATAAAAAAGTTGTATAATAATAAAAGAATATTCGGAGGATAAGCATATGAACTTTTTATTATTTTTAGGACCTATTATAGGTGTTGCAATTTCAATATTTGCCGTTGTTGTTATCATTTCAGTTATCGGCGCAGTTGCTGGATCTGAAGAAGATATTGATGAGTAAATAAACAAATATTGATACAAAAAATCCGCATCCTGATTATTTCATGACGAAATAATACAGGATGCGGATTTTTTCATATGTTATTATTTTTATATATTTTCAATCTGCCAGTCTATTGGTGTGACTCCATGATTTTCAAGAAACTCGTTACATTTGCTGAAATGTCTGCATCCAAAAAAACCTCTGTTAGCCGATAGTGGACTTGGATGTGCACTTGTTAATATAAGATGCTTAGGATTCGTAAGCATAGGAATTTTATCCTTTGCTGAATTCCCCCATAACATATAAACTATTGGTCTGTCCTGTGCATTAACAGCGTTGATAACTGCATCTGTAAACTGCTCCCAGCCTCTTCCCTTATGTGAAAATGCTGCATGTGCTCTTACCGTAAGTACAGTATTCAACATAAGTACTCCCTGGTCAGCCCACTTTTTAAGGAAACCATTGTTTGGATAATAGCACCCAATATCAGACTGTAATTCTTTATATATATTCTGTAATGACTTAGGTATAGGATTACCCGGAAGAACTGAAAAACTAAGACCATGAGCCTGATTCACCTCATGATATGGATCCTGTCCAAGTATAAGCACCTTTACACTTTTAAGTGGTGTAAAATGAAATGCATTGAATATATCATCTGCTGGGGGATATACCACACAACTGTTATATTCATTCTTTACAAATGTATATAATTTCTTGTAATAATCCTTTCTAAACTCATCACTTAAAGCTTCCTGCCAGTCACCTGTTATCATAGACATAATTATGTTCCTCTTTTCCTCATATACTTCCTGCAGCATGTATTATATGATGTAATGATTATCCCTTTTTGCTGTAACACAATATATTATAATCTCATAGGAATACCCTTATCAGACAAATATTTCTTAAGGTCTTTTATTTCCATCTCTTTATAATGGAATAAAGAGGCTGCAAGGGCTGCATCAGCATTACCCTTTGTAAATGCATCATAAAAATGCTCCATATTACCAGCACCACCAGATGCTATAACAGGAATTGACACATTTGATGCGACTGCACTAGTAAGCTCTATATCATAACCTGCCTTTGTACCATCACAATCCATGCTTGTAAGCAGTATCTCACCAGCACCAAGACTCTCAGCTTTCATAGCCCACTCAACGGCATCCATATGCATATCTACTCTTCCACCATTTTTATATATACTCCAATGCCCATCTTCCTGCTTTTTAGCATCTATCGCTACAACAACACACTGGCTTCCAAACTTGTCAGCAGCCCGCGAAATAAGTTCTGGATTCATGATTGCAGCTGAATTAACAGATATTTTGTCCGCACCTTCTCTTAAAAGCACCTTGAAATCCTCAACTGTCCTTATTCCACCGCCTACTGTGAATGGTATAAAAACCTTTTCAGCTACGTTTCTTACAAGCTCTACTGTTGTATTTCTTCCATCACTTGATGCTGTTATATCAAGAAATACCAGTTCATCTGCTCCTGATTTATCATACATTGCAGCTACCTCTACAGGATCTCCTGCATCCTTAAGATCAACAAAATTAGTTCCCTTAACAACTCTTCCATCTTTGCAATCAAGACAAGGTATTATTCTTTTAGTAAACATTATGTGTACTCTCCAATCTATAATTCTGCAAAATTCTTAAGTATTCTAAGACCTGTTTCACTACTCTTTTCTGGATGAAACTGGCATGCAAACACATTATCCTTTTCTACAGAAGCATGAATATGAGTTGAATATTCTGTAGATGCAGCCACAATTGCTTCATCATCAGCTTTAAGATAATATGAATGGACAAAATAAACATAAGGATTATCTGAAAGTCCCTTAAAAAGTTTTGCACCCGGCTTAACTTCCAATGAATTCCATCCCATATGTGGAATCTTTATTCCTTTAGCTGCTGGTATTTTTAATATTTTACCAGGCAGAATATTAAGGCCTTCTGCTCCTGGTGTTTCTTCACTTTCCTTGAACAAAAGCTGCAATCCAAGACATATACCAAGAAATGGTGTCTTATTATCAACAACCTTTTTTATCGTATCTACAAGTCCGAAACGATCAAGATTATTCATTGCATCTCCAAATGAACCCACTCCTGGTAGAATAACCTTATCTGCCTGTAATATTTCGCTCGAATCCCTTGATACAACAACTTCTTCACCAAGCGATATAAGAGCCTTTTCAACACTCTTTAAGTTACCTGCGTCATAATCGATCACTGAAATCATTTTATTGCCTCTCCATATGCTTCAATCTTATAATAATAACTTGTAAAATCCAACTTTGACAATTCAACTAATGATATTGCTTCTGTTTCAGACATTTTAAACTTATCCTTAAATACCTTAATGATAAGATTATACACTTCTGTCATCTTATCCTCAACGCCTAATTCTTTTGCCTCACTTCTGTATGTCTGATATCTGTCAACTCCCTTTACAAGAGCATTTAGTGCCTCTGTATGCATATTCATTTTTTCATAATTTTCATATGATTCATACTGTCTTTGAACATACATAACAACCTTTGCCTGTTTATAAAGCGTCTCATCATCTCCAGACAGCTTTATTCCATCTAAACTATTATATGCCTTGTCATATTCCTGATTAGCATAATAATCTTTAGCAAGATTAATATTTCCACTATAGTTAATAGTATATCCAAACATCTGTACAAGCACTACTATTCCAACTATTAACATAACAAACACAATTATTGATTTCGGTTTGAATCTGATTATATCTCCAGGTTTAGGCGGCTGTTTAACCTTAGGTTTCTTTGGCTTCTTTTCTTTCTTAGGCTTCTTAGCCTTTGCTTTTTTAGCTGCTTCCTTTTTAGCTGTTTTCTTTTCAGCTGCCTTCTGCTTCTTTTCAGCTGCCTTGGCCTTTTTGGCTGCAACCTGCTGTTGCTTTTCCTGTCTTTCTATCTCTTCCTGCTGTTCCTCAGCCTCACATTCTTTAGCCTGTTTAGCTTTGAACTGCTGCATTCTGTATTTTATCTTTGCAAACAGACCTTTCTTAGGTGCAGCTGAATCATCAAGAGTATCCTTACCATGAAATACCTCTTCTATCAGAAGCTCGTTTTCATCTTTTCCTTTAGCTGCAGGTACCTGCTCTGCATCTGTTGCTTTATTCTTATCGTTCTTATCAGCTTTAGCTGCCTTTTTCGCCATTTTGGCTTCTTTCTTAGCTGCTCTGCCTGACTTTTCTAAGGTATCAGCTGCATCTTCTGTTTCATCATCAAGACTTTCAAAGAATATATCTTTAATAACTGATAAAATACCTTTTTTTCTTTTTTTCTTATTAACTGACTTTAATTCTTCTTCAAGCTGCTTCTTAACATCATCACCCGCAGATGTAATATCTGAGCTGTTATCAGCTTTATTGTCTTCCACTGCGCCAGTCGCTGCTAAATCAGAGGCTATGTTATCAGATGCCTCATCATCAGCCTGGTCACTTCCCTGATTAATCTGTGCAAGTAAATCATTAACAGCACTGACTCCGCTTTCGTTTGTAGAACCAGCATCTGTGTTAACATCATTTAATAAATCATCAAGATTCATATTTACCAGTCTGTCTTTTTCACCATCTGATAAATCCATATCCTTAATAAGCTCATCATCTTTACTTAAGTTAGAGCCAGCTGCTTCATCTTTTTGAGTTTCCTCAATCAGCTTATCAAGTGCTTTATCTGCATTTGAACTCTTGACTGATTCATCAACCTTTTCCTTCTCTTCTTTTTCCCTTGCAAGCTTAGCCACTTCCTCAGGCGTAACTGATGAAACCGGTTTTGGTGTATCAGGTTCATCATCTACTATATAAGATTCATCAACACCTGGTGCTGCCATCTTTCGTGGAACAGTCATTACATCTTTCAGAACCTTTTCCACATGCTCATCACTTACCTGCTTACCATCATTTTCTACCGGATCATCCATGTATATATTTTCAAACTTGCTATTAGGCGTATTAGACTTTTCAACCGCCTCTCTAACCTGTTCTTTAATCTCTTCTTCTTCCTCGTCTTTTGCCTGCTTCTCTGCATTTTCCCTTTCAGACATTGATTTTAAAAGACCATCAAGGTAATCTTCTTCATTTTCAGCCACAATTCCACCACCTTTATCAATATATATAGAATACTACCATAAAGTCGTCTATTTAACAATATTTACCAGCGTTTTTAATGATTGGACATATTTACCAGTGTTTTCAATACTTCATAGGCATCATATTTATATGTAACAGACCTATCCTTTATTTCTGGTGGTATTTGATAAAACATACTATGAATTCTGTAAAAACGAGCTTTTTCATTAATCATAACTATTCTCTCAAATGGCCATTTAATAAGATTAGGATTATTAAATCCCTCTCCTAATTCTACAACAAGTAATTTTTTTGCTAATGTACCTGATAACCACTTATTATATAAATCCCATTGCTTATCTTCATTTGTCTTATCTGTTTCTCCTAAATAAGGGCAGACTATTCTTTTCTGATTTAATTCTGAATTTCTTAGTATATCATCTTTAACAGATGATATTATAAAATAATTTTTATGTTCAAGATATTTTGCCAGACAAGCTAACACATCATCTATCCCATCATTTTTATATTTCAATAACTCAGTTCCAAAACCTAACAGTATACTATCATATGTATCCATATCATTAAGAATATCTTCACATAACTTTTCCAATGTGCCGAAATCTTTGTTATTATCCATATACTACCTCATCTATATTATTTGAATTAACAAAAGCATAGATGGTGTTACCTATAAAAAGGGATAACACCATCTAACTAATCAAAATCATCGACATATATTGATATAAATGTAAAATACAAGTTACATCATATAATAAAATGATAATTATACATTTTATTTTCTAAGAAGCTTGTCTATTTCATTAACTAATAAACCAATTTCTGGTTTTGACAACTGAATATCAGCTCCTAATGCTTCACCTTTAGCTCTCATCTGATCATTTATAAGTGATGAGAATATAACAACTGGTATATCCTTAAACTTATCATCAGTTTTTATAAGCTTTGTAAGTCTGTGACCATCCATAAGCGGCATCTCTAAATCTGTTATAACACATGCAACATCCATTGAATCGGAATCTTTCATCTTGACAAGACATTCCCATGCCTCCTGTCCATTGGCACATAATGTTAAATTATCATAGCCTGACTTAATAAGTGAATCTGATATAAGCTTCATAAGTAACGGAGAATCCTCAGCTATTACTATATGTGATTCATTTCTTTCTCTTCCTTCGAGCTTATCAATATCAGAAACCTTTAGTCCTGTTTCAGGACTTATATCAGAAACTATTCTTTCAAAATCAAGGATGATAATAAGCTGGTCATTAATCTTTACTACGCCTGTAGCAATACCACTATCAGCACTGCTTATAGTACTGTCAGGCTTTATGATATCTGTCCATGATACTCTGTGAATACCTACAACAGAAGCAACATGAAATGCAACATTAAGCTTGTTGAAGTTAGTTATAATAAACATATCTTTCGTTATATCTTCTGATGGTTTACACTTAATAACCTTGGCAAGATCTACTATTGTTATCATAAGGTCTCTTGGCATAAAAACACCTTCTACACAAGGATGTGAATTAGGTACTGGAGTCACTTTACTATATGGAACTATTTCCTTAATCTTAGCAACATTAATTCCATAATGATTTCCACCAACCATAAACTCAAGCACTTCCAGTTCATTAGTACCACTTTCCATTAATATATTAGTTTCCATATATTTTATCCTCCATAACACACGTACTATTTCACTATATTATAGCAAAAAATGTTATTTATGGCAATTAATATTTGTATAAAACTCACGATAAAAACTCACAATAAAAATTCATTTCATAAAATTTGTCTTCCTACACCATATGCAGCTTAGTAAACTAAAAAACAAAACAAAAAAAATAGTCTGAAAACAAAAAAAAGAGGTACCAGACCTCTTTCATAATTATTTTTTCAAAACTGCACATTAAATATTCTATATTTACATCCGTATTCTTTCCTTCAAGAATAACTCTCTTTGTTCTATCCAAACCTTAACCTCTTTCGGTTAAGC